>ERZ779869.4-NODE-4-length-350550-cov-19.312683_pt1 | contig 350550 bp, 317 predicted proteins | sample MGYA00511557_ERZ779869 | MGnify/ENA primary metagenome ERZ779869 (study PRJEB29588, sample SAMEA2154620) | human gut metagenome | biome: human gut; feature: human-associated habitat; material: faeces | place: Denmark | collected 2008/2010 ... | reverse complement strand
TGCATGTGTTAGGCACGCCGCCAGCGTTCATCCTGAGCCAGGATCAAACTCTCTAAAATTTGTATCATATCCGCCGAAGCGGCTACAATCAATTTCAGAGCTTGTTCTGCTCTTATCTTACCAAGAAACTTTCGTTTCCCGGAATTACTTTGTTGCGTCTTCTCAGACGCGAATCTCAGGGTTCCTTGTTTCTTTCGTTGTTTAATTTTCAAGGTACTCGGCACTTTTCTTTCCGTCCGGCTCTCACTTTCGTTTGACCCGTCCCTCAAGTGCTCGACTATATTACCACTCCCAGCTCCGTTTGTCAACACCTTTTTCCAACTTTTTTAACCTTTTTCTTAACTTCTTTTACACTTATCCGGGCGTTCAGTGACATTGGGCGTTATTATATATACATTAATAGCAACTGTCTGTCCACCCGCCCTTGACAAAATACCAAGATTTGATATAATTCAAATGCAAAGACTGTGAAGGAAATAAGATCTGCACCTGCGAGCCCAAGAGAGCCGCGTTTGCTGAGAGCGGTGCCGCGATGCAGATGTATAGCTCATTCCGGAGTCGACCGCCTCAAAGTCCGCGGATGTATAGGGCGATCCGTCTGGCAGCGTTATATGCCGGGTCTTATCAGAGACCTCTGAGGGCGTTTTCGCCGAATTAGGGTGGTACCGTGTGAAGCTTCACACCCCTATGCTTTTGCGTAGGGGTGTTTTATTTTTGGAGGTTTTCAAAATGAAAGAGGGCTGCAAAAAATACATACCGTTCAAGCCTGTTGAGCTTGAATCGCGCACATGGCCGTGCAATAAAATCGAGCGCGCGCCGACATGGTGCAGTGTCGACCTCAGAGACGGCAATCAGGCGCTCATCGATCCGATGAACCTGCCGGAGAAGCTTGAGATGTTCAAGACGCTCTGCGCCATTGGCATAAAGGAAATAGAAGTCGGGTTCCCGTCGGCGAGCGAGACAGAATACGAGATACTCCGCGCGCTGATAGACGGCGGATATATCCCGGACGACGTGAAGATACAGGTGCTTGTGCAGTCGCGCGAGCATCTTATAAGAAAGACTTTCGAGGCGATAAAGGGCGCCAAGAATGTCATCTTCCATTTCTATAACTCCACCTCCGCTTTGCAGAGAAAAGTCGTGTTTCACACAGACAAGCGAGGCGTTACTGATATTGCCGTCAACGCAGCAAAGCTCATAAAGCAGCTCGGCGACGAAGCAAAAGCCGACGGCACAAACATTATATATGAATATTCGCCCGAGAGCTTCATGGGCACGGAGACGGACTTTGCCGCAGACATCTGCGCGGCGGTCATGGACGCGCTCGGCGCAGATGATGATAACAAAGTGATACTGAATCTGCCCTCGACGGTCGAGAGCAGCACGCCGAATCTTTTCGCGGATCAGATAGAATATTTCTGCCGCTGTCTCCCCCACCGCGAAAATGCAATAATCAGCCTGCACCCGCACAACGACCGCGGAACGGCAGTCGCCGCGGCGGAGCTCGGTATGCTCGCGGGAGCTGAAAGAATCGAGGGCACGCTCTTCGGAAACGGCGAGCGGACTGGAAATGTCGATCTCATAACCCTTGCGCTCAATCTTTATACTCAGGGCATCGACCCTGAGCTTGACCTGCACGACATAAACGCGATAAAAGACATATACGAACGCACGACACATATGCACGTTGAGCCGCGGCATCCGTACTCCGGCGAGCTTGTTTTCACCGCGTTCTCAGGTTCGCATCAGGACGCGATAAACAAGGGTGAGCAGTATATGAAAGACCACGGCGGCGACTACTGGGAAGTGCCGTATCTTCCGATAGATCCGTCCGATCTCGGTCGCGAATACGAGCCGATAATCCGCATCAACAGCCAGTCCGGCAAGGGCGGCGCGGCATTCGTTATGGCGAACAACTTCGGCTACAATCTGCCAAAGGCGATGCATCCCGAATTCGGGCGTGCGGTTAAGCACTACTGCGACGAGGTCGGCAGGGAGATAAGCGCGGACGAGGTCATGGAGTTGTTCAGGCGCGAATATATCGACATTCACGGTCCCTATTCACTCATCAGCCACAAATTTTACGAAGAGAACGAGGTCAATGACACCTCGCCGAAGGTCAGGTTTGAGGGCGTGCTCCGTCACGACGGAGACGGAGACAGAAAAATCGTCGGCAAAGGTAACGGTCCTATCGACGCATTCTTCAACGCGCTCGCGACAGTCGGCGTGACGGGCTACAGCTTCGTCGACTACTCAGAGCACGCTATATCGATAGGCTCGGACGCAAAGGCTGTCTCCTACATTCACCTCACCTCGCCTGCCGGCAAGCAGCTGTTCGGCGTCGGCATCTCGCACAACATCAACTACGCTTCGATACGCGGCATACTCTGCGCAATAAACAGATCACTCAGAAAGTAAGGGCAAGGACATGGAACTGAAAAATTTTCACACTCACACAACATACTGCGACGGGAAGAACACCGCAGAGGAAATGATCCTTTCCGCAATAAATCAGGGTTTCACGGCGCTCGGGTTCTCCGGCCATTCTCACACATCGATTGACCCGTCATATTGCATGACGACGGACGAGACGCGCAGATATATAGACGAGCTCAAAGCCCTGCGCGAAAAATACGCGGACAAGATCAGGATATACATCGGTCTTGAAGCCGATCTTTACACTGACGAAACTGACCTGTCTGAATTTGACTACACAATCGGTTCGGTTCACTATGTGAAGGCGGGAGATGTTTATGTTCCCGTTGACAAGTCGCCGGCGCAGCACCAAATCGACTATGTCAACAAATATTTCGGCGGCTCGTTTATAAGCTTTTCGCAGGCATATTATGAAAATGTCGCGAAGCTCGGAGAGAAAATAAATCCGTCGTTCATCGGGCATTTTGATCTTGTGACTAAGTTCAACGAGAACGACTGCCTGTTTTCGACGAAAGACCCGCGATACATTGAGGCATGGCAGGCAGCCGCAGACGAGCTGCTGAAGCTCAAAGTGCCGTTCGAGATAAACACCGGAGCTACCGCAAGAAACTGCCGCGTGACTCCATACCCTGCTTTGGACATTGCCGAATACATCACCGAGCGCGGCGGCGAATTCATTCTCTCCTCCGACTGCCACGATTCGGATTTTCTCAGCTGCGGATTTGACGAATGTCTCAAGAGATATTCAAACTGCCACATAGTTGATTTTGAAGAAAGGCTGAAATAAAAAAAGCACCGAAGCAAATAACCTCTGCGCACAAATAAAGCACAAAAACGGAGCAGGACGGTATAAACCGCCCTGCTCCGTTTGCATAGAACTATATTAAAACATCCTTATGCGTTGTTCTTTCTCTTCTCAAAGCAAGCGCTGCAATAAACAGGCTTGTCCTCGCTGGGCTTGAAAGGAACTCTTGCGACTCCGCCGCAATCATCGCAAACTGCCTCATACATCGTGCTTGCCTTCTTCGCCTGGCGGCAAGCCTTGCAGCGCTGCGGCTCGTTTACAAAGCCTTTCTCAGCATAGAACTCCTGCTCGCCGGCCGTGAAAACGAATTCCTTATGGCAGTCTTTGCAGATGAGAGTCTTGTCTTCGTACATTTGTCTAACCTCACTTGATAGTATAGTCGCCCTTGGACGGAATCGCACCGCCGCCTTTGAACTTCAACGCTCTGCTTTTAAGCTACGCGGGCATTTATCTGAACAGCGCCGGTCGGATGTATTTGCGATTACCGACGGCTGTCGGAAGCGAGTTTGCGCCTTATGCGCTGAAGAGCATTGTCAACAGCTTTCGGGTTGGTGCCGAGGCGCTCGGCTATTTCTTCATAGCTCAGCTTTTCCGCTCTGAGAGTCAGAACGCTGCGTTCGAAATCGGTCAGCTTTTCGCTGAGCAGATCTTCAAACCTTGCGTCGTCCTCCTGCGCGGAATATATATTTTGCGGGTCGGCGGAGAAGTCCTGAACCTCTTCCCCGTCGTCGATGTTCTGCATCATGTCCTGCGGGATATTTTTCTGTGCGTTTCTGCTTCTGAGCACGGAGATAATACGGTTATTGATGCACGCGGCGGCATATGTTCTGAATGACGCATTTTTCTTCGGGTCATAGGTATTGACCGCCGTTATGAAGGCTATCATGCCCTCCTGAAAAAGATCGTCCCTGTGGATATCGCCGTTGTTGTACATTGCGGCCTTTGCGCCGGCGAGCGGCGTTATACGGCTGATGAGCTCCGCCATTGCGGAATCATCGCCCGAGGCAGCCATAGAGCAGAGTTGTTCATCGCTGAATTTGCCGAGATCGCGATCCATATTCCACTCCTTTGATAAGCATCATTAGGTTTATAATAACAAATTTAAAAATTTTGTCAACATTTTTTCGTGCAATTTCATCATTTTTTGGCGTGGATTTTATGAAAATATAACTATTTTTTATCTTTTGATTCTTTTTGTTCATTATTGAGCTGAGATGCACGCCTGATTATCTGCTTGCCGTACTTGTCCCTCAGACCGTCTACGCGGCTGCCGAGCTGTTCCATGCTGTCGGCGTGAGTCTGGTCGAAGTCAAATGAGAGCTGAAAGCCCTCATCCTCGCCGACAAGGTCGCAAGCGGTCATGCCGACAAGGCGCGCGGGCACGCGCAGGGCGTTATTCGAGCGAACAAGCCCTATCGCCGCCGAAAGAAGCTCATCGGCGATGCGGGTCGGGTTTGAAAGCTTTTTCTGATACTGCGAGGTTTTGAAAGTATTGTCTTTTATCTGCACCTGAACCGCACCGGCGAGCATCCCCTCGCGGCGCAGCTTCGAGGATATATCATCGGCAAGCTCGGCGAAAATTCCGCGCACGCGCAGAGCGTCGGTAACATCTTCAGGCAGAGTCACGCTGCGCCCGATGCTTTTTGGCGCAGGCTTGTCGCCGTAACGGCGGACGGGGTCGCAGTCAAGCCCACGGACGGCCTTCAAAAGATAATCTCCGGGCTTGCCGAGCAGTTGTTTGACAAGTTCATTTGATGCGGCGGCGAGATCTCCGATAGTAAATATGCCGACCGAAAAGAGCTTGTCGCGCGTTGAGCCGCCGACACCCATGAGCTCCGTCACCGGGCGCGGATAGAGCTTTTCTTTATAGTCGCTGCGCTTTGCAGAGAATATGCCGTTCGGCTTATTGATATCGCTTGAAAGTTTTGAAAAAAATTTGCAGAAGCTGACGCCGATCGAGACTGTTATCCCGAGTTCGTTTTGCATATCGGCGGAGATTCTTTGCGCTATCTCCTCCCCCGAGCCGAAGAGCAGAGAGCTGCCGGTCACATCGAGCCAGCACTCGTCAATGCTAAACGGCTCGACGAGGTCGGTGTATCTCAAATATATCTGTCTTGCGAGGACGGAGAACTCGCGGTATTTATCCATATGAGGCGGCACACATACGAGCTGCGGACAGAGCGAGCGCGCCTGCCAGACGGTCTGCGCGGTTTTCACGCCCGCCTTTTTGGCGAGCTGATTTTTCGCGAGCACTATTCCGTGCCTGTCGCTCTCACTGCCGCAGACTGCCATCGGCACATCGCGCAGTTCGGGTCTGAAGGTACACTCCACCGAGGCAAAAAAGTTATCGAGATCGCAGTGCAGAATAACCCTGTCGCCCATCGGTGTTCGCCCTCCTTAATTCGAACATTTGTTCAAACATATTATATATCTTTTTTATGCTTTCGTCAAGAGTAATATTTTACATTGAATTTTGCCGAATACCGTGCAGAGAATAGCAAAAGAGAAAGGGCGGGAGAAATATGCGGCAAAATCCGAACGAAAAAATAATCAGAATGTGGACTGCCGCAGCCGTGCTGACGGTGGCGCTTATTTTTCTTTTTATCGCTTCGCGGCGCATGAACAGCCTCTCGAGAATATTCTTTTATCAAACAGGAATGGGCGGAATAAATGAATATTGCGGATATTATTCAGTCTCGATGAATATAGCAAAAGTGTAAAGCAAATCACTTGACAATGTGGATAACTGTGTGGAAACTGTTGAAAACTCGTCATTTTAATTCTGATATAAATATATCTTTGTAATTCGTAGCGCTGCTTGTTAACTGTTTATTCACAATTACAATATACCATTCAGTGAATATTCAATCTGTTTGAAGTCAAACTAACATAACCGCGGAAATTTCATCATATAATTTTCACAGCATGATGAAAGGCGCGATAATCAAAATGAAAAAAGGAAGAAAGACAAAAATATACCGCACATTCCGTCTGCCGTCGTTTGTCGGCGAGCTGCCCGCTCTCGCAATAACGGTCATTCTCACGGCGTCGCTGCTAATGTTCGGGGTCGGCGGAACGAAGCTTGCGCTGATAAGCGCGGGACTTGCCATGCCCGAAGGCGGGATAGAATACATAAAAGAGAACTCCCCTTCCGTCAAAGACAAAACAGAAACCACAGAGAGCGAAGCTCAGGCGAGCGCCACAGTACAGAGCAGAAACGCGCCGGAATCGGAAGAGAAAGCGAGCGAAACGGAAAAGAGCTTCGACATCGCGGCGACGCCCTCGGATATTTTAGCGGCGATGGCGGAATTTGAATCGAAGCACAGTTCCGAAAAAGGCGACGGCAAGATAGTTGAAACAAAATACGGAAAAGCCAACGCGACCAACACATACAAAAACATCTGCGTCAAAAACACGACGCAGACAAAATCAATAAACATAGAAAAAGTTCTGAACGAGCCGATTGATTTGAAAGCCGTCGACAAATCACAGCCCGCCGTGCTCATTTTCCACACGCACACGACCGAGGGCTATGAGATGCTCGGCCGCGGATTCTACACTAACAGCTACACCGGGCGCGGAGAGGACAAAAGTCGAAACATGGTGCGCGTCGGCGACGAGATAGTGAAAATGCTCGAAAAATCCGGATACAAAGTAATCCACGACACAGAAATACACGACAGAAAATACACCGGCGCATACGACCACTCAAGAGTCAATGTCGAGGCTTATCTCAAGAAATATCCGTCGATTCAAGTCGTGCTCGATATCCACCGCGACGCGATACATCTGAGCAATGGCAACAAGATAAAGCCTACCGCAGAGATAAACGGCAAAAAGGCGGCGCAAATCATGATAATCACCGGAGCGCAGGAGGGCAAGGTCAAAGACTTCCCCGACTGGGAGCAGAATCTGCGCTTTGCGGTAAGATTGCAGCAGACCTGCGAGACGATGTATCCCGGACTGATGAGACCTATTCTGTTCTCGCAGCGCAAATACAACATGAATCTGTCGCACTGCAATCTTCTGCTCGAAATGGGCAGCGACGCAAACACGCTCGAAGAGGCCGCATATTCCGGCAGGCTTGTCGGCACAGCCATCGCAAAGCTGCTCGACGAATATTCCGTATAAAAAAGGGAATACTTCCCGCAGAACGGAGGTATTCCATGAAAAGGCGCAAAAATAAAAAGACAGAAACATTCACAGTCACCGCGAAGCGATTTATGATAAGCTGCATACTCATTCTGAGCATGACCGGGCTCGCGGCGGGGATATCATATGCGGGCGGCAACTCGCGGCACATGGCTATGGGAGAGAGCGGCAGCACGGTGGCACTCGCCCATAACGAAAAAAAGCTCGAACTCAATATAAACGAAAAGACGGCAGTGACATTCAATCTGTCACTGCCGGAAAAATACAGGGATTATTTATATTTTCTGCCCGCTCCGCTGAGCGGTATTTTCTGGCTCATCGAGCTCATACCTTGACGGCAAGCTTCTCCGCCTCGGCGCTGTCGGGAGTCACGAAAGCGGTGTTATACACATGATAGATAACCTTGCCAGGCTTCGCGCCGACGGGCTTTTTGAGATTCTTGACCCGCGTATAATCAACAGGCACATTTGACGATTCCCTCGCTCTGCTGTGATAAGCCGCGAGGCGCGCCGCCTCTTCGAGCGTCGAGTCGGGTATCTCCATACCCTCGGCGCAGATTATGACATGAGAGCCGGGTATCTTCTGCGTATGGAGCCACATATCGCCCTTTGCGGCGGTTTTCAGCGAAAGCTTGTCGTTCTGTACGTTGTTTCTGCCGACCAAAATTTTGAATCCGTCTGTGGACCGGTACTCCATCGGAGCGCTCGGCTTCTGCAGACCTTTTTTATTTTGGACGCTCTTTCTCTTTATATATCCGGACGCCGCAAGCTCGGCGCGGATCTCGTTTATCTCGCCGAAGCCCGAAGCGCGGCTAAGCGCGTCGGAGACAGTATCTATATACTGGAGCTCCGCCTCGCCCTGTTCGATGAGCGTTGCGAGCATCTGCTCCGCCGTCTTTGCCTTGCGGTACTCTTTGTAATATTTCTGCGCGTTTGCGCTCGGAGAGAGTGCCGGATCGGCGTTTATGCGGCGGGGCTTGTTTTCGTTATAATAGTCCGCCACTTCGTAGAACGGCACGCCCTTGCCGAGCGTGTGCTGATACGCGGTTATCAGCTCGGCGTTTATCCTCAGTTCATCCTTATCGGCGCAGGCGGCAAGCTCGGCGCGCTGATTGTTGAGTCTGCGGCTTATTCGCGAAGTTGCGTTGCTCAGAAGCTTCTGAAGATCGGACGAGCGTTGGCGCGTGCGGTCTATTCTGTCGCGCTCGCTGTAGAATTCATCGAGAAGCTGAGAAAAGCTGTCATAGCTCTCGGGGGTATACGCCGTGCCGTACTGGTGTATCTCTTCAAAAGAGAAATCGAACGGCTTGCTGGATTCGTCCTTGAGCATAGTCGGTTCGCCGGAATTTGAATCGAGCCTGTTTTTTATGCTCTCAAGTGCGGCGCATACACGCTCACGCTGTGCTTCGTCGGCGCAGCCTGTTTGGATATCTCCCCCGCTCATCTCCGCTATCTCGCGGCATATGAGCGGCGACGCGCCCTCGACGCAGCTGAGCAGCGAGGACGAGAGCATCTTTGATGAGAATGAAAACACGGTTTCGGTTGTCTTTTCGGCAGTCTCTTCGAGCAGGCTCAGTTTATTCTGCGCGGGCGGGTCACGATATTCGCCGCCGGGCAGTATTTGCCTTACGGAGGACTGAGTGCAGTCGATACGCTTGACGGCATCGACTATTCTCCCCGACTCCGAGACGAGAATCAGGTTGCTGTGCTTCGCCATAATTTCTGCGTAGAGCGTGAGCGCGACTTTGTCACCGAGCTCGTTTGTGGCAGAAAAATCTATCGCGAGCACGCGGTCAAGCCCGTTCTGGCGCACATCGGTTATCTGTGCGCTCGTCAGATGCTTTCGCATGAGCATGCAGAACATCGGCGGCACTGCCGGATTCTCCGGCGCGCGTGAAGTCAGATGGACGCGCGGGCTGTTTGCGGACGCGGAGAGAAAGAGCTTCTTCGCGCCGTTTCTGTCGCGCAGATGCATGACAAGCTCATCTTTTGAGGGCTGATGCACCTTTTCGACACGGCATCCGACGATATCGCGGCGAAGCTCTTCTGTTAAGAAATGCAATGTAAATCCGTCAAGCGGCATAAGTAAAACTCCAGACTAATATATCAGATAAAATGGGTCGGAGACTGCTGTGATATAACAAAGAAGTCGACATCCGTGACAGTCTTTTCAAGATAATCAAAAATTGTTTTGACTACAGGATTTTCGGTCTCGAAATGCCCGGCGGCAACAAGAGTGACTCCGCAGGCGGACGCACCCAAAAATTCGTGGTGCGCAACATCTCCGGAGACAAGCGCTTCACAGCCGAACGCGAGCGCATCGGAGAAGAATTCGCCGCCCGCGCCGCCGCACAGGGCGACTCGTTTTATGCTTCTTCTGCCGCCGTCGCAATAGCGCACATGGCAGCAGAGTCTCTGCGAGACAAGCTCCGCAAATTGTTTTGGCGAAAGCTCTTCTTTGAGCTCCCCCGCTCTGAGAAGCATCGTTCCGGCATTCGGGGACGGAATTTTGCGAACATTCTCAAGCCCCAAGCACTGCGCCAGAACATCGTTGACGCCGCCGTCCGCACAATCGAGATTTGTATGGGCGCAGATAGCGTTCATGCCGTATTTTGCCAACAAATAGACGGGATCGTGCGCGCCGAGATTTTTTATCGGATGGAATATGACCGGGTGGTGGCTTATTATAAGCTGTGCCCCGGCTTCGTGCGCTCTTTCAACGGCATCTGGCGTTATATCGAGCACAACGGCAGCCCTTGTGACCTGCGCCGAGCTTTCGCCGACGAGCAGACCGACATTGTCCCACTGCTCATGGACATCAAACGGACAGAACGCATCAAGAGCGTTATAAATATCACCGACAACAGCCATCACTTTTCTCCTCCGTTCAAAAAACTTTCCATACCGAGACAGGCCTTTTCGCAGTACTCCGCCTCGTCGAGTTTGAAGTTCGCTTCGCGCAGAGACGACGCGCGTATTTTAAGCCGCTTATGCTGTCTCTCAACGAGTTTTCGCGCGATATCATCGTTTGGACCAAGCTTTCCGTAGAACTCGTAACCCTGAGGGAAAGCTTCTATTTTCCCCGAATATTCGGCACATATGACTGAATATATGCGCCCGTCATCGCGGCAGGTGCGCTCTTCAATTATATCAAAGCCGTTATTGCAGAGAAACAATCTTACCTCTTCGGCATGGGACATCGGCTGAAGTATCAGCCTTATGTTTTTGTTTTTTACCCACTCGGTGCGCTCGAGCAGTTTGGCGATAAGTATTCCGCCCATTCCCGCCATTATTATATCATCCGCCTCGCCCGCCGAAAGCTCATCGAGTCCGTCGGAGAGACGCAGAGTTATTTTATCCGCAATGTTCCAATGTTCGAGCGTCTCCGCCGCGTTTTCAAGCGGACCTTTCCGTAAGTCGCAGGCGAGCGCGCGCGGGCAGATACCGCTCAGGACAAGGTATGACGGAAGATAGGCGTGGTCGGTACCGATATCGGCAGCGACCACGCCCTTGCGCACCATATCAGCCGCCGTTTTCAGGCGGGGTGAAAGCACAATCATTTACTTGGAAGCGAGATACTCGTTGATCTCGGCAACAAGTGAATCGACATCAACGCCATGAACCATGCAGGCCTGCTCAACGCTCTCGCCTCTGGAAGCGGGGCAGCCGAGGCAATGCATACCCATCTCAAGGAAGTACTTTGCGGTACCTCTGTCTGCATCAAGTATATCTCCGATAAGCATATCTTTTGTAATTTCGGTCATAATACAACTTCCTTTCCTGTTTATACTTTCATTTTACCACAGTTTTGGCGGCATATCAATTATTTTTCAAGCTTTTCGCGGTCGATGATAACGGATTCTATTATATACCTCGGGCGACGTTTGGTCTCGGTGTATATCTTGCCGACATACTCGCCGATAATGCCGAGCATGAACAGCTGAAGTCCGCCGAGCGCCCACACGGATGCGCCTATACTCGCCCATCCCGCGACGGCATGACCTGTCGCCTTGCTGACGATGCAGTAGATAAGCATTGCAAGGCACACGAGCAGAGAGAATATACCGAGAGTTGTGGCAATTTTGAGCGGTCTGACGCTGAACGAAGTTATTCCCTCAAAGGCGAACGAGAGCATCTTTTTCAGCGGATATTTCGACTCGCCCGCAAGGCGCTCCTTACGCTCATACTCGACAGTAGAAGTCCTGAAGCCTATCTGCGGCACTATTCCGCGCAGGAACAAATTCACTTCGTCAAACTCGCTCAGAGCGTCGAGAGCGCGGCGGCTCATGAGCCTGTAATCGGCGTGGTTGAAAACTATCTCAACGCCCATTGCCGCCATGAATTTATAGAATCCCTCTGCGGTGAAGCGTTTGAAGAATGTATCTTTTTTGCGCGAAGAGCGCACACCGTAAACTATATCGTCACCCGCAATAAAGTTGTCCACCATCTTTTCAATGGCGTCGACATCGTCCTGGAGATCGGCGTCGAGGCTTATCACGGCGTCAGCGTATTTTTTCGCGGTCATAAGTCCCGCGAGCAGAGCGTTCTGATGCCCCTTGTTGCGGGAAAGATTTATTCCGGCAAAAATGCCGTCATCGGTGCAAAGGGCGCTTATTATATTCCATGTGTTGTCCTTTGAGCCGTCGTTGACGAAAGCTATTTTGCTCTCGGGCGATATTTTGCCGCTGTCTATCATGGACTGCATGACGGCTTTCAGCTGCCTTGATGTCTCCGGCAGAACTTCTTCTTCGTTATAGCATGGAACAACGAGCCATATATTTTTCATTTTCTCTGTCTCCGTAATCTCTGATTTGTCACTGCTAATATAGCATTTCTGTTCTCTGTTGTCAATAAAGCACGGTGTTTGTTCACAAATACAAACAAATATAAAAAGGCTGTTGCAATACCGGCGATTTTGTGCTTTAATATACTGGTGCAACTTTTTTGGCAAAAATTTTTATCAGAATGAGGGATCTTTAATGGAGAAAAAACGAAGTAGCTTTACAGGGCGCGTCGGTTTCGTTCTGGCGGCGGCAGGTTCTGCAGTCGGACTCGGAAACCTTTGGCGTTTCCCCTATCTTGCGGCAAAATACGGCGGCGGTATCTTCCTGCTCGTCTACATTATTCTCGCGATAACATTCGGCTTTACGCTGATGGTGACTGAAATTGCCATCGGCAGAAAGACCGGGCTTTCCTGCATCAGCGCATATAAGAAGCTTGACAAGCGTTTCGGCTTCATGGGCTGGCTGTCCGCACTCGTGCCTGTTATTATAACCCCCTACTACTGCGTTATCGGCGGCTGGGTCATCAGATATTTCGCCGAGTTCGTTTCGGGTCACGGCAAGGATCTTGCCACAAGCTCCGCCGATTTCTTTTCGAACTTCATCGGAATGAAGGGCGGCATAGTTGACAACCCAATGCTCTGGTTCATCATTTTCGTCGCGCTCACCTCTGCCGTCGTTATATTCGGCGTTGAGAAGGGCATCGAAAAGGTCAGCAAAGTAATGATGCCGATACTCGTTATACTCTGCGTGGTTATTGCAGTTTTCGCGCTGACAATTGACGGCGCGCTCGCGGGTCTCAAATATTACCTGCTGCCCGATTTTTCAAAGTTCTCCTCCGCAACCGTTCTCGGTGCGCTCGGTCAGCTGTTCTATTCGATGTCGCTGGCAATGGGTATCATGATAACCTACGGCTCATATATGAAGAAAGAGGACAACATCGAAAAGAGCGTGCGCCAGATCGAGATATTCGACACCGGTATAGCTCTTCTCGCGGGTCTTATCATCATTCCCTCGGTCGTCGCATTCAACGGCGGTTCGGCTGACGGAATCAACGCGGGCCCCGGTCTTATGTTCATCACCCTGCCCCAGGTCTTCAACGCCATGGGATCAATAGGCGGTGTGGTCGGCACGCTGTTCTTCCTGCTCGTTTTCTTCGCGGCAATCACTTCTTCCATCTCCCTCATGGAGACGGTCGTTTCGATGGTCAGAGACAAGTTCCACTGGAACCGCGTAGTCACGACTGTCGTTGTTACATTGGGTACTGTAGCCATCGGCTCGCTCTCCGTCCTCGGCTACGGCCCGCTTGCAAACTTCAAGATTTTCGGCATGCAGATGCTCGATTTCTTCGATTTCATCTCGAACTCCGTGCTCATGCCAATCGTTGCTTTCCTGACCTGTATTCTTATCGGTCATGTTGTCGGCACAAAGGTCATCGCGGACGAGGTCGGACTTTCCGCCAAATTTACTGGCGAGAAGCTGCACCGCGTGATGATAAAGTGGGTAGCCCCGATTCTTCTCGTTGTTATCCTCGTCGCGCAGGTTCTTTCCGCCTTCGGCATCATCACGATCTGACAGATAAAATTAACGGCGCACCGTCTGAAAGAATCAGGCGGTGCGCTTTTTTGCTATAAGATAGACAGAGATATAAATACACACGCACAGCAGAGTGAAGTTGTTTCCTGTTTTAATAAGCAAAATTATCCCGCACACGGTCAAAGGAATCAGCAACACGGCGGCAAAGATATCAACAACCTTATCGGCCGTGTGCTCCTCATGTTTGAGCAATAACAAGCTTTTGAGTGCCGCCGCGCCATCCATCGGCTCAACAGGCAGGAGATTGAAAACACCTATCCCGGCACTCAGAGCCGCAAGCTTCAAGGCATTGGGATACACACGCACAAACGGCAGAGCGGCAAGCGAAACAATAAAATTCGCCGCAGGTCCCGCGAGGGCGCAGACAGCCTCACGGCGGTAATCGAGGCACACTTCTCCCCGCTCTATCCTCATGCCGAACACGCCGAGAATTATCGCATCGGGCGGTGCGGAGCAGAGGGTCAAGAGCAAAATATGACCCGCTTCATGCAGAGCACAGCAAAGAAAAATAAGCAGCACCGTTTCGCTTTTGTCGAGCATAAGAATAACGGCGGCGGATGCGGCGAACGGGAAACCTAAATCAATGCGGGTCGTTTTTATATAAAAATGCATCAGATATTTTCGCCGAAAAGCAGACGCGCGGGATCATATTTGAGCCCGCTTATCCGCACTTCAAAATGAAGATGCGGTCCGGTCGCCATGCCCGTTGAACCGACGAGGGCTATCGTCTCGCCCTGGCGAATAACCGCATTCATGGGAGCCAATATCTCGGAACAGTGACAATAAAAAGTTTCAAGCCCGTCCGCGTGGGTCAGGCGGATATACTTGCCGGCAATTTCATCCTCTCCGACCTTGGTGACGGTGCCGTAAAATGCGGCGGAAATCGGACTCCCCTGCGCCGCCGCGATATCGAGCCCCGAATGGAGCGACGCTTCGCCTGTAAACGGATCGTCACGCCTGCCGAACGGCGAGCTGACCCTGCCGCTGACCGGCATATGCGCGCTCATAGTTGTGTAATAAGGCGAGAAGCTCATTCTATATGCCTTTACATTGAGCTCCGACGAGCCTTTGCCGAGACTTTCGGTGCTCGTTTCTGAATCTTTATCACTGTCGGCAAGCACGCCTGCGGGTTCAAACACAAAGCCCGCGGCGCTCTTTATTTTTCCCCATGCTTCACGCGCGTTTATGCTGTACTGCATGGCGGATTTATATGTATTCTTAATTGTCTCAAAGCTTGCGGGAGACAGCTTGCGTATACCGAAAATCAGACCGACGGCGGCGGCGCAGATAATGAGCTGGAGCAATATAAGACGTGCCCCGGCGTCGCCGCTCTTTTCGCGTTTTGCATTCGGCTCAGCATCGAGCCCCATCTGCGCGCGGTATTCTTCGCGCGTCATGCGTCCGTTTTCCGAGTCCATACATCCGCCTCCAAAATAGATATCATTTAAATCTATGCGGACAGGTCGGATAATATGAAAAGAGGCCGCCGCATTCAAATGCAGCAGCCCGGGATATCGAATTTTCTCAGCCTTTGAGTCCGCGTTCCTGTCTGTCCATATCCTCGACGACGATATCGTATATCTCGCCGATAGACGCGCAATATTCAAGCACCTTCCACGGCTCGTTGGTATGGAAATGAATCTTTATCAGCTCTTCGTCGCCGACGGCAAGCAGGCAGTCGCCCTTGAAATGCTCGGTGAAATAATCGTTTATAACATCTTCGTCAAGATCGTGGCCGTCGATAAGAAGCTGGGTATCGTATCTGAATTCAAGCATGATTTTCTCCTTTTGCGCCTTGTCATATATTATATCCCTTCATCGGTGGGATATCACAACGGTATGTATTTTAACACAGGAACGCAAAAATGTATATAGACAATCTGTAAACATTCGAATAATTAAAGACCCGCTGAAACGGGTCTTTGATTTATCAAATTATCAGTCCGAATAGCCTGCGATGAATTCGCGGGTACGCTCGGATTTGGGATTGTCGAACACCTCTTCGGGAGTTCCCTCTTCTTCGATAACTCCGTTATCCATGAAGATTATCCTATCCGCCGCCTCGCGTGCGAAGCTCATTTCATGCGTAACGATAACCATCGTCATCTTTTCGGCGGCAAGGTCTTTTATGACCTTGAGAATCTCTCCGGTGAGTTCGGGGTCGAGAGCGCTCGTCGGCTCGTCGAAGAACAGAATCTTCGGTTTGAGAGCCATTGCGCGGGCTATCGACACGCGCTGCTGCTGACCGCCGGAAAGCTCGCAGGGATAGTTGTTCATCTTCTCGCCGAGTCCGACCTTGCGAAGCAGGGCTTTACCGTTTTCATCTATCTCGGCGAAGATAGCCTTGCGGTTCTTCTTGAAATCCGGGCGGCTCTTTGCATGGATTTTTGCGGCGAGAGTGACATTTTCAAGCGCCGTATACTGCGGGAACAGATTGAAGGACTGGAACACGAGTCCTATCTTGAGCTGATTCTCGCGCTGCTGCTGAGCAGAGAGCTTATCGGTATTACTGCCGTCAAAAACAACGCCGCCGTCAACGGTTATCGAGCCGCTGTCCGCAGTTTCGAGCATATTGATGCAGCGCAGCAGAGTTGTTTTTCCGCTACCCGACGAGCCGATTATAGCGAGGACATTCTTCTCTTCAAGCGAGAAGCTTATGCCTTTGAGAACCTCGGCATCGCCGAAGGATTTTTTAAGATCTTTAACTTCAAGTATAGCCATGATCAACCTCTGTAATAGTTAAGTTTCTTTTCGAGCGCGTTGAAGAGCAGAGTGAGAACTCCGCAGAAGATGAGGTAGAATATCGCGGTATAGAACAGCGGCCAGATTATGGCGTAGACTTTAACGATATTCTGAGCCGACATAATAAGCTCGCCGACTGCGATAACATTCGCGAGTGAAGTATCCTTGACGAGCGTAATTACCTCGTTGCTCATCGGCGCCATGATACGCTTGACGACCTGGAACAGCACTACTTTGAAGAAGGTCTGGGTCTTCGTGAGTCCGAGCACCTGACCCGCCTCATACTGGCCGACCGGGATGCTCTCTATGCCGCCGCGGTATATCTCTGAAAAATACGCCGCATAGTTGATTATAAACGCTATGATAACGGCGATTATGCGCGATCTGAACGGCGTGCCGAACACAAGACCGGGAACATAAAAGACGACCATAATCTGGAGCATCAGCGGCGTTCCGCGGATTACCCACACAAAAGCGCGGCTGATCCAGCGCAGGGGCTTGAAACGGCTCATCGAACCGAGAGCTATCGGCAGGCCGAGCGGTATGGCCGCAACGAGGGTTATAAAAAATATCAACAGCGTATATTTAAAGCCCCCGAGCAGCTGAGCGTTGACGCCGAGAAAATCCATTTATGTATCCTTCTTCCTTTGAGGTTATCTGACTTCGATATATATTAAACCATTTTTGAGCACAGCGCAAGCCCCGCCGCAGAAAGTCGGCAGGACCTGCGTGATATTTAGTTTGTTGCTTTACTGAGCGATGACTCTGCCGGAGAGGTTATACTTTTCGGCAAGCTTTGCAAGAGTACCGTCATCGTAGAGCTCCTTGATAGCGGCGTTGATCTTCGCGGTGAGCTCGGTGTCGCTCTTGCGGATACCAACCGCATAGACTTCAGAATCTGCGCTCGAGATGACATCGACTATCATAAGATCGTCATAGTCGGTTCCCTCGCCGATGCTGCCCGCTGCGGTAACAGCGTCGATTATCGCGATATCGGCGGTCTTGCTCTTGACTTCCATGAGCGAAGTGCCCTGATCCTTGACGGGAAGGTAGCTCTTGCTGAGTCCTGCGTCCGCCTTGACGGCTATCTCGCCTGCGGAACCTGCTTCTGCGACAACCTTAGCGCCGCTCATCGAAGCGAGATCCTTATACTTTGCGGCGTCAGCCTTGCGGATAACGGCGACCTGGGAGTTGTTCATGTAAGCGCTGGAGAAGTTGATCTGATTCTTGAGCTCGTCCGTTGCGGTCATGCCGTTCCAGATGCAGTCGATAGTCTTGGAGTTGAGTTCGGTGACTTTCGAATCCCAGTCGATCTCCTGGAACTTTGCGGTCACGCCGAGCTTCTCGCAAACAGCCTTGGCAAACTCGGTCTCGAAGCCGACAAGCTCGCCGTTCTCCATGTAGTTCATGGGTCTGAAGTAAGTAATTCCGATGACCAGCTCGCCCTTATCTGCGATGTAGTCCCAATCGGTCTTATCGTTCTTTTTGCAGCCTGCAAAACCGAGTGCAAGCACGAGGGTAAGGACTGCGAGTACAAGTGCAACAATTCTTTTTTTCATGGTGTGTTCCTCCGTGTTGTTTAGTGTGATTGTATGATATCACGTTACTACGCTAAAGTCAACACTTTTTTCAAAAATTTTTACTATCTGTGAAACGATCAAAAACGATTCATGCAAGCAGAGATTTTTATGCAAAACCACGGCATAGCAATACCTCCCGGTTCAAAGCCCGGAAGGTACGGTCATTTGTGACACACTCTCAGTGTTTTTTACCCTGTGCCGCGACTTTGTTTATTTTTGCGGCTATAACTTCGGGATCGCCGAGATACTGCTTGGATATTACATTAAAGTTGTCGTCGAACTCATAGACAAGCGGAACGCCGGTCGGGAGATTGACTTTCATTATCTCGTCCGGGGTCAGCTTTTCGAAATGCATGACGAGCGCACGCAGCGAATTGTCGTGCGCCGCGATAATAACGCGCTTGCCCTCACGCATTTTCGGCGCGATCTCGTTTTCAAAATACGGAACGGTTCTTGCAATCGTGTCCTTGAGGCTCTCGCCGAGCGGAAGTTCTGACTTATCTTCGTCTCTGTACTGCGCCTGATTGGCGGGATTACGCTCATCGGTAGGTTCGAGCACGGGCGGGCGCACATCGAACGAACGGCGCCAGATGAGCACCTGCTCCTCACCGAACTTCTCGGCGGTCTCGGATTTGTTCAACCCCTGAAGCGCGCCGTAATGGCGTTCGTTCAGTTTATATGATTTTATAACGGGAAGCCATGCCCTGTCCATGACATCAAGCACAGCGTCAAGGGTATGAATAGCGCGTTTGAGATAAGACGTATAGCAAATGTCGAAATCGTATCCGCCGTCGAGCAGAGCCTTTCCCGCAGACAGCGCCTCTTTTCTGCCGTTGTCGGAGAGGTCGACATCCGTCCAGCCCGTGAAGCGGTTTTCAAGATTCCATTCGCTTTCTCCGTGGCGAAGCAACACAAGTTTCATTTTTACACAGCTCCTTTGTTTCAAGATAGCCGGAGTCTCCGACTCCCGCCTGCGGATACATTATACACCTTTTTGGTATGCAATGCTCCGCTTATTCATATTATTTAAAAATAATTTACAAATTCGCATGATTGCCACAGCCGGCTCGCCGATATTTTTCTTGAACAGCTGCCGCAATAATCGGATACACGGCGTTTGTGACAGTCAGATTTATTTACATAAAAGTTTCGGCGAAGATATAAAATAACACGGTGCGAGTTCCGCGCCGTGTTTTTACGTCCGTATTATCTTTGAACAGGAGAAATTATCGGTTTTCCGTCTCTACCCAACAGAGGCGTCATACCTCCGGCATAGCCGCTTGTGTGAAACAGGTAATTTACTCCTGTTTCTTTATCGACCCAGATTTCCATGGTTGATAATCCGCCCTGCGAATAGACGTTTTCAAATCTGTCGTTTTTAGCCATTGTATTGTCTCCGTGAATTTATTTGTCAACGCACAAGCTCTCTTATAATACCTATAACAAGCAAATGGAGAGGATAATATGCATAGAACAGCCATTTCATGAATCTGTTGATTTTGGGGTTTCGTCCGCGCTTTCCGTTATACAAAAACAACAGCGGTATCGCGAGCGCGACGCAGAGCTGTATCAGCCCGTATATTTTGTCGATAGCGAAGAAATATACAACTGCATAGACTGCAGCCCAGAGCATAGACCAGGCAATCTGCTTTTTCGGCTCTCCCCTGTTTGTGCCTATGGACAGCACGCTCAGCGACGCTATGCAGCTCCAATCGGCGGGCAGCGCGACGGCGCAGATAAGTAAAGTTAAAATCACCTTTGCAGGCATTTTAATTTTGCTGTTGTCTGCTATTCGCAGCAGGACTAGTCCCCATGCGAGCGACCATATGACGCTCGTCTGGTTGAGGATGTTCCCATAATAAAACGGAATAAATGAGTGCCAGTCTGCAAAATCGTTTGAAGCGAATATATAAGCAAAATGCGATATCACCGCAAACACAAACAGGCGCGCCGTATATTTCTTAATATTGCGCGTATAGTGATAGCCCTCGGCAATGAAAAAGCACATTATCGGGCAGGTAAGCCTGCCTATGATATGCAAAATTATCGGCAGAGGGTCTGTCGGATAGCCCGGGAACAGAAGCCACGCGATATGATCCGCCGTCATGGCCGCTATCGCGATAAGCTTGAGCATATTTGAATCGAGTTCGCTGCGGGTCAAAGTTTTCTTCATAAATTCACCTCATCGGTCGCCGCGATATATTTCGTCCATCTCGCTTTCGGAGAGATCGGGATTTTTGCTCTTGTTTTCAATGCCGCTCTGCGAGTCCTTTTGAGCGGGGTTGACGGCAGTGGTTTTTCCGAGATTGCTTTTGAGAACATAGATCATGCCGGCAAAAATCTCACCGAGTCTTTTAGTTATCTCGTCCTCGGTGAAGTTGCACACCTTGCGCGCGCAGAGCACACAGAGTCCGTAGGTATATGTCCACATCTGGCTGAAAAGATGCTCCGCCTGCTCGGGTGTTGCGTTATAGTCGCGGGTTATAATGGCAATATCATTTTCCTTGCCGAACGGCATTATCTCAACAGCGGAGTTGAAGTCGGTCTCGGTCTCGCTGCCGCTCATGAATAGCAGCTGAAAAAGCATCGGGTTTTCGCGGGCGAATTTCACCCACTGCATTCCGCGCTTTTTATATGCGGGCGAGAAGTCCTCCGCCACAGCCATGTATTCGTCGAACACCTTTCTCGCCTTGTCGCACACAGCGGCGCGCAGTTCGCTCATATCATTGAACGCGGTAAAAATCGGCGTTGACGAAGTGCCGAGATATTTTCCGACCTCGCGCGCGGTCATGGCATCGGTACCGCTCTTCTGCACTATATCAAACGCGGCGTTTATTATATCTTCTCTTGAAAATTTCGGTTTTGGCGGCATAACAGTATCCCCTTTTTGCTTCAATATGTTATATAACATAAGTTACATAACATCTGATTTCAGTATAATACTTTTATACATCAATGTCAAGCAAATATGTGGCTCGAAGCGCAACAGTTTTTGATAAACTGTGGTTCAAAAATGAACAAAAATATACTGTTTTAGTCCTGCGTTTTTCTACTTGACAATCCGTGATTTCGGGACTAAAATACGAAGCATAAACGCGATGACACGGAATAGTAAGCGTTGATACCCTTTCAGAGAAGTGCCGGGAGCTGCGAGGCATCAAGGAGATTCAGCGACGAACTCACCGTTGAGCGGCTGCGCTGAAAAGCCTTTCGGAAAATAGGTGCGGACGGGACGCTGCCGTTAAAAAGCAGGGATATGTCAGTATCCCCTAAGTGCATTCCCAGGATGAATGAATAAGAGTGGTACCGCGGAAGGTTTTACCCTTTCGTCTCTTATGTGGCAAGCATAGGAGACGAAAGGGCTTTTTGCTTGCCTGAAAATCTCGCTCACGAAAGGTGATGCAAAAAATGAAAGAAAAAACATCCGCAAAGAACATCGCAGCGAAGGGCTCGTTCGCCCTTGCATTCTCCGTCGGTTCGGTTCTGTTTTCGGCGCACGCCGGCGGTGGCTTCGCAACCGGCAACCAGGCAAACACATACTATGTCGGGCTCGGCTGGCTCGGTCCGATATCGGCAGTGATAGCAATGCTTCTGCTGACGCTCACAATGCGCGAGGCGATGATCATGTACAACTCGCGCGGACTCAAGAGCCACAAAGAGCTTTTTGAAACGCTCTATCACCCGCTCGACAAAGGCTACGTTCTGTTTGAAATTTTCTTTTATATAATGGTGCTCATGGCAGTCGCCGCCGCTATATCCGGCGCGGCATCCGCACTTAATCAGTATTTCGGGCTCAACTACTATATCGGCATTGTTATTGTCGGCGCGCTCGTTCTGCTGCTGACGATATTCGGCGCAGACCTTGTCAGAAAAGTTTCGACCTATATGGGCATAGCTATTCTTGTGACTGCGATAACTATTTACACCATCGGCATTTTCAAGAGCAAGACACTGTTCACGGTCATGAGCGCAGATTTCAGCGCAGTCGGATTCAAGAATATACCCAAAGCCATTCTCAATGCTTTCACATATGCGGGCTTCCAGTGCGTCACCCTGCCGACGATGATAGCCTGCGGCACTCCGCTCAAGGGCAAAAAGAACTGCTCGAAGTCGATGTGGATCTCATTCGTCATGAACTCCGTTGCGCTTGTTCTCTCGGTATTCATGCTGATGTCGTGGAAAGGCTACTACGGCTCAGTTGAAGGCGGCTCGACAATCCCGACACTGACTGTATGCACTGAGATGGGCATGAAGTGGCTGACGGTTATTTACGGCATCTGCCTGCTCCTGTGCCTCATTTCGACAGGCGTCACAACAACTTTCGGCTTCGTCGCCCGCTTTGAGAACCACAAAGTATTCAAAAAGATCAAGTCGCAGAGAGTGCGCAGCGCAGTTGTTTCGGCGTTTATTATTATACTGTCGATGACCATTTCGCTCGTCGGTCTTACAAATATTATCAAATACGGCTACGGCTACTGCGGATATCTCGCCATCGCCATAGTTGTTGTACCGTTCCTGACGGTCGGTGTATACAAGAACAGAAAATACATCAAAGAGCACCCCGAGTGCAAATAACAGGACTTCACTTTTTCGGAAAGGATGATATAATATGAAGAGAACACTTTTTCCCGGATATTCGGTAGGCACGGACGCATATGAGGATATAAAAGAAATCTGCCCGGCATACGGCAAAAAGGCGGCGATAATCGGCGGCAAGCACGCACTCGCCGCGGCGCAGGATAAAATAATCGCAGCGGCTAAAGAAGCCGGAATCGAAATCATCGGTCCGTTCTGGTACGGCGGCGAGGCATCGGTCGAGAATATTGAGATGCTCAAGCCAAAAGTTGCGGACGCGGACATGATTTTCGCTGTCGGCGGCGGCAAGGCTATCGACACCTGCAAGGTACTCTCCCACTCGACGGACAGACCGTTCTTCACATTCCCGACCATCGCCTCGACCTGCGCATCCTGCACGAGCCTCGGCATACTCTATCATCCGGACGGAAGCCTGCGCGAATATTCATTCTCGAAGATCCCGCCCAAGCACATTTTTATAGACACTCAGATAATCGCCGACGCGCCGGACAAATATCTCTGGGCAGGCATCGGCGACACGATGGCGAAACACTATGAATGCACGGTATCTTCGCGCGGCGACACACCGGCTCACTCGGACGCCATGGGTATTGCGCTGAGTTCAATGTGCGCAGTGCCGATGCTCCGCTGTGGCGAAAAGGCTCTTGCGGACTGCCGCGCTCACAAAGTAACTGACGAGCTGACGGAAGTTATACTCGGAATAATCGTCTCAACAGGACTTGTCTCGAACTTCGTTCAGGTCGATTACACGACCGGTCTTGCTCACGCGGTCTACAACGGCTTCACCGTTCTCAAGAGCACCGAAGAGAATCATCATCTGCACGGAGAGGTAGTCTCCTACGGAATTCTCGTTCTGCTGACGGTTGACAAGCAGTACGAAGAGCGCGAAAAAGTATTCAATTTCAACCGCTCCATGGGTCTGCCGACAAAGCTCAGCGACATTCACGCAACTCCCGACGATGTCAGAACTGTTGCCGAGAAAGCGCTCAAGGGCATCGATGTTCGCAAATATCCCTATGAAGTAACTGAGGACATGATTGTTGACGCCATAACGGAGCTTGAAAAATACAACACGGAACACTGAAAAGGATAGTGATAAAAATGTCTGACTACAACATCAACTACAACCTATACCTGCCGAGCTATTCGATAGGTCCCGACTGCTACAAAGAAATACCGCATGTCACGCGGTTCTTCGGCAAGACCGCCGCAGTCATCGGCGGAAAGACCGCAATGGCCAAGGCTAAAAAAGCCATGATCGACGGCGTTGCCGGGAGCGATGTAAAGCTGCTCGATTTTATCGAATACGGCGGTGATTCGACATACGAAAACGGCGACGCGCTGATAGCGAATCCGACTGTCAGAGACGCCGACATGATATTCGCAGTCGGCGGCGGGCGCGCATGCGACACGGGCAAATATGTTGCAGACAAGCTCGACAAGCCGCTGTTCACATTCCCGACCGTCGCTTCAAACTGCGCATCAGTGACTGCCATCTCGGTCATATACAACCCCGACGGCTCGTTCAGGGAATATTATTATCCGAAGCTTGCAAACCACTGCTTTATAAACTCCGCAGTTATCGCGGATTCGCCGGAGCAGCTGCTGTGGGCGGGCATCGGCGACGCGCTGAGCAAGGAATACGAAGCTGTGTTCTCCTCAAAGGACGACACGCTCTCGCACACGCCGCTCATGGGCAAGCAGATAAGCAGGATATGCACCGACCCGCTGATAGAATACGGCGCGGAGGCTCTGGAATCCATAAGAGAAAAGAAAGCGTCGTTCGCGCTCGACCAGGTGACGCTCGACATTATTATATCTACGGGCATCGTCTCGAACATGATGAGCACGGTTGACAGCTACTATTACAACTCCACCCTCGCCCACTGCGTCTACTACGGCTCGACTGTAACCGAGCACGGACATCACCACCTGCATGGCGAAGTCGTTTCGCTCGGCGTGCTCTGCCTGCTCGAGTTCGAGAAGGACGACAGCGAGGTCGAGCGCATAATGGAGTTCAACAGCTCGATAGGTCTCCCCGTCTGCTTCGACGATGTTGAGATAGACGAGAGCGAATTTGAAAAGATGGCGGACAAATTCGTTCAAACAACAGAATGGGCGCACATGCCCGCAGGCGTGACCCGCGAGGGCTTCATCGAAGCGATGAAATCGCTCAACGCCAAGGGCCGCCGATTCAAAGAGGAAAAATAAAATATTTTAAATAAAAGCACGGTCTGATATTTTCAGGCCGTGTTTTTATATCATGTACAAAATAATAAATATATTTATAAACTTTTCAGCAATTCTGCATATAGTTTTATTGACTTTTGGGCTGTGCAAGTTTAATATAAAACTAACAGAAATCTTTTGAGGCGGTGAAAGATAATGAAAAGCAAAAACGGACTTTCAAACGCAAGGTTCTGGATTCTCGTATGGGGTCTCGGAATCGCCGGACAGATATGCTGGAACATGGAAAACCAGTGGTTCAACACATTTGTCTACGCAAAGATTGCAAAAGATCCGACGATAATCTCATGGATGGTCGGCGTTTCGGCAACGGCAACGACTATATCCACCTTCCTCTTTGGCTGTATCTCCGACAGAATAGGCAAGCGCAAGGTGATGGCTTCGGTCGGCTACATTCTCTGGGGCATATTCACCATTGTATTCGGTCTGACGCAGTATCTCGTGCGCGGCAGCACGGAGACTTCGTCCGTGCTCATGGCAGTCGGCGTTGCAGTCGTCGCGGCGGACGCGATAATGAGCTTCTTCGGCTCGATGGGCAATGATATCGGCTTCAACGCATGGGTCAACGACCACATGAAAGACAGCAACAAGGGGCAGATAGGCGCGGCTCTTGCCACTCAGCCGATCATAGGCACGATAGTCGGCACTGTAGCGGGCGGAATGCTCGTCGGCAGCAACGACAACTACATGCGCCTTTTCTTAGTCATGGGCGTTGCGGTTATACTCTTCGGCATATACTGCCTGTTCGCGATGAAGGACAGCCCGGAATTAAAGCCCAGCAAGCGCGGTACATTCGCCCAGCAGTTCTTCAGCATACTCAATTTCAAAAACTACATAAAGAACAAGGAGCTCGCCTGGGTCAATCTCTCGCTCTCCGTCTATTTCATAGCGTTCAACATGTATTTCGCCCATATCGGCAACTACATGATATATTATCTCGGCTTCTCCGCCGACATGATGGGATATATCGAGGGCGTTGCGCTCGTGCTCGCGATGCTGTTCACTATCCCCTGCACGAAGCTGCTCAACAATAACAAGGCTCCCCTGCTCTGCTTCATTTCAACCGTTCTCAACAGCCTCGGAGTCGGACTGCTGGGGTTGTTCGTAAGGCCGGAAAACGTCAACACAAATTCAATTTGGAATCCGATGCTTCTGCTCGGCGTGCTGTTGCTCGGCATGGGATATGTGCTGTTTTTGCAGAGCAGCACGGTCTGGGGCAAGCAGCTCTATCCCGAGGACGCGAGAGGTCAGTTTGAGGGAATCCGTATTCTCTTCTTCGTGCTCATCCCGATGGTCGTAGCTCCGCTGATTGCAAACCCGATAATCAAAAAGAGCGGCGAGTTCGTTGACGAAAACGGGCTGACGGCATATCTGCCAACCTACACGCTTCTGCTCGTCGGCGCGGCTCTCGTGCTGCTGACGATAATCCCGCTCATCCCCGCGAAGAAATACCACGACAAGCGCATAAGCGAAAAAACGGCGGAGGGCAAAAAATGAGAAGCGATCTCCCGGTAACAAAGCTCGCCGAAAATGTTTATCTGCTCAACGAGTTTGACGGCACGAACTGTTATCTTGTCGTCGGCAGCGAAAAGGCTCTGCTGATAGACTGCGGCACCGGCTTTTGCGACATAAGAGGCGCGGCGGAAAAGCTCACAGATCTGCCGATAATTCTCGCGGCGACGCACGGACACGGCGACCACATCGGCGGCGCGGGACAGTTTGAAGAAATTTACATTCACCGCGCTGACTGTGAGATGCTCAACAAAGCGCAGATGTCCCTGCTGTTTCGCAAAGTATTTCTCGCATCAAACGCGCCCGTAAAATCGCACGGGTTCAAAATGGGCGACGTAAAACCCGGCAAATACAAAACAAAGATAATCCCCATGGACGACGGGCATATCTTCAACCTCGGCGGAAAGACTGTTCGCGTCAGGCACACGCCCGGACATTCGCATGGCAGCGTCGCGTTTATCGACGAGCAGGACAAAATCATATTCAGCGGCGACAATGTCTGCGACGCGCTGTGGATGCAGCTGCCCGGAGTCACGAGCATTGAGGAGTGGCTCCCGAGCGCGCAGTGGCTATATGACATGAGCGCCGACTACAGGATATTCTGGGGTCACAGAGTTCCGCAGCTGGAGCGCAAATATATAGCTCAAGTCATAACCTGGGGCAAGGAAATCATGGCAAAAAGCCGCGGCAACTCAAAGCTGCCGAAGATAACACAATATCCGAACAGACCGGACGGAATAATCTACCGCACGGACAGAGTGTTCAGGAAATGAGGGTAAAAATATGAAAAATAAAAACACCGCAGGTACCGAAGAAAGAGTCTCCGCGTCAAGCAAATTCTGGCTTTGCTCGGCGGACTGCCTTTGCACAACGATAAACAGCCTGCTGACAGGCGGAGGAATGACATATTTCTTCACGAAATTCCTCGGTCTTTCCGAGGGACGCGCGAGCACGGTATGGATGATATTCGCCATATGGAACGCATTGAACGACCCGCTGTTCGGCTATATCTCCGACCACACGAAGTCGAAGCTCGGGCGCAGAATACCGTATATAAGATACGGCGCGTTCTTCTATTCGCTGATTTTCGTGCTGACATGGGTCAGATGGCCGCTCGGCAGTTCGCAGACGGCTCTGTTCATTCAGATGCTCGCAACGCTGTTCCTGTTTGACACGCTCTACACGGCAATCGCGACATCCATCTACGTCATGCCCTACACCATGGCGGTATCGAACAAGGCGCGCAGCGGCATCTTCCTGTGGAAGATATTCTTCACGCTCATCGCGATGGCGGTTCCGCTCGTTGTTTTCCCGCTGATAAAGCCGGAGGTCGGAAGCGACCCGACAAAGTTTCAGCTGATAATGGCGGGCATAGGAATCCTCGCGTTCGTTATCATATTCACATCTACTTTCTTCTACAAAGAGAAAGTCACGACCGAGAGCGACAAGAACGAAAACATTTTCAAGGCAGTCATAGACTGCTTCAAGAACCGCTCGTTCGTCGTTTTCGAGGTGCTCTCGTTTACTGTAGTATTCATTCAGACGATACTCATGCAGGGCGTCATATACTACTTTGACGAATTCGATCTGCCGATGCCGGTAGCCTACGGAGCATTGGGGCTCGGCGCGGTGCTCGGGGTTATACTATGGGCAAATAAAGTCAGGACATGGGGCGTCAAAAAATGCGTATTCATCATGTGCGTGATATTCGCCTGCGGCTCTGCGGCGATGGCGATATTCGGCAAGATAAGCGTCATTGCCGTCCTCGGATTCTTCACCGCAGGCATGGGATTTGCGGGCGGAATGTACCTTGTTCCGCTGATGAACGGCGATGTTATCGACTACGATGAAAGCATCACCGGGCTGCGCCGCGAGGGCATGTACGCGGGAGTCAACAGCCTGATAACAAAGCCTGCAATAAGCTTCGCGAACTCCGCGTTTCTGCTCATAGCCAAGGCATTCGGCTACGACACGACGCTTGCCTCCGGAATGCAGAGCGAATGGGCAAAGCAGGGCGTGCTCGTCGCATGGATGGCTGCACCCGCTGCGCTGCTTATAATCTGCGCGGTAAGCCTGAAGTTCTATCCCCTCGCCGGAGAGAAATGGGACGAAACAAAAAGAGCGCTCGAAGAAAAGCACAGAGACTGATAATAATAATAGCCAAAGGGAGCCGGCAATCCGGCTCCCCTGCTTCGCAGGCGCAGAATAAATTTGTGCAACACACGAATTTATTTAAAAAAGCTCTTGCAATTTTCGCGACAATAGTATATAATTCTTAAAGCACTTCGGGGTGTGGCGAAGTTTGGTATCGCGCTTGGTTCGGGACCAAGAGGCCATGGGTTCGAATCCCGTCACTCCGACCATGAAAAAAGTCACTTTTGTCTACCGACAAAGGTGACTTTTTTCAATGATATCCGTTCCTTGCGGAACGGGTGATATATCTTCGATATGATATCGCACTGTCGTGCGATGATATATGCCTGCGGCATATGAGGAACGGATATTATATCATGCTTGCGAAGCAAGTATATCATACGGCTTGCCGTATATCATATCGCGTCAGCGATATATCATTGAAATACACAACAAATTGTAATATAATAATGGCGAAAGAGGGTGCATTTATGTCAGAAAACAAATTACTTGACTTATCCTTTGAATTTGCTGTTGCTATCGTAAATCTTGTTGACGGTGTAACTGCACCGAAAAGTTCTTATATGGCCGATCAGCTTGCAAGAGCGGGTACATCGGTCGGTGCCAATATTCACGAAGCACAGTACGCGCAGAGCAAGAAAGACTTTGTAGCAAAATTGGAAATTGCATTGAAAGAATCTAACGAAACTAGTTATTGGTTGAAATTAATGTATGAAACTAAAAGAATAGATATTGCCACATATCAATATACCGAGAAACTTTGTGGCAACATTCGCAGATTATTAATCGCTTCCTGCCGCACAGCAAAGGAGAGCACGAAATGAATTTTTTAACAAAACTATTTAAGAAGAAACCCGTGGTAGAAATACCGCCAATGCATTCATGGGAAACTGTTGTTGAAATGATGTACGACAAGTATCTTGATGCATTTTCTGATGAAGTTGTAAAAGTGATTTATTCAAAAGATCGCTGGATGAGATATGTTGTACTGAAGGACGAAAAGGAGTTTTTCACTTATCAGCTGGAAGCAATCTATCAGTACGATGAAGACGAATGGAAATATATTTGTTCACACGACAATGTGCTACCTGCAATGTGGGAACCTTTTAGAGGGATTGTTGGAAAATCCGTTTTTGAAAATATAGACGAATTGCTTAATGAATTAAAAGCAGAACCGGAGTATAAGCAATATTTTTGATTGCTACACTACTTTTGCTTACTTTTGCCCCCGTTATGCTCCGTTTGGTTACCCTTTCGCATGAAAAAAGGACTTGCAAAAGCAAGTCCTTTTTTCAATTTATTATTGACACTCAAACCTCTGTCCTTTTAACTTGGCGTAAGATATTCAGCTTTTGCAGCATTATTTTTCACTGTGACATTTATTGGACTTTGCACCTTTATTATAGACAAACCGCCTTGTTTCGCGGTATAATAGCAATACCGTTTACGGCAAAAATGCAGCATTGGAGCGCAGGCAATGGAAATATCGGCAGAACAGCTGAACAGACTGAAGGACGGGGAATACACCGTCTATGACATAAGAAGCGAGACGGACAGGGCGTATGGATTCATCCCCGGCTCGGTGCACACAACCGCCGACGAGCTTGAGAACAATCCACCCGCGGACAGGGACAAAAAAATAATAATCTACTGCGCGCACGGAGTTTTCAGCATGGACATTGCGGACAGGCTGTGCGAGCAAGGCTACGAGGCGTACAGCCTCGAGGGCGGATATCTCGCGTGGATGCGCTATGAGATGCAGAACCGACAGGACAGCGAACTGTGTCAGAAGGTCGAACAGAGCCTAAGAAAGAAATTCCGCGTTTCGATAATGAGTCCGTTCACGAAGGCTCTCAAGATATATAAACTCGTCAACGAGGGCGACAGGGTCGCGGTATGCATATCCGGCGGCAAGGACTCGATGCTCATGGCGAAGCTCTTTCAGGAGCTTAAAAGATACAGCAAAGTGAATTTCGAGGTCAAATATCTCGTCATGGATCCCGGATATAACCCCGAGAACCGCAAGATAATCGAAGACAACGCGCGGGCGCTGAACATCCCGATAAACATATTTGAGTCGGACATATTCAAATCCGTCTACAATGTAAAAAAATCGCCGTGCTATCTCTGCGCGAGGATGCGCCGCGGATATCTTTATAAATTCGCGCAGGAGCTGGGCTGCAACAAGATAGCTCTCGGTCACCACTACGACGATGTTATCGAGACGATACTCATGGGAATGCTCCACGGTGCGCAGATACAGACGATGATGCCCAAGCTCCACAGCACGAACTATCCGGGCATGGAGCTGATTCGCCCCCTCTACCTCGTGCGCGAGGACGACATAAAGGCGTGGCGCGACTACAACGGGCTTCACTTCATCCAGTGCGCCTGCAAGTTCACCGACACCTGCACGACCTGTAACGACGGGCAGAATCGCTCAAAGCGTCAGGAGACGAAAGAGCTGATACGCGAGCTTAAAAAGAGCAATCCCGATGTCGAGAAATGCATATTCAGCAGCGTTGAAAATGTCAATATCGACACGGTTCTCGCCTACAAAAAGGACGGAATAAAGCACAGCTTTCTTGACGAATATGACAACAAATAAAAATTTTTCACACGGCACTTGCAAGAACAAAAATAATGTGCTATGATAAGCAGGATATAAAAACAACGCACAGATGGAGAGAGTAGGCGCGCGGCGAACACCGCAGAGAGGGGTCACTTGGCTGGAATGATCCCGTGTCAGAGCACGCCGAAGTTCACTCCGGAGCGGCTCGGCTGAAGCTTTATGTTGTAGGCTGAGACGGTTCACCGCCGTTACACGGTGCTGTCCGCCATCGAGCGGAACAGGCTGAGGCGTCCTATGGGCGCGAATGCAGGGTGGTACCGCGAAGTTTCCTTCGTCCCTCAGTGGGACGGAGGATTTTTTATTTTGCCTCCCCTGCCGGCAGAAAAGATGTAAATTATGCTTTTTGAAAGGATGAGAAGTATGAACGAAAATGCCGAAAAGCTCAAAGAGTTATTCAAAAAGAAATCCTCCGAGGCGGGCAAGGTCTCTGAGCTTGAGGAGCTGAGGATAGAGTTCCTCGGCAAAAAGGGTCACATCGCAAATCTCATGAGCGAGCTTCGCGCCCTGCCAAACGATCAGAAGAAAGAGGCAGGTCAGAAGATAAACACGATAAAACAGTTCATCGAGACCTCCATGCAGGAACGTCTCCAGGAGCTCAAGGCTCTTGAAGAACAGCGCCTCATTGAAAGCGCCGAGGTCTACGACGAGTCTTTTCCCTGCGACACGAACCCCGGCTCTTACAGCCCGATAACGCTCGTTCAGCGCGAGGTTGACGAGATATTTCTCAACATGGGCTTCTCCATTGAGGACTATTCCGAGGTCACCGACGACTACAACTGCTTCGAGGCGTTAAATATCCCGAAGCACCATCCCGCGCGCGACATGCAGGACACATATTACCTGAGCAACGGCCAGTTGCTCAAGACCCACACCTCTGCGGCGCAGAATACTATTCTTCGCAAATACGCCGCCGACCTTGAAAAAGGTATTCCGCTTCGCGCCGTTTTTCCCGGACGCTGCTTCAGAAACGAGAAGATCGACGCCTGCCACGAGAATACTTTCTTCCAGATGGAAGGCATGATGGTCGACAAGGATATATCCATTTCGAACCTTATCTATTTCATGAAGACGATGCTCTCCGAGGTTTTCCAGAAGGATGTCACGGTGCGCCTGCGCCCCGGCTTCTTCCCGTTCGTTGAGCCCGGCTTCGAGCTTGATATCCAGTGCCTTATCTGCGGCGGCGAGGGCTGCTCCTCCTGCAAGGATTCCGGCTGGCTTGAGCTTTGCCCCTGCGGCATGATACATCCGAACGTTCTCAAGGCGGGCGGCATCGATCCCGAGAAGTATTCGGGCTTCGCTTTCGGTCTTGGTCTGACGCGCCTTGCGATGATGAAATACGGCGTCAAGGACATCCGAGTGTTCAACAGCTGCAATCTCAAGTCGCTCTCGCAGTTCACCAATTCATCGTTCACCGTGCCCGACGACACGAAGAAAGAGGAGGCTTAAAGTCATGCTTGTTTCAATAAACTGGATCAAGGACTATGTTGACCTTGACGGATGCGATATAAAAGGACTCATCAACAAGTTCACCCTCGCCACGGCTGAGGTTGAGGACATATATTATATGGGACGCGACGTGCAGAAGGTCGTTGTCGGCGAGATAAAGACGCTCGAAAATCACCCCGAGTCGAAGAAACTTCACCTGCTCACGGTTGATATCGGTGACAAGGTAGTAAACTGCGTATGCGGTGCGCCGAACGTCAGAGTCGGTCAGAAAGTCGCTTTCGCCACTGCCGGCGGCAGAGTTGTCGCAGGCGAAATCGGCAAGGCGATGGTCGCCGGATATGAATCCGAAGGTATGTGCTGCTCTGAGAAAGAGCTCGGCATCAGCGACGAGAACTCCGGCATAATGGAGCTCGACCCCTCATACAAGAACGGCACCGACATAAAAGAGCTGTTCCCGATAGACGATATCGTCTTTGAGGTTGATAATAAATCTCTCACAAACCGCCCCGACCTCTGGGGTCATTACGGAATAGCGCGCGAATTCGCAGCCCTCACCGGCCGCGAATTAAAGCCGCTCGACCTCGCCGACCTTGACAGCGACAGCGAGAATGTTGTTCCCGTAACTATCGGCGACACTGAGCACGTTTTCAGATACTCCTGCCTGAGAATGGCTAACATCACAAAGCATGTCAGCCCCATGGAAATCAGAATCAGACTGTTCTACTGCGGCATGAGACCGATAAACCTGCTTGCAGACCTCACGAACTACATCATGCTCGAAATCGGTCAGCCGACTCACGCATTCGACGCGACAAAAATTGACCACATCAAGGTTGACATGCCCAAAGAGGAGATTGACTTCACCACCCTCGACGGCACGACGAGAAAGGCGGACACCAACACCCTGCTCATCTACAACCACGACGAGCCGGTCGCTATAGCCGGAATCATGGGCGGTCTCGACTCCGAGATAGTCGGCGACACCTCGAGCGTTGTGCTTGAATCCGCGAACTTCGACGGAATCTGCGTCAGAAAGTCGTCATCGCGCCTCGGACTGCGCACCGACGCGAGCGCAAGATATGAAAAGATGCTCGACCCTGAGCTGACTCTCGTAGCTATAAAGCGCTTTGTCAAGCTCGTCAAGGATATCGACAGCGGCGCAGTCATCGACTCAAAGCTGACCGACGAATATGCAAAGAAGTATCCGCAGATAACGCTAACATTCGACAAGGCTTATGTTGACAGATACACCGGAATCGAGATAAGCAACGAGCGCATTATTCATACACTGACCCTGCTCGGCTTCGGCGTTGACGAAAAAGACGGCGTTTTCACCGTCACCGTCCCCTCCTGGAGAGCCACGAAGGATGTCACGATAAAGGCGGACATCATCGAAGAGATAACGAGAATCTACGGCTACGACAACTTTGAAATCACCACGACCCGCAGCCCCCTCAAGCCCGTTCACAGCGCGCCCGAGAGACTTGTCGGCGACGAGATAAAGGACATCCTCGTCAAGAAATACTCCATGCACGAGGTTCACTCCTACATCTGGTGCGACAAGAAAAAATACAAGAAGCTCGGCATCGAGGTTGAGGACAATGTCAAGATACTCAACATCGAGAACTCCGACAACGGCGTTCTGCGCGACTCCATGCTTCCCACCCTGCTCGTCGCGGCATACGAGAACAAGGACTTCGCGGACAGCTACGGCATATTCGAGATAGGCAGAGTTATTGAGGGCACACTCGAAAACGGTTACTGCAACGAGCGCCGCCATCTCGGCGTTGTGCTCTTCTCGAAATCGCAGAGCGAGCGCGACCTCTACTACAAGGCTATCGAGGTTGTCAACTGCATCTTCGAGCAAATTAAACACTGCGCGCCGAAGTTCGCAAAGATAGCTCCCGTCCACGCATGGCAGCATCCGAAGAACACTGCCGCAGTTCTTGCTGACGGCAACGAAGTCGGTTTTGTCTGCGCGCTTCATCCGCAGAACGCCTCCAAACTCGACAAGACCGGTTCGGCAGTCTGCATCGAGATGGATATAGACAAGTTCAGCGACGCGAAGGCATATGACATCGAGTTCAAGGAGCCTTCGACCAAGCAGTCCACCTACTACGATCTCTCGCTCGTGCTCAGAAAGGGCGTCACCTACGACGAGCTTTCCGAGAACTGGAAGAGCATGAATATTGAAGAGCTCGAGAGCGTTAAGCTCATCGACACATACGAGCTGCTCGGCACAAAGAGCATCACGCTCCGTTTCACCTTCTCCTCACACGACCGCACGCTCGAGATGGAAGAGGTTCAGGGCTGGATAGACGAGATACTTCACAGACTGTCCGCGATCGGCGTTTCGCTGAGAGTTTGAGTTAATTTTCAAAATACCATTGTTTTGTTGCAGATTTTGGTATATAATAAACTTTATGGAGGTGGTTACTCATGGCCGACGAGACTATTCAGTTCTCAATAAAAAACGAAAACGACGAAGAAATGAAAAAGATACTCCTCGAGGTTTACAACGCACTTAACGAAAAGGGGTACAATTCGGTCAGTCAGATAGTTGGCTACATCCTTTCTGAGGATCCGACATATATCACCACCCACAACAATGCCCGCAGTCTTGTGCGAAAGCTGGACAGAGACGAGCTGCTGCAGAGCATGGTTGAGGATTATCTCGGAATCAAAAAATAAAGTGCAACTATAACCCGATTGGAGTGACATTGAGTGGCGGAGAACAAGAAGCTTCTCATGTACAAGGGCAAGCCCCTTGTCAGAAAAGACAACACGCTTTATTACGGATACATGGATGAGCCCTGCATCATCATGATGCAGATAACCTCGACCAAGGACGTAAACGGCGCGGAGCTCTCAGATAAAATACTCGTGCAGCTCGTCAGCACAAACGAAGATCTTCGTCCGCGCGACAGGATCCTCAAGAAGGCGGAGCGCAGAGGTCTCTACAGCGCGATAGATATCGGTTCTATCTGGCTTGAGCGTGAGCTTCAGAAAAGAGCATAACAAAAGGCGGAGCACTGAAAACGGTGCTCCGCTTTTTACTATTTGTTTTTCACCTTGAATAATTTTTTACTAATCGACAGTAGGCAATGCGAAATTACAGTAAATCCGTATCAACAGCAATCTACTTTCTACCTTCGCCACAAAATATAATCAAAAAGTTTTATACTGTCAGCGTTTCGGCATTTTCTTTTTATTTGAAAAAGAAAATGCCTGCAAAAGAAAAGCAAACTCGGGGTTCCACCCCGAGACCCCGAGGCCCCGGCAACGCCGCACCTCAGTACACAGCTTGCGATTCTCAGTCGGATGCTCAGCACATTCGCCCGCAAACGCGCCGGAGCTTGAACGGGTGCGGGCTCGTGCGTCTTGCTGCGCAAGCCGTCCCCTCGCTCTCCTCAATTAGTTATCGAACACTGCGGCGCGGCTATCAAAAGCTTGATTATCAATATCGGACGTAACTTGCTTCAACTTTGCTATAGCCCGATTCGATAGCTTCATCAATTTGATTTTGCTTATATGGAATTGCAGAAATAAACCCTCTGCACTCGGCAGAGGGTTCAAGTTTTTATTATTGGACTTTTTCGAGTCTGTAGCTGACGGTGTATCTGTTATGCACCCAGCAATTGTTGCTGTCCTTGACATAGGCGCGGGCATATGCCGTGCCGTGGGACTGGGTGGGGTCGGCACTGCTGAGATCGACCTCGGCGAAGAGCTGATCCGTGGTTATCTTTTCGAGATTCTCTTTCGGGCCGACAACTTCAACGGACGGTATGCGCGTCTGAGTCACGACCGCTTTATATCCGGCGGGGACATTGATGAACGAGATATTGTTGGCACTCACCGAGCTCTTTTGTGAGGTCACGCCGTTCATCTCGACCGTGACCTTGAGTTTCGTCTCCCCGCTCATAACCTTGACTCCGCTCAACGTCGTCAGGTCTATGGTTATCTCATTCCTGCCTGCGCCGAGCATATAGAAATCGATATCGGCGACCGACAGCTCGGTTATGGACGAGAGCTTCGTCGCGTCCATAGTGAAATTGAGTCTCGCGGGACTACAGATAAACGCGGGCGGGTTGCTCGCATAAGCGGCAGGTGCATTCTTGAAAGTTACCGTAGTCGGCAGTTCGGCGCGCTGATAAATCGGAAGAGTCATCGTGATATCGGCGAGTCCGTCGTTGACGGTTATATACTGAAGCTTTCCGCCGTATTCGCTCAGCGGGATTATCTCGGCGTCGAGCGTTGTGGTCGCGCTGATTTTCTTGTTCAGAGTCACGCGCGCGACAACTTTCTTTATCTTCGCCATCTCAGTCACGGGACCCGACAGCTTCACGGTATTCGCAGAGAGCACCGGGGTTTCTGCTATCAGTCCGTTTGTGACATACGACGCGCCGTCATAGACGACATCGGGCTGGAGAGTGTATTCGCCTTCTTTGTAATAGTCGAAATACACATTTATCGAATCCTGAGAGAGCGAAACTATCTCATAGTCCGCCTTGCTCGGATCTTTTGCAGTCACTTCGAGTTTCAGGGTCTGGCTGCCTGTCGAATCGACATAGTTGGTCTTGGCGACAACGGAGATATCGTCTTTTGTGAGCACGCTCTCGGCGACTTCGTAGCGCTTGCCGTGAACCTTGACTTCGACTGTGAAATCCGTATTGCCGAACATCTGAAGCCCGAGATTCGAGACATTGTTTGATATTTCTATTTTAACAGGGACATCTTTTATTATCCGGTCATCCTCGGGGCTCGCCTGAATTGCGACAACGATCCAGATTATAACTGCAGCGATTATTGAAAGCGCCAAAACGAATCTGTTATCATATATGAGATTTTTGAAGCTTATTTTTTTCTTTTTCATTTCTTAAAACCTCCGAACAGCTTGCGTATGCCCTTAACGGCGGCTTTATCTTCGTTATTCGTTCCGCAAAGGTAGCGCACAAGATGCTCACGCAGATCGGAATCGGTGAGATTTCTTATAAGCTGACCCTTGCAGGCGATGGAAATTGTTCCGGTCTCCTCGGAAGTGACGACTATCATCGCATCGCCCTGCTCGCTCATACCTATGGCGGCTCTGTGGCGGGTTCCGAGCTGGGTATCGAGATTCTCTTTCTGAGTCAGCGGCAGGACACAGCCTGCGGCAACTACCCTGCCGTCGCGGATAACTGCGGCTCCGTCATGGAGCGGCGCGCCGTGATAGAAAATATTGCCTATCAGCTCGCGCGAGACTATCGCATCGACGGGAGTTCCGCTCTTTATGATATCACCGAGGAGCGTATCATGCTCAAAGACGATAAGAGAGCCTGTCTTGCTCTCGCTCATGCTCTGGCACGCCTTGCACACGGCGTAGATCGAATCCTTTATCTTCTGATTGCGCTCCGTCTCCTCATCACGCACGCCGAAAAGATTGAGCTTTGTTATGCTGCGTCTGCCGACGGATTCGAGCATATGGCGCAGCTCGGGCTGGAAGAGGATGACGAGGACTATAATTATCTCGCCGAAGACTTTTTTGAATATGAACTCACTCGCCTGCATATCGAGCAGGTAAATGGCAAGATAAGCCACACCGAAAAGCAGAAGACCCTTTGCAAGCTGAATGGCCTTTGTCTCACGGATGAGCTTGATAACACTATAAAGAATGAACGCAACGAGGCAGATATCCAGGAAATCCGTGAAGGCAAAGTCGGAGAATACGACCTTCAGCTGATCCCAGAGAGATGCGATCTTTTCAGTAAACATAGGCATACCTCTCTTCAATTCCTATAATACCATAAAACGCGCCTGAAATCAAATTACTTCTCAATAAGGCAGACGGCGGAGGCACTTATGCCCTCGCGGCGTCCCGTAAAGCCGAGCCCCTCTTCGGTGGTCGCCTTGACGCTGACGCATGAGACATCGAGCGAGCAGGCGTCGGCTATGTTGCGGCGCATTTCATCTATATACGGGCGCAGCTTCGGAGCCTGGGCGGCAACGGTTGAGTCGATATTGACTATGTGCCAGCCCTGAGCGCCGATAACGCGCACGACTTCGCGCAGGAGTTCGAGACTGTCCGCGCCCTTGTATTTTTCATCGTTGTCCGGGAACAGGCAACCTATATCCCCCATTGCCGCCGCGCCGAGCAGCGCATCGCTGATGCTGTGGAGCAGGACATCGGCATCCGAATGGCCAAGAAGTCCCATGGTATGGGGTATATCAACGCCGCCGATTATGAGCTTCCGCCCCTCGACAAGCTTATGAACATCGTATCCGCTGCCTATTCTTATCATTGATTATCATCTCCGCTGAGTGAAAATTTTCTTATACTTTCCTGAAATTCATCGTATGTCATGAAAATATTTACCATATCGACGAGCGCGCTTGTTGAAAGGCGCTCGGGAAGCGACAGACTGCGCAGGAACTTTTTGCGCAGAGCCGCCGAATCCGCTTTTCCGCTGAGCCCGGCTTCGTAGAGGTCGGCAACGGTTACAGCTCGGCTCTTTTCCTGCGTACTCTCGCAGGTGACTCCGGCGCGGTTGAGCGCTTCAAGCAAGATCTCAGTATCGATTCCCTCGACCCCTAATTTGCCCTCTTTAGACGGCGCGTCCTTTCTGCGCTCTTTGCCGAACACGTCGGGAATATAGGCGTGAATGACGCTGTCTTTCGGAACGCTTCCGCCGATAAACGAACGGATTTTGAAGCCCGCCGAGTCGCTGTCGGTCAATATGACTATGCCGCGTGTCTGAGCGAGGCGTTTTATCAGCTTCTGCTTCTCTTTGTCCTTGAAAATGCCGAAGCCGTCGGTCTGTATTATAACGGTATCGAGGACTGTGGAGAGTTTTATTTTATCATACTTTCCCTCGACGATGACCGCCTGTTTTATCTTTATCATTTTACCATCAACACCATCCGGCGTTTATTTTCGTGACTGTATCGCCACAAACAGCTTGACAAGCAGTTCCTCCATAACTATCCTGTTATCAACGGCAGAGCTCTTGAGCAGTGTATCGGCTCTGTGCAGTTCATCGAGGCACTGGCGCAGAACGCGCACGCTCAGAGCCGACGCCTGGCGCGAAACTTTCGTCAATTTAAACTCGCGGCCGCGGTAGTTTGAGAATATCTCCGCCGGCTGAGTGTCTCTGTAGCCCGCAGATACGCTGACCTTGACACGATAGATATCGACAAAGACGGATATCACCGCGCCCATTATCATCATAACATCCGCACGCTGGGCGAAGAGCATATTGAGCGTTTCATACGCCTTGTCGAAATTATCCGAGATTATATATTTAGTCAGGTCGAATGCATTCGCTTCGATAGTCTTGACACACATCAGGTCGATGTCCGCGCGTGTTATCTCGCGTCCCTCGGCATATGCCGAAAGCTTGTCGATTTCGTTTAAAAGAGTAACCATATCGTCCCCGACGCAGGAGACAAGATATTCGGCGTTTCGCTGGCTGAGCGAAGAATCGCGCTTCTGCGCCGCGCCGACAAGCATTTTTGCAAGCTCATAAGCGGTCTTTTTGTTGAGCTCGATTGCATTACCGTGTTTTGTAAAGAGCGAGACTGCCTTTTTGGCCTTTGCGGTCTTTTTGAGCGAATCCGCCTTGCCGATATAGAAAATCAGCGTGCAGTAATCCGGGACATCGCTGACTATTTTTTCGAGCTTTTCATAAGAATCCTCGTCGAGCGAATCGACAGCCATATCCTTGACGAATACACAGGTGTTGCTGCTCATCATCGGAAAAGCCTCGACCGCCTGCTCGATATCTTCGAGGGTACACGACGCACCGTCGAAGAAATGATAGTTGAAATCCGCAAAATCCGGGCTGACGGCTTTGTCTTTTAACTTTGAGGAATAAAATTCCTTGAGATAGCTCTCCGTTCCAAAAAGCAGGAACGCGCCGCCGATATCTCCGCTTCTGATAAGCGCTTTTATCTCTTTTTCGCCGATAGCAGCCATTCAGTCCATCCTTTCCGTCAAAATTCTGCCCGACGGGAACACCGTGATTCTGATGTTCCCCTGCCCTCCCGTCGCGTACGCGTCCGCGCCGAGGGACAGCAATTTTCCCATGACCGCAGGCGCTCTGTCGGCATCCGCCGATAGCACGGTCAAATTATAGTTTTCCGGGGAAATGCCATGCGGCAGATTCTCCCGCAAAACAAGAATATCCCCTTTTGTATCCGGCGCATAAGACGGTCTGAAAACAATGACCGCGTCAGCGCCGCCCATGCCGAGCACCGCCGTGCTCGTTTTATTCGTTGTTTTATATCTTAATTCTGCGCCGCCGATGTTTATATCCGCAGCAGGCACGAGGTTATAATTTTCTGTTTTAAGTATTTCATTGAGGTCGGCATCAGTCTCACCGGCAAGAATGAACCCTGGCAAAAAAGTGTCGATAACATCGAGCGCGAGTGAACTTTCGCCCTCAGATACGCGCGGGATAAGAAGAAAATCAAGATTATCCGCGCCGACGCTGTCCATTGCGGACTCTATATTTGAGAGGGCATAGTAGCTGTCCCCTCCGCAGCCGAGCAAAGCGGTTTTGCCGCCGGAGCTGACGACAACAGCCGAGCCGTTGCCAACATCTGCCACGGTTATTACGGTTGCCGCGCGGGAAAGTGCAGAAGATCCGACGCACACGCCCGCAAAGGTGAGCGTGCATATCAAAACTGCTGCATGGACGGTATTGCGCCCCGAAAATTTATAGATAAGCGCAGCCGCCGCAAGGACGATAAAAATCAAAACAAGCCACAGTGGAAACAGAAATGTCGAGGCGTTCAAAGACGAATGAGGAACCGCCGCGAGCGACTTCGATGAATTGATAAGAAAAGACGCGCACACACCGGACAAATCCGCAAGACCGGCCGTTATCACGCGCAAAAATGAAAACTTCGCGGTGAGAGCGGTAAGCCCAGAGAGGATCATACACGCAGATGCGGGAAGATTGGAAACAAGATTCGCCGGGATCGCGATAAGTGACACTTTGCCGAGATCGAGTATCATAACAGGCAGAGTGAACGCACAGGCGAGCACGGTGCTCCTAACGGAACCGAAAATAAACTCGCAGACGCGCCTTGCATATTTATTTCTGACGCGCGCGATATACGGATTCAGAGGAAAATCAATATTGCCGTAGCCGACTATTATTCCGAGAGTTGAGAGGAACGAGAGCCGCAGTCCGAGGCTCATCACGCAATACGGATTGACAAAGCACAGAATAACAAGCGCGATGCCGAGGGAATTGAGTGAATCCGACTGCTTTGAAAGCAGCGTTCCGAGGAGCATAACGAGCATCATGAAGCCCGCACGCATGACGGAATATGTGAAGCCCGAGACCGCCATAAAAACTATAACAAACGCCGCCGAAATAATTGCTCCCGCTCTGCGTCTGAGCCTGAAAACATCGAAAATTTTCAGAATGAACAGACACCAGATTGAGAGGTGCAGACCCGAAACGGCTATCAGATGCGATATTCCCGCGGACGAGAACGAATCCGAAACGCTCTTCGGCAAATTTGATTTGTCACCGATCAGAAGCGCCGTTGCAAGCGCCCCGCGTTCACCGGGGATAAGATGAGAAAGCGTGTTTTTGATATAAGCACGCATCGCGAGCGGATAATAGCCTATCGGCTTGCGCTCCGGCTGAGATATATTTATATCGCCCTTTGCGTATCCGCCCATAAAGATATTTTCGGACAGATAGTAGTTTCTCGCGTCGCGGGTCTTGCCGATATCGTAGAGCTGCAAATCGCCCTCGACAGTATCATACGGCTTGAAACCAAGGCGCGATTTTGAAGAAAGGCGTATGTTCAGCTTATATTTTTCGCCGTCTATCTCGGAAGTTTTAAGCTCTGTATAATATCTTTCGCCGCTCTGCTCCTCGAGCGAGACAACGCTCGCTTTCACGGTATGCACGCTGTCGTTAAAATTCTCCGATGCTTCGTTCGGAACAAGTGCGGCGGCAAAAGACAAAAGCACTGCAACGGCCGCCGTTATACACGCAGTCGGGATTACAAAGTCACGCCGAACGCTCTTGAAGAACAGAGAAAAGATAAAGGCGGCAGCTGCTGCCGAAAGGATAACGACTGCCGCCTTCTGACCGAGTTCAAAAACAAGAGCCAGCGTAAAAAACATTGTAAAACCGATAACCGTGAACGGGCGCGTCATTTCTCGAGTTCTCCGATTATTTGAAGAAAAGAGGAAGCTTCTCGAGGAACACGATATCGTCGCGCTCCGCCGCGTCGCCCTCTGCGAGGACTGCCGCCTTGGCGACTATGTTCGCTTCGAACTTATCGGCGAGGGCAACGACTGCCGCGAGGGATTCGCCGGTGCTGATAACATCGTCAACGATAAGCACTTTCTTGCCGCGAAGCTGATCTCCGTCCTCTCTGCCGAGAAGAAGGGTCTGCTCTGCATCGGTGGTTATAGAACGCACGCTGACACAGACGGGGTCGGTCATATAGACCTTCGGCTTCTTGCGGGCAACAAAATATTTCTTGCCGCTCTGTCTGGACATCTCATAGGCAAGCGGGATGCTCTTCGCCTCGGGAGTGAGAATATAATCGAACTCAGGGCACTTCTTGAGCAGCTCTTCCGCCGCTTTAACGGTGACTTCGACATCACCGAAAAGGATGAATGCCGCGATATCGAGCTTGTCGCTGACCGGGCAAAGAGGAAGCTCTCTCTTCACGCCTGCGATTTCCATTGTATAGGTCTTTGCCAAAATAAACATCTCCTGAATATTAATATGGTCTTTTTATCAGCCTGCCGGCCAGCCGAAATCTCTGCCGCCGAGCATATGGAAGTGCAGGTGTTTGACGGTCTGACCCGCACAGTCGCCGCAGTTGTTGACGATTCTGAAGCCGTCCTTGAGATCGAACTGCTTGGCTATCTTCGCCGCCGCCTCGAACACTTTGGAGACGACCGCGCTGTTCTCCGGGGTTATCTCGGCAGCACTCTTTATATGCTGCTTCGGGATAATGAGAATATGAAACGGAGCCTGCGGCTCGAGATCATAGAATGCGAGAACATCGTCGTCCTCATAGACTTTTTTTGAGGGTATCTCGCCCTTGATTATTTTGCAAAAAATACAGTCATCCATTTTCAGAAAACCTCCGTATTGCAATTGCTTATTCCGCCGGCCGGGAAAGACCGGCGGAGCTATGATTTTATTTTAACATGGCGCTGACGATAGAGTCAACCGCCGCGAGAGCCTCGTCCGCCTTGGAAGCGTCCTTGGCGCCCGCCATTGCGCTGTCCGGCTTGCCGCCGCCCGAGCCGCCTGCTATCTTTGCGGTCTCACGAACTATATTGCCAGCGTGAGCGCCGAGTTTTATTGCATCGGCGCCGCAGGCGCAGGCGAAGTTCAGAGTGCCCTTTTCTTTGTTGACGCCAGCAAAGACTGCGACAATATCTGCGCCGTTGTCACGGGCGGTGTCGCACATCGAGCGAAGCTCGCCGGGGTTGGAGACTTCGACCTCAGCGGTGATAAGTCTGACGCCGCCGACCTGTCTTGCGCTGTCCATAAGGCTGCCCGCCTTGAGAGCGGATATCTCGCTGCGAAGCTCCGCAAGCTCTCTATCCTTTGCCTTTACTTCGGCAGCGAGGGTCGCCGCACGCTTGTCAAGCTCCGCGACATTGCCGAGCTTCATCGCCGCCGCTGCAGACTGCATGATGCGCTCATCGTTTTCTATATGCTTGAGCACGCCGAAGCCGGTGACGGCGGTTATACGTCTGATTCCTGCGGCAACTGAGGACTCGGACACGATCTTGAACAGACCGAGCTTTGCGGTATTGTCCGCATGGGTGCCGCCGCACAGCTCAACTGAGAAATCGCCCGCGCTGACAACGCGCACGACATCACCGTACTTCTCGCCGAACAGCGCCATTGCGCCGAGCTTCTTCGCCTCTTCAATGGGCATCTCGCGTGTCTCGACCGGAATACCCTTGAGGATAACCTCGTTGACCTCGCGCTCTATCACCTTGAGCTCATCGCCCGAGAGAGCGGAGAAATGGGTGAAGTCGAAGCGCATCTCCTCGCTGTTGACAAGCTGTCCCGCCTGCTCAACATGGCTGCCGAGGTGCTTTCTCAGAGCTGCCTGGAGCAGATGAGCCGCGGTATGGTTGCGGCGGGTCGCCTCGCGCTTTTCAACATCTATCTGAGCGTGGACTTTATCGCCGAGAGCGATGCTGTCGCCGCTTATAAATCTTGCAATGTGGAGCACAACGCCGTCGGGAGTCTTGCCGGTGGCGGTAACCTCGAGGGTTGCATTATCGGTCTTGATAATGCCGGTGTCGCCCGCCTGTCCGCCGCTCTCGCCATAGAACGGGGTCTTGTCAAGCACAACAACCACCTCGGAGTCCGCGGTTGCGAACTCGTCACGCTCGCCGTTTGTGACTATTGCCTTTATCTCGGCGTCGCAGGAATAATCGGTATAGCCGACAAACTCGGTGGCTCCGACATCCTTGAACGAAACGTTGCTGTCCTTCCACGCCTGAGCTCCGGCATCCTTGCGCGCCGCACGCGCCGCCGCTCTGCTCTGAGCATAGAGGCGGTCATATTCGTCGATATCGACGCTCATGCCGCGCTCTTCGAGCAGCTCTTTTGTCAGGTCTATCGGGAAGCCGAAAGTATCCTGAAGCTTGAAAGCATCTGCGCCGCTGAGCACCTTGGAATCGCTCTGAGCGATAATATTCTCAAGCAGATTGAGACCTGTGTCTATAGTCTTATTGAAGCTCTCCTCCTCAGCCTTGATGACCTTTACAATAAGGTCATGCTTCTCGACGAGGTTCGGATAGGCTGTTGCATTCTCTTTGATAACGGTCTCGCACACTTTGTAGAGGAAAGTGCCGTCGATACCTAAGAGTCTGCCGTGGCGAGCCGCTCTTCTGAGCAGGCGGCGAAGGACATATCCTCTACCCTCGTTTGAAGGCATAACGCCGTCGCCGATCATGAAAGTGGTGCTTCTGATATGGTCGGTGATAACACGCAGGGAGACATCCTTTTTCTCGTCCTCGTGATACTTGACGCCCGCTATCTGCATGATGTGCTTCATGATGTTCTGGACGGTGTCGACCTCGAAGAGGTTGTCCACGCCCTGCATGATGCAGGCGAGGCGCTCAAGACCCATACCGGTATCGATATTGCAGCTCTTGAGGCGGGTATAGTTATTGTTGCCGTCGTTATCAAACTGGGTGAAAACGAGGTTCCAGAACTCAACATACCTGTCGCAGTCGCATCCAACTCCGCAGGTCGGAGAACCGCAGCCGTACTTCTCGCCGCGGTCGAAATAGAGCTCCGAGCAGGGACCGCAGGGGCCTGCGCCGTGCTCCCAGAAGTTATCCTCTTTGCCGAGGCGAACCATATGGTCAGGCGAAACACCGAGCTCCTTTGTCCAGATATCATAAGCCTCGTCATCGTCCTGATAGACGCTGATATATATCTTATCCGCGGGCATCTCGAGCACCTTCGTGCAGAACTCCCACGCCCAGGCGGTCGCCTCATGCTTGAAGTAATCGCCGAATGAGAAATTGCCGAGCATCTCGAAGAAAGTGCCGTGGCGCGCGGTGATTCCGACGCGCTCAATATCGGGCGTTCTGATGCACTTCTGGCAAGTTGTGACGCGGGTTCTCGGCGGTGTCAGCTCGCCTGTGAAATATTTCTTGAGCGGTGCCATGCCGGCGTTGATGAGAAGCAGGCTCTTATCCCCCTGCGGCACAAGCGAAAAGCTCGGCAGACGAAGATGACCCTTGCTCTCGAAAAAGCTCAGATACTTCTCTCTGAGTTCATTGAGTCCCGTCCATTCCATGATAAACAACTCCTTAAAAAATAAAAATAGATGCCGCTCTGCCCGGGACGGCCGAAGCCGCGGTACCACCCGGATTGCACAAAACTGCACCCCTCTGCTGCCCTTAACGCAGGCTACGCCCGTTCAACGCGGGAGGCTCCGAGCCGGCTGCCGTATACTTCCTGACACGGCGCACCTCACAGCGGCATAATGCCGGCGCGCCTCTCTGCGAGCGGAATAAACGGCTCTGCTCTTCACAGCCAAAAATATTTACTTAAATATTCTACTCTTAATTTTCCCCGATGTCAATGTTTTAGCCGTAAATCGCGGAGAAAATATCGGGAACGGCGAATAAGAATACCTGTCCACGGGAGCTATGTATCTGCGGACGGGTGTTCTTTATATCACAAAAGCGGAGAACCCTCTTGAGCTCTCCGCTTTGTTTACGTTACTATACTTCTATCAATAATATCGATATCCGGCGAGCTTCTGCGCGGCCTGGGCACGGGTTATAGATCTTTTGATAATCATAAACTTGTTCTCAAGAGCAAGATTGAACGACATTGAAACGGTCTTTACTACCCTCTTCAGGTTGAAATCGACCTTTGCGGAGAAGCGAATCATCGCAAGGCCGAAGTCGGCGACGCTTACTTCGCTGTCCGGCTCAAACTTGCCATCGGACGCTTTGACTATTCCGTTGCTGACAGCCCACACCGCGGCTTTGAACGCGGGATTCGAGCTGTCGAGATCGGCAAATGAAATGTTCTCGGTATTGACCTCGGGCGAGCCGGCCATGCCGTAAAGAGCCTGAACAAGAGCCAACTTTGTCAGCGCGGAATCGGGGCTGAACTGCGTCTCGGAAGTGCCCGCCATGTAGCCTTTTCTGTACATAAACTCGATTGCATCGTAATACTCCGAATCGGACGCGACATCCGTAAACGGGAAGTTTGCATCGGGCAGAGCGTCAAGGATTCTGTCGGCGATATGTCTGTGACCCGCTGCGGTCGGATGGTATGTGTCGCAAGTCGTGCCCGTTGTATCGACAAAGATATAGCCGTATTTCTCGGCGCCCTCTTTCATCGGCTTGTTCGCTATATCGACGACCATTTGTCCGAGATTGATGCTCTGGCTGTCATCCTTGTTCTCCTCGGTGTCTGTCGCTCCGTCGTCGCTCTTGACGCTCGTGTCGAACATTCCGATAACCATAAGCTGAACGTCGGGATTCAGAGCATATATATCCTCAATGACATGGTTCCAGTTCTCAAAGAAGTTTTCGACCCCGTATTTAAGCGCACGCGGGAGAACTCTGATAAGCTCGGGCATTGCGTCGGTAATCTTAGCGAGCTCAACTATTTTGTCGAGCTTATCGTTGACTATGCCGTTCTCCTTGAGAAGATCGCGCAGAGCCTTGACATACTTGCTGCAAGTGCCCTCTTTTTCGAGAATATCGGCGATGACCCATGTGAGATAAGTGCCGAAATCGTTTCCGCCGACACCGAGGGTAATAAGACCCGCCTGTGAAATTGCGCGGCGATACTCGGGGATCCTCGATTTCATGACCTCGGGGTTATGAGAATCGTGGAAAAGATAATCGTCGCCCGGATAATCGTCCTCGAGCATATAGCGGATATCTATCGTCCTGAATCCGGGGCAGGCCATCGGAACATAATTCACTCCGAGAGCATCGGCAACATACGCGCCGTATGAATTTTCAACGCGCTTGAACTCAGAGTCCACATACACAAGGTCGTTGTGACCGCTGGCGACGCTGTCGCCCAGAAGCACATATGTGCCGTAATCATAATACTTCTTTGCGTCTGCACTCTCGGTGCTGTCCGCGGCGAAGCAGACCGCGGAGCCGAAGGCCAATACGCATGTGAGAATCACTGCGACCGCCCTGCTTATAAACCTTTTCATTTTGATCCTCCTATCAAAATAGATAAAGCCGCACAGTCAAGAAACTGTACGACTTTAAAGTATCACAGATTTTTTTGAAAATCAATGTCCGAGGGCAAAAAAAGTAAATTATCCTAAATCAGTAGGCATTGTTTAAAAAAAGTGCGGTCATCCGCCAAATTTACAGGGCTTATTCATCGGCTTATTCCGATTATATGTTTCTCCGCTTCGACGCTGAGCGGCGTATAAGCGTTTATTTCTTTCGTTTACAGGTCAAAAACAACGACCGCCTTATCTGCGCCGAGAAACATCTTCCCGTCGCTTACGAGCATATTAAAGACAAGCTGGAAATCGCAGTCGAACTCTGTTTTTAGCATATCCCCGTTTTCGGATATTTCGAGCAAGACCGATTTGGAATTTTCTCCGACGCGATCGGAAAGAAGAATATACGCCCGCTCGTCTGTCGCATACCGCGCTTTAAAATCCAGATTCTCATCGCTGAATATTTTATGATACTTGCAGCCGCGGTCTATCTAACTGATAATAAAAGCAATTTAGAATTAACCATCGAAAATGCCCAATTGGAGAAGGAAAACAATTCACTTAAAAATGAAAACAAACTTCTTAAAGCTGTTATCAATAAGGTATCTGACTTTATCGAGAAACACAATATGCCTGAGCCACTAAAGAGAGGATTAAAAGAAATAATAGACTCACTTCATCAAAAGCAACCGAGTCGAGGTATGCATAGATAACCATCCGTGTTTCATTTTGGAAGCCTTTGTGGCAAAATGGAAAGGTCAAAAAGCATTATATCTTTTTCCGAGTATTTTTAACCTAAGAGGGTTACATCTATTTACGACGCAGAAAATTTTTTAAACCTTTCGATAAAGGAGTCTTGACTTTCAATAGCAAAAATGATATCATTATATCAAGATTTAATGATATCATTTGGAGGTGCAATGTTTGATTAAAGAGAATAAAGCGAATCGAACAAGACAAGTCCAATTCCGAATGGACCCAGATAAAGTAAAACGTTTGCTTGCAGCCATTGCCTACGATGACAATATGCATAGTATGGCAGATTTGTTTAACAACGCGGCTGATGAATACTTAGAAGAACACAAAGAAAACGGAGATAAGAACAATGGCTGAAACCAAAATAATAGTAATACCCGAGGGTAAAATTTGCGACTATGTTGATGGAAAATTTCGTAATGATACGCCTGAAGAATATGTAAGGCAAACCATCGAAAAACGACTTGTAAATGAACATAAGTATTTGCCCAAGCAGATTAAAATCGAATATACTCTACAACTTGGTTCTCGTAAACCACGTGCCGATATTGTTATTTTCGATAAAGACTGTACCGAACGAACACAGGAAAATGTCAAGTTGATAATTGAATGTAAAAAAGAAACTGTTGAAGCACGCAATGCCAAAGATGGTGTTGAACAATTAAAATCATATATGTCTGCTTGCCCAAATTGTGAGTGGGGCATGTGGACAAACGGGAAGCAAAAAGAAGTATATCGAAAATATGTCAATGATAAAGGTCAAATTGATTTTATGGATTATAATGGTGATTCTATTAGAGCATTTAATGACCGCATATCCGATATGGCTTCACATTACTATTTCGGGTTTGATATTAACCCGGATCTCGTAAAAGCAACCAAAATGAATATGGTTATGAATAATGACGGTAGTGGCAATATACTTCAGACTAATTCGCTTTTGCCTCCACACGAATGGACGGATGAATTCCGCACAAAATTAGCTGATGCTATCGGTGTTGATAAGAGTGAAATAAGAAATCATAATACTATTGCTTATTTTGATGTGATTGTTACAAATCCGCCATTTGGCAGCAAAATACCTGTGAAAGATAAAAACATATTGGAACAGTTTGAACTTGCTCACATTTGGGAAAACGACAAAAAGACAGGCACCTGGACAATGACAGAACGATTGCAGTCATCTGTACCGCCTGAAATTTTGTTCATTGAACGCTGTACTCAACTACTCGTAGATGGAGGCAGAATGGGAATTGTTCTTCCAGACTCGATTCTTGGTTCTCCTGGACTTGGATATATTCGTGAATGGTTGATAAAGAATCATCGTATTGTAGCAAGTATAGATTTAAACGCTGATACTTTTCAGCCTCGTAACGGCACGCAGACATCTGTTCTTTTCTTACAAAAGAAAACGAAGCAACAGAAAGATTCAGAGGAAAAATCAGGAAAAATGGCTGATTATAACATCTTTATGGCTATGGTTGAAAAAGTGGGTCACGATAAACGAGGAAATCCAATTTTTAAGAGAGATAAAGAGGGTAACGAAATACTTGTTCCGGATACTAACAGCGTTCTTGTGCTGGGAGATACATGCACCGGCGAACGCACTGTATCTCATCAGCAAAAAAAGAAAGTTGAGGATGACCAAACACCTGATGTTCCCGAGATTTTCGCAAAATGGAAACAACAGGAGGGTATAGCGTGGTAAACAGTAATTTGGCACACAAATTAGATAATAAAAATACTATTGACGTTAAAACGAATGATATACCATTGAAATGGTCTTCAGTCCCTTTGTCTGATGTTATATCTCGTGGTAAACGTCTTGAAGCAAGCGTTTTCGATGTGGAAGCAAATTGCATGAAAATATGACTTTAATAACGTGTAGTGGGACTATTGGTAAAGTTGCATTGGTTGGGAAACAATGGGAAAATTGGACTGCAAATCAACATATTATTCGCGTTGTTCCGGCATGTGATGATATTGCGGGATATTTAAATATTTTCTTGTCATCGGAATATGGTCATCAGTTGATAACCAGATTTACTTATGGTTCGGTTGTTGACGAAATAGATGATAATCACATTAGACAAATTGTTATTCCGTTGTTAAAAAATAAAGATGTTCAGAAAAAAATCAATGATTTAGCACTGCAAGCTAATGAAAAGCGTTATAAGGCTTACCTTTTAGAGCAAGAAGCTTTAAAGATAATGGATGAAGAAGTAATATACGCAAAGTGATTTTACAGGTCTTAGGGTGTCCCTAACGAGGTGTTTGGTAGTGTAGCTGTCCGAACACACCGCTTGCTGAGTTGGTTCAAAGCGGGCAAGCTACCGTTTGGATAACCAAATGGTCTGCTCGCTAAGATTATACAAACAGTTTTCATTGGCATTTTTATAATTGTGTTTTGTGGCGAAAAAAGAAAAATATAAAAACGACACGAGTTTATGGATTTAACAGAGCGGGACAAAATATTTCCGCTGCAATGAATTCTGCCGTGGACAATTTAATTGAATCCGGTTGTGTTGAGGAAATTGAGGGTAAGCTGAGAATTAAGCAGTAATTTTAACAAATTATTATAGTAATAGCAAATCTCCGTGGAGCAATCTGCGGAGATTTGCTTTGTTCAAAAGGTCTCCTTAAATAAGGAGGTGTATTTGAAATATAGATTATAAGTTCTGACTGTTAGGTTAATATCGGATGTTCGGGTATACATTATTCAAAAAGATATGTAGAAAAATAAGTGATATTATAAAAAGATTTGATGTTATACAGAATAAAATATCCCTCACAGAATCAACTGTGAGGGGTATTGTCATATCATATTGAAATGTTTTAAGGCGTCCATAATGGCTTTCTCTTTTTCGGGAGGGCAATTTGGAACTTTGGCATCTTTTGATTTTGGCTTATTGTATGCCTCGCCGACATCGAGTCCGCACTTGCGTTTAACCTGTGAAATGTTGAGAGTTGATACCTTTAAGCCGTGTTTTTTAAGAACGTAGGATTTAATCTCTTCGTAAGTCCCGTGAGTCTTTAACGAGCCAAGCTCAAGCTCTTCCGGACTAACCTCTATAATAACGTGTTCTTTGGTTGATATATTCCTGACCAATAACGCAACAGTCTCAACGTGATTCGTATGCGGGAACATATCGACGGGCTGGATTTTTTCGACTTTATAGCCGCGCTTTGTCAGAAAGCGCAGGTCACGCTGCTGGGTTTCGGGGTTGCAGGAGATATAGACTATCTTTTTCGGCGCGAGGGTCACAAGCGACGACAGGAAGCACTCATCGCTTCCGGCGCGCGGCGGATCCATGAAAACTATGTCCGCTCTCTCCCCGTCCTGCGCCATGCCGAGCATAAACTCGCCTGCATCGTCGCAGAAGAATCGGACGTTCTTTATCCCGTTGCGTTTGGCGTTGGCTATGGCGTCATGGACGGCGTCGCGATTGAGCTCAACGCCTATCACTTCGCCCGCCCGCTTCGACGCGACAAGACCTATAGTGCCGATACCGCAATAGGCATCGATAACCTTTTCGCGCCCGCTCATGTCGGCATATTCCATCGCTGTGTTATAAAGCACCTCGGTCTGCACCGGGTTTATCTGATAAAACGAGCGCGGAGATATTCTGAAAGTCAGCCCGCAGAGCTCGTCCTCGATTTTGCCCGTGCCGTAGAGCACATTCTCGCGCTCACCGAGCACAAGGCTCGTCTGATACGGGTTTATGTTATGGACTATCGTTGTTATGTCGGGATGCTCCTTGCGAAGTGCCTTTACAAAGTTGTTCTTCGCAGGGAAAATCGGCCCCGCCGTGACCAAAACGACCATTATCTGATTTGTCTTGAAGCCGCGCTTGACGAGGACATGACGAAGTGTACCGCCGCCGCTTCGCTCGTCATACGGCTGTATTCTGAAACTTTTCAGCATATTGCGGATCGAGACGATTATCTCATCCGCTTTTCTGTCCTCGGTGAGGCACGAATCGACGCAGACTATGCTGTGCGTGCCGGACTGATAGACTCCGGAAATTATCTTCCCGTTTCTCGCCGTGGCAAACGCCGCCTGTACCTTGTTGCGATAATGATACGGTTCAGCCATGCCGATTATCGGCTCGACATGGGCGAACTCGCCGAGCAGTTTTTCCACCTTGCGCTGTTTGAATTTCAGCTGCTCCGCGTAGCTCAGATTCTGCAGCTGGCATCCGCCGCATTTTTTATATAGAGGACACTTCTTTTCTTCAGTCATATCAAAATTCCATTCAAAAATATATTTTATACTCGCTAAAAAACGGGGCTAACACATATGCGCAGTCCCGTTTTTTGTTATTTATCCTGCTCCGCTTTGTGCTCGGCTTTTTCTTTTTCCTTCTGTGCGATATCGTTGGTGTTTATCGAGTTGCGATAGACAACGAATCTGTCATAGAGGAACTCGGTCACAAGATTCGTTGCCATGCAAAGAACCTGAACGAGATATGTGTTCCACTCAAGAGTACCCGTAGCATATTTCGTAAACCATGTTGTCAGCGGGGTGAACACGCAATAGAACGCCGCGACCTTGAGCATGGCGATCGGAACATTGTTTGCCGACTTGAATGTAAACTTGCGGTTGAAAGTGAAATTCCAAAGCACGGAGAGAACAAGAGAAATGAGATACGATATCTCCGGCTTCAAATGAAACACTTCATTGAAAAGCGCGTCAGACGCAAACTGAATTATTCCCGCAGAAGCCGAGAACAGAGCAAATTTGACAGTCTGAAGAATGTTTTCCTTTGTGCTGAGCTTCTGATTTTCGGCAGCACCCTGCGTTTCTTTTTTCTCGTCTGACATAAGTTATCTCCCCTTTCATTTTTTTACAGATTCCCGGCGTTTTTGAGCATCTCTTCGGCCGATTTGAGCTGAAGTTCGGTGACATCGAGTCCGCCGGTTATCCTTGCTATTTCATATTTTCTGCCCTCTGTGTCAAGGCGTTCGACCTTTGTATAGGTCTTGCCGTCCGAGACGGATTTGCTGATTCTCATGTGGCAGTCCGCCTGCGCCGCTATCTGAGCGGAATGGGTGACGCAGATGACCTGCCTGCCGCGCGAGACCTCTTTGAGCTTCATGGCAACTTTCTGCGCCGCTCTGCCGCTGAGTCCCGCGTCTATCTCATCGAATATCATAGTATCGAGTCCGTCTCTGCCGGCGATAACGCTCTTTATCGCGAGCATTATGCGCGACAGCTCGCCGCCCGAAGCGATTTTTGCGAGGGGCTTTAGTGTCTCGCCCGCGTTTGCGGAGATAAGAAATTCTATATTGTCCGCACCGTTTATTGTAAACGGTGTTTTTTCTCTGTTGACTTTGAAGCTGACCGACGGCATATCGAGAAATTCTAGCTGTTCGGTCACTCCGCGCTCAAACTCGCGCGATGCCTTTTCGCGCGCTGCGGTAAGCTTTTCGGCGAGGGCGCGAACCTCGGCTTTAGTCGAGCTGACGAGTGCATCGAGCTCTTTGACCCGCTCATCCGAGAGGGCTATTTTATTGCACTCTTCGCGTGCGGAATCAAGGAAAGAGAGCATTTCATCTTCCGTCGAGCCGTATTTTACCGAGAGGCGGAAAAGCTCATCGAGTCTCGCTTCGATCTCTTCGAGCTCGGACGGGTCATAGGAAAAATCTTCAATAGCCGAGCGAAGTTCTCCCGCGCAGTCCTCAAGCTCATAGCCGACATTGCGAAGAGTCTTTGCGGCAGACTCGACGTCTTTGTAGAATCGGGCGGCGTCCTCCGCGTTCCCGGCGCAATCGCTTATCGCGCTTATCACGCCGAAGCTGTCATCGGCACCCTGGAGAATATCATACGCCGCTCTGAGCGATGCCGTGACGCGCTCGCAGTTTTGAAGAAGCGTCTTTCGCTCGTTGAGTTCGTCGCGCTCACCGGGTCTTATATCCGCCTGTTCAAGCTCGTTTATCTGATAATCGAGCAGATCAAGCCGGCGAAGCTTCTCCGACTCGTCGGTTTTGAGGGAGTCGCGCTCCCTGATATATGAACAGAGTTCTCTGAATTTCTCTCTGTATTCTTCAAGCAATTCGGCATCGTCCGCGACGCAGTCGATGAACTCGAAGTGCTTTTCGGGCGCCATGAGCGCCTGATTGTCATGCTGACCGTGTATGTTTATCAGCTCATGTCCCGCCTGTCGGAGCGCGGCGACATTCGAGGGCACGCCGTTTATGCGGCAGGTGTTTTTGCCGTCCAAACCAAGGGTTCGGCGAAGAAGTATATTCCCGTCCTCGTCGGACTCGATATCATATTCTTTAAGCCGCGCGGCAGTGTCGGCGGAAACGGCGGAGAAGAGTGCAGTAACGCTCGCGGACTGTGCGCCGGTTCTGATAAGCTCGCGCGACGTGCGTTCACCGAGCACGGCGTTTATAGAATCGATTATGATCGACTTGCCCGCGCCGGTTTCGCCCGTAAGGACATTGAGCCCCGAATCGAACTCGATATCGGCGCTCTCAATTATTGCTATATTCTCTATTTTCAGACTGAGAAGCATAGCTCAAACCTCATTTTTCAATAAGTCGTTTTATGGAATCTTTCATCTGCGAAGCATAGCTTTCGCTTCTGCAAAGGGCAAATATAGTATCATCGCCCGCGAGAGTGCCGACAAGCCCCTCCCAGTGCATGGAATCAAACGCCGCGCACGCCGCCTGAGCCATGCCGGTATAGCAGCGGATAACAATCGTATTGCCCGCATAGTCGGCGGAGACGACGGACTGGGCGAATATGCTGCGGAACTTCGAGAGCAGTTCGTCCGACTCGGTCTTTGTGACGGCGTATTTATACTGACCGTTTGCGCCCATAGTCTTGACAAGGCGCAGCTCTTTTATATCGCGCGAAACCGTCGCCTGAGTGGCGTCAAAGCCGCTGTCCTTGAGCTTCTGAAGAAGCTCGTCCTGGGTTGACAGGTCATATTTTTCAATTATTTCGAGTATTGCTTCCTGCCTTCTTTTTTTCAAGGTTATACCTCCCGTTCATCGTGGGAACTGCTGTTCCATTTCATCATTTTTCTGTTGAGTATATCTACAAAACTGTCGTTCTTGAGTCTGATAAAGCTCGCGCAGATGTCCGCCTTTTCGACCGTTATGCTCCCCTGCGCCGAGACTGTGAACGGCTCGTCGCCGTCGCACGAAACGGAGAGCGGCCCGTCATCATCGGAATAGATGCGCAGCACCGCATCGTCGCCCAGAACGAGCGAACGGGTGAAAACCGAATGAGAACAAATCGGAGTGAGTATCATACATTCAAGCTTCGGATCAACCACGGGACCGCCGGCAGAGAGCGAATATGCCGTTGAACCGGTCGGAGTCGAGAGAATGAGTCCGTCGCCGAGATAGCGGTTGAAATATCTGCCGTCGAGATCGACATTTATCTCGGAAATTCTGCTCAGCCTCGACAGGCGCATTACGGTAGAGTCGTTCATGCTGTAGCCGCTCTGCACGCTGTCACCGTCGGCGGCGGTGGTTTTGAGCATCATGCGCTTATCCATGCTGTAATCGCCGGTTATGAGCTTTTCGAGCAAATCGAGCTCGTGTATCTCGAGACCCGCCATAAACGCAAGGCGACCCGCGTTGATGCCGAGGACGGGCTTTGAGTAAACCGCAGCTTTCTTGGCGGAATGGATTATCGTTCCGTCCCCACCGACGGTTATGACCGCCTCGCAGCCGCCGAGCAGCTCTTTTTCAGGCAAAAATTCAGCCTTGGTATCGGAAAACACATTTTCCGTACTGAGCGGCAGAGAATATGCCGCGCCGAGTTCGTCGAGCTTCGCACAGATGAGCCTTGTCACCTGAGCGGCGTTTTTGCGAGTAAGATTTGGAATTATTGCAAACATCATAGTTATTCTCCCGCTTTGAAACAGGCGTGCGCCGCGCTGACGACTCCCACGACATCGGGCGCCGAAACGGACTGCACTTCGTCCTTTTTCAGATATACGAGGTATTCTATATTGCCCTCCGGTCCTTTGACAGGGGAAAAATCGAGAGCCGACACCGAAAATCCCGCCTGCACGGCATAGGAGCAGACATTTTTGATGACTTTTATGTGAACGCGCGGATCTTTGACCACGCCTTTCTTGCCGACATTCTCCCTGCCCGCCTCGAACTGCGGCTTTATAAGGCAGACGGCACTGCCGCCGTCTTTTAAAAGCGGCGAAAGCGCGGGCAGGATATATTTCAGAGATATAAACGAGACATCCGCGCTCGCAAAATCGGCGCGCTCGGGAATCTCTTTTTCCGTTATATATCTGAAATTTGTCTTTTCGAGATCGATAACGCGATGGTCGAACTTCAGCTTCGGCGAAAGCTGACCGCTGCCGGAATCGACTGCGTAGACTTTTTTCGCGCCGTTTTGGAGCATACAGTCGGTAAATCCGCCTGTTGACGCGCCGATATCGATGCATAAATATCCGTTCAAATCGAGTTTGAAAACATCGACAGCTTTCTCGAGTTTCAGTCCGCCGCGGCTGACATAGCGTTCCGACTCACCTTTATACTCGATTATATCACAGTCGTTCGCCAAAAGTCCAGCTTTAGATACAACTTTGCCGTTTAAATATACATTCCCGCTCTTTATCATTTCCTTGGCTTTTTCGCGCGACGGCGCGACACCCAAGGAGACCATAAGAGCGTCTATACGCTTTCTGTTTTCCTCCACGGTCAATCCTCCGCAGAAGTGACGAACGAGAGCACGCCCTCTTCGTCAAAGCCGTATTTATGTAAGAGCGACTCAACGGACGCCTGCTTGACAAAGCCGTTTTCGATAGCTCTGAGATGATATTTCCCGGAGAATCCCGCTTTCGAGAGGTCGAACAGGAAGCCTTCGCCCGCTCCGCCGCGGCGTATGCCCTCTTCAAAAAAATATACATCCTTACAGTTTTTCGCCGCTTCTACCGCGCCCTCGCAGACGGGAATTATGCGGTTGAGCTTTATAAGCTTCACTGATTCGCCGGAATTCACAAGCTTTTCATATGCGAACGCGCAGGCTGAAAAAGTCCTGCCGTAGGTTATGATTGCCTTTTCGGCGTTTTCGTCGCCGAACACATCAAAGTCGGCAAAGGTCGGTTTGATGCTCCCGGGTATCGCGCGCTGAGCTCCGCGCGGATATCTGACCGCGACGAGCTTCGACTCGGAATAGAGCGCCTGCTGCATGGCGTGCTTGAGTCCCTCATAGGACGAGGGCGAATATACGGTTATATCCGGCACGCTTCTGAGCATCGAAACATCAAAAACGCCCTGGTGTGTCTCGCCATCTTCGCCGACAAATCCGGCGCGGTCGATAGCGATGACCATCTTCTGCTTCTGGAGAGCGGCATCGTGCAGAAGCTGATCAAAGCAGCGCTGGAGGAAGGTGGAATAGACTGCAAAAACCGGGATAAATCCGCTCTTTGCAAGACCGAGCGCGAACGCCACGGCGTGCTCCTCGGCGATGCCTATATCAAAGAATCTGTATTTATATTCATTCGAGAACCGCTCAAGCCCCGTGCCGATGGACATAGCCGCGGTTATGGCGCAGACGCGGTCATCGCAGGACGCGAAGCGACACATGATATCGCCGAAATTGCTCGAAAAGCTCGTACCGGATGAAAGAGGCTCTCCGGTGTTGATATCAAACTTTGAGATTCCGTGGAACTGCTCGGGCGAACGCTCGGCAAAATCATAGCCCTTGCCCTTGAGAGTATTGACATGAAGAAGTACGGGTTTGTCATACTTCTTTGCCATCTCAAACGCTTCGCAGAGCTGCTGGATATTGTGTCCGTCGATGGGTCCGATATAGTGAAGTCCGAGATCCTCGAACCACGAATCGGAATAGATAATGCGCTTCAATGCGCTCTTTATATCAAACGCGGCATCCGAAAGCTCATTTCCGATGATCGGGATATGTTTCAGGAGCTTTTCGGTGTGCGCTTTCATGCGGTAATATTCGGGTTTTGCTCTGACGACGGCAAGATAACGCGCCATCGAGCCGACATTTTCGGAGATAGACATCTCGTTATCATTGAGCACGATTATGAGCCTGTCGTGCGTTCTGCCGGCGTTATTGAGCGCCTCATAGAACATTCCGCCGGTCATTGAGCCGTCTCCGACGACGGCGACGACGGTATTCTTGCTGCCGCGCATGGTGTTCGCGGTCGAGAGTCCGAGCGCACTCGATGCGGCGGTGCTGGAATGGCCGCTGTAGAACATATCATGCTCGCTCTCATCGGGGCGGCAGAAGCCCGAGAGTCCGCCCTCCTTGCGAAGAGTGTGAAAGCGCTCGTATCTGCCCGTGAGCAGCTTATGGGTATACGCCTGATGTCCGACATCCCAGACAAACTTATCGCGCGGGGAATCGAACTCCTTATGCATGGCGAGAGTCAGCTCCACGACGCCGAGATTGGACGCGAGATGACCGCCGTTCTTCGAGACCGTGTCGATAAGAACTGTGCGTATCTCGGCGGCAAGCTCGTTTAACTGAGCATAGCTCATGCCTTTTATATCCGCTGGGGAATGTATATTTTTAAGGTACTTGTCAGATGCCATTTGACTTCAACCTTTCACTGAGAATGGATTGACGGTCACTTATTTCTGGAAAGAAGCTTTTCGGAAAGCGATATCAAAAATTCAGCCTCATCGCCGAAAATTTTAAGAGCGTCTATTGCCTTATTGGTAAGCTCCGCGGCTATTTTCTGCGCCTTTTCGAGACCGAGGAGCGAGACATAGGTGTTTTTGCAGTTTTCGGCGTCGCTGCCTATCGGCTTGCCGAGGGTCGCCTCGTCGCTCGTGACATCGAGGATATCATCGATTATCTGGAACGCTATGCCGAGATTTTCGGCATATACTCTCGCCGCTTCGAGCTTTTTATCGTCGGCTCCGGCGGCGATGCAGCCGAGCTGGCACGCGCATCTTATAAGCTCGCCCGTCTTGAGAACATCGACACTGCGCAGATCATCGACCGAAACAGTCTTGTTCTCGTTTTCAAGATCCTGCACCTGGCCCGCTATCATTCCGGCGCAGCCCGCCGCACGCGCAAGAAGCGAAACGGCCTTTGCAACGGCATCGGCGGGGATATCTTTTGCTTCGCCTGCGGTCTGGAATGCGAAAGTCAGCAGCGAATCGCCGGCAAGGAGCGCGTTTGCCTCGCCAAATTTGATATGGCTCGACGGCTTGCCGCGGCGCATATCGTCGTTGTCCATGCAGGGCAGATCGTCGTGGATGAGCGAATATGTGTGGATAAACTCGATAGTGCACGCAAGGGGCAGAGCCGCTTCGACGCTGCCGCCGCACATCCTGCAAAACTCGAGAGTCAGCATCGGGCGGATACGCTTGCCGCCGTTTTCGACGCTGTATCTCATCGCTTCGAGCATTTTTGCTTCACCCGCGCCCGACGGCTCGGACGAAAGATACGCCATGAGCGAGTTATTTATCATAGAGATATACTCGTCGGCTGTATATTTTTTACTCATCTTCATTCTCCTTTTCAAGCTCGGACAGTTCTTTTATCTTCGTCTGAGCTTTGTCGAGATACTCGTTGCAGAAAGAGACGAGCTTCGTCCCCTCTTCAAAGAGCTTCAATGACTCATCGAGAGAAGCGTCGCCGCACTCGAGAGCGGAAACTATATCTTCAAGTCTTTTGACTGAATCTTCATAAGTTTTCTTAGCCATTGCCTGTTCCTCCGTTTCCGACAGATGAAGTGACGCGGGCGGTGAGCTTTATATCCGCCGCAGTCACGGTTATATCGTCGCCCTCTTTGGGGACATTCGTTTTTGATATCAGCTTTCCGCCGCGTTCGACCGCCGCATAGCCGCCCGAGAGTATTCTCAGGGGGCTGAGTGCATCGAGCCTGCCCGCGAGGACGGAGAGATTTAATTTATCCCTGTGATGCGCCTGCAGAGCCGCCGACTGCATATCGGAAAAGAGCGAATCGAGAGTCTGCCGCTGAGAGATTATCTGCTGCATCGGTCCGTATGCCGAAAGTTCCGCACAGATACGTTTTATTTCATTACAGCCGAAACGAATATGTGAATCCAGCGCAGAGGCGCAGCGCCTGCCGAGTTGATTGATATATGCGTGCTGTTCCGCCCTGTCACTGACGGCAAGTTCCGCCGCTGCGGACGGGGTCGGTGCGCGGAGATCCGCCGCGAAATCGCAGATAGTGAAATCCGTCTCGTGACCGACTGCAGAGATAACAGGGATATCGCTCGCCGCAACTGCGCGAGCCACTTTTTCTTCGTTAAAAGCCCAGAGCTCTTCGACCGAGCCGCCGCCGCGCCCGACTATGAGCACATCGGCATAACGCCCTGCGCTGAACCGCCTTATGGCATCGGATATCTGACCCGCCGCAGACGCACCCTGCACCTGCACGGGACAGAGGATTATCTGCGTTGACGGGCTGCGGCGCGTTATGACATTTATAATGTCCCTGACCGCAGCGCCCGTCGGCGAAGTGACGACACCGACACGCTTCGGGAAGCGCGGTATCGGGCGTTTGCGTTCCTGCGCAAAAAGTCCCTCCGCTTCAAGCTTTTTCTTGAGCTGTTCAAAGGCAATACTCAAAGCGCCCGCTCCGTCGGGCTGCATATCTTCAATATAGAGCTGATACTGACCGTCGCGCTCAAATACGCTGACGCGCCCTCTGGCGATAACCTTCATACCGTTTTCGGGCATGAAGCCGAGGCGCTCGTTGTCATACTTGAACATGACCGCGCGCACTGCCGCCTTCTCATCCTTGAGGGTCATATAAAAATGCCCTGTGCGGTAGTGATTTGTAAAATTCGATATCTCTCCGCTGACAAAAACAGACCGCAGGTTATAGTCCGAATCCATAACGGATTTTATATATCTGTTAAGTTGACTTACTGTTACGCTGACGGTTTCAAGCATTTTTCTGCTCCCTGAGATAAGTCAGATACGCCGTTCCGGCGGCATTATCCGCCGAGAATGCAGGCTCGGCAAAGTATGAGCCGAACTCCTTTGTAAATCTTTGGCGTATTATTGAATTGGACATCACGCCGCCCGCAAAGACAAGCGGTAGGTTGCCGTATTTTCCGAGTATATTCTTCGTCATTTTTTCGAGAGCCGCCGACACGGAATCGAGGCAATAGAGCGCGATATCGCACTGCTCCTCGCCGCTTTTTATCATATCGAGGCACTTGTTTTCAATACCCGAAAGGCAGCAGTCTGTGCCCTTGACGCAGGGTTTCGGCTTGAATACTTTTTGGCTTTTGAGCGCCAATTTTTCGAGTTCTGCGCCCGCAGGGAACTTGAGTCCCATAGCAACGCCGACCCTGTCAACAGCCTGCCCCGCGTTGAGATCGAGAGTTCTGCCGATGATGTCAATATTGAGAAGCTTCTCTTCATTGGGGCGCACCAAGAGCGCCTCGGTCGTTCCGCCGGAGACATGGAACGCGATAAACTCGCGGTCAAAAAGTTCAATATGCCCGCTCGAATAGACAGCCGCCGCGACATGACCCGCCTGATGCGAGAATTCATAAAGCGGCACGCCCAGGGCAGATGAGAGGCACTTCGCGGTATTGAGTCCGACGGTAAAGCACGGCATATACGAGCCCTCTGCATCACGCGGAGCATATGACGCGCCGATAAAATCAGGCTTACCGCACTCGTCGATAACAGCAGAAACGACCTGCCAGAGCTGCTGTGTATGATGAAACACGGCGTCGCTCTGACGCAGTCCGCGCTCGCCGCTCTTGACGGGCAGAAGCATCTTCTTTTGAAAAACACATCCGCTCACATCATCAAAGGCTGCGGCGGATGTAGTATAGTTGCTTGTATCTATGCCAAGATAAACAGCCATGGCTTATTCCCCTTCCGGGGCGTCGGAGCCGCTTCTGTCGGCAACCTTTTCTTCGCGCGCCACAGAGCCGAGAACACCGTTGACGAACGACGCATCCTCTGCCGTAGCGTATTTTTTGCACAGCTCGACAGCCTCGTTTATTGAGGTGCCGACCGGGACTTCCGGTATGTACATAAGCTCGCAGATGCTCAGTCGCATAGCGGACAGAGCGACGCGGGATATTCTGTGTTTCTTCCAGTTCTTTGAATATTTTTCGATGATATCATCGATTGAAAACAGCTTGTCCCACGCAGTCTGGGCGAGCATGGACGCGAACTCGTCCGGCTCTATAAGCTCGTTTTCAAGGCTGAGAGATATAATATCGTCCATATCCGTCTCGGGATTGAAGGACTTTTCAAACAGCAGGGCAAACGCCTGCTCTCTCGACTGGCTTCTTGTCATAAACTTTCCTGTACTCCCCTCAGAATTCCGCTCTCGGGCGGTAAACATTGCTCGGCATAAAAACCGAATCGAGCCCTCCCGCAAGAGAGGGCTTGAAAAATTTACTTTTCGCTTTCGGGCTTGATATCCATACCGGCTATCGAGACGTTGACCTTCGAGACCATCTTTCCGGTCATGCTCTGGACGGCATTCTTGACATTCTTCTGAATATCCGCCGCGACCTTCGGAATCTTGGTTCCGGGCGCGATATTGACATGGATATATATCTTGACATCGTTATCCGACGACAAGACGCGCACGGACTTCGCCGCGCCCTCTCCGAGCTTGAAGATCGAATGTACGTCGGGAGTCCTGGCGGCAAAGCTGCTCACGCCTTCAACGTCCTTGGCGGCATTGAGAGCTATCGATGCAATGACATCCTCGGATATTACGAGGTTGCCGATATTGTCAACAGTTTTGTTTTCTTCCACAGGGCATTCCTCCTTCTGCCCTATATTATAACACAAACTTGAAAATTCTCAACTACTTAATTCAACAATTGTTATGTTTTCGGCTGAAAAACCGGTCTGTTTGAGAACTATCTCCTTTATCTGGAGGATAACCGTGTCGTTCAAAGCACCTTTTGCGACGATTACTTCGGCGGAGTTATTGTTGATTATCACGACGCAGTCGCCGCCGGTTTTCGCTTTTATCAGCGCTTCGATATCACCCTCGAGCTTTATCGCGTTTGACAGAGCCTTGAGCGCCTCGGTCGCCTCCTTGACTGCGGAGGCATCGGACGAGCTGTCTTTTATAACTTTGTTGAGGGTCTCCAACGCTTCGTCATGGGCGGAATTTCTTCTGAGCTTGGCGGAGGCGAAATAATCGCTGCTCTTGCCTGTTGCCACCGCGCTCTCCGAGACTCCCGACGAATTGACAAGCTGCGCATCGCCGAGATTCCCGCCCGTGTTATCAACCGCCTCGACCGACGGCTTCGCGTTCGCGCTCTTCACCGACGGGCGGTTATAATACCAGTTTATAAACACTGCCGAACCAAGGGCGAGAACGAGTGCCGCGGCGATTATCTGCCTTTTCCTGACGACCATAAATATCAATCCTTTCGGGTTTCTTTTATTTGAACGGCGCGGTTACGCCGACATTTTCGTGATATATACGCGCGACGCGCTGATATCGAGAACGGCGGTTATCGCCTGGGTTATCTCCTGGCGCACGGCATCAGAGCCGCCGCCCTCGCAGACGACCGCAACGCCGCGGATCTTCGGCTGAATGAGTTTTATTATCATTCCGCCCTCGTTCCCGTCGGTCTCTATAAGAACATACTCCTTTTCATCCGAAAAGTTTTCTTTTTCGAGAGCCGTGCCGCCGGAGGTGTCGCTTTTTATCTTTTCGTTTTTTGCATAGACCTGCTCGGCGCCGCTCTCGAGAGTCACCATGACGCGCGTTTTTCCCGCTCCGTCTATCGAAGAGACTATCTCTGTCAGGCGTTTTTCTATGTCCTCGGCATAGGTCTCCTGACTCTGCGCCGCAGTGACGCTCTCTTTTTTCTCCGCCTTCTTTTCGCCCGACGGAATAAATTCGGAGAGAATGAGCAGCACCACACCGAGCACGCCGACCGCGCAGAGCATGGCAAGCTTCTTGTCGGAAGTGAATACGGACTTCAATTTTTCAAATGAGTGTTTTATATCCATCAGCTTGTGCTCCCGGTTCTTATATCTATCACTGCGTCCCCCAACAGGTTTTGCAGTTTCTCGACTGCCGCTTCTTTCAGCACTGCCCCGCCCGGCAATATGATATTCGCCTTTTTAATAAATATGCCGCCATACTCATCAATATCCGTCAAAAGGTCTATTTCGCAGTCGGGATAGCCGTAGGACGCGAGTATTTCCTGCACGCCGTCCTGCATCTGCTGGGCATATGCGGCGGTCAGGCGGTAGTTCACTTCGTTATTTAGTTCGCTTGGTATCAGAGCCTCTGTGTCGGGCGAGGATGCAGAAAAATTTGTTTTCATCAAGGCGCTCGCAAGCGGAAAAACGAGCGCGCATATGACCGCCAGCGCAGTGACGCACCGCATTATTTTCTGCATATTTCCCTTTGGCACGAGCGCATATATGACCGACGAGAATATCGCCGCAGTGCACACGCCGAGCGCCCATTTTTTCAGTTCTTCCATGCTACGCACCCGCTTTCACGGAGATGACTATCCCCGTTGAGATAATAAAGAGAGCTGCTGTAAAAATAACCGCCGCGTTTATCACGGTCAGAGCGGACGAGAGAGTATCGAGCACCTCACCCGTTGTGTCGTCCCCCATTGACGAGGACAGCACGCCGAGGAGCTTCAACAAAATAATTCTCGCCGTCAACTGAAGAACGACGGGCAAGTCTATCATCACAACGGCGATAACGCCAAACACGCCGACCGTGCTTTTGAGCAGAGACACACTGCCGATTATCGACGAATAAGCATCACTGAGCGCGCCGCCGACTATCGGCACGGCGGAGCTGAGCGCAAGCTTTATGCCTTTTGAAGCTAAAGTGTCCGCACTACCGGCGAGCAGACTTTTGAGCCCCAGAACGGCCGAAAACGCCGCCGCAACAAATGACAGAACACCTATAGTAAGCTTTTTTATCATATCCGCGAGCTTCGTGAGCTTCAATTCCGGGCTCAGCGACGCGGACACGCCGAAAGCCGAAAACGCACCGCACAGGGGCATGATTATATTCCCTGCCGTCTGCGCCGCCGCCTGCGCCGCCGCCATGGCAAACGAGCCGTAAGTCAGGGCGAGCGTGGGATTTCCCGCGGCGGTTATTATGCCGGCGAGCACGGGAATGAGCGCGAGCATAAAATCAGAAGTCGCCTCAACGGCGCTCATCCCCTGCGAGATAACTCCGGCGGACGAAGCAAAGACGGTTATCGCGACGGCGCAGCCTATGACTATATTCAGCGGCTCGGAAAAATTTTCGGCGGCTGCAGTACCTTTGATAAGACCGACGAGAACAACAACGCCTGCGATTATAACCATGTCTTTTATCGGCTTTTTGAAGCTTCCGCGCGCGATATCGGTGAACATGGAGATAATTTTTTTAGGTGATGGTGAGAGCATCGACTGCCAATTTGATATATCTATCCCCGCCGAGTCAATAGTGTCTTTCACATCATCGGGCAGAGAATCGTCGAGGCTGTCCGCTCCGCTCGACTCATAAAAAGACGAATAATTGTCCGTCGTCTCCTCTTCAAGAGCGAAGCACACGGCGGTATTGAGCGCGAGCAGCATCAGCAGAGCCGCAATCACTTTCAAGCATCTCATAGACGTCCCTCAAATATTTATCAGTTCTTTTGCGAGCGCAACTGCCGACTTTATCAACGGCAGGGCGAGCGCGATTATCGCCGCCTTTGCCGCAAGCTCGGACACGCCCGCCACGGCAGAATTGCCGTTGTCGCGGCAGATATCGCCCGCGATCTGCGCCGCGACGGCAACGCCGAGTGCCTTTATCAGCACGGATATGCACTCGCCGCCCGTCTCCGACATCCCTGAGAAAAAATCAAGCTGCGAGATTATATTCTGCAAAATGCGCACTGCGGACGCAGCTATCACCGCGACTGCCGCTATCTGCACTATCGGGGCATACTCCGGGCGGTACTGCTTTATCACAGCGCACAGCACGCACACCGACACCGCGAGCGCGGCGGTTTTAATTATCTCCGCCATATCAGCCACCAAGCATACCGTTGACGGCATCGAGCAGCTGCGAAAGATACGGCAGCAGCATGATAAGCACGGCGGCTATACCCGCCAGAACGGTTATCAGCGCATAATCATCCCGACCCGCTCTTGACAGCACCTGACTGAGCACCGCCACGATTATGCCGACCATTGCTATTTTTATAACTATTCCCGCTTCCATAGACGATGCACGGCAAACGCCGTTCCTTTCCTGAATTTATCAGACAGCCGCTATCACAATGACTGCGCCCGCGAGCGCGCCGAGAGGCGGCAGAACTTTTGCATATTTCTTTTTCTTCTCCCGCGCCTCCGATAGTCTCAGTTCAAAATCGGCGCAGAACATATCGCAGTTTGCTATCTGCCCCTCGAGCGCGGTGGTGCCGAGCGAGCGGCCGAAAGAGACAAGCCGCGAGACATCGGACGAAGCCAAGCCGACGGTGTTTTTCCGCGCGGAGAGCGAATCGCTCCACGCCTGCGGAAACGGCTCGGAATCGCAGAGCTTTATGCACTCCGGGATAAACACGAGTTCTTTCAAATCCGGGGTCGAACCGAGTATCCCGAGCACATCGCCGACCGGGCAGCAGCAACATTCAAGCTGAGTCCGCACAACGCGCAGCATAATGCATATCTTTTCAAGCAGGCTCACGCGCAGGCTCAGCATACGCGCCGCATATCCGCCCGCGAGCAGCAGCGCCGACGCCGTCAGGACGGCTCCGATCATTCGCATAAAAATGCTCCCTCAGATCATATATTCCTGCTGTCTCACCCGGGGATTCGCCGAGCATGACGAGCTTCGAGAACACGCCGGACGCGAGAAGCTCCGCCGCGGCGGGACGGCTACGCAGGTCTTCATCTTTGCCGACATGGACACTGACGAGAAAATTCACGCCAGAGTTCATGCCCTCCAAGATGCGCTTCGTTTCGGAGAGATTGCCTATCTCGTCGCAGATGATTATCTGAGGCGAGAGAGTTCTGAGCGCTGTCAAAATACCGACATCTTTAGGATAGCCTGTCAGAACGTCGGAGAAGCCGACATCGCACTGCGGGCATCCGCCGCTCGAAGCGGCTATCTCCCCGCGCTCGTCAACTATCGCCACACGATAATATCTGCCGCCTGAGACGCCCGACAGCCTGCGTGCGAGGTCGCGCAGGAGCGTTGTTTTGCCCGAGAGCGGAGGTCCCGCGATAATCGCGGACACGATGCCATGAGAAAAGACGGACGGATATATTTCATCCGACGAGCCCGGGACTTCATGGGCGATACGCAGATTCACGGACGAGATATCGCGAAAGGACTTCACCGTCCCGTTCTCCGCCACAACTGCCGTTCCGCAGACTCCGGCTCTGTGTCCGTGGGCGAGGCTTATAAACCCGCTCGCCGCAGCGGCGGAATTAGAATGTACGGAATAACCGCACATGCGCGAAAAGCTCGCCTGAAGCTCCGCAGGAGTTGCCGCAAGCGCGCCCGGCGAATAGACCGAGCCGGTTCTGCCGCTTTTATAAACAAACAGCGAGCCTACGCGCGTAACTATAACAACGGGTCTCGCGGCGCGCAGGCGAATTTCATATGCGCTCTCTTTGACACGGCTGTCGACCCCGAGCAGAACAGTGCGAAGCCGTTCATCGAGGAAGTCCACCGCGCTGTCAAATGAATCCGCCGCCCGCATGATATCGCCTCCGTTTCTCTAAATAATATGAAGCCTTGTCCCCGGGTAGAACAAAAAAGCACCCTGCAAAAATGCAGAGTGCCGATATTGATTTGTTTATCTGACTTCGAGTATGTTGCTCGCGCCCGTGAATAGGTTGAAATACAACAGTTTTTCTTCGCCGTTTTCGATGAATTTTATCTCATAGTTTCCGTCCGCGCGGGCACCGACGCATTTGACATCGAGAATCTTTGCATCGGATTCTCTGAAAGTCTCTTTGAGCACTTCGAGCTCCGCTTCGCTGTATTCCCCGGCATCGTCGGATACGAAGAGCACGCGCCCGAAGAGGTTGTTTATCTTCGCGAGCAGCAGTTTCTGTTCCCATGTAAAAGTCAAATTATGGTCGCGCAGGAAGAAAACATCGGGATCATTTAAGAACGCTCTGCCGTTGAGGTGACGTCGGAACATGCTGTTGTTTATGGCATTCTGCGCGCTGGGCAGCTCGTTGTTTATCGACATGGAGTTGTAGAACTTGCCGCCGTAAGATAAATCGACATCGCAGCTTATCCTGCACGCATCGACAACGCCGAACGCGGGACCGAGCGGCACGCCGCAGCCAAGGATAAGCTTATCGCCGACGCACTCGCGCAGGAAGTCCATAGCCTCGCACATGATGGTTCCGCGGGTCTTGTTGTTGCGCGGAGTCCTGCACTGACTGTAGAGAAAGTCGAGCTTCACCATATCGTAGCCCCAATCGTTGAGCACGGTGTCAAAGACATTTTTAAGATGTTCCCGCACCTCGGGGTTATAGATATCGAGCGTATACGCGCCGCCCCACGCGACACAGCCGAGCTGTGGCTTGCCGTCGGGATTGCGAATGAGCCAATCGGGATGCTCCTTCAATATGCGCGATTTTCCGCGCTGAACATTGAAGGGCGCAAGCCAAATACCCGCAAGGTAGCCCTCTCTGTGGACGGCATCGGCTATTGTTTTCATGCCGTTGGGGAAGTCCTTGCCGTTATAGTCGAGCCAGTCGCCGACAAAAGGCTCATAACCGTCGTCGATCTGGAATATATTGACGCTCTCGCGCGCCCGCGAAAGCCCTTTTAAATCGCGCAGGATTATATTTTCATCTATTTTCTGGAAGTAGTTGTACCACGAAGTATAGCCCGTGAGCCTGTCGATGTGTTTCTTTGCAGGTAGACTCATAGCAGCAAAATACTTATCAAACACCTCGTCGTAGCCGCCGACAAAGCGGACGATATCAAACATCTCATACGGTTCGCTTATAGTCAGCCCCTCGACATCCTTTTCGACGGAGAAGATATGCTTCTCCATATCCGAATAGAAAACGGTGTAGCCGTTTCTCTCACTCAGCGAGCCGAAGAGCTCAAACTCATCGCCGCGGCGGAGATAGGTATATGTAAAGCTATGGAAAAAGCCCGGGCGCGGCTCATAGCGGGTGAACGCATAGTCGCCGGAAGTTATCGCCATATCTTTCGTATATTTTGTGACACCTGCGAGCGGAGTCGTTCCGCGATAGATATCCTCTGCGGACATCTCGCCCGATGTTGTCCACGACTGATAGCCGTTGACAAAGAATTTTTCGTTTTTTTCATACTCATGCCAGAATTCGAGCGACGCCGAAATGAGCGTTATCGAGCGCGAGGGAATGAGAGTCAGCTTCACTCCGCTCTCATCATTAACGGTAATGACCGAGAAGTGCGGTCCAGAATAGCCGACGGTCTCATAGACTGCGCCGGCGAGAGAATATTTGAGTCTGAATACGGGCTTGTTCATCCTGTTTCCTCCCTACGATTTTCTCTTCAGGCTCCAGTTTATCATTTTGAGACGAAAAAAACAATAGGAATTTAGTGCCGCATCTATCGATTGAAAAAATTATAGACATAAAAAAACAGCGCCGCACTCAAAACTGTGCGGTGCCGATATATTGGAACCCTTTCGGGCTTGTTTTAGTTCCTGCGGCTGAGAAGCCGCCGCTTAAGTTATATTGTAGCTTTGCTTGCTACAGAACTAAGCGCGAGAAGCATCATGAGCTTGTGGAAGCTGAACTTCTTCTCCTTCTCAATCTCACCAAACAGGTCCTGTTCCATCTTGTAGTACTGCTTCATCATCATATCTGTCAGTCCTTTCATTTGGTATGCTTTCATTATACTCAGTTTCCGCTATTTGTCAAGTAATTTTGCACAAACAAGCGCGCTCTCATTTATGCAATTTCACTAAAGGAACAGACTTTTATAAACCTACCAGTTTGAATAATTGCTTTTAACCGCATTAAAATCTTATGTGCATATTGCACAATCAGAGCGTTCCTGATTGTGTATTATGACGAAGTAAAAGCAGATTTTTTGGAACATCCTACAAAACAAGCGTCAAAAGTTTGTTAGAAATGACAACAAAAATATTTAAAAAGAGCCTCCGGCACATGTCGGAAGCTCTCGTTTTGTGTTATTCTGATGAAAAGAATCAGATTTTGCCCGCCTTTTCAAGCTCTTTGTAGTTTCTTCTAATCTTGAGAGTCGTGGTCTTCGGGAACTCTTCGGAGCGGAACTCGAGCTTGTCGATGTTCTTCCATCTGGGCATGTCGCGGTTGAACTGGTTGACAGCGTCCTTGATGAGCTGATCCGCTTCCTTGCCGTAGTCCTCGTAGTAAGGGTAGACCTCTGCGACGATCTTGTTGCCCTCCTGGCTGACGAGAATCTCATGGATCGCGTGGCAGCGCTGAGAAAGCTTGTCCTCAAGTTCCTCGGGAGAGACGTTCTTACCGTTGTTGGTAATGATAAGATTCTTCTTGCGGCCGACGAAGAAGAGGAAGCCGTCCTCATCGATTCTGCCGTAGTCGCCGGTCTTGAACCAGCCGTTGTCGAATGCCGCGGCGGTTGCCTCGGGATCCTTGTAATAGCCTCTCATGACGTTGGAGCCGCGGACATATATCTCGCCGACGCCGTCCTCATCGGGATCGTTTATCTTTATCTCGTTGCACGGAAGCGGTCTGCCGACGCTGCCGGACTTATGATTTTCCATGGTGTTGGTGGTAACTGCGGGCGAACACTCGGTTATGCCGTAACCGTTGAGAACCTGTATACCGAGGTCATAGAGACCCTGCTCATACTCGGGGTCAAGCGCAGCACCGCCGACAATGATATACTTCAGATTTCCGCCGAGCTGCTCATGAACCTGAGCGAACAACTTGCGGCGGACGTCGATGCCGAACTTGAGAAGGAAGCGGCTTATCTTGATGCCCTTCTTGAGGACTTCCTCTCTGCCGGTCTTTCTCGCGGTCTTCCAGACGCGCTTATAGATAGTCTCGACAACCAGCGGAACACCGGAGAAGTTCTGAGGATGATGGGTCTGGAAATCCTTAACGAGGTTCTTTATATCTACGCAGATATAGCCGTAGGTGATGATGATAAACGCAGCGAAGATAGTCGCAACCCACGAGAAAGTGTGGTTAAGCGGCAGGAAGCCGACGGAGTTTCCGCCCTGGAAGCACATGCAGGAGGAGGTGACAACAGAAGCGAGGTTGCCGTGAGTGAGCATAACGCCCTTGCTCTTGCCGGTGGTGCCGGAGGTGAAAACGATGGTTGCGAGATCATCGGGAGATACGACGACATCCTTATACTCGGTGTAGCCGTCCGCAAGGAGCTTCTCGCCCTCATCGATGTACTTCTGGAAATCGGGGATATAGAGATATGTATCCATGGGAGCACCTATCTCTTTTATCTTCTCTACTGTCGGAGCATAGTACTCGGAATAGAAGATAGCCTTGCACTCGCCCTCGTTGAGCTGAACGGCAAGATCCTCTGCAGGAAGCTTGGGATCGAGCGGAACGCTGACTATCTTTCCCAGAAGGTTCGCAAAAAACGCGATTATCCACTCATAGGAGTTCTCGCCGATAATGGCGACATTGCAGTCCTTGACGCCGTGGGCAAACATATATGTGCCAAGGCAGTTGATATCGTGCCAAACGTCGTTAAATGTTTTCGTGATGAACGGATTGTCCTTTGTGCCGTTCACGTTGTCATACATAAAGAGGGGCTGATCCTTTCCCTCGCCGACGCCGTGGATGACAAGCTCTTTTATGGTCTTGACATCGGGCACATCATAGTATACGTCCTTGTACTTCTTTTTCATTTTTTTGATTCCTTCCCTCATATTTTATTTTCTCTGGCCTTGAACTCCGTACCCCTTACAGAGTTCTCTCAAAACATAATTTTATATGATTGCAGAGCATTCTTTTTTACTATAACGAAATTAATAAACATTTGCATTAGTTTAGAAAAAGTTTATAATTTATATTAAAAAATTATATTAAAAAAGCCAAAAAGCCGGACGAATCAGCTTCACTGATCGCGTCCGGTCGATGCGTTTTGCACTTCTTCTTTTTTTGCTTTTTCTTTCGAGGATTTGCCGAGCTTTTTGTATGCAAAGAACTTGTTTGTCACAAAGTTAAGCGGCGTTACTATAACCGCGACTATGCACGGGGCGATATACTCCGCGAGCTTTCTGTCGGTCATATCGACGCCCGACTGCCTTATGGCCTCGCCCAACGACCTTACGCCCTCCTCGAGGTTCAATACGTCAAGGAAGAGCCAGGTGAGCAAGGTTGTCAAAAACAGTCCCGAGAAAGCATACACAACATAGAGTCTGAGCAAAACCTGCCAGCCCTTGACTCCCTCATCGCGTTCAAACACAAGGCTGCTGTTAATCAGATATGACGAGAGCACACTGAGCACGAAGCCCACAAGAGTCGCAAGCACATAGTGACCCCCGACAAAAACAACGGCGGCATACGCAACATAGTTGACTATCGCGTTTATACTGCCGACGACGATGAATTTCAGGTACTGAATAACTGCATTATTACTCTTTTTCTTCACCTTTCCGCCTCCCCTGCGAATATCAAGAAGATGATAACATATAAGTGCGGTCTTTTCAATATCAAAAAAACAGATTGGCTCTGAACCCCCTGCTGTTTTCATTCTCTATTGTTAAATCTTTCTTAAGTTCACAAAAGGAACAAAATACAATTATACTTATACTAAAATAACAGCATATTAAGGTGGGACAGGTTGCGAACAGACAGCCGCCGCCATGGGATGGAGATGCAAGGAAAATATGAAAATCAAACCGCTCAGCCGCCTTATGACCGACTTCGGCGGCTTCCTGGGTCTTGCGGAGCACGTCAAGCTCGGGATCTATGCGAAAAACGCCGTTAAGGTTCAGGAACACATTGTCAAGAAGCTCATGCGCGACAACAAGAACACCGTATACGGCAAGGCGCACAATTTCAAGGACGTTCACTCCGTTGCGGACTATCAGGCAAAGGTTCCTCTCTCGCGCTACAAGGACTACGAGAAATATATCGACCGCATGGTTGAAACCGGCGAAAGAAATCTTATAACCAGATACCGCATACACAGATACGCCGAGTCCTCCGGCAGCATCGGCAAGCCGAAGCTCGTTCCCCTCGCCGCAAGGTCGCTGTGGAACTGCCAGTGCTTCAGCTTCTCGGCTCCCGTCGGCTGCGCCGTCAAGTGGTTCCACGCGCACGGCAAGCGTCTGCCTCCTCAGAAAGGCATGCTGACGCTCGAGATAACGCCCCACCGCCTTCCCAACGGAAAGACCTGCAGCTGCCTTTCCGGTATCCCGATGATGTACTTAAAGCCCATAGTCAGCTCCTTTGTCACCTCTCCCCCGGAGATAATGTTCCCGGAGGATCCGAGCAGAACGGATATGCAGTATTTCAAGCTGCGTTTCGCTCTGATGGACAGAGACGTGAGCTACCTGAGCACAATGATAATAACCGTTCTCGAGTCGATGATGCATTATCTCGAGGACAACTGGGAGATGCTCTGCGACGACATTGAGCACGGCACGATAAACGAGAGCATCGCGTGCCCGCCCCAGGTAAAAGAAAAGCTCATGAAGCGCATTAAGCCCATGCCCGACCGCGCCGCCGAGCTTCGCAGCGAATTTGAAAAGGGCTTTGACACTCCGATAGTCCCCCGAATCTGGAAGAACTGCTGCTGGATGTTCGGCATGGGCGCAGGCTCACTCGAGGTATACTCGAAGAAGCTGGGTCGTTACACGGGAAATCTCCCGATTCACAACATGGGCTACGGCGCATCTGAGGATCTTGTTGCAGTGCCGATAGCGCTCAACTCCAACGACTGCGTAATTCTTCCTCACAACGGATTCTTTGAGTTCCTACCCGTCGGCGCTCCCGAGGGCACCCGCCCGTTCACCATAAGCGAAGTAAAGCCCGGCGAGGAATATGAAATAATCATCACGAATCTCTCCGGTCTCTACCGTTACCGCATTGACGACGTCGTCGAGGTCACCGGCTTCTACAAGCAGTCTCCGACGGTAATGTTCAAGTACAGACTCAACCAGGTGCTTAACATCGGCGGAGAAAAGACCGACCAGAGCATGGTTGACTGGGCGGTTGAGCAGATGTGCGACCGTTTCGGTACGGTCGCGATAGGTCACAGCGTCTATCCCGACACTGAGACGACTACTCCCGGCCACTATGTCCTCTTCGTTGAGACCGAGGACGAAATCGACCCCGCAAGACGTCAGGAGTTCGCGGCGGTATTTGACGAAAAGCTCAGCGATTCGAATCTCTTCATCAGCGATGCCTGGCACGAAAAGACCCTCGGCAAGACCGAGCTTCACTTCGTCAAGAAGGGCACTTATCACCAGTATCTCGAGATGAAGAAGAACGAGGGCGCGAACCTCAACCAGCTCAAGCCCGTTGTCCTGCTCAACACTCAGGACAAGCGCGACTTCTTCTGGAAGAATGTCACCGACTGACGGTAATTCAATAAAAGCTTACAGCCGCAACGGGGTTACTGTTGCGGCTGTTTTGTATTTTTGTGGTGGACTTGTATAGAGAAAATTGGAATTTATCGTGGAATCCATCAGGCTCCCCTGTACCCCCGACAACGCCACGCCGCGGTACATAGCTTGCGGCTCTCAGTTAGTTGCTCGGCACATTCGCACGTAAACGCGCTCCGCTCAAACAGTACGGGCTCGTGCATCTTGCTTCGCAAGCCGTCCAGCCCTCTCAAAACATAGTCGCCTATCGCCCTTGGAGCGGGCGCTATGCTCCTTGTTTTTCGCCAACATCGCCTCGCTTCATCCGCCACAGGCGGCGCTTCGGTGATGTTGCCCGCTCCTCTAAGAAAGCTTTCAAACACTGCGGCGCGGCTATTGAAAGCTTGATTACAAAAAATTATTTGAGTCACTTGCTTTTACCTTGCTATGGCTCAAGTGATAGATAAATCCTAATTTGTCACATGTATCGCAAACACAAAATCCTACCCATGAAAACCGGGCAGGATTTAATGCTTTTATTACACTGTCGGGGCAGTAATTTTATTTATCTGTTTGCCTCGTCGACAAACACGCGGAACAGCGGCAGGCATGAGGAGAAGAATTTTTTATACGCCTCGCAATAGTCGCGGTCGGCTCTGCTTCGCTTGCATCCGCCGCCGCGGCAGAGGGGATAATATCTGCACGCCTTGCACTTCGGATCGACCGGCAGGCTCTCGCGGATAAAATCGGCGGCTTTCTTTGAATTCGCCATCGCTTCAAGCTCATCTGAATTTATGTTGCCGAGCAGCCATTCGTCAAGGCAATAGAAGTCGCACGGATAGACATTGCCGTTGCCCTCGACCACAAATTGGTGCATGCAGTGTCCGCAGACTCCGCACTGCTCCGGCTGTCTGCCGACATACATCTGAACCCAGTTGTCAAACTGGCGGATGCTCATATATTCGCCGCGGACGTAATCTTTGACATAGGCGTTGAACAGATGTATCAGAAAATACGCATACTGTTCGTTAGTCATATATAATTCGCTCTCGCTCTTGTCACCGAACGGGCGCAGGCACGGGATGAACTGGAGATATTTAAATCCCTTGCGTTTGAAGAACGAATATATCCTGTCGATATTCTCGGCGGCGTAACCAGTGAGCACGGTTAAGATATTGAAATCGACCTCGTGCATGGTCAGCATCTGGGCGGCGTTGAGAATTTTATAGAATCTGTTTGTGCCGTTGGCATCGACTCTGAAGCGGTTCGCTTCCATATCGCCGTCAAGGCTCAGACCCACGAGGAAATGTTCATCGTGAAAGAATCGCGCCCACTGCTCATCTATTAATAAGCCGTTGGTCTGTATACTGAAAAATATGCGGCTGCCGCGCAGGTTATATTTTTTGACCCGCTCGGCAAAATCTTTGAAATAGTCTATCCCGGCAAGCAGCGGCTCTCCGCCCTGAAATGCAAAAGCTACACTGTCCCCTTTCGCGAAGCTGAGCGCGCTTTTTATGAGCCTGTCAGAAGTTTCGGCGGACATAATGCCGAGGTTATGCTCTTCTCTTATCTGTGAAACATCGTGATAAAAGCAATATTCGCACCGCAGATTGCAAAGGCTCGACACGGGCTTTATCATTATTGAAAGTTCAGGCAAAATTTCACCCCCGGATATTCCGACCGCCGAGCGGACTGTTCACCCGTTCGGCGGCGTTTTATCTGTTATTTTTTCTCTATGATTCCGCGGCGGTTCTCCTTGAAATCATTCATTATTTCGTCGAGCTTCTCAAGCATCTCGTCGGCAATTGTCGGATATGCCGGGGTGCGGTTGTAGTTCTCGCCTGCATCGTCGGTCAGAATATGCAGCCAATTCTTGCGGAACTTATCAAAGAACGCGGAGTTGTCGTTCTGTATATTCTTGAAATACTTGAACACGACATACTCATTATTCTTGAGAACATCGAAATCATAGTCTTTATACTCCTCGCGTGAGAGGATATCGGCAGTCGGTATAGCATACTGGATAGCCTTGAGCTTTTCGCGCTTCATGTGGAGTATCGGGGTTTCGGCAGTGTGTATAACTTTATTCTGAGTGAACACGGGAACCATCGAAACGCCGTCTATAACGCGGTCTGCGGGAAGATAGTTTTTCTCCGTTCCGCCGTTTCCGGTGATGCCGCACATCTCAACGAGAGTCGGGAACAGATCGACGAGCGTTGCGGACTCGTCATAAGTCGAACCTGCTTTGAACAGACCGCCGTTGTTGCCCCAACGGATCATAAACGGAACCTTCTGACCGCCCTCATAAGCGAGATATTTGCCGCCGCGAAGGTCGCCCGTCGAGCCCTGAAGCGCGGGGCCGTTGTCGCTGGTGAACACGATTATCGTGTCGTCCATGACGCCGAGCTCCTCGAGAGTATCAAAGAGCTTGCCGAGGTAATAGTCAAACTCGGTCACGCAGTCAACATATGTGCCCATGCCGGACTTGCCCTTGAACTCGTCGCCGACATACACGGGCGCGTGCGGCCACGGAGTTGCATAGAACGCGAAGAACGGCTCGTCGCCCTGCTTGACCTGATCGGTTATCCAATCGTTCATTTCCTCATATATCCACTTTGTGGCGTTGCTCTGGTCTTTGAGCTCGTCTGTACCGCGGGCAATTTCATATTCGCCGTTCTCTTCACGGACATGATAGAACGGGTTCATATCGTTGACATAGTGGCTGCCGTAGAAATAATCGAAGCCCTGATTGGTCGGCAGATACTCGCCGTAATCGCCGAGATGCCACTTGCCGAAGCAGCCGGTCGCATAGCCCGCTCCCTTGAGAGCCTCGGCTATGGTTATCTCGTCGCCGAGCATACCGTCGGCATTACCGCCCATTTCAACGGAATTGAATATACGGGTCGAGGCGAACGGAGAGAATGTGTCAACGGTCGGATATATGACATTGTCGGCATATCCGCGATAGGGATAGCGCCCGGTGAGCGCGGCAAAACGCGCAGGAGAGCAGACGGAATAGCTCGAATAGAAATTCGTGAACTGCGCGCCCTCTTCGCCGATGCGGTCGATGTTCGGGGTATCATATATCGCGCCGTTTGCGGAGATATCGCCGTAGCCGAGATCGTCCATGAGAATAAACAGGACATTGGGCGAATTCTCTTTTGTTTTATTTTTGTCTATCCCCTTGAGGTAGTCGTCCTGACCGTCCCATAGACGCTCGGCGTTGGGCTTCGAGCGCAGGTTCATGGTCAGCACGAACGCAACGGTCGTGAACACGAGCAGCACACTGAGAACACGCGAGAGTACTTTTTGAAGAGTAACTTTTTTATCGATTTTCACAACGCAGAGAATAACGCCGACTATAACGGCTATACTCGGCAGGGCGAGCAGGAGATTGCCGAGCAGGCGGGTGAAGAAATTACCCTCGCCTGTAAGCCAGGGATGCTCCGCGCTCGAAAATCCCGCAAGACCGGAAGTGAACGCGCCGAAGCCCGCATCCGCGCCGAAAATTATGTAATAAGTGATAACGCCGAACAGCGCGGCGCAGTAGCCGATAAGAAAGCCGAGATAAAGTCGGCGCTTAAAAAACATACCGATAACTATAAGCGCGGACACAATGCAGCAAAATCCCACACAGATGACCGCTGTCATATTGAGCCTCGTTATCCACATCGCGAGCATGAGTGCGGTACCGATAACGCTGACGATTATCGGGAATACTTTCTTTCCGGAATCAAATTCTATCTTTTTCTTCAAATCATGACCTCCTAAGCTAATACGCATTTATATCGCTTTCTGTTCTGTTTCCAATCTTCTCCCGCTCTTGACGGCAGTCTTGAGATGTTATTCTTAAACATTTGTCAAATGCAAAATCTCAACCAATTTTATATCCACGCTATATGTATCGGGATTTTTCTCTTTATATTTTAAAATAATCGCCTTCCACAATTCCTTATAGTCGTCATACGAGTTGCTCAATGGAATAAGCTGTTCTTTCTTTGTTGTGTAAACGTTCATTGAACTGAGAGAACGAATTTTTTTACTTCCGCGAAGTACTATTGCCGCAATATTGCTGTAATCAACCTGTCCTTTTGCTCCGTCGACAGAATATGTAAAGTACTCGTCGTGCAGTTCAACAAAATTGTGCCTGCTCTTTACAGACAATATAATTACATATACGGCAGGGCACACCATTGATATACCAAAAAGCATTGCCGCTCCGAGTACAGAACCATTTCTGGAACATACAAATATGAGATAAAATGCCAACACGCACCACAGCACCGAGAACGATATTGCAATAACAATGTTTTTTGTGCTGTATTTATATTTTTTCAAGCCATCACCTCTCTTGAAAAATTCACTAATACGGATTATATCATTAATTGCGGGATTTGTCACCATTTTTAAAATTAAAAAGGGGTTGTCGCATTCAGATGCAGAAAGCGTTTTTTTGACCCGAAGCTGTATAAGTATACTGCGAGTGGGCAAAAAGGCGCTTAAAAGAGCAATAATAAAAGGTCATACTCCGCATTATAATCATACGAAATATGACCTGCATCTTTTGCTCTTTGGTCTGCGCTGAATGCGGCAGACCCTAAATTACGCTCTGTTGTTTCTTTTTATTGCCTCGATAGCTCCCTTTTCGAGTCGCGAGACCTGCGCCTGCGAGATGCCTATCTCCCCTGCCACTTCCATCTGAGTCTTGCCTTTTAAGAAGCGCAGATAAAGTATTTTCTTCTCCCGCTCCGGCAGATTTTCGACCGACTCGCGAAAGATTATCTCATCGAGCCAGCTTCCGTCATCGCCGCTGTCGCCGAGCTGATCCATGACATATATCGTATCGCCGCCGTCCGAAAACACGGGCTCATAGAGCGAGACGGGCTCGACAATCGCTTCGAGGGCTAAAACTATCTCCTCTTTTTTCATGTTCATCGCTTTTGCTATCTCTTCTACCGTCGGGTCGCGCCCGAGCTTTGCGACAAGCTTCTCTTTCTCCTGCATCGCGTGATAGGCAACATCTCTTATTGATCGACTGACACGCATCGCGTTGTTGTCGCGCAGATAGCGGCGTATTTCGCCGATTATCATGGGAACGGCATAGGTCGAAAAGCGAACATTCTGGTTTATATCAAAGTTATCTATAGCTTTTATAAGCCCGATGCACCCGACCTGAAAGAGATCGTCTGGGTTCTCTCCCCTGTTTGTAAACCGCTGGACAACGCTCAGAACAAGGCGCAGATTTCCGTTTATAAGCTCGTCCCGCGCCGACTTGTCCCCCGAATGCATACGGCGCAGAAGCTCCGTCTTTTCTTTCTCTTTGAGCACCTTCAGCTTCGATGTATTCACTCCGCAGATCTCGACCCTGTTGTACTGCATTCCGCCGCCTCCCACTTTGCTCGCGCTATAAAAAATTATTCCCATATAGCGCGCTCTTAATACCGCGGAGAAAAATTTTTGAACTGAGATTGACACGGCGGCGGCGGGCATGTTACCATTTATCCGGAATAAAAATATTAAAGGAGGCGCACTATGCGGTTCGGAACCTGCGTTGGATTTGACAAGCTCGAATCTGCCGCGAAGCTCGGATATGACTATCTCGAGAGCAACCTGGGGCACATAAAAAGTCTCAGCGAGCAGGAACTAAAAAATACAAAAGCAATGCTTGACGGTTATGGAGCGAAGCTTGAAGCGGTGAACTGCTTTTTCCCCGGGGAGATACACCTCGCAGGAGAGGATGCGGACATCGAAATCATAAGAGGCTACACGCGCCGCGCGTTTGACAACGCAGTGTTTCTCGAAATCAAAACCTGCGTGCTCGGAAGCGGGCGTTCGCGCAGCGTGCCGGACGGATTCGACAGAGAAAATGGGCTCGAACAGATACACTTGGCTCTAAGAGTCATAGACGACGAAGCGGGCGAACACGGAATAAGAGTTGCTATTGAGCCGCTGAACAGGCTCGAAACAAATGTGTTTACGACAGTCCGCAAGAGTGTTGACATCTGCCACGCTCTGGGGCTCAAAAATATATTTGTCCTCGCCGACATATATCATATGGTTATGGAAAATGAAGACTTCGGTGCGCTTCGGTATGCGGGAGACAAGTTGATACACATACACTTCTCGAACCCGACCGCAAAAGATTCGCCGAACAGCGGAAAAATGAAGCGCATCTTCCCCGCAGAGGGCGACGGATACAATTACGCGCCGTTTGTGCAAGCCGTAAAAGAAGCCGGATATGACGGAAGAATGAGCATTGAAGCCAACTGCATAAACTTTGAAGCCGAAGCGGCAGAGGGGCTTAAAATGATGAAGAAGCTTTTTGAGTGAGGATAAAATGAGACACGAATATAGCAATCTTAAAATTTTCGCGCAGGGCGGCAACGCAATCAAAGCCGCAGAGATACTGCGCGGAGAAATAGAATCGCGAACGGGAGTTATGCCGCAAATGACCGACTCCGAAGAAGCGGACATATCTCTTATCGCCGACCCGAACGGTCTGCGCGACGGATATAAAATAGAGCAGAGCGGCAGCCGCCTTGTTTTCAGGGCGCGGGGCATACGCGGACTGATATTCGCCATCGGCATGTTCCTGAGAAAAATCGAAGTTTCGGGCGAAAAAATCACGCTCATACAGGATATCGGCGGAGAATACAAGCCCGACAAGCGCATAAGGGGTCACCAGCTCGGCTACCGCACAACGCCAAACAGCTACGACGCGTGGGATTTGGAGGACTACCGCAGATATTATCTCGACCTGATGTTCTTCGGCTGCAATACGGTTGAGCACATCCCCTATGACGGGCTCGGAGCGCAGCAGAACAGGCTGATGAAATATGACCCGCAGGACTTTCTCGTTGAAGCTTCAAAAATCGCGGACGAATATGACCTCGATGTATCGCTCTGGTACCCGAACGACCGCGAGAGCCTTGAGGACGCCGAGAAACGGCGCAGGCGCGTCTTCGAGCGCACGCCGAGGATAAATGTAATGTTCCCGCCCGGAGGCGACCCCGGCGACTACGACGCGGACGAATTTATAAGCCGCTGCCGCGATTTTTCGCGCCTGCTCAAGGAATATCATCCGAACGCCGAGATGTGGCCGTCCGCTCAGCAGCCGCACTCGATACCGAACTGGGGCGAAAAGCTCATAAGCGAGCTGCAAAAGCTGCCGGACGAGATTGACGGCATTATAACAGGTCCGAACCATGCGTTTGAGATGGATGAGCTGCGCCGCAGAGTGCCCGCAAAATATCCGATAAGATTTTATCCGGACATAACGCACAACGTGCGCTGCGAATATCCGGTTCACTTCGACCGCGACGACTGGCACTATGCACTCGCCGCGGGACTCAGCCGCGAATGCACGAATCCCCGCCCCTGCGAATACAGGGAGATTCACCGCCTCACGCGCAGATATGTTGTCGGCAGTGTTTCATATTCCGAGGGCATAACGGACGATGTCAACAAATGCGTCTGGAGCGACATGGACTTCTTCCCCGATGTCGATGTCCGCGACTCGCTTGAGGACTATTCGCGCCTGTATTTCCCCTCTCTGCCGGCAAGCGAGGTTGCGGACAGGATACTCGGGCTTGAGCTAAACTGGCAGACAGACCCGGCGGAGAATCCCGGAATAGACGACAATCTCAAGGGCTGGGAGTCGCTCGCCGAAAGATACCCGGATGTCGTGAAGCTCTGGCGATTCAACCAGTGCCTGTTCCGCGCAAAGTGCGACGCATATTTAAGACACAAGCGAATAATCGAACTGCGAGCGATAAAAGAAGCGAAACGCGAGATTCTCGCTGGCAGGCTCGTGAGCGCAAAGGATATACTCAAAAATGCCGAGGACGGGCGTGAAAAGGCGCTTCGCGCGGATATAGAACGCATTGCGGGAGAGCTTTTTGAGCAGATAGGCTTGCAGACGGATGTTGAGCGCTACTGCGCCAACAGCTGGGAGCGCGGAGCAGTGCTTGAGACAATCGACCTGCCGAACACCGACCGCGCATGGCTTATGGTACGGCTCGAAAAGGCTGAATCGATGCCCGATGACGAGGCTAAAAAATACATGATTCGCAGCGTCAGGCGCAACGAAGTCGAGAGCGACGAATATTATTTCTCGGTCGCAGAGCACGGCTTCGGAGTGCTCGGGTGCGAGCAAGTTGTCGGCCCCGAGGGCATATACATGAACTTCCAGGGTGACCGCCCCGATGTCAACAACGGCAGTCTCCCGACCTGCCTTTTCAAAGTCTACGACAACCAGTCGTTCAGGTGCAAGCTGGGCGGATTCAGATATGACACCGACTACGAGCTGAAAGTCACCTATCATCAGAAAAAAGATGAGAGCATCAACGACCTGACGATAAAAGCCAACGGAACGATTGTATACAAAGGCGGTCAGTTCGGCGAAGAGGACGAAGAATTCAACCGTGAGATGCTCCCGGACGGCTTTGTCTGCGCGGTATATCAGCTGCCGAAAGATGTGTTCGTCAACGGGTGCGTTGAAATCGAGATATTTGAAGAGCACGCAGGAGTTATGATAAGCGAACTACGAATAGTTAAGAAAAAATAAAGATATGCACTGTGGAAAGCCGCAGTGCATATTTTTTACAGCCCCGACGGATTGAATTGGCAGAGCAAATATGTTATTATACATATGTATAACAAACGGAGGTCTCAAATGGAAGCTGTTGCAACTCCCCTCGCTGGAAAGCCGCTTTTCAGCAACAAAGCACTCAAAAAATTGATATTCCCGCTTGTCATCGAGCAATTTCTCGCGATATCCGTCGGATTCTGCGACACGGTTATGATATCCGGTCTCGGCGACGAGGCTATTTCGGGCGTTTCGCTCGTTGACATGATAATGACGCTGATGATAAATGTCTTTGCCGCGCTCGCTACGGGCGGCGCAGTCGTTGCGGCGCAGTTCATCGGCGCAAAAAGAGCAAAGGACGCGCGCAACAGCGCATCTCAGCTGATATTTATCGCGTTTATAATCTCGATTGTACTCATGGCACTGACCCTTGTTTTCAAGGCTCAGCTGCTCAGGCTCTTTTTCAGCACGCTTGAAGAGGGTGTTATGCAGTCCGCATTGACATATTTCTGGATATCCGCGCTGTCGTTCCCGTTCCTCGCTATATATAACTGCTGCGCAGCGCTTTTCCGCGCCATGGGCAACTCGAAAATATCGATGTTAGCCTCGCTCATCACCACAATTATGAACATAATCGGCAACGCCATTCTCATATACGGAGTCAAATGGGGTGTTGCTGGCGCGGCGATATCCTCGACTATTTCGCGTTTTGCGGCGATGCTCCTCCTGCTCATCCTCCTGCACAAGAGAGATCGTCCGATTTATATCTCGATTAAAGATAAATTCAGGCCGAATTTCGGGCTTATAAAAAAGATACTCTCTATAGGAATACCCAGCAGCATCGAGAGCAGCCTGTTTCACCTCGGGCGCATACTTGTTGTCAGCATCATAACCTCGTTCGGAACGGTTCAGATAGCGGCTAACGCAGTCGCAAATAACCTCGACGGAATCGGATGCATACCCGGCCAGGCGATGGGGCTTGCGGTGATAACGGTCATAGGCCAGTGCGTCGGTCTGGGCAGCGAAGAGCAGATAAGACTGCACACGAAGAAGCTGATGAAGCTGACCTATCTTATGTCGGCGATATGGAACGCAATAATCCTCGCTACCCTGCCGCTGACGCTCAAGATGTACAACATCTCGCCCGATGCATATTCGCTCGCGCTCAAGCTCATCATCATTCACAACGGCTGTGCGATATTTATCTGGCCCGCGTCGTTCACGATGCCGAATGTACTGAAGGCTGCGAACGACGTCAAGTTCACGATGTGCATCGCGCTGTTTTCGATGTTCACTTTCCGACTGCTTTTGAGCTACATAATCGGACTCAAGCTCGGCATGGGCGCTATCGGCGTCTGGATAGCGATGATAGTCGACTGGGTGTTCCGCGCGGTTGCGTTCTGCCTGCGATACAAAGGCAAACGCTGGCTGAGCTACAGCATCTACAAAAAAGACAAGAAACCGACAAAAGCAGAATAAATTTGACCCCGCAGTTGTGTTTACTGCGGGGTCGGATTATATCACGGCATAAAAAACGAGGCAGTCTTTCGACTGCCTCACTTTTCATTTAATTATTTGTTGCCGGTCATCTTTGCGATTTCTTCGGCGTAGTTCTCTTCTTTCTTCTCGATGCCCTCGCCCTTTGCGTAGCGGATGAAGCCGGTAGCCTTTATCGAAGCGCCGAGCTTCTTAGCAACATCTGCAATGTAGCCTGCGACATCGCCGTCATAGAGGTCCGAACGAACGAATGCCTGCTCAAGAAGGCAAACTTCCTTGAGCTGCTTCTTCATACGGCCGTCGACTGCACCTGCAAAGATCTTGTTTGCAACGATATCAGCCTTGCTTGCCATTGCAAGCTCGACAAGAGTCTCAACTGCCTTATCGGAAAGGAAGTTGAAGAGGAACTTGTTGTTCTTCTGCTCCTCATAAGCTGCAAGATCCTCATCGCTGAAGAGCTTATCGTTGACAGCCTTATCGAAGAGATTCTTAAGAATCGGCTTCGGAAGAGACTCGGGCTTGTTGAGCGAGCTGTCGATAGTGATCGACTTCATCTTTGCAAGCTCATCGTCGGAGATGCAATCCTTGCTGAGATACTCGGGGCTCATAGCTGCAATCTGCATTGCAACGTTTCTGCCCATCTCCTTAAACTCTGCCTTATCGGCAGCGTCTGTATCAAAGCTGACAAGAACGCCTACCGAGCCGCCGCCGTGGATATAGGAAGCAACAGTGCCCTCAACTCTTACAAAGCGGCGAACCTTCATGTTCTCACGGATTACGAGGAAGAGCTCCTGAACAGCGTCGGAGACAGTCTCATCGCTGCCCGAAAGGGTCATAGCAAGGAGAGCGTCAACATCTGCCGGATTCTTTTCCGCAACAGTGACAGCAATCTTATTTGCAAGCTCAACAAACTTCTCGTTCTTTGCAACGAAGTCTGTCTCGCAGTTGACTTCTACCATAGAAGCAACCTTATTTGCCTCATCATAATATGCAACAACAACGCCCTCGGCGGCAACGCGGCCTGCCTTCTTGGCGGCGGAAGCAAGACCCTTCTCACGAAGAACATCAACGGCCTTGTCCATATCGCCGTCGGTCTCTGTGAGAGCCTTCTTGCAGTCCATCATACCTGCTCCGGTCTTTTCGCGGAGAGCCTGTACGTCTTTAGCAGTGAAGTTCATTATTTGTCCTCCTCTGTCTCTGCGGCCTCGGCAGCCTCTGCGTCGCCCTGCTCGCCCTGTCTGCCCTCGATGACAGCATCTGCCATTGCGGCGGAGATAAGACGGACAGCGCGGATAGCGTCGTCGTTGCCGGGGATAACATAGTCTACTTCATCGGGATCGCAGTTTGTGTCGACGATAGCGATGATCGGAATACCGAGCTTATGAGCCTCGAGAACAGCGATCTTCTCCTTGCGGGGATCGACGATGAACATAGCAGCGGGCTGCTTCTTCATCTTGGAGATACCGCCCATGAACTTCTCAAGCTTCTCTATCTCGAGCTGGAGCTTGATAACTTCCTTCTTGGGAAGCATATCGAAAGTTCCGTCAGCCTCCATGGTCTTGAGCTGCTCAAGTCTCTTTATACGGCGCTGAATGGTGTTGAAGTTGGTGAGCATACCGCCGAGCCAACGGGCGTTGACATAAGGCATGCCGCAGCGCTCAGCCTCCTCGCGGATAGAATCCTGAGCCTGCTTCTTCGTGCCGACGAAAAGGATCTCCTTGCCGTCTGCAGCGATATCGCGAACCGCCATATAGGCATCCTCAAGCTTCTTGACCGTCTTCTGAAGGTCGATGATGTAAATACCGTTGCGCTCCGTGAAAATATAGGGAGCCATTTTGGGGTTCCATCTTCTGGTCTGATGACCGAAGTGCACACCTGCTTCAAGCAGCTGCTTCATTGATACTACTGACATTTGTTTTTCCTCCTTTGGTTTTTCCTCCGCGAAACAGGGCGGCCGCAACGGCGAAAATTCACCGCACCGGGCGACTTCCTAAAGCTTCGCGTGCGTAATGCTCGGATATTATATCACAGCAAGATATAAAAATCAAGAGTTTTTTAATCTATTTCAGCTTTTCTCTGCCGGTTCTTTGTGCTCTTCTCTTTTGCCGCCGGAAGTTTTTGCAAGCGCTTTGTTATAGAGCTTGTACACTCCGCACTTCCAGCACAGGAGCATTCCGACGACTGCGCCGACGACCGCCTGAAGAATCTGATATGGAAGCTTCATAACGGCGTATTCCGGGGTGCTGTAGATAAACGCTCTGCCGAGGGAGTAACCGACGACCATAATGACCGCGCCTATTGAGACGCCTATTCCGCTCGCGAGCACGGGGTGCTTCTTCAGAACATAGTGCGAGAAAACGGAGATGATAACAGCCTGGAGTCCGTGGGTAACCAATGAGACGAACATCGGGAGCGGATAGAAGAACAGGTCGCCGAGGAACGCGCCGACTCCGCCGACTATAAACGACGCGACAGGGTCGAGGATTATCGCCGCAGTGCAGATAATTATATCATTGAGATACAGGTGACCGCCCGGAACGGGAACGCCGAACGAACTCATCGCGACATTGAGCGCCATGAACATTGCCGTCAAACATATCCACAGCGTGGTTCTTTTCGTGTTGCTTTTCTCTTTCATTTTAAAGTCCTCCTTGCTTTTTTGACAGGAATATTATACAATACTGCTGATAATATAAAATAGTCAGAAACGGAGAAAATAATATAACCAGATGAAATACACGGTGGACTTGAACGACCGCCCGGTCTATTTGCAGATTTACAGACAGCTCAGGGCGGATATAGTCGGCGGGGCGTTCGCCTACGGCAGCAAACTGCCGTCAAAGCGGCTGCTCGCGGAAGAGCTCGGGGTGAGTACGATAACGACAGAGCACGCATACAATCTGCTCTGCGAAGAGGGCTACGCCCAGGCGCGCGAACGAAGCGGATATTTTGTTGTTTTCCGCCGTTCGGACGGCTTTGCGGCATCCGACAGCAGACCGCCAGAGCCGATGCGAGGAAAAAATATCGAACACAGCAAGCCCGAATTTTCGGTGTCGCTGCTCAGCAGGACGATGCGCAAAGTTATTGCGGACTGCAGAGAAGAGATACTTGAACGCTCACCGCACTCGGGGCGAATCGAATTACGTGAAGCGCTGCGGCAATATCTCGCGAGAAACCGCGGCATATCTGTTGACACGGATCAGATAATCGTCGGCTCGGGTGCAGAATATCTCTACGGGCTGATAGTCGACCTACTCGGCAGGGACAAAACATACGCGATAGAGTCGCCGTCATATGAAAAAATCGAGCAGGTATACAGGGCGGCGGGAGTCAGATATGAGCTTCTCCCGCTCTCGGACGACGGCATAGACGGCGCAGCACTGAGCGGCAGCAAGGCGGACGTTCTGCACACGACTCCATATCGAAGCTTCCCGACGGGAGTCACGGCGTCCGCCTCGAAGAGATATGAATATATCAGCTGGTCTTCATCGGGCGACAGATTCATTGTTGAGTCGGACTACGACTCAGAATTTTCGGTCTCACAGAAGCCTGCGGACACGCTTTTTGTGCTCTCCGACCGCGACAATGTAATATATCTCAACACATTTTCAAAAACTATATCGCCCTCGCTGCGTGTCGGCTACATGGTTCTGCCGAAAAGGCTCGTTAAGACATTTGAAGAGCGGCTCGGGTTCTATTCCTGCACCGTGCCGACATTCGAGCAATTGGTGCTGACCGAGCTTCTGAACAGCGGCGACTTCGAGCGGCACATAAACAGAGTAAGACGCGCAAAGCGCAGAGAGCTCAATAAGGCATAAAAAATCGGCGGCAAGGTCAATCCCCTGCCGCCGTTCGTTTTTATTTTTTATTTGTCTTTTATCTTCAGCATTGCGCGCATGGCGTTGAGCACAGCGAGAATAAGAACTCCGACATCGCCGAAGACCGCTATCCACATATCCGCGATACCGAATGCGCTGAGCACGAGGATAATCACTTTGACCGCGAGCGCGATCCAGATATTCTCGTTGACGATGCGCATAGTCTTTCTGGCTATCTTTATCGCCGTCGGAAGCTTTGAAATCTTGTCATCCATGAGGACGATATCCGCCGACTCAATCGCGGCGTCGCTGCCCATCGCGCCCATTGCGATGCCTACATCGGCTCTTGTGAGCACGGGTGCGTCGTTGATGCCGTCGCCGACAAACGCGACCCTGTTGCCCTTGCCGAGCAGCTCTTCAACGCGCTCAACCTTCTGCGACGGAAGCAGTTTTGCATGGACTGCGCTGAGTCCGAGCTGCTTGCCGACCGCTTCGGCGACGCGTTCATTGTCGCCCGTGAGCATAACGGTGTTCTTGATACCGAGCTCCTTGAGCTTCGCTATCGCGTCTGCGGAGTCGGGCTTTATCTCATCGTTGATAACGATATGTCCGAGATACTGCGCACCCTCGCTGATATGAATAACGGTGCCTGCCATATGGCACTCATGCCACTTGGCTCCCGCCATATCCATGAGTTTGCCGTTGCCGACAAAATAAGTCTTGCCGTCAATAACTGCCTCGAGACCCATGCCTGCGTGCTCGGTTATCTTGCCGATACGACTCTTGTCTATATGGCCCTTATGCGCCGCGACTATCGACTCGCCGACCGGGTGAGTTGAATAGCTCTCCGCCGCGGCGGCGACATCGAGAAGATGCGCCTCGGTGATATTTTCGGGATGAATGGCGTTGACCGCGAATGTGCCTTTCGTCAGCGTTCCGGTCTTGTCGAACACGACCGTGTCGATCTTTGAAAGGGTCTCCATATAGTTGGCACCCTTTATGAGTATGCCGTCACGCGAAGCTCCGCCGATGCCGCCGAAGAATGACAGCGGGACGGAAACGACCAGCGCGCATGGGCACGAGACAACGAGGAAGGTAAGCGCGCGCTCGATCCATCTGCTCCAGAGACTCCATGTGCTTGGAGTGCCCATGAGCATGGAGACAAGCGGAGGTATAATCGCGAGCACAACGGCGCCGATGACGACGCAGGGAGTATACCAGCGCGAGAAGCGGGTGATGAAGTTCTCGGCTCTCGCCTTTTTCTCCGAGGAGTTTTCAACGAGTTCGAGAATCTTCGCGACCGTGCTCTCTTCGAAGCGGCTCTGCGTTCTAACATGGATAACGCCGGAAAGATTTATCGTTCCGCTCGTCACTCTGTCGCCGACCGTCTTGTCTGCGGGCAGGCTCTCGCCTGTCAGGGCGGCGGTATTGACAGAAGTCGAGCCGTCGATTATCTCGCCGTCAAGCGGAATCTTTTCGCCGGGCTTGATAACTATAGTCTCGCCGAGTTCAACTTCCTCGGGCGACACAGTTTCCTCTTTTCCGTCGCGCACGACTACGGCATAGTCGGGACGGATATCCATAAGCGCGGATATTGACTTGCGGCTCTTGCCGACCGCGATGCTCTGGAACAGCTCGCCGACCTGATAGAATATCATGACCGCCGAGGCTTCGCGGTAATCGCCGACGCCGAACGCGCCGACAGTGGCGATGGCCATGAGGAAATGCTCATCGAACACCTGGCCGTGGGCAATGTTGCGTATAGCGTCCCACAGGACATCGTAGCCTATCACAAGATACGGCGCGATATAAAGCAGCAATTCTTTCCAGCCCTCAAAGCCGAATATCTCGTCGACTGCCCAGGCAACACCTGTCAGCACGACAGATACGATTATTCTTATCAGTGTTTTCTTCTGCTTTCTCGTCATCGGGGACACCCCTCTTACTTAAGAATTATTGTGCAGTCGGGCTCAACTTTCTTTGCGGTCTTGACTACCTTTTTGAGCACCTCGTCAAAGTCGCCGTCCGCGGCCTCGAGGGTCAGCTTCTGGGTGAAGAAATTGACGCTGACGCTCTCAACTCCGTCAACCTTGGCGATAGCCGCCTCCATCTTTGCCGCGCAGTTTGCGCAATCCAGATCCTCAAGCTTAAAGATCTTCTTCATTGTTCTCGTTCCTTTCTTCAATAAGATGTTCGAAACCTTTGGCTATAATCGTTCTGACATGGTCGTCAGAAAGAAAATAATAGATTGTTTTGCCCTCACGGCGGTTGGCAACAAGATTTGCGTCCTTGAGTATCTTGAGCTGGTGCGATATCGCCGACTGCGTCATGCCGAGCAGTTCCGCAATAGCGCAAACGCACATCTCCGACTCAAAGAGCGAAAACAAAATCTTGACGCGGGTCGTGTCGCCGAAGAGTCTGAACAGATCGGACAGGTCGCAAAGCAACTCGTCTGTCGGCAGCTCGTGCCTCACCATATCGAGCATCTTCTCGTGGTTGTGTTCCATGTTTTTGTCCTCCGTTCATTTGCGTGATAATTCATATGACTGTTCATTCATATGTCTCATCGTTCATATGATAGCTCATTCATATGTTATTGTCAACAGTTTTTTCAAAAAAATTTATAAGACAGCCGAAAAAATAAATATAGGTCATAATCCGCATTGTCAGACACGGATTATGACCTTCGTATTTTGCACTAAGCAGATATTCAGTCTTCTTTGCCGTCGAGCAGGCTCTCTCTGAAGTCGTCGCTGATAACGGCAAGGTTATCGATATGCATCTTCCCGTTTTTGAATTTGAGCGTGAGCGAATCGGAGTTTCGCTTCATCGAGACAAAATTAGAAATATTAAAGCGCTTCTTCTTGCCGAACATAGTCGAATAGATATATATCCCCTCGCCCGCAGACACGACCTTCTGATTGAGCTGGCAGAGCATCGCCGCGGCACCGAAAAGCATACAGCCAAAACCCGGAATCGCAACGAAGAACTTTCCGACAGCGAGCATTGCGATGCAGACGGCGGCGCCGGCAATATAAACAGCCATGCCGAAGAAGAAAAGCCATCTTGGAATATGTACGGCATATTTTGCATCACCGGGATCGCGCACTATACGGACGATAAAATATATCAGCAGAGCCGCAGAAACGACAGCGGCGACAAAAGCATAAATCATTCCGACTCTCCTTAAAAGATATTGAGATTCCTGAGCACAAATATCATAGAGATGACCCATGCCGCATCGACAATATATGAAATTATCGTCAGAACTTTCGATGACTTAGCACCGACCGCAATACCTACGACTCGGAGCACGAAGAACAATATTATCGCCACGGCACTCGCTATCAAAAATCCGAGCATCACCGACGCGCTGACAAAATTCGGCTTTGCGGCGTTGATTATCTGAACAATAAAAAATGCGACTGCGCCGACTATGTCAACAATAGCGGATATATTTGTTATTTTTGGCAGAACTTTGTTTTTCATATTTACGAGACCCGAAGTCTCCCTCACTCCTTTGAATCGGTTACGGGAAAATTTTATCACATAAATGCGATTTAATCAACAGCGGACAGAAAAAAGCGGCGGAATTTACCGCCGCGCATGGTTAGCATACATTAATTATATTTAACTATATTCGCCTGTATCGGCTCTCCCCTGTCGAACGAGGCGGCATTTTCAAACGTGGTCTCGCTTATCGACTCAAGCGCCTCGCGGGTCAGAAAGCCCTGGTGCGAGGTGATTATAACATTCGGAAATGACAGAAGGCGCGCAGTCACAGAGGTTTCGAGTATATCGTCCTCGCGGTTTTCAAAGACATTGTGCGTCTCCTCCTCATACACATCGAGCCCGACGCCCATAAATTTATGCTGTCTTATACCTTTTATAAGATCGGGCGTGCTTATCAGCGCGCCGCGCGAAGTGTTGACGAGGATAACGCCGTCCTTCATCCGCTCTATTGCGTCGATATTTATCATATGATAGGTCTCCTCGGTCAGCGGGCAATGGAGAGATATCAGATCGCTTTCGCCGAGAAGTTCATCGAGTTCGACATATCGAACGAAGTCGAGCGACGGGTTCCGATACTTATCATAGGCGATAACATTCATCCCGAGTCCGCGGCAGGCGCGCGCAAACGACGCGCCTATCTTTCCCGTGCCGACAACTCCTGCCGTCTTTCCGCAGAAGTTGACCCCGGTCAATCCCATGAGGCTGAAATTGTTCTCGCGCACTTTTATATAAGCCTTGTGTATGCGGCGATTGACGGCGAACGCGAGCGCGAGGGCGTGCTCGGCTATTGCCTCGGGCGAATACCCCGGCACGCGCATAACGGAGATGCCGTGCTCCTGCGCCGCCGGAAGATCGACATTGTTATACCCGGCGCAGCGCATGAGAATGAGCCTGACCCCGTTCTCGGCGAGGATATCCACGACCCGCCTGCCGACATCGGACGCGACGAACAGGCACACGGCGTCATAGCCTTTCGAGAGCGGCGCGGTGCGATAAGAGATATCCGTCTTGAGATAGTCTATTTCAATGTCGGAATATTTGCCTGCAAGCTTTTCGAACGCCTCGCGGTCATACGGCTTTGTATCATAAAAAAGTATCTTCATAGAATGCGCCTCCGGCAGTTTTCTCTGAATAGTATCTGCCGGGCGGGAATGAATATTCGGGTTAAATAAGCACAATTTATCATAAAGAGTGAAAACAATGGGAAGAAAATACAAAAAAGGCTTGACTTTTTCGAGCAAATATTATATGATAATCAAGCTGATTTGCGGATACAGCTTCCGCACAGCGAAAAGGATATGATCCATTAGCTCAGTCGGTAGAGCACTTGACTTTTAATCAAGGTGTCCGGAGTTCGAATCTCCGATGGATCACCAAATACAGAGAAGCCGCCTTTGGGCGGCTTTTTTGTTTTTAGATTTTTTAAAATTTTGTGTTGACAACGGGATTTTTCGTGCTATGATATAAGTGTGCTACGACAGATAGCACACTTATTCTGATTTTGGTGCACTGCGGCGCGCCGGAATCAAAAAGAAAGGAGAATCGCTGTGGTCTTAATCGACAAGCAGAGCCGCGTGCCGGCATACGAGCAGATAAGAAATCAGCTGCTGACTCTTATCCTTGTCGGTACATTCGCTCCGCACTCACAGCTGCCGTCTATACGGTCCATTGCCGCCGATGCCGGTGTGAACATAAACACGGTAAAAAAGGCATTCTCCGACCTTGAATCCTACGGCGCTATCTATACCGTGCCCGGAAAGGGAAGCTTCGTCAGCGAAAAGGCTTTCAAGAGCGACACGGTACACGATACGGCGGTTTCCGAAATTTCGGACGCCATCTCTGCCGCCCGCGCCAAGGGACTCAAAAAACAGGAAATCATCGACATACTCAACGAAATCTACACTCAGGAGGAAGAATTATGATTGAAGTAATCGGCGTTACAAAACGGTTTCAGGACTTCACCGCCATTCAGAATCTTTCGCTGAAAGTCGAAAAGTCGTCAATATACGGGCTTGTCGGCTACAACGGCGCGGGTAAAACGACTCTTCTCAAGACGGTCGCCGGAGTCTACAGAGCCGACGAGGGCGAGGTCAAAATATTCGGCGAGAATGTTTTTGACAACGCAAAAGTGAAGCAGAGACTCTTCTATGTCCCCGACGACCTCTATTTCGAGCCCAACGCGACAATAGAGAGCATGGGCAAATTCTATGCGGGCTACTATCCCCGCTTCAGCTTCGACACCATGCACAAGCTCTCAAAGGTTTTCGGGCTTGACACGAAGAAGAGCATACGCGGCTTTTCAAAGGGAATGCAGAGACAGGCCGAGATAATTCTCGGAATGTCCACCATGCCTGAGGTTATCCTGCTCGACGAGAGCTTCGACGGACTCGACCCGGCAAAGAGGAATCTTATTAAGATCCTCCTGCTCGAATACATGGCCGAAGAGGAATGCTCCGTCATAATCTCCTCTCACAATCTCCACGACCTCGCCGATATGTGCGACCACATTGCGCTGATAAACGGCAAGAGCATCGTTATGGACTGCTCGGTTGACGATATCAGCGGCTCGCGCTGCAAGTTCAGGCTGGTCTTTGACCGCGACCTCGAAGAGAGCGATTTCAAGGATCTCGACATCAGGCACTTCTCGAAGGACGGAAAGATAATCACCCTGAGCGCCAACGGCGACATGGACGAAAATGAGAAGAAGCTTCAAAATATGAATCCGCTGATGATCGAAAAGTTCCCGCTCACGCTCGAAGAAATCTTCCTCGAGGAGATGGAGGGCAGCGACTACGACTTCAAGGACATCTTCGGCAAGCCCGAAGAGAAGAAATGAGGTGTCACAGATGAAGAAATATAAGAACACATTCCGCTTCTCCGTCGCTCACGCGATAAAGAAAAACTTCATTCTCCCCCTTGCAACATTTGTGCTCAGCATGATTTTTTATCTCACCGGCTTCTGCTGGGATGTATTGAGCGAAGCAAAGAACAAGGCCGCTATCACCGGTCAGAACGTTATGAAGTTAATGCGCGAAGCGTACGAGGTCTTTATCTTCGACTCGGAGCGCGCGGCATATGAACCGCTCATCTCGTTCTACCCCGCTCTGCTCGTTGTGATATCGCTGTTAGTCGGCGTTTTGCTCTTCAGATTCGTTACCAATAAAAAGACCGTCAACGTCTATTACAGTCTCGGCATTAAGCGCGCCGATCTCTACACAGCGCGTCTGGTTGCAGGCATAATTATGATGCTCGCGGCAACACTCATCCCGCTCGCAGTATCGCTCGGAATCAACCTCCACTTTTTCGGCTCGTCCGCCATGCTTTGGAGAACCTTCCTGTTCTACGCCGTGCACAACGTGATATGTGTGCTCGCCGGTCTTACTATAGCGGCGGCGGTCTCAAGCTGCGTGGGTACGGTTGTTGAATCGCTTGGCTTCTCAGCCGTTCTTGCGGCGTTCCCGAGCGTTGTCACAATGTGCGTGAACTACAGCGTTCCCGCAATCCTCAACGGCGCTCCCTCCAAAACTTACTACGACATATATCCCGTCGCTTCAAGCTTCAGCGAGAACTATCTGGATATGACGAACAGCACCCTGTTCGGCCGCGCTATTGCCCATATAAATCTGCTCATGCTCAACAGAAGCTCTTTTATTAACTCATCTTCCGTTGAAGCTATGACAAAAGAGGCGGCAAAAAAATGGGCCGCGCCATCGCTGACTCCCTATATTCTCTGGGCAGTTCTCATCGCCGCGTTCTTCGTGTTCGGTCTGTTCATGTTCAAGCGCAGAAAAGCCGAGATATGCGGTTTCCCCGGAAGAAGCGCCGTTCTCAACTTCGTGCTCTGCATGATTGCCTCTTTCGGAGCTGCTTCGCTGATAATATATTTTATAGCATACACATCGCAGATAAGCAGATGGATAATGATAGCCCTGGTAATCGTCGCAGCTTTCCTGGTATTTGTTATACTCGATGTCATTCTCCATTTGAGCTTCAAGGTTCTCAAAAAGGACTGGAAGATAGGTCTTGTCCACGTCGGCCTCATGGCAGCGTTCCTGCTCTCGCTCTACACCGGCTTCTTCGGCTACAGCAGCCGCGTGCCCGATGTTCAGTCCATTGAGAGTGCATCCATCTCCGCGCCCAACGCACTGATGGGCAGCTACAAGCTCGGCAACGGACTCCATTCCGGATATAACAGCAACCTTTACTTCGGCGAGGACGGACTCAAGGACTACTACTATGTCGGCAACCGTTCGAACTCACTCGTTGAGGACTTCAAGGACAAAGATGACATAAATACTGTCCGCGAAATCCACAAGGCCATGATAAAAGCAGGAAACATCAACAAAATGAACTGCGACCCTGATGACTACTCGAAGAGAGTCACGAGCCAGAAGGTTATCATAAAATACAAGCTCAAGAACGGACGCGAGCTTGTCAGAGTTTATAACTATGTTCCGCTGACCGACTATCCCACGCTCTATACCCTTGAGGATACCAAGAACTGGAACAGCAAAATCAAGAACGAGCTGCTCAACATCGACTCGGAAAATGTTATCCCGATAGTTTTCTCCGCTCAGATGGACAACAGGATAGCTGTTGACGAAGAGCTGACGGCGGGTCTTGCGCGCGCGATATATAATGATATCAGCACGCTGAGCTCCGACAAGTTCCTGACAAGCAACGCGAAATATCTCGGCTCGGTTGCGTTCTATGTTTCTCGTCAAAACACACAGGAGGAGGCGTACTACGGAAGCGCCACTACCGTAACAGAGCCTATGCCGGAACCGGGCATTGAGGAAGATCTTGATATGTCAAGGCAGGATAAGGTCAACGAGCTTTCGGCGCACGGAGAGTCGAGCGGACATTATATCTCACTCGGCGACTACTCAACAGTTCCGATAACCTCGGAGATGACAAACACTATAAGCTTCCTCAAGGAGCACGGACTCTACGAGAAGCTCACAGACGAGTCCCCGATAGTCAGCGTCAGAGTTAAGGACATGGGTCACTCGACCGACTCCGTGAACACAAGATACGGATACGGCTATTGTAGCCCGATATTCAACGCCTTCTGGGATGACGGAAAATCAAAGGCAGTTTCAAAGACGGATTCCACCGGCTACACCTATCAGGTGAGCAGCTACAACAGCGGCGATTTCATGCCGAAGGATGCCGTAACCATAACAAACAAGACTATTGTCGAAAAGCTCGCCGCCAATGCCTACGGCTACCGCTTCGACCTCACGGGCGGATACCTTGTTGAGTTCAAGCGCGCGAACGGCGCTCTTACGATAATGTATGTTCCGAAAGGACGCATCGAGCTGAATCTCGGCACAGGCAAATAAATTTCAAGCGGCGGCTGCGCTGAAACGGTGCGGCCGCCGAACTGAGCAGCATCGGAGGGATAAAGAGTGAACAAATCAAGAGACGGCTTCAAAAGCCTATTCGGCTTCACAGTCGTTCACGCGATAAGAAAGAATTTTGCTTTTCCGCTCGCGGTCTTTGTAATGAGCTTGGCGCTCTACCTCAGAAGCTTTTTCGGCAGCGACAAGATAAGACAGCTTACGGCGCTGAAGAGCGGCGGCTCGGCGACGTTGGAGCTTCTGCGCGAATCCGGAAAATTTTTAATAATCGGCGGATCTGACAACTATATGCTGACGGATATTCTCTATTTTTACACGGCGGCAGTCGTTGTTCTCTCCGCCACGTTGGGTATAATGCTTTTCAGATTCGTCTCAAGCAGGGCGAAGAACAACATATATTTCAGTCTCGGCATCAGCCGCGCGGGTCTGTTTTCGGCGCACTGGCTGGCGGGAGCGGTCATGCTCGAAGCGGCCGTGCTTCTCCCGCTCGCCTTTTCGGCAATGCTGAACCTTATCTACTTCGGCTCGTCCGTCATGCTCTGGCGCACGCTGCTGTTTTACGCCGTTCACATGACCGTGACGGCGCTTGCGGGATTCTCTGTTGCGGCGGCAGTCTCCGTCTGCGTGGGAACCGCAGGCGAATCGATACTGTTCTCGCTCGCATTCATAGCGTTTCCGAGCGCTGCTGTATATTTTCTCAATAACACTGTACCGAAGCTGCTCTTCGGCGCGCCTCACAATTCAAACTACGCACTCTATCCGTCGGCGAGTCACAACCAGGATATCAGCATGGCCCTCTCCCCTTTCGGGCGCGTGCTGTCGCGTCTAAATCTGCTCTCGCTCAACAACGACGTATTCATCCGCTCGGGCTCGTTGGTCTCGGCCGACGGATTCTCTAAAATCACCGCAGACGAGCTGAAAAGCTGGAGCGCGCCGTCTCTTGAGCCCTATATACTCTGGGCGATACTGACCGCCCTGCTGTTCGTTTTCGGGCTTTTGATGCTAAAGCGCAGGAAGGTGGAGATATGCGGCTTCAGCGGCAGGAGCAAGGCTTTAAACTTTTTGCTGACCGCCATGCTCTCTGTTTCCGCAGGCTCGACTATCGTCGCCGTTAATTTTTATTTTTCGCAAATCACCGACAATCAATATCTTATAACGGGCATAACAACCGTGCTTTTGAGCGCTGTTATATTCGTGGTTTTCGATATTATGCTCAATCTCAGCTTTAAGGCACTCAAAAAGGATTGGAAATACGGGCTTGTCCATGTGGCTATCGCGGTCGCCGTTATGCTCTCGCTCTACACCGGGTTCTTCGGTTACAGCAGCCGCGTGCCTGATGCCGACAGCATCGAGAGCGCATCGGTATCCGCTCCGGACATACTTCTCGGAAGCTACCGCACAAGAGCAGACGAGCTCAAATTCAACGCAAACTCCGGCTACTATCTCGCCTTCGACGAGGACGGAAACCCGGTTGGCATAAACAGCGGCTGCTACTATCGCAGCAACGCCGACGAAAGGCGCATAATTATCGACGGATTCAAAAGCGAAAGCGACATTAACGCCGTGCGCGAGCTGCACAAAAGGCTCATCGCCTCGGGCAGAAAGGTTGTTTCAAGCAGCGAGGATTATTCCGAAAGAGCCGTGCGCAGCACTGTTATTGTAAAATACAAGCTCAAGAACGGACGCGAGATAATAAGAGAATATCAGACAGTCGGGCTCGGCGACTATCTCTCGCTCTATTCAATAGAGAACACCGAGAACTGGAACAACAAAATCAAAAACGAGCTGCTGAACATAGACAGCGAAAAAGTATTCCCCGTTCTCTTCTCGGGACAGATGGACAAAAAGACCGTCGTTGACCAAAAATTTACACGCGGACTCGCTCGCGCGATATATGAGGACATAACCTCTCTCGGCGCAGACAGAATTCTCTGCTCCGACTCAAAGTGGCTCGGCGCTATGGCCCTCTATCACGACATAGCGTCGGATGGAGTCGAAGCCATGACGGCGACCCAAGCTCAGGCGGAAGTCCCCGATATTGATGATATTGACACGCCGGCAGACGACGTTCGCAACGCTTGGAAAGCCGGAAACTACGGCGAGATGATGACCAACGGCTCGGAATACGGAGATTTCGGCAAGTTCAAGTCCGTTATTCCGATAACCGAGGAAATGACGAACACCGTCGAATATCTAAAAGCCCACGGGCTCTATGACCTGCTCGTTGACGAATCGCCTATAGTCGCCGTCAGAGTGGCGGACATAGGCAAGCTCACCGTCGACGCGCTTGAATACACCACGCCGATATTCAACGCTTTCTGGGACAACGGCAAATCAAAGCCGGAAACCGACCGCGAGACCGGAGAACAGATAAGCACATACACGAGCGGCGACTACATGCCGAAAAATTCAAGGGAATTCGCCGACAGCGCAACGATAAACGCACTCGCCGAAAACGCCTACGGCTACAGATTCGACCTCACGGGCGGATATGTTGCCGAGTTCAGACGTGCCAACGGCTGCAGAACGATAATGTATATCCCGAAAGGGCGCGTCGAGCTGAATCTCGGTTAAATATAAAAACTCCCTTAAACACACATAGCCCCGGGCTCAGCGTAAAAGCATTGAGCCCGGGGCGATTTTTATATGCATGAAAAAATGCGACCCCGAAGGATCGCATAAGTTCAGCTTTCAGATATTACTTGTCCTGTATTAAAGGAAGAGAAGAAGCAGGGTTGCAACGAGTGCGAGAACGAAGAAAGAGATAGCGATGATCTTCGTGATAAGCACAAGCTTCGACTCCATAGTCCTGCTCTTGTTCTTGCCGAAGAAAGTCTCTGCGCCGCCTGCGATAGCGCCGGAAAGACCGGCGGACTTACCCTCCTGAAGAAGGACAAGAACAATAATAGCGACCGAAAGAAGAATGAGGACTATGCCCAATATAATCTCATGTACTGCCATGAAGTTAACCTCCAAACACAAATTGCTAAGATATTTTAGCATATACTTTGACACATTTCAATAGTTTTTACAAAAACTTTTGCCGAACGGAGAAATTTTCCTTCCGAAAGATGTATTATCGGCGCGCGGCTGAGCAAACTACTCTCAGCGGCAAGAGTCCGAAGTCAATGCGTTTGCAGGGCTTTTCCCGCCGACCGTTTTGCGGGGAAGCCTTGCAAACGGTCTTTTTTATATTCCGAGCTCAAGCTGCTCGCCTTTGTCCTCCGCGCTCAGCAGCGCTCCGGCGGCGGGCAGGTTCTTTGTCTTATATCTGTACGCCTTGGCGAACTCCCCTTCTTTATACGCGCGGACAGTCATAACTTTCTGACCCTTCTTGAGGCTCATAACGCCGACTCCCTGAGTGTCCTTGGTAGTCTTGGGCGAGATTGCGCCGGTATTTATCAAAAGGTGTCTGCCCGCGGAAGAGATTATAACAAGCTCGACATCGCTCTCGATATGGAGCATCGCAGCGACGGGCGATTTGTCTGAATAAGCCTTTATGAGCTTCTTGCGGTTCGTCTTCGTCTGATAGGCGGAAAGCTCGACCTTCGCCGCCTTTCCGTTTTCAAAGAAGAAGAGCATATGACCCGAATAGTCCGAGGTCACGACCATATAGACCGCCGTCTCGCCCTCGTCCATGCCGAGCGTGCTCGCCACATAATCGCCGAGTGCGCTCGCCTTTGTCTCCTTGAAGTCGTTGACGCGAGCCTTGTAGACCTGGCAACGGTTCGTGAAGAAGAGAAGCTCTTTTGCGTTATCCGTAACCACGGTCTGGGCGAGCTCATCGCCCTCCTTGAACTTCTGCTCACTGCTCATACGCAGGGACTGCGGGGTTATCTTCTTGAAATAGCCCTGCTTCGAGAAGAAGAGCGTCACGGGATAATCGGGTATCTGCTCCTCCTCTTCCTCCTCTGCTATATCGGAGGCGTAGATAATTTCCGTCTTTCTCGGCTTGCCGTATTTCTTGATAACTTCCTCAAGCTCGCTGATAATTATCGCGCCGACTCTGCCGCGCTTTGCGAGGATATCCTCAAGATCGGCAATGAGCTTTTCAAGCTCTTCGATATCCTGCGTGCGCTTTAAGATATATTCGCGGTTTAAATGACGAAGCTTTATCTCCGCGACATACTCCGCCTGGATACGGTCGATTCCGAAGCCTATCATGAGGTTCGGGACGACCTCCGCCTCCTCTTCGGTATTTCTGACGATCTTTATCGCCTTGTCGATATCGAGGAGGATTTTTTCAAGTCCGCGCAGCAGATGCAGCTTATCCTTAGCCTTTTTGAGGTCGAAATAGGTTCTGCGTCTGACGCACTCCATACGGAACGCAATCCACTCGTTGAGCAGCTCTTTGACGCCCATGACGCGGGGCGAACCGGCAATCAGGACATTGAAGTTGCAGGCGAACGAATCCGAGAGCGGAGTGAGCCTGTAGAGCTTCTGCATGAGCTTGTCGGGGTCAGTTCCTCTCTTTAAGTCTATGGTTATTTTAAGACCGCTCTTGTCCGTCTCGTCGCGGATATCGCTTATTTCTCTTATCGCGCCCGCCTTGACTCTGTCGATAACCTTTTCTATTATAGACTCGCTCGTCGCAGTCGAGGTCATCGGAATTTCCGTTATATCAATGCAGTTGTTCGACTTGTCATAAGTATATTTGGCGTAGAGCTTGAACGAGCCGCGGCCTGTGCGGTAAATCTCCTCAATCTTCGCGCGGTCATAGAGTATCTTCGCGCCGCCCGCAAAGTCGGGTGCTTTGAGGGTATCCGCCACGCAGTGATCGGGGTTTCTTATGAGCTCGATAGTCGTGCGGCAGACCTCTTCGAGGTTAAAGGAGCATATGGAGCTCGCCATGCCGACGGCTATACCGGTGTTATTATTGACGAGCACGCTCGGGAAAGTGACCGGCAGAAGGGTCGGCTCTTTCATGGTGCTGTCGTAGTTATCGACAAAATCGACGGTGTCCTTGTCGATATCCTTGAAAAGCTCGGCACTTATGGGGTCGAGCTTCGCCTCGGTATATCTCGAAGCCGCCCACATCATATCGCGCGAATACGCCTTACCGAAGTTACCCTTTGAATCAACATACGGGTGCAGCAGAGCTTCATAGCCGCGTGAGAGCCTGACCATAGTCTCGTATATGGCGGCGTCGCCGTGGGGGTTCAGCTGCATGGTGCGTCCGACTATATTAGCCGACTTTGAGCGCGCACCGGTGAGCAGACCCATTTTGTACATGGTATAGAGTATCTTTCTGTGCGAGGGCTTGAAGCCGTCTATCTCCGGGATAGCACGCGACATGATGACGCTCATCGCATAAGGGAAATAGTTCGTTTCAATGGTATCGGTTATCGGCTGTTCGACAACTTCACCCGCGCCGATGATATGAACTCCGCTCTTGAGCGGATCGATTTCATTTTTCGGGGGTTCTTTTTTGCCTCTTTTTCCCGCCATTTATATCAAAATCCTTTCAATAGTTAAGCTGTTACGAAACATCCGCCATGTCGATATATGCCGCGCCGTCGCGTGCGATATGCTCTTTTCTGCCGGCGAGATTGTCGCCGAGCCAGAGATCAAATATCTCGGCAGTTTTCTGGGCGTCGGTCGGGTCGACGCGGATAAGGCGGCGGGTCGCGGGATTCATCGTCGTCAGCGACATCATGTCCGCATCATTTTCACCGAGTCCTTTCGAGCGCTGGATGGTGAACTTGCTGTTTTCAAGCTGGGAAAGGATATCCTGCTTCTCCTGCTCGTTATAGGCAAACCATGTCTCGTCCTTTGAGTTTATCTCATAGAGCGGCGACTCCGCGATATACACCTTGCCTTTTTCGATAAGCGTGGGCATAAGGCGATAGATCATCGCGAGGATAAGCGTGCGTATCTGGAATCCGTCAACGTCGGCATCGGTGCAGATTATGACCTTGCTCCAGCGCAGCTGGTCGATATTGAACGCAACCATATCTTTCATCGACTTCGACTTGACCTCGACTCCGCAGCCAAGAACTTTTATCAGATCGGTTATGATATCGTTTGCAAATATTTTGTTATATTCCGCCTTGAGGCAGTTGAGTATCTTTCCGCGCACGGGGATTATCGCCTGGAAAGACGAGTCACGCGCCTGCTTACAGGCGCCGAGAGCCGAGTCGCCCTCCACTATGAACAGCTCGCGCTCGGAGACATCCTTGCTGCGGCAGTCAACGAATTTCTGCACGCGGCTGCCCATATCGTTGCTCGACTGGAGCTTGCCCTTTATATTGAGTTTCGTCGTCTCCGCACGGACGCGCGCGCGCATATTGACGAGCACCTGATCGCATATCTTGTCCGCATCGAGCTTGTTTTCGATGAAATACACCTCGAGCTGATGCTTGAAGAACTCGGTCATTGCCTCCTGAATGAACTTGTTCGTGATAGCTTTTTTAGTCTGGTTCTCATATGAAGCTATGGTCGAGAACGACGAGATGACAAGCACAAGGCAGTCTTCAATATCCTGAAAATTTATCTTTGAATCGGATTTGAGATATTTTCCGCTCTTTTTTATATAAGCGTCTATCTGCGACACGAAAGCGGAGCGTACAGCTTTATCCGGTGCGCCGCCGTGTTCAAGGTAGCTCGAGTTGTGATAAAACTCCTTGAGCTGAACTTTGTTCGAGAAGCAGAGCGCGGCGTTTATCTTCAAAGTATAGTCGGGCTGATCCGCTCTGTCGCGGCCGACGCGCTCGCCGCTCCATGTGCAAATGGAAGAAAGTCCGTTTGAGCCGACCACCTCGCGGACATGGTCGGCGATGCCGTTTTCGTAGAAATATTCAAAAGTATCGAACTTTGAGCCGTTCTGATTTTTGAGCACGAATTTGACGCCCGCGTTGACTATCGCCTGGCGGCGCATCATATCCTGAAAATACTCAAGTGGTATGTTGATATCGGTGAAAACTTTGAGATCCGGGCGCCACTTTATGCGCGTGCCGGTGTCTTTTTTATTATACGGCTCCTTTATCATATCACCTACGGGCTTGCCGCCCTTGAAATTCAGATGATAGCAAAAGCCATTTGAATGTATCTCCGCCTCCATATATTCCGAGGCATACTGAGTGGCGCAAAGACCGAGTCCGTTTGTGCCGAGAGAATACTGATAGCTGCCGCCGTCGTTTGTCTTATACTTACCGCCGGCATACAGCTCGCAGAAAGTCAGCTTCCAGTTATATTCCTTTTCTTTCTGGTTATACTCAACGGGTATTCCGCGTCCCTGATCCTGAACCTCAACGGACTTGTCCTCAAATCGGGTAACGGTTATTGTATTACCGAAGCCCTCACGCGCCTCGTCAACAGAGTTCGAGATGATCTCGAACACAGAGTGCTCGCAGCCCTCTATGCCGTCGGAGCCGAAGATGACCGCAGGTCTTTTGCGCACGCGGTCGGCGCCCTTGAGCACCTCTATGCTCTCCTGATTGTAGGTTGCCTTATTCGCCATTTAGCTGTCCCCCGTAAATCAAATGCTACGCATTATTTTGTATCATACATATTTAATTATACACCATATATTGGCTTTTTGTCAATGATATCAATGGGTATAGAAAAAGACAGACCATGCAATAACACGGTCTGTCGGATAAAAATTAGGATTTATTATACCTTTTTCTTTCTCTTGAACACATCTGCGGGAAGCTGGGCGAGAACTATTGCAACGAACATTATGATGCAGCCGCTGAGCTCCCTTACGGACATTTTCTGATCTATCAGCACCCACGCGAATATGACGGCGAACACAGATTCAAGGCACAGCAGGAGCGAAGCGACCGTGGGGTCGGAATCGCGCTGGCCGAGGGTCTGGAAAGTGAACGCCACTCCGCAGGACAAAATACCTGTGTAGAGCAGATAGGGCGCGGCGCTCATTATGGCATGGATACTCGGCTTTTCGAAGATAAACATGAGAATGACGGAAATTATACCCGAGACAAAGAACTGCGCGCACGAGAGCTTGACTCCGTCAACTATAGCCGAATATTTGTCGATAACAAGAATATGTATCGCAAAGCCGACCGAGCACGCGAGAGCAAGCAATTCGCCCTTGCCGAAAGTCGCCTTGCCGCCCGCACACAGCAGATAAAGTCCGACAACGCCGAGTCCGACGCCTATCCACACAGGAAGACTGACGCGCTTTTTGAAGAAAACGAGACTGATTATCGGCACCAGGAGCATATAGAGCGCGGTTATGAAGCCGACCTTGCCGACCGTTGTATAGCCGAACGCCGCCTGCTGAAGATTGCTCGACACGCAGAGAACCGTTCCGCAGACAAGCCCGCCGACAATGAGACTTTTTCTGTCTTTTTTCTTCTCTTCGGGCGTTTTCTGTTCGGCCGAGCCGAGCTTTTTGTTTTTTGATTTTTGAACTCCCGACATTATTGCAATGACCGGCAGGAGCACCGTGCCGCCCATAATCATTCTTATGCCATTGAAGGTCAGAGTTCCGATTACCTCGAGTCCCTCGCTCTGAGCCACAAACGACAGTCCCCATATAACGGCGGCGAGAATGAGAAAGATGCCGCCTTTAAGCTGTCCCTTTTTCGTTGTTATCACTCCACTGAAGTTTTCCGAAATATGATAGCACAAAGGCAAATAATAAAAATCGGATTTTGGAATAAAATGTAATTTCCAGAAAGATTTTCGGCTTATCTCTCTGCGAGCGGAAGTATTGAGCCGATATCGGTTAATTGAAAGTCCCCCGCCTCCTCCGCACGCACGCCGAATGAAGAGAGAAAGGTTCTTATTTTTTCACCGTCTTTATGAGACGCGAGCGAGCCGTTGAAGAGCATTGTATCGGGCGCAATGAGCCCGCAGCAGCCGCCGATAAAGCCATATTCGCGCCCGGGCAGGGCGACATCGCCCTTTGAGACGAGCAGGACGGCAAGTCCGCTTTTTTGGGACGCCGAGGCTATTGACACATCATCGGTAATTATCGCGTTTTCCGTCACGGGCACTACCGAGCATTTTGTGTAGCCCTGGCGCACGGGTATTAAACTACGACCGGAAAAGTCGATGTTTTTGCAGACGGTTTTGGGATTGAGTATCGCATAATTGCCGAAAAGCGCGGCATTGAGCGGCACATCGGCGGGATATTTATCGCCGAGCGGAGTGTCGAGAACCTGCACATCAAATCCCATTTCAATAAGCTTTTCCGCGTTGTTACACTGCTCTCGGCTCAATATGATTTTTCGCCCACCGAGATGCAACAAATGCAAATCGGCGTGGGCGGCTGTGCCGTCGGTTATCGCGGCGCACGGCAGGATATCAAAAACACTGATACCGTGCGAGAGAAGATATTCTTTTGCTTTTTCTGCGCCGACGCTTACCGCGGCGAGGGTGATTCCCCTCTTCGGCAGGTTCGGCGATTCTATAGGGGTCATAAAATTCATCAGTCAACGCAGTTCGCGAACGCCTCATAGACATTCTTGACGCCGATGACCTCTATCTCCTTTTTGAGCTTGTCCGGCACGGATTTGAAATTATGGCGCGGGATAATGCAGGTCTTGAAGCCGAGCCGAGCCGCCTCTTTTATGCGCTGTTCGCAGTGGTTGACGGAGCGAATCTCGCCGCCGAGACCTATCTCGCCGAAAGCGAGCACATCGTCTCTTATCGGGACATCCTTGAGGCTCGAAATAAGCGCAAGCGCAACGGAGAGGTCGGTCGCGGGTTCATCGAGCTTGAGTCCGCCGATGACATTTATATAGGCATCCATATTGCCGAAGAAATAGCCCGCTCGCTTTTCGAGGACGGCTAAGAGCATCGCCATGCGGCTGTAATCAAAGCCGGTCGCCATACGGCGGGGATTGCCGAAGCTCGACGCGCTGACAAGAGCCTGAACCTCGGCGAGTATCGGGCGGGTGCCCTCCATAGCGCAGGCGATACAGGTACCGGAAGTGTTCTTCGGTCTGCCTGAAATCAGCATAAGGGACGGATTCTCGACCTGAGAAAGTCCGCTGTCGAGCATCTCGAAAACGCCTATCTCATTCGTCGAGCCGTAGCGGTTCTTGACGGCACGGAGGATTCTGTAAGACATATTGCGGTCGCCCTCGAAATAGAGCACCGCGTCAACTATATGTTCGAGCACCTTGGGACCCGCGATGTTGCCGTCCTTGTTGACATGACCGACGACTATAATCGGGATATTGCTGCTCTTCGCGGTGCGCATGAACATCGAAGTCGATTCGCGCACCTGCGTGACACTGCCCGCAGATGAGCTGAGGTCACTTATGACCATAGTCTGTATGGAGTCGATGATAACGAGCCCGGGCTTGTTGATATTTATATACTCGCATATAGCCTGAACATCGGTCTGGCTCATGAGAGTGAGGGTCGGGCTTGTGACCCCGAGCCTGTCCGCGCGGAGCTTTATCTGATAGACCGACTCCTCGCCCGAGACATAGAGAATATCGAGATCCTTGCCGATATACTGGCATATCTGAAGAAGAATCGTCGATTTGCCTATGCCGGGATCGCCGCTCAGGAGCACCAGCGAGCCTTTGACTATTCCGCCGCCGAGGACGCGGTCGAGCTCGGTGAGTCCCGTCTGATAGCGTATCTCCTCATCGGCGGTTATCTCGCTGAGAGCATATGTCTTGACGCTGCGCGCGCTCGCGCCGCTCTTGGACGCCGGGGCGGCGGGCGCTTTTATCTCCTCGTTCATGGTGTTCCACTCGCCGCAGCCCGGGCAGCAGCCGAACCATTTCGGGCTTTCATAGCCGCATTCGGAACAGATATAGACCGATTTTGCCTTGCCTGCCATTTTATGTTACCTCCGTCAGTTTTTCGTCTTGTTTTAAATAGTCTGTTATACCGCACATGACTGAAAAAGCCATGGCGTTCTGATAATTATCGTCTTTTAGTTTCAGCGCTTCGGCGGCGTTCGAGAGGAAGCCGCACTCGACCATAACCGCCGGAGACTGCGCATGATAGAGCAGATATATCTCAGTGCCCGTGCGCTTGACGGCGCGCTGATTCTGAGGCTGGATAAGCGAGCGGATATCCTGCTGAATCGCCTTTGCCAGCTTCTCGCTCTCCGGATTGTTTTTTGAATAGAACACCTGCGCGCCGCTGTATGACGGGCCGCCGTAGTGGTTCTGATGTATGCTCACGAACAGGGCGTCGGGCGTCTGTTCGATGATTTTCATTCTGTTTTTTATATCCGAGACTTTTTGCTGACGCACGGTTTTTGCGGAGTCGTCGGCTATATCGTCGTCCGTTTCGCGAGTCATGATGACATTGTAGCCCGCAGTGTCGAGCATATCGCGCAGCTTCAGGGCTATGGACAGATTTATATCTTTTTCGACCGTTCCGTCCGCCGCGGTCGCGCCGCCGTCCATGCCGCCGTGACCTGCGTCAACGATAATTGTCACGGTGCGAAGCGCATTTGAAGAGGCCCTGCGCGCATATCCGGAGCCGCGTGAGGATATCATCACGAAGCATATAATCATTATTACAACAGCCGCCGCGATACCGAGAGCGACGAGTCTTGAACGCTTTTTGAAATTTATCACCATACCGACACCCCCACAAAAGAATATGCGGAGAGTCGCGGCATTATTAGAACAGCGGCGGGCAAAATAGGAAAAAGGAGCTGAGAAAATGAAAGGAATAACAAAAATTATCGGCGGTCTTGCCATCGGGACGGTCAACTCCGTGCTCGGAGCCGGCGGCGGAATGATCGCCGTGCCGATGCTCAGAAAAAGCGGAATGGAGCAAAACAGAGCGCAGGCAAACGCTGTGGCGCTCATTATGCTGCTGACCGCGGCGAGCGCGGGAATATATATTTACACAGGGAAAGTAACCTTCGGCGATGCGCTCCCCTATCTCCCGGCGGGGCTTATAGGAAGCGTTCTCGGTTCTTTCATTCTGCCGAAGATACCAACGAAAATACTCGGCAAGATTTTTGCCCTTTTCATGCTTTGGGCGGGAGTGAGGATGCTGATGCGATGAAAACGATACTGGCAGCTTTTTTCTCGGGTCTCGCCGGCAGTCTCGGGCTCGGCGGAGGCGGGGTGCTGGTGCTCTATCTCGTGCTCGCACTCGGTATGCCGCAGCTCAAGGCACAGGGCATAAATCTATTATTTTTTATCCCCTGCGCGGTGCTTTCAAGCATAGTTTATTCATTCAAAAAGCTCATCGACTGGAAAAGCGTTCTGCTCTTTGCCGCGGGCGGTCTGCCGGGAGTTTTGCTCGGCAGTCTCGCGGTATCGCACATGAACAGTAATATTCCCGGGAAAATCTTCGGCGGGTTTCTGCTGCTCATGGGCATAAAAGAGCTGTTCAGAAAAGGTGATTGATGCGCCGATAGTCGAGATAATCCTGGAGAATCATCACGGCGCTGACGGCATCGACAACTGCCTTGCGCTTCTTGCCGCGCGTGTTCGTGACATTCAGGGCGTTATGCGCCGAGACCGTTGTCAGGCGTTCGTCGCGCATCACGGTCTCTATGCCCGAAAACTCGGTCAGAGCCGCCGCAAAATCCTCGCAGCGCTGAGCGCGTTCGCCGTGAGTGCCGTCCATATTGACGGGCAGACCGACAACTATCAGCTCCGCCTTTTTCTCTTTGGCAATTTCTGTTATTTTTTCAATCAGCGGCTCGGATTCTTTTTCTGTTATAACGGTCACGGGAGACGCCAAAAATTCGGTCTTGTCGCAGACGGCTATGCCCGTTCGCGTATCTCCGTAATCTACCGACAGGATTATCATAAAATACCTCTTAATTAAAAATTTAGCCGCACCGTTATCGGGTGCGGCCGTTTATATATTTTTTCGCCGCAGGTTGAGTTTAATCGTCCGAACGCGGGCTTGTCGGAAGGATGGAATTGATAATATTGCTGACCGCCTCGCCGACTCCGCTGACGACCTCGCTGACGGATCCGCCGCCGCATGCGGTACACTCGGCGGGCATTGCGGACTTCTTATAATATCCCTTTGCGGTCTCCTTGCACGAGGGCGAAGCGAGAAGTCCGGTCTTCTTGCAGTAGTCCTTCTCCTCGACCTTGCCGGTCTTGGGGAACTCCTTGACAGGCAGGTTCGCGTGGATGCGGTCGAGCAGTTCGATATAGACTCGTCCGGAAGCACTGTATCTGAACGGAATGACCTTGGGCTTATCGTAGCCGAGCCAGACTGCGCAGACATAGTAAGGCGTGCCGCCGGCTATCCAGCTGTCCTTGGTGTCACTCGTGGTACCGGTCTTGCTCATCAGCTCGAACTTGCCGAGATTCTTGCTCTTGCGGAAATCTCTTGCCGGGACGGTCTTGAGCAGTTCGCGCATGACCTCTGCGGTATCCTCGCTGAGAACTCTCTCGGGCTCGGACTTCGTTTCGAGCAGGACTTCCGTACCCGTAGCGTTGGTGACTTTATAGTAGCAATAGGGCTCGTAGTAATAGCCGTTGTTGCCGAACACGGCATATGCCGCCGCCATTTCGACAGTAGTGACGCCGTTTGTCAGAGCGCCGGTTGCAAGGGGCGCGATATTCGCATCCGCAGAATCATCAAGAGTTGTCAGATGGAACGTCTTTTTCATGAAGTTATAGGCCTCGTTGACTCCGAGCATCTCCGTAATTATTCTGACGGGCACGGTATTGAACGACTTCTGGATAGCATACTGGACGGTTATCTCTTTCTTGCTTCCGTTTGTGCCGTCCGCATTCTGCGGCCAGAGCTTGCCGTTTTGATAGATCGAGTAGTCGAGGATCATGCTCGACCAGTTGACATAGTTCTTCTCGAGCGCGAGAGAATAGGTCGAAAGGGGCTTTATGGACGAACCGGGCTGTCTCGGGGACTCGGACGCTCTGTTGAGGCAGAGGTTGCCGTTCTTTTCGCCCGCCTGTCCGACTATGCCGACGATTCTGCCCTCATAGTCCATGACGGTTGCAGCAGACTGAGCGGCGGGATGCTCGGCGGTGTCTGCCTCCTTATCGAAAGCGATTCTGTTTGAATATACGGTATTGAGAACCTTCTGAACATCGGGGTTGGCAGCAGAATATATCTTGAGTCCGCCGTAATTTATCTTCTCCATCGCCTGGCGGTAGGTGTAGCCGTATTTGCTCATCAGATCCTTGCAGACGGTCTTGATGACATAATCGACATAGAAATCCTGATATTCCTTCTCGGTGTTCTTGTCCTCGGTAGTGTTCTTGGTCTTGCCCGGCTTGGGGACATAGCCCTCGCTGTTTGTAAAGACGAGCTTATAATTTACCGCCTCTTCGTATTCCTCTTTGCTTATCGCCTTTTCCTCGAGCATATACTTCAGGCAAAGCTCCTGACGCTTTTTATTCGACTCGGGATTGAGCAGAGGGTTATACGTTGTCGGAGCTTTTGTTATGACCGCAAGGGTCGCGCACTCGGCGAGATTCAGTTCGCTGACATCCTTGCCGAAATAAGTCTCGCTCGCGGTCTGGACGCCGTAGCAGCCGTTGCCGAGATAGAGGGTGTTGAGATACGCCTCAAGGATAGCATCCTTGCTGTAATGCTGTTCAAGATTCAGAGCGCGCTCTATCTCCTTGAACTTTCTGACGACCGTGACCTCCTTGTCGTTGGTCAGGTTTTTGACGAGCTGCTGGGTTATCGTCGAGCCGCCGCCGCTTGAAAGTCCGGTTGCCGCGCCGAAGGTACGCAACCAGTCGACGCCGTGATGCTTTTTAAAGCGCTTATCCTCAAGGCAGATGAAAGCGTTTTTGAGATTCTCCGGCATCTTATCGGAATCGACCCAGATTCGGTTCTCCTCTCCGTGGAGCTGAGCCATTTCAACGAGCTCGTTGTTGCTGTTATAGGCATAGACGAACGAGGTCTGGTTCTGATTCGCCTTGTAGTCGTCGAGATTTATCGCGATCTCGCCGTGGGCAAAAGACACGATATTGAAGAAAACATAACCTCCGATTATCGCCGCAGTGAGCATACCGACGACGAGCACACAGAGTATGACCAGCAGAGCTATCCTGCCGGCTTTTTTATTCGGCTTTTTATTCTTCTTTTTTGAAGATGTTTTGGCTGTTCCCATCTTTTTCGATGCGTTTGCGGAGCTGTTTGCCATCCGTGCGCCTCCTTCACATTACAATCCAGTTAAAAATTATAGCATACTTTTTGCAAAAAGTTTAGCCTAAATCCAAATATTCTCATTATTTTGTAAAATCAAAACAATAGCAGTGTATAAAACAGCGTATAAAAACGCCCGAAAGGGGCAAAAATCACCACGAAAGCAGAAAAAGCAGGCCTTCGGAAAGGAAAAAGGAAAGATGAAAACCACGATAAAAAGCATCGCCGTTGCCCTCGCGTTCTGCGCCGCGGCGTTTCTGACCGCCTCGGCTATAATCGAAAGCACCGCACCGGACGGGAGCGAAAAATACATCATGCGCGACTACAACGGCAGGATAGCGGTGTTCGTCTACGGCGAGGACGAGCCGCAGGAGGTATTCGATGTTTTCACATCCTCCCTGCCCCGCGGCGAAGCCGAGCGCGTCTACAAAGGAATAACGGTCGAGGGCGATGAAGCACTTCAAAAGCTGATAGAAGATTTTACAGGGTAGCAAAAACAAAAGCGGCTGTTATCATCACGCAGGTACTGAGCCTCATGATGAACAGCCGCATTCTATTTTTATTGCCGATATTTATTCGCCCTTATCAAACATATCATTAAGCTGGGCGCACACGGCGGACATTCTGCCGATACGCTCGCGCAGGATAGTTTCGGCTTTCTTCTGCGCCTCGGCGACTATTGCGTTCGCCTGCTCCTGCGCTTCGGTAACTGTCTTCTGTGCCTGACTGCGCGCGGCGGTGACTATTGCATCCGACTGGCCGCGAGCCGACTCATTGCTCACTTTGAGCAGGCTCTTCTGCGCCTCAAGGTCGGATATCTCCTTTTCGAGAGCTTTCTTTCTGCTCTCTGCGGCGTTGAGCTCGTCAACCATATATCTGCCCTGATCATCTCTGAGCTTTTCGAGGCGTTTTATATGCTTTGCAAACGCCACGCAGTTGTTATATAAACTGCGATTCTGCGTTCTGAGTGCTTCTATCTCTTCGCTCGAAGCCGCTTCGCCCGCAGGAGCTTCGGCACGCTTTTCAAGCTCCGAGCCCCAGGCGTAAATTTTATTATATTCCTCCTGCAACATCGAGATATACGCATCCGTTGCCGCAATATCGTATCCCCTATCAACCACGGGGAGCTTCATCTTTCCTTCCACTTCTGTCATCCCTTCCCAAAAATCAGCTGTTTCTCTTTGCTATATCAACAAGGTTCTTGTAACTTATCGCCATCGACTCGCGCGGGTCGATATCGCAGGTGTCCTGCTCGATAACGATATATCCGACGCCCGAATCCCTGCATGCGCGGTAGCACTCATCGAGATTGAGGTTGCCCGTGCCTACTTCGGCAAAATCGGGCTTGTTCTCGCTGTTGATTTTATAATCCTTGAAGTGGCAGACCTTCATTCTGCCGCTGAGGCGCTTTATGAAATCCGCCGGATCGCCGCCGCCGTACTGAACCCAATATGTGTCCATTATAAAGCCGAACAGCTCAGGATCGGTGTCGTCGATAAGCATATCTATAACGCGCCTGCCGTTATATTTCTTGAACTCGAAAGCGTGGTTATGATAGGCAAAATGCATCCCCATATCGCGAAGCTTTTTTGCGAGCTCGCCCGTGAGCTTTATAAACTCGCGCACGCCCTCTTCGCTGCCGCTGTACTCCCCCGGCATACAGCCGACTCCGAGCGTGTCGCAGTGGATCATTTTATGCTCCCTGACAACGGCTTCGGTATCGCTGAGCATGCGGTCGAACGAAGTGTGCGTGACGCAGACATCCATATTGTACTTATCAACAAGATATGCGACCTTCTCCGACTCGATAGGTCCGATAGCGGAAATCTGAATCGTGTTGATGCCGATAGAATCAAGATAGGCAAAAGTCTTTTCAGCATCTTCATAATTCTGTATGTAGTCGCGTAAAGTATAGAGCTGCGCACCGAGTTTGATATCCGACACGAGAGCACCTCCGTTCCCGATTTTTCTACAGATTATTATATTATAGCCGTCCCGAAGTTTCAAGTGAATTTACAAAAAAAGCCCGGACTTGCAAACTCCGGCAAACCGCGAATATAGATATTCTACGGGAGGCGGTGCTGTGTTCGGTTGGTTTTTGCAGTTATTTTCAAACGGATTTCTCTTTTTTATCCTGCATCTGAGCCAGCCGGGCTCATTTGCCCCGCCGCTGAGTGCGGCGCAGGAGCGCGAAGCTCTTGCAAAAATGCACGCAGGCGACAAATCGGCGCGCAGCGAACTCATTGAGCACAACCTGCGGCTCGTGGCGCACATAGTCAAAAAATACTACGCCGCATATTCGGATCAGGACGATCTTATCTCGATAGGCACGGTCGGGCTGATAAAGGCTATAGACTCGTTCAAGCCCGACAAGGGCACGCGCCTTGCGACATACGCCGCGAAATGCGTTGAAAATGAGATACTGATGCACTTTCGCTCGATGAAAAAGAGCGCGCACGACATCTCGCTCGAAGACCCGATCGACAGCGACAGCGAGGGAAACCCGCTCACGCTAATGGATATTATCTGCACACCGGACTGCATCGCGGACGATCTCGATTTGAAGATAAAGAGCGAGAAGCTGCGCGGGCTCGTCATCGGCATACCCGACCCGCGCGAAAAGGCGATAATCGTCATGCGCTACGGGCTCGACGGCAACGAGCCGCTGACGCAGCGAGAGATAGCGTCGATGATGAACATCTCCCGCTCCTATGTCAGCAGGATAGAAAAGCGCGCGCTCGAAAGGCTCGGGAAAGGAATGAAACAGCCGTGAGAATCATCCCACGGCTGCATTTTTATTTTATAATGTCGTTATCCTTGATGTACTTCACAGTTTCATCAACAGTTGTGAACGCGAGGGCGACCGAAGTATCGGCGGCTCCGTAATAGATAGCTATTCTGCCGGTCTCGGCATCCGCGAGCGCGGCGCACGGGAACACGACATTCGGCACATCGCCGACGCATTCATAGAGCTCATGGGGAGCTAACAGGAAGCTATCCGCGCGGTGGAGCACTTTCCACGGCTCATCTTTATCGAGGATGGCGGCGCCCATGCTGTAGGTGAAGCCATTGCAGCTCGTGAGCACGCCGTGATAGAACATGAGCCAGCCCTCGTCAGTTTCAATAGGAGTCGGACCCGCTCCGACTTTTGTAGCTTCCCAGTTCTCAACCGGGCTCATAACAAAGCGGTGCTTACCCCAATAAGTGAGGTCTTTCGACTGACTGATGAATATATCGCCGTAAGGGGTGTGTCCCCTGTCGCACGGGCGAATAAGCAGAAGATACTCGCCGTTCACCTTGCGCGGGAAAAGAACGCCGTTGCGGGCAACAGGATAGCAGGCATCCTCAAGCTGAGTCCAGCTCTTAAAATCCTCGGTATAGGCTATACCGATAGTTGTGCCGTGAGGGGTGAGATTGACCCACGAGAGATAGTATTTTCCGTCGAGCTTGCACAGGCGCGGATCGTAGCCGTTGAAGATATATTTATTCTCAAGCTCCCAGTTTATCGCGTCTTTGCTGAAGCCGACAACGAGCTTATGGGCGCGCGAGCGGATATCCGCCCTGAAAACTCCGGCAAAGCCCGAGCCGTAAGGCACAACAGCGGAATTGAAAATGCTGTTCGCCATATGCAGATTGTCGCGGGTGATAACGGGATTGCCGCTGTAACGCCACACGGGGTATTCAAATCCTGCGGGCTTATCCTCCCACGGGATGTTTGGTATGTTTGTTCCGATTATTTTTGCCATATCTGACTCTCCTTCCGTCCTTTAGATTTTAGCATAGAGGAAGCGGAAAAGTAAAGAGAGAGCGCAGAAAAATAAAAAAGTTGCCGGGTTTTAAAAAAAAGTTTGGAAAAAGACTTGTCAAATCGCTTTTCATGTGGTATTATTGATGAGCTTTCCGGGTGTGGCGCAGCTGGTAGCGCGCTTGACTGGGGGTCAAGAGGCCGTGAGTTCAAGTCTCGCCACTCGGACCAATTAAAAAGCTTTGAAATCTAACGGTTTCAAGGCTTTTTATTTTTTGCGTAGGATTAGAAAGTATATATTTTCTAACACTTCTTCCAACACTTTGATATTTAGCTAAAAGGTTTATTAATACACTTGCTTAAGCAAACCGCAAATGAAAACATTTCTATTATCCTGTATTCACATACAAAAAAGCTTGGAAAGTGCAGAGTAAATGCAGAGTATTACGGACTAAACCGGCTAAAAAAATATATAGGAAATCCCGGAACGTCGCCATTGATGTTCCGGGATTTTTGTTTTGCATTATATTGCTCTTACTTCACTCCGTTGAGTTCAAAGGCATAGAGCCAGCCGCATTTCATTTCGTCGGGGTTTATCTGCGGGAAGACGAGCTTTGCTTTGCCGTTGTCGTTTTCGACGGCTATGGGAGCGTCATGCGCTAAAAGCTTCGCCTTTATATCCGGATTGTAGTCCACCTTGTCGAGCGTGAGGCTGCCAAACGGATAGGCGTTCGTTATTGCGTAGACCTTGTCGCCCTTTTTGGTGTAATATGTACCCTCCTGCGGCGCTTTGGTATAAATGCGCGTGCCGTAGATAGCGTCGCCGTTGACGCTGAGCCACTTACCCATATCGAGCAGGCGCTCCTGCATGATGACAGGAATAGTGCCGTCCGCGGCGGGGCCGATATTGAGCAGGAAGTTGCCGCCCTTTGAGACGAGCGAGCAGAGCGTTTCGATAAGTTCCTTGCTGCTCAGATATTCGTCAACGCCCTCGATGCGGTTGAGTCCGAACGATGCGCCAATACCGCGGCACTCCTCAAACGGGCGGTCGAGCTCGACCTCTTCGATGCGTCTGCCGTTGTCGATTATGCCGTATTCGGTGGTGAAATTGCCGCCCAGGCGTCCTCTTGTCTCCCTGCCCCAGCGGTCATTGGGGACTATCGTATCTTTGACAGGCGATTCGTTATAGAGCCACTGGAGGAAATCGGTCGAGTGCCAGACGGAGCTCGGGTGATCCCACTCCCCGTCCGTGAACAGAGTCCATGGCTCATATTTTGTTATAAGCTCCTTGAGCATCGGGATAAGATGCTTTACGGCATACTCCTCGGGATCTTTGAGATAGAGCGGATGGAACCACTCATAAACCGAATGGTAGACGCCGAACTTGACATCCGTCTTTTCGAGCGCGGCTTTCAGCTCGCCGCAAAAGTCCCTGTGAGGTCCGACATCGACGCTGTTCCAGTTCCACGCATAGTCGCTCTTGAACATGCAGAAGCCGTCATGGTGCTTCGAGACGAGGTTTATATACTTTGCGCCGGACTTTTCAAAGAGCTGCGCCCACTCGTCGGCATCAAAAAGTTCCGCCTTGAAGCCGCTGACAAAGTCCTCATACTGCGTTCCGGGGGCATACACCCTGTCGTGGAACTTACGCGCGGCACTGTTCTCGTCGCGTATCTGCTGCATATACCACTCGGCATACTGCCCTTTTTCGGTATACGCCGGCACGGAATAGAGACCCCAGTGGATGAATATGCCGAACTTCGCGTCCGCGAACCAATCCGGCACATGGCGGCTGTTGAGCGATTCCCAGTTGTTTTCGTAATGCATTTTAACTCTCCGTTTTTGTTATATTTCTGAAAAGACGTCGCCGACGCCATTGAATATATATGTGGGTCTGTAGGGATAGAGATTGACATCCTCGAGGCTTGTGACTCCGGAGAGGACGAGGACTGTGTCAAGACCGGTTTCGATACCCGCAATGACATCCGTGTCCATTCTGTCGCCTATCATAGCTGCCTCCGCCGAATGGACGCCGAGCATCTTGAGTCCCGTGCGCATCATGAGCGGATTGGGCTTGCCGACAAAATACGCTTTCTTGCCCGTCGCCATCTCTATCGGAGATATGAGCGCGCGGCACGCAGGGACGATGCCGTCCTCGACTGGACCCGTGAGATCGGTATTCGTGCCGATGAGCTTCGCGCCGTTTCTGACAAGGTTCGAAGCATGGACGACCGTCTCATAGTTATAGCTCGAAGTCTCGCCGACTATGACATAATCCGGGTCGATGCTGTTCATTGTGATACCCTGGTCATAGAGCGCGTTGACGAGTCCAGGGGCGCCGATAACATACGCCGAGCAACCGGGCTTCTGACTGCTGATAAATTTTGCCGTTGCGAGGGCACTGGTATAAAAATGACTCTCGTCAACATAAAGTCCCATTCTCTCAAGCTTCTGCTGAAGCTCACGCGGCGAGCGTTCGCTCGAATTCGTAAGGAACAGGAACGACTTGTTTTCTTTATACAGCCACTCCACGAACTCTTTGACATCCGGAAGCAGTCTGTCTCCGTGATATATGACACCGTCCATATCACATATAAATCCTTTTTTTGCTTTTAATGCATCCATATTTTCCCTCCCACTAATTGTTTGAAATAAGCTTATCAGTTAACGGGTACAAAGTCAATAATTTACTTTGCGTTTATATTTACAAGCTCTGCGCGGAGCTTTGAATAGACTATTTTCTGGCTGCTGTAGAGTCCGTAATAGCCGGAGAGCAGATAGCTCACGGCGGCAGCGAGCGCAAACAGCGGCATACCCTGCGCGCCGAAGAGTTCTATGCTCAGGAATATTGAAGCGAGCGGACAGTTGACAACGCCGCAGAAAAGCGAGACGAGTCCGACCGCCGCGGCAAATCCGGGATCGAGCCCGATAAGTCCGCCGACGACGCAGCCGAAAGTCGCGCCGACGAAGAAAGTCGGGACTATCTCGCCGCCCTTGTATCCCGAGCCGACGGTGACGGCGGTGAAGATAAATTTGAGCAGGAACGCCTCGGGCTTCGCATTGCCGCCGATGGCGCGCTCGACTATATCCATGCCCGCGCCGTTGTAATCCCCACTTCGGCAGATAAGGGACAGCGCGACGATTATTAATCCACCGACGACTGCGCGGACAAAAGTATTTTTAAACAGCTTTTCAAAGAGCTTATGCGTGCCGTGCAGACCGAGGCAGAATCCGATGCTCAGCAGAGCGCATATCGCGGCGAGCAGAGCGGTAAGCAGGCAGCTTTTGAGCGAGAATGCAGGGATATTCGAGACGGTAAACGCGACGGGCTCAGTGCCCATAAGAGTCGAGATAAAATATGCGACGAACGCGGACACGACGCACGGGAGCAAACCTGCATAGTAAATGACACCGACGCTGATAACACCGAGTGCGAAAACGGCGGCGGTTATCGGCGTTCCGAAAAGCGCGGAGAACACGGCGCTCATGCCGCACATAGTCATGATATGCATATCTTTTTCATCGAGGCGGGATATTTTGCCTATCAGTCCCGCGATGCTGCCGCCGAGCTGAAGAGCCGCGCCCTCTCGTCCGGCGGAGCCGCCGAAGAGGTGCGTTATAACAGTTGAGACAAATATCAGCGGTGCGAGCAAAACCGGCACGCCCTGCGGCGAGCGCACGGCATCGAGTATCTCGTTAGTGCCGATATCTTTTTTGCCGGAAAGCTTATACAAACCGGCTATCACAAGCCCGCCGACGGGCAACAGAAACACTATCCACGAATGAGCCTTGCGCACGCCGGTAACATATTCGACGCTCAGATGAAACAGCGCGCCGACCGCGCCGCCGACGGCTCCCGTGACTGCGGCGAGAGCGAACCATTTCAGAAAAGTCAGCAGATACTTTCCCGCCGACTTGCAGTTGTTTTTCAGATTTATTTTGACAAGCTTCACTTTTACCCCATCCATTAATATATGTTGATTAGATTTTATCACTTTATCACAGCTTTGGCAATGAGAAGAAAAAATTTGCGCCATGATTATGGCTTAATATACATTAATAGTTGAACGGTGTGATATCCGCCCTCTACCTTCGCGTCCTACAGCAAATATATTTTTATATTCCCCGCGTTAAGGGAGTCGAAGTAAAATTTATATTGCGATAAAAATTCAAGGACCGCCGGAGCGATCCTTGCTTTTTATTTTTCTTTGAGCAGTTTTGCGAGTTCATCCATGAACGTATTGATATCCTTGAACTGCCTGTAGACGGAAGCGAAGCGAACATAGGCGACTTCGTCGATGCTCTTGAGCTTCTCCATTGCGAGCTCACCGATATAGACGGTGGTCACCTCGCGGTCGAGCGAATTCTGGAGCACAGCCTCAATCTCGCTGACTGCCTTTTCGAGTTGTTCCATATAGACCGGGCGCTTTTCGCACGCTTTGAGCATGCTGTTGAAAAGCTTGTTTCTGTCAAAAACCTCGCGCGATTTGTCCTTTTTGACGACGACTATCGGCACGGTCTCGATTATCTCATAGGTCGTAAAACGCTTGCCGCAGCTGATGCATTCGCGGCGGCGGCGTATTCTCTCGCCCTCGTCGGTAGGACGTGAGTCGATGACCTTGCTCTCTTCAAAACCACAGAACGGACACTTCAAAGCTATCACTCCCTGATGAACATATAATATTTATCGCACAAAAACGGTCAAATGTCAAGCTTTTCGAGTCTTCGCATCGAATCGGTCAGCTGATCTATGCGCTCGAAGCCCGAACGGTAGAGCTCGATAACGCAGTCGCCGGAATATTTGTTTTCTTTCATAAGCGAAAAGAGGGCGGCAAAATCGAATTCCCCGTCAAACGGCGGGATGCACTTGTGATTTTCGTCGTGATCACTCAGATGTATGTGGCAGATATTATCGGAAAACTCCCTAAAAAATTCTATCGGGTCGACTCCGGCGAGATACGCCTGCTTAATGTCGAGCACCATATGAAAATTCGCACCGAGGCGCGCTTTCAGTTCATTCATAAGCTCCGGCGTCTGCCCGTTATGACGGACAACATTTTCCTGCGCGAGAATTATCCCCTGTTCCTGCGCGTCGCGGACGAGCAAGCTAAGACGCTCGGCGTATTCGTCCGTGCTGATATTCACCGGCAGCTTTGCGCCGTGGAGCACAACTATTTTCGCGCCTATTGCAGATGCGGCGGCATAATATTTTTTGTAAAACTCCCTGTAATCGTCGAAGCGGCGTTCATACTGGCTGAAGAGGATATACCCCTCGGCGAACGAGGTAAACGGATGTATCGAGCGGATGCGTATGCCGCTGTCAGAGGCTATAGACGAAATGCGGCGGAGAAAATCCGGCTCCAATTCCGACGGCGAGTTGAAAAACACCTCGGTGACTTTTGCTCCCGCTTCGGCGACACAGCGCAGAGCCTCTTCGGTCGCCGCGGGATAAAAGCAAGCGGTGGATATTCCGACGGACATTCGTTTTCCTCTCCTTTCCTCAAAAGTAAAAATCTTTGCATTGCGAAAAATCGCACTCCGGGTTAGAATCAAACAAACGGAGGTGAAGATATGCGCGGCATAAAAGAAAAAATTGCAGAAAATTTAAGCTACATAAATCCCGTTTCGCGCAGGATGCTGCTCGGCGCGGTCATTATTTTTGAGCTGCTCTTCACTCTCGCCGTCTGCGCACTGCTGCTCGCGGGGCGCGGATTCGACTACTGGAGATGCATATATCTCGCAAAGGACGCGATAGACTGCATCCGCCCGAGCATGGGAGTCATGCTCTTCGGCTCGCTGATAATGCAGGCTATCGACCCCGAGGGTGAAAATCAGGATTAGTATCGCACTTAATATGTATATGATATCACAAAAAAGCGCCGAATACAATTAAATTCGGCGCTTTTTGGCGCGTCTGCATATGGACATTTACTAAAAAAGTATGATATAATTTTAAAAGCGTTTTTATTTTTGCGCTTCGGAGGGAATATGACAAGGGACAAGCTAATCAAAAAAATTGCGACATGGATAATGATGGCGATAATGCTTTCGGTCTTTTTGCTGGATATAATCTGCGTTGCGATGTGCAACAGATATCAGAATAAATTTGAAATCACCCCGGCGCAGTTTTCGTCGGACGGCACGGCGGACAGGATACATTTTCTCAACACCTATAACTCCGACGCAATACTCATAGAATCAAACGGAAAATTCGCGCTCATCGACTCCGGCGAAGGCGACCACAATCCGCGCAGGAAGCTCAGCTACAACGGCAGCGAAGAGGCTGTTATAAAATATCTGAAAAAGGCTGCCGGCGACGCAGAGGGCAAAGTAACGCTTGAATTTGCGCTCGGCACGCACAATCACTACGACCATGTCGGCACATTTGAGGCGATAGCCAACGACCCGGATATCACGGTAAAGACATTCTACATAAAGCCCGTCAACCGCGAGATTGCCCACGAATACGAATACAACGGCTGGGGCATCGAAACAACATACGCAGACACGGTAAAGGCGTTTCAGAACAGGGGCACAGTTGTTACTTCCGAGATACCGAGCGAGCCGTTCAAATTCGGCGACTTCACGCTTACTTTCTACAATACAGCACTCGATGACGCGCGTCTTCACGGGCAGGGCGAAAACGCCGAATCCGTCGGAACGATGGTCGAAAAGGGCAAAAAAAGCGCATTCCTCGCCGCGGACATAACGAGAACCACCGGACTCGAGGGCTTACTTCTGCCGCAGCTTCATAAGGTGGATCTGCTCAAGGTCGGACACCACGGCTACTACGGCTCGACCTCGTGGAAATTCGCAAAGGAACTTTCGCCGAAGATAGCGATAATCACAAACAGACTCGGTAAGATATATCCCGATGTCAAATGGACGCTCACAATGAAGAGCCACAGCGCGATATTCGCGACGGTTGACGAAAACGGAATCATCGCAGAATTCACGGACAACGACGAAATCAAGCTTTCAAACCACGCGCAGGATTAAAAAAATATCAAAAGCAGGAGTCCCACGGCTCCTGCTTTTTTATGCTCCGATTCTTTTGACTCCGCGCACGGCATCGGGAGAATTGCTCTCATCCATCTCCGGGAGCTGATTCCAATAGCGTTTGGGCATGAAGTTCATGCGGCATCGGGGATTATACCGCGCCTCGATAGCTACCGTATCATAGAAATGCTTCCACAGCGCGCGGAAATACAGCTCCTCGTCCCCCGCCTGCGGCTGCTCGAAGCCGTCTAACGGGATAATCATTTTCTGCCTGTTATGCCAGACAAGCGCCTGCGAATGGGTCTTGTCATATATGAGAAACGATTCGTTCGGATATCTGTCGCAGAAATGCGGCGCGAGCAGAGGCAGGACGGAATTTTTCGGCTCTATAATTGAAGTGAGGGTATTATCCTCGCTGATGCTGAATCGGACAAAGCCGGTATATTTATGGCTCTCCTGCTTGAGGGCGCGGACGGCTTTCGTCAGGCGCGAAACGGTGTCGTCGGCGAGCATGCGCATGACACCCGCACCGTAGTGCATCGCCATATGCACAAAATCGTTGATGAGCGTTCCCCTGTCCTCTACGCAGGTCAGGTACCCGAGCCGCACGGCGTTCCAGACATCGGCGCTGACATTTTTGAGCCCGCGGCGGACTCTGTCTGCCTTTTGCGGATCGGTGTCAACGATTTTGCGCGCAAAGAGAGTCGGCACGAACTCATCCTCCGCGACTATAGAGCACGGCAGTTCGCGGCTCTCAAAGCTCTCAAAAACAGCCGTCAGAAGTCCCTCGAACGAGCCGTCATATACATATGTCACATCTGACCGTGCAGACATTGTACTACATCCTCCCTTGTTATCCTGTTGTCGAACAGGCTCAGCTGTTCGCCCTGCATATTCGGCAAAAGCGACTGACACCGCTCGGAAATGAGCGAACCGAGGACTCTGTCGGGATTGACATTGAGTCCCGCCAAATGTTTGCCCTTGCAGGTTATAAAATACTGGGCACGTTTGAGCACCACGCCGAGTTTTTTGAGATCTTCAAAGCTCAGCGGCGAAACACGCCGAGCCGCCAAAATTCTTTGAACACTGCGCACGCCGACGCCGGGTATTCTCAGCAGTTCTTCCTTTGTTGCGCGGTTTATTTCAAGCGGGAACAGCTCCATATGATTGAGCGCCCAGTTGCATTTCGGGTCAACATAAGGGTTTAAGAACGGGTGCTTTTCATCGAGCAGTTCGTTCGCATCGAAGCCGTAATAGCGCAAAAGCCAATCCGCCTGATAGAGTCTGTGCTCGCGCAGAAGCGGCGGTTCAGTTGTCTTTGCGGGCAGAAGCGGATTCTCGACGACCGGGATATACGCCGAATAGAACACGCGCTTGAGCTCGTATTTTTTATAGAGCGCCGCGGACAGCGACATTATCTGATAGTCGCTGTCAGGCGTTGCGCCGACTATCAATTGAGTGCTCTGACCGCCGGAGGCGAAACGCGGCGCGTGCTTATATCTGACAAGCTCCGCCGAGCTCTCTTTTATCTTATTTGTAATAAGCCCCATCGGGCGGAGTATCGACTCCTTTGTTTTGTCCGGCGCGAGAGTTTGCAGGCTGTTGTTAGACGGCAGCTCGATATTGACGCTCATTCTGTCCGCGAGCATGCCGAGACGGGTTATCAGCGCGTTATCCGCGCCCGGGATCGCCTTGGCGTGGATATATCCGCCGAACCTGTATTCTTCGCGCAGGATGCGCAGAGTCTCAATCATACGCTCGCAGGTATAATCGGGACTGCCGACGACAGCGGACGAGAGGAAAAGCCCCTCGATATAATTGCGGCGATAAAAATTCATCGTCAGCACCGCGAGCTCGCGCGGCGAAAAGGTCGCGCGGCGGACATCGTTGGAGACGCGGTTGACGCAATATTTGCAGTCAAAGACGCAGGCATTGCTCATGAGAACTTTCAGCAGAGATATACATCTGCCGTCCGCCGCGAAGCTGTGGCATATGCCGCACGCGGCGGCGTTGCCTATCCCCTCGCCGCCTGAGGATCTGTCCGTTCCGCTGCTCGTGCAGGCGACATCATATTTCGCCGAATCGGAAAGTATCTCCAGCTTGTCAAACAGATCCACGTTCTCACCAGATTTCAAACATTTGTTCGTACATATTATATATCAGAACATTTGTTTGTGTCAAGAGCTAATATAAAAAATATCGGCCGCGCCTAAACTTCGGGCACAGCCGATATTATTTTACAGGATGATGCAGATGAGTCCGCTGCATCCCTCGTTGATGACTTTTTCGAGCGTCTCCTGCAGCTTCATACGCGCCGCGGCGGGCATACGGTAGAGCTTGTTGTGCAGTCCCTCGTTGACGAGCTCATGCAAAGACTTGCCGAAGATATTCGACTCCCATATCTTTGTCGGGTCCTCCTCGAACTCCTTGAGCATATAGTTGACAAGTTCTTCTGACTGGGACTCCGAGCCGACTATCGGCGCGACCTCGGTTGTTATATTCGCCTTCATCATGTGTATCGACGGAGCGGAGGCGCGCAGGCGCACGCCATATCTGCCGCCCTGGCGCATTATCTCCGGCTCTTCGAGGCTCAATTCATCGAGCGACGGCATGACTATTCCGTAGCCCGTCGCTTCAACTTCATCGAGCGCGCCCTTGAGCCGCTCATATTCGCGGCGCACGGCGGCGAGTTCGCGCATGCAGCTCATCAGATCCTGCTCGCCGGAGATATCGAGTCCCGTCTCCTCAGCGAGAATCTTATAGAAGAGACTGCCGTCTATCTGCGCCTCTATCCGCGCCGCGCCACAGGACAGATCCATTTTCGCTATCTTTGCGTCCGTCACATATTCGCACGAGCAGATATCCTCGGCGAGGTGTTTTACATCGCGGAGGGTGCGGAGGTTCTGCGCCGCTTCGCTCACGGCGCTGCAAAGTCCCGAGCGCAGCCAATGATCGCGGCTGAGAGTCATAGCCCAACCCGGCAGACCGACACTGACTTCTTTGACGGGGAACTCGAAGAGCACCTGAGTGAGAATCTCTTTTATCTCCTCCTCGCCTATCTCGAGGCAGTTCACGGGCATGACGGGCACGCCGTATTTATCGGTCAGCGACGCCGCCATATTTTTGACTTCGTCGGACTCCGGATTCGTGCTGTTCAATAGGACAACAAAAGGCTTCTTGAGCCCTTTGAGCTCTGATATTACCCTGCCTTCGGCTTCTTCATATTCGCTGCGCGGAATCTCGCTTATCGAGCCGTCAGTCGTTATGACAAGACCTATTGTCGAATGTTCGCTGATGACCTTCTGTGTGCCTATCTCCGCCGCCATATTGAACGGTATCTCATGCTCGAACCACGGGGTTTTTACCATTCGGGGGCTCTCGCCCTCGATATAGCCGAGGGAACTCGGGACGATATATCCCACGCAGTCTATGAGCCGCACGCGGAATGTCGCCTCCGCCTGTAGCGATATCTCGACGGCATTTTCGGGGATGAATTTCGGCTCGGTGGTCATTATTGTGCGTCCCGCCGCAGACTGCGGGAGCTCATCGGTCGCGCGGTCGCGCACGCTCTGGCTCTCGATATTCGGCAGAACGAGGGCATCCATGAAACGCTTTATAAACGTTGATTTTCCGGTTCTGACAGGGCCGACAACGCCGATATAAATATCGCCCTGAGTGCGCTTTGCAATGTCGCTGTAAATATTTCTCTCCTGCACGGTTATCCCTCCTCAGACTCCGGGTATCAGCAGCATACATTTCTGCGCCACTGTTTCGCCCGTTATGCCGTTTTCCTGCTCCACTGCTTCAACGGTCGTGTTATACCGCCTCGCGATATCCCATATCTCCTCGCCCGCATCCGCAAAATAGACCGTCAGCGCGGCGCCGCCCGTCTTTTTGCCGTCGGAATCGGAGCATTCTATAGAAGTGACGGTCTTGCGGCGGACGCTGTCGAAGATACAGCCCGAGATATTCATCTCGACCCTGACATCGGCGCTGCCCGAAGCGCAGGCGGCGCTCGCGGCGGTTATCTCGATACACGGCGAGCACTTGAGATCGCCGCACTTTCTGACCGCCCGGCGGTATTCGTAGTTCGTCTGCCGCTGGGCGTAGCATGGCTGGGATTCGGCATCGGTATAGAGAAAATGGAGCGTCAGTTCGCCTGAGATTATTATTCCGTCGGAGTCCTGTGCCACGCTCTTGGATAAGTCGGAGCACCATAGAGCCAAAATCTGCCTCGCCTCCGGCAGATCCTGCGTGCTGCGGCAGGTGAAAGTGTCGTTGAATTTATCGGCGATAACCGCGAAATCGGCATTGCGGCTCTTTGTTTCAAGGTCACAGCAGACAGAATAGGCATCGGTGACGGTCGGGAAGCTCAGTTCGCGATAAGCCTTGACTCCCGCGCCGACGCGCGCGCTGATATCAATCAGTCTGTTGTCGCCAGCCTGGTCGGCCTTCGACAGGACTTCGAGCGAAGTGACGGGCAGGCATACGCAGCAGGTGCAGTCCTCGTCAATGCCCTCGAGATTTATTATCTGGCTTATCGGCATGGAATGGCCGAAGCTGAATATTTCGCCGCCCTCGCCGCGACAAACCGCGCTGACGGTGAGTTCGCCCTTGACGAGCAGTTTGTTGCTGATGACTTTTATCTCCTGCGCGAGCGCCGCCGCCTGCGCGCTCAGCACGCAGGACACCGCCGGGTCGCCGTCGGGCAAAGGCACGGTCTCGCTCATCGGGAACGCAGTTTCCGTGCAGGCGACGAGGCTTGCAGTTCGGCTGTCACAGCATCTGAGCTGGATTCCCGCGCCCTCTGCTCCGGTTATTATCTCCTCTTCTTTTACTCCGGATATGCTGAACGCCACGCTGACCACGGCGTGGATATCGAGCCTGCGCGGGCTGACGGCACGGCAGTTGGCATACTGAGTATAGGCGCGCACATTCACGCAGCAGTTTTCATCCGCACCCTTGAGATCGGCGTATTTTGAAAACGGATATGTCTGCTCGAAGCAGCAGACCTTCCCCTGCTCGTCGGCATAGATGACGCACACGCCGGCTGCACCATCCGCCGTCGCTCTGTCGCCCGCGGTCTGGACTGCGGTTATGCGCGGAGTGACAAGGCACTTGAGCACGCGCCTGATATCCGGGCAATAATCCGGCAGGGTTATATCGGCATCTATCGGCTGTTCCGCAGTGCAGCTGCCGAGCGTCTCTTCGACACCGATCGACTGCGTTATAACGTTGATTTGCATCGCATTCCTCTCCTTAACAGAAAATGTCAATGCATTTATATTCCTCCCATGTCCCGCGTATGATAAAAACCTGCGCGGTGTTTTCAAACGCATTTTAGCACTCTTTCGATTAGAGTGCTAAGTATTTACAATTTGTTCACATATCACTGTATTCTTTTTTAACAAAGCAGGGGTACTATATAATCAAACGAAGGGAGCGAGCGCCCCTAGAGAAGAAAGAGAGTGAGTCCGATGGAAATCGGAGAGCAGTCAGACAAATAAAACAATCACTTCAACATGAATAACAATAAACAACAAACGGAGGAATCAATTATGTTTGAACTTACACCTTATGAACGCAGACATCAGCGTGCACTCTTTAATCCTTTCAGAGATATGGAAAACTTCGAGAAGAACTTCTGGGGCGACATGGCCGCAACAGACTTCAAGACTGATATAAAGGACAACGGCAAGGAATATGTGCTCGAGGCAGAGCTGCCCGGATTCAAGAAGGAAGACATTCACGTCGACATTGAAGACGGCTACATGACCATCAGCGCAGAGCGCAGCAACGAGACCGAGAAGAAGGATGACAAAGGCAACTTTGTCCGCCGCGAGAGGTCTTACGGCTCGTTCAGCAGGAGCTTCGATGTCTCGTCCGTCAAGACCGAGGACATCACCGGAGAATACAAGGACGGCGTTCTGACCCTGACGATGCCCAAGAAAGAAGAAAACGTGCCGACATCGAGAAGGATCGAGATCGGCTGATAAAAAGCAAGCGACCCCGGAGGGAATACCCTCCGGGGTTTTGTGTTTTTATATGTGCTTTTTATAAGAGTTACTTCATCCCGTGTTTTTTCATATAATTCGCAATGCAGTCGAGCTCGCTGAAATATATTTTTTCGCCTTTCACTTTCATGAAATGCTCATGCCCTTTGCCGAGCAGGAGGAGGATATCCCCTTTCTGCATATGGTCGAGGGCATATTCAATTGCCTCGGCACGGTCGGTTATCTTGACATACTTACCCGCTCCGCCGCCTTTTTCGACCCAGCCGGCTATCTCGTCTATTATTGCATCGGGATCTTCAAAATCCGGGTCATCGCTCGTGATTATAATAAAATCGCACATCTTTGCGCTGACAAGACCGAGCTCCTGCCTGCGGATGGTCGCTTTGTTGCCTGTTGAACCGAAGAGCGCAACAACGCGGTTGGGTTTATAATCGCGGACGGTCTCAATGACATTCTCCATACTAAGACCGTTGTGCGCGTAGTCTATAATTACGCTGTAATCATCGCTGACATGGACTATCTGCATTCTGCCGTCGATGCTCACATGCGAAAACGCCTCGCGCATTTTTTCAACAGGAATGCCCATCTTGCGCAGGAGCGCGACGGACGCAAGGACATTGTAGACGCTGAAAAATCCCGGCATACTGACCTGTGCGTGCCACGGGGAATCAAACTTGCTCTTGCAGTCGAACTCTATTCCGAGGAAGCCCGGGCGGCGCAGAGGATTTATATTCTCTGCATAGTAATCGCACTTTTCGTCGAGGCCGTAGCTTATCACCTCGCCTTTTGACGCGGCGGCGATATCGTCAAAAAACGCATCGTCTCGGTTAGCGACAGTGAAGCCGCTGTGGACATAGAGCTGCTTTTTCCAATAGGCGTATTCTTCAAACGTCTTATGCTCGTTTCCGCCGATATGGTCGGGCGAAAGATTTGTGAATATCCCGGCGTAGAACTCGACGCCGTAGACACGGCTCATCTTGAGTCCTATCGATGAGACCTCCATGCAGACAGCCTCACAGCCGCCGTCTGCCATCTCGCGCAAAATTTTCTGAAGCTCATATGATTCGGGAGTCGTGTTGACGGTCGGTATTTTTTTGTCGCCGTAAAACGCGCCGATAGTGCCGATAACGCCTGTTTTTATGCCGCAGTTTTCAAGTGCACTGCGCAGGATATAAGTTATGCTCGTCTTGCCCTTCGTGCCGGTTATACCTATCATTTTCAGCTCATCCGCAGGGTGGCCGAAGAAGTTTATGCTCATCTGCGCGAGGTCGCGGCGCGTGTTTTCGCTCATCAGCACGATTGCATCATCGGGCAGGTTGAGTGCCTCTTCCGCAACGAACACGCGGCAGCCGAGGTCATATGCGCTCTTTGCGTATTTATGTCCGTCAGTTGTCTCGCCTTTCATGCAGACAAACGCCGTGCCCGGTCTTGCCTTGCGCGAGTCGTAGACTATATCGCATATATCCGCCTGCGGATAATCACCCGCAACGGTCGTGCCCTCAAGCAGTTCTTTCAGAAACATTGTATCTCTCCCGTGAAGTCTTATTTTTCAAACGGTCTTATAACAAAGCCGAAATTGAGTTTCTTTTCATCGATACGGCGAAGTGCACGCTCAGGGTCGTTGTGATACTCCGCCTCGCTGATTCCCGTCATGCGCCAATCGAGGCTGACAACGGTATCTTTGAGGGGCTCAAGCTCAAAATCATGCTTCGTATCTTCGAGCATCTGCGCCGTGAAATGCTGGGCATTGAAGCTGAAATGCTCCATGCCGAACGGCTCGAATCTGAGTCCCGCCGCGTTTGAATAAACCTCGGCAAAACGGGTGCCGTAATGCGCGCCGTTCTCCTGCGGGCGGATATAGTGCTCAAAATTATCCGTCGCCGTTGTGTTCCAGAGTCCGAGACGCTGAGACTTGTATCTGTCGACATAAGCTTCTCTCGGACCGAAGCCGAAATAGCTGACGCTTTCATTTTCCGCAGGCATAAAGAGCCTGTAGCCGACTTTCGGCAGTATCGGGCATTTCTCGATAACGTCGCCATCAAAGTAGAGCATCACGCAGCCGTCGGGCGTGAATTTGTAATCAACATCGGCGTGGATAACGGGCGGGCAGGACGGTCCGCCGATTGCTATCTTCGTCTTGATGCACACGCCGCCGTTCGTCTCGGAGACGAGGCAGGAATATGTTTTCTGAGCGGCATATCTGAAATTCTTGAGTCTCCACATTTCCGACGAACCTCTGTTATAGCAGGGCGCGCGCCAGATCTGCGGCTCAACGGGTGCGCTCAGCAACTCTTTATCGCCGCAGGTTATAGAAGATATGCGCCCGTAGGGCTTATCAAAAGTATAGGCGATATTTCCCGCCTTGATAACCGCGAAGCGGTCATTTTCGCCGAGCTCGACTCTGCCGTCTTTTGGCACATAGGGCGCATAGTCCTTGAGTACAAACTGCTCGAAGCCCGTTTCAAAGCCCTTTTCCGCCCAAGGGGTATCTTTCGTCGAGACAAAGCTCAGAGTCAGCAGGCAGGACGGGAGCGAGTCAAAATCCGCGGGGTCAAAAAGCTTTACAATCGTACTCCCCTGCGCGGGTGTTGAAAGCGCGGCGGTAGTGCCCTCTGAAACAGTCTTGCCACTCTCTGAAAGAGTCCAGTGGATCGCCGTATCGTCGAGAGTGGTAAAGCGTCTGCGGCTCGTGACGGTCACGCTGCCATCGCCATTATATGCAGCCGAATACTGCTGATAGACGCGCTTCATATCGAAATAGCCGGGGCGCGGAGTGCGGTCGGGATAGACGAGTCCGTCAATGCAGCAAATTGAGCTGTTCGGGAAATCGCCGAAGTCGCCACCGTAAAAATAGCGGGCATTGCCGTTTTTATCCGGGACATTGACCGCATGGTCGCACCACTCCCAGATACAGCCGCCGAAATTGTTGTCATACTTCTCGACAAGATCCCAGAACGGATAGACATCGCCAGTGCTCATCGAGCAGACATATTCGCACATATAGAAAGGCTTCGTATATTCTTTATTATTGAGATAGTTCTCTATATATTCCGTGCCGGCGTACATACGGCTCTCGACATCCGAGATATCGGCAAAATTCTCGCCCTCGGGGACAGCCTTGAACTCGAGATGGGAGTTCTCATAGTGGACAAGTGCGCGGTTGTCGCGCGAGCGGATATACTGCGCCATCGCACGGTGGTTGACGCCCGCTCCCGACTCGTTGCCGAGCGACCAGAGCACGACGCAGCCGTGGTTCTTGTCGCGCTCAAAGAGTCTCTTTGCCCTGTCGACATAAGCCTCGCGCCACTCGGGAGCGGACGAGAGATGCGACCAGCGCGTCCAGTCCCATTCGCCCTCCCAGTCGTAGCCCATGCCGTGGGTCTCGATATCGGCTTCGTCGGTCAGCATTATGCCGTATTTATCGCACAGCGCGGGGAAGCGCGGATCGTTGGGATAATGCGACGTGCGGATCATATTGCAGTTGGCACGCTTTATGAGCATAATATCCTCAATCATATCGTCGAGCGTGACAGCGTGACCCGTGACGGGGTTTGAGTCGTGGCGGTTGATGCCGCGAGCCTTGACTGCTTTTCCGTTCAGAAGGCAGATTCCGTCCTTTATTTCAAAGCGGCGCACCGCAGTATCGAGCAGAACGATTTCGTCGCCGACGGTCAGCCAGAGTTCATAAAGCTCGGGCTGTTCATCGTTCCAGAGAACGGGAGAATCGACGCTTATGCTGAATTTTTCGCCGCCGACGCCTTCGGACACAACAGCACCGTTCGGCGCGACGAGCTTATATTTTACCTCGCACGGTGTGCTGAGTTTCGCTTCAACGCGAAGTTCGGCTGAATTGAAATCATCGGAAACATAGCTTTTGACAAAGATGTCATCAAGTCTCTCTTTTCCGCGCGCGAGCAGATAGACCTCGCGGAAAATTCCCGAGAATCTGAAGCAATCCTGATCCTCAAGATAAGTGCCGGGGCACCACTTGACAACCAGCACGCAGAGGGTGTTCTCGCCACTGACTGCAAAGTCCGTGACATCAAATTCGCTCGTGCAGTGCGAGACCTCGCTGAAGCCGACGAACTTTCCGTTGAGCCAGACATAGAAGCAGGAATCCACGCCCTCGAAATTCAAAAATAAATCGCGTGAAGAGAGCTTTTCATCGAGCGTAAATTTTCTGACATAGAGCCCGCAGGGGTTCTCGTCCGGGACAAACGGCGGGTCGGTCGGGAAAGGATATTCAAGGTTGCTGTAAAGCGGGACATCGTAGCCGCGGTCGGTATAGATCTGCCAGCTGCGCGGTACGGATATTTTATCAAACCCGCTCTCGCCGACATATTCGGGCGGCTCGCGCAGGACATCCTCAAAGCTTTTGAAGAAGCGGAAATCCCACTCGCCGCAGAGCGGGACAAAATAATCGGACTCACTGCGCTCGCGTGTGGCGGCGGTTTTTTCATCCGCAAAGGGAATGAAATAAGCGCGCGGCTCAAGGCAGTTGACATGGAGCGTTTCAAGAGATTTGTGATAAGCCGGTGTTTTCATCGAATACCTCACAGCAAAAGATTTTATACAACGATAATTTTAATGCTTACAGCCTTCAAAGTCAACAAAAAACAGAGCGTTCGATTGACCGCAGGGCAAATTTCGGATATAATTGTAAAAAAGCGAAAGGAGCGCCTATGGATATCTTTGACCTTGCCGTTATCGGCGGCGGACCCGCCGGATACAGCGCGGCGATAGCAGCCGCAAAGAGCGGACTGAAAACGGCGCTCATAGAAAAAGACGAGCTCGGCGGAGTGTGCCTGAACCGAGGCTGCATACCGTCGAAAGCCATGCTCCACAGCGCGAAGATTTTCAGGCAAACACTCGATTCCGAAAAATTCGGAGTTACCTGCAAAGAAGCGGATTTCAATCTCGACGCTGCGCTCGCGCATAAAAATAATAGCATCAGTCAGCTGAAATGCAGTATCGCCGATTCACTCGAGTGCGCGGGAGTGAAAGTCATAAATGCAGAAGCTTATATAAAAGGCAAGGCAGCCGGGCTGTTCATAACCGCCGCAGGCGAAAATGATATATATTCAAAAAATCTGCTCATCTGCACGGGTTCACGACCAAGGAAGCTTGAAATTCCCGGCGCGGATATCACGGATGTGAGCGATGTATATAATCTTGACGCAATACCGAGAAGCGCCGCGATTATAGGCGGCGGGGCATCGGGGCTTGAAGCGGCGGAATATCTGAACGCGCTCGGATGCAGAGTGTCTGTAATCGAGCAGGCGGAGAGAATCGCCCCGACTATGGACAAAGACATAAGCGTATTTTTGCGGCGCAGTCTCAAAAAGAGCGGGATAAATATTCTCACTTCGTGCAGAGCCGTTTCGGCGAACGGCGGAAATATAAAATACACCGACACGCGCGGAAAAGAAAAGACGGTCGAAGCGGATATTATAATAAACGCATCCGGCAGAACGGCGTGTTATGACGGGCTCGGAATCGAAAACATCGGGCTTGAAAATCTCAATACAGACAACCATATGCAAACTGCCGTTCCCGGCGTTTATGCCGCCGGAGACGCGAACCAAAAAGCCATGTCGGCTCACGCAGCATACCGCGAATCGGCAGCGGCGATAAGCAATATTCTCGGCAAGACTGACGAGATAGACTATCTCGCGATTCCGCAGGTCGTGTTCACTTTTTCCGAGGCGGCATCGATCGGCGAGACGCTCGAAAGTGCGCTCGCAAAAGGCATTGATGCCGTTTGCAGCGAAGCGCCGCTGCGCTCGAGCGGAAGATTTTTCGCCGAGGGCGGGCAGGACGGATTCTGCAAGATAATATCAGAAAATACAAGCGGCAGGCTGCTCGGAGTTCACATTGCGGGCGGCAATGCGTCGGAGCTGATATACGGCGCGGCGGCGATGCTCGCAAGTAAAATGACTGTTGAAGAAATTAAAAATACGGCGTTCCCCCACCCCACGGTGAGCGAGGCGATAAGAGAAGCCGTTTTCAGATAAGGAGCACTGAGATGTACGACAAGCAATTCAGATTCAACGAGGACGGAGAGTTCAAAATCCTGCTCTTCGGCGACCCGCACGAGAACGACGATGCCAGCTCGGAAAAAGGCAAGGCGAAGCGCGCGGACACGCTGAAATTCCACGAGACCGCGCTCGACGCGCTCAAGCCCGATCTTGCGGTTTATATGGGCGACATATGCGCGGCGTCGCGCGACGACATCGGCATGGAGTCGTTCAAGAGGCAGTTCGAGCGGCTAATTGCACCCGTTGTTGAGCGCAAGATTCCGTTCGCGACAATAATGGGCAACCACGACCACGACTCCGGGCTCGAAGAGGAGCAGACGGAGATTTTCGTGAACACCGAATACTGCGTGACCCGCCGATGCGACGAGGATATCACGGGATATTCAAACTATTACATACCCATTTTAGGCAAGAGCGGCAAGCCGGAGTTCAATCTCTGGTTCATGGACTCGAACAATATTTTCTACGACAAAGAGATTTCATATTACGATGTCGTTCACAAGGATCAGATAGACTGGTACGAGCGAAACGCGGCGAAGCTGCGAAAAGAAAACAAGGGTGCTCCCCTGCCCGCTCTGCTGTTTGAGCACATCCCGGTCGTTGAAGAATATGAGCTTCTCAGAAAGGCGAAGCCCTGGGAGATGTGGAAAGCCGTGCGCGGCTACGGGCATCTCAACAAGAACTGGTATGTTCTCAAGGACGAGGACAACGGATATCTCGCAGAGGGTCCGTGCCCGGCGGATGTCAACAGCGGACAGTTTGAGAGCTGGAAGAAGATGGGCGACATAAAGGGCGCGTTCTTCGGCCACGACCACATGAACAATCTCGCGGGCGAGGTTGACGGAATACTTCTCGCGCAGTGCAAGACCTCGGGATTCCGCGCATACACAGACGGCGGCAGACCGTCCGTCAGGCTGATAACCGTTCACGAAGACGGAAGCTTCGAGACAAGCGTCCATTCGTTCAAGGATTTCGGGCTCAAATGCACCTGTCTGGGACCGATTGAAAGCCACATAACCGACCGTCAGAGCGTCAACGCTACAATAGCATCGCGCGCGCTTCTCGCCGGGGCGGCGACAGCGGCAGTGATGCTCGGCGCGGGCAAAATCTATCAGATTCTCAAAAACAGGAGGAAATAAAAATGGTGACTCATATAGTATTCTGGGCGCTTAAAGATGAAGCGGAGGGACACAGCAAGCGAGAGAACGCGGAGCACATCAAAGAGATGCTCGAAGCGCTCGTCGGCGTTGTCCCGGGGCTTATTGAAGCGAAAGTCGGGATAAACGAAAACGGCGGCAAATATGATGCGGCGCTCTTCTCAAAGTTCGAGAGTTGGGATGCGCTGCACGCATATGACAGCCACCCGGAGCACCTCAGGGTGCGCGCTTTCGTCAAGGCGGTTCGCGTCGAACGCGAGAGCGTGGATTTTGAAAGCTGATTTTTATTTTTAACATTTAAGAGCCGATGCCCGAAAAGCCCGGCTCTTTTTCTTTTGTGTGAATAAGCTGTTAATTTTGCTTTTTTTTGAGAATTTTGTTGTCATATATAGCTTTGTATGCTACACTGAAAGTGCAGAGAGAAGCACAACGGCAGTTATATCTAAAGCTCACTTCAGGCTCTTGAAAGCGAGGTTTTCTTATGGATATCAACGACAATAAATTAAAGAGATTTTATACCGTATCCGCCGCTATAGGATATATTCTTTGCAGTTTGTACGCGTTCATATACTGTGCGTCCTACGGGCTCGTCCGCCTGCACCTGCCGATTTCGTCGGAGTCGGTATTAAGCGGTGTGTTCGATGACTTTTTCTATTTCAGCGAAGCGACTATTGTAGTTTTGCTTGTCTTCGCTATCGTCTGCGTGGGGTCATATCTCGCGCTCCTGTTCATCGCGTTCGACAAAGGACACCGCCCGCTGCCGTTCAGGCTCTCGATCATAGCGTTTGCAGCGTTCGGCTTAAGCTGCGCGGAATTCGACAAGCCCGACACGGATTTGCGTATATTCTGCACCGTGCTGGCGGCAATATTCCTGCTCATAGGCATTTATACTGCTGTGCTTTGCGTGCGCAATGTGAAGAGATTAACGAAATAAAAGGAGGGGCTTCGATGAAAAAACTCGGAAAAGTTTTAACCGTGCTGCTGCCTGTCGTCGCTCTGTTTTTGGAGTCGCTGCCGTACGGTGCGGTTCTGGTTTTCAAGGATTTCCCTGACGGGACAATACGAACGACTTACTCATATTTCAGCCCGACCCCTTGGGGCTACGCAAACTTTCCGCCCGGGATAACGGCGCTTCTCACCTGCGTTTTGCTGATGGCCGCAATCCTGGCGGCGGCAAAGGACAGCCGCAAGGCTCTGCTTCGGGTTTTCGGCATCTCTCTGGCGGCGGCCGTTATTTCGCCCATGCAGCTGTTATATAATATAAATAATTTCTCCGTCACGGGCTGCCTGATAACAGTCACGCTCGCCGCCGAATGTGTTCTGTCGGGAGTACTCGCAAGGAGAAAGTAAGAAAAATACAGAGCCGGTATCATTGCGATGCCGGCTCCGTGTGTTATTTATCTTTACTTTTTTCGCACTGCGAGCAGCAGCCGTTGCAGCCTGAGCAGCCGCAGCATCCGCCGCGCTTTTTCTGCCTGCGTATTGAAGCTATCGCGAGCACAACGAGCAGGGCGATAACGGCTATTACAACAAAATCAACGGGTTTCATACTATCAGGCTCCCTATCTGATAAACGCCGAACGCGACGAGCCACGCGACAACGCACTGGAGAATGACTATGCCTATCGTTGCAAGGGTCGAGTTCATCTCGCGCTTTATCGTTGCAACTGCGGCGACGCAGGGCGTATAGAGCAGAGTGAACGCGAGGAAGCTCGCGGCGGTCAGCGGGGTGAACATAGCGGAGAGTGCGCCGCCGAGGGTCGATACGCTCGTGTTGAGCAGGACTGACATTGTGGAGACAACCGCTTCTTTGGCGGTGAAGCCGGAGATAAGCGCAGTTGCGACGCGCCAATCGGCGAAGCCGAGGGGCTTGAATATCGGCGCGATAAATCTGCCTATGGCGGCGAGCATACTGTTCGCGCTGTCCTCAACGGGGTTGATGCGAGTATCAAAGCTCTGAAGGAACCATATGATAATTGTCGCGACAAATATGACAGTAAATGCGCGCTGGAGGAAGTCCTTTGCCTTTTCCCACAGCAGAAGTGCGACGCTCTTGGGCGACGGGATGCGGTAGTTCGGCAGCTCCATAACAAACGGCACGGGATTGCCGCGGAAAGCCGTATTTTTGAGTATCAGCGCGAGCAGGACGCTGAGCACGATGCCCGAGAAATACAGGCATATCATAACGAGCGCACCGTTCCCCGGGAAAAAAGCCGCCGCGAAGACCGAATATATCGGTATTTTTGCCGAACAGCTCATATACGGGGTCAGCATTATCGTCATCTTGCGGTCGCGGTCGGACGAGACGGTGCGGGTCGCCATTATCGCCGGGACGGAGCATCCGAAGCCGATAAGCATGGGGACGAAGCTGCGCCCGGAGAGACCGATTTTTCTCAGCGGTCTGTCCATAACAAAGGCGATTCGCGCCATATATCCCGTATCTTCGAGAATAGACAGGAAGAAGAACAATGTCACTATTATCGGCAGGAACGAGAGAACGCTGCCAACGCCCGCGAAGATTCCGTCGATGATAAGGCTATGTATAACGGGGTTGATTCCATAGGCAGTCAGCCCCGAATCGACGAGTCCCGTGAGTTTATCTATTCCGATGCTCAGCCAGTCGGAAAGGGCGGAGCCTATAACATTGAAGGTCAGCCAAAACACGAGACACATAACGCCTATGAACACGGGAATGGCGGTGTATTTGCCGGTCAGGACACGGTCGAGCTTCATGCTGCGGCGGTGCTCCTTGCTCTCGTGGCATTTGACGACCGAGCTCTCGACTACTTTTTCTATGAATTCATAGCGCATTTCGGCGAGCGCGGCGTTTCTGTCAAGCCCGGTATCGTTCTCCATCTCGACTATGCAGTGGTCGAGCAGATCGCGCTCGTTGCTGTCCAGTTCGAGCTTGTCCGCCATATCGTCGCCGCCCTCAATGAGCTTTGTCGCGCAGAAGCGGCACGGCAGGTCAAGGCGCGAGGAGTGGTCTTCGATAAGATGCACTATAGCGTGGATGCAGCGGTGGACGGGCGAACCGTCGGAGCAGAAGTCCCAGACCTTCGGCAGAGTTTTGCTCTTTGCGACCTGCAGAGCCTGGTCAACAAGCTCGGACACGCCCTCGCCCTTTGCCGCGCTTATCGGCACGACGGGAATACCGAGCGCGTTGCTCATTTTCTTGACATCTATTGTGCCGCCGTTCGAGCGCACCTCGTCCATCATATTGAGCGCGAGCACCATAGGTACGCGCAGCTCGAGCAATTGCAGGGTGAGATATAAATTTCTCTCTATATTCGTGGCATCGACTATATTTATGATACCGTCGGGCTTTTGGTTGATTATAAAATCGCGCGAAACTATTTCCTCCTGCGTATAAGGGCGCAGGGAGTATATTCCGGGCAGGTCGACAACGGAGCTGTCCTTTGCGCCTTTTATCGCGCCCATCTTCTGATCGACTGTGACACCCGGAAAGTTTCCGACGTGCTGATTAGAGCCTGTCAGTGCGTTAAAGAGAGTTGTCTTTCCGCAGTTTTGATTACCTACGAGAGCAAATATCATTTTGCGTCCTCCTCGGCTCTGACTTCTATCTTTTTCGCATCGTCAACGCGGAGCGTCAGCTCATAGCCGCGCACCATTATCTCTATCGGATCGCCCATCGGCGCGACCTTTTGAAGCGTCACACGGGTTCGCGGGATGAGCCCCATATCGAGCAATCTGCATCTGAGAGCGCCCTCGCCGCCTACGGCGGTTATGACGGCACTCTCTCCTACTTTCAGTTCATTCAGCGTCATATTATCCTCCCGGAAAAGTAAGCCTTGCTTAATTTTAATTTTATACTTCAAGTAAACGCTTGTCAAGAAATCGAGACAGAAAGACGGTAAAAAATCCTGCCCCGCCGACGGTTCGTACAGTCGGCGGGGCGGGTTCGTTTAATCGGAAGATTTTCTTTTTTTGCTGCCGTTTTAAAGCAGGGCGCGGTTTACGCACGCTCGAGTATCATCGTGCCGAGGTTATAGAGAAGGCTGTCATCCGGCAGAAGTGAAATCTCCGCAAAGGAATCAACCTTTTCGCCCAACACCTCGCCTTGAATCCCGGTGTCATAGTAGAACTTTCCGTCTTCTTCCTTCCATACGGTACTCTCCAAAACCGCATATCCGTTTTCGCGGATGTCCGCGCCCTGCTTTTTCGCCTCTTCGCGCACCTCTTCGGGCACGAATAAGAGCGTGTTGAGCGTTCCGTCCGGTGCAAATTCCATGATATATTTGCACATCTGGACGATTTCGGCATACATATCGTTATCGACCTGACTGTCTGCCGTAAAGACTTTCTCGCCGTCCGGGGTAACCAAATGCATTTCCCTGACTTTCCAAAGTCCGCAAATATCCATATTATTTTCCTCCTGTTATGCCCACGGGTCGGCTTCCTTCGGGGTGCGCACGCCTGTCAGCAGGTACTGCTCCCACAGGAACCACTTGCCGTCGGAGCCGCGCTGGCGCATCTTAATGGGACGGGGATCGTCCGCGCCGCCGCAGGGAATGAACAGCTTCATGTAGTCCTTCTCCTCGCCGGATACGTGATTGCTCTCAATGATGATTGTATAGGGCTGGGAGGGAGTGTAGTTATTGTCGGGCGTTGCGCCTACGAAGTAGGTGAACGGGAGATAGGTCTTGCCGTCGCGGAAGCGGTCGTTGAGGAAGGATATCTCCTGACCGTTGAGCGGACGGGGACCTCTGAGCCAGTTGAGCATCTCAAGGCCGATATTCTTATCCGCCGCATAGGCACAGAGGGCAAGGACGGTCAGAGCCGCCGTCTTAAACGGTGTGTCAAGGCTCGCCTCGGGGAGCGCCTGCATTTCGGCAAGGCTCTCGGGCAGAGAAGCGAAGGTGAACTTCTCTCTCTTGTTGCCTATCGACTGTATGGCGGAGGTCGCCGCCTGCTGCGCTGTGCTCTTAAGCTTATCAAATATACTCATATAATCTCTCCTTTTTCAAATGCTATTGCTTCTTTTTCCTGAGGGCAACCGCCACTCCGGCTATTATGCCGCCTATTGCAAGGCAGGCTATCGCTATCAGGACAACCGCCTTCACGGAGAGTGTTTTCCCCGTGCTGTCCTGCTTCGCGGCCGTGGTGGACTCGACAGAGCCGGGCTCGCCTATATCGGGTTCCATACCGACTGCGCTTTCGTCCGGCGCCTTAACGCTGTCCGGCTCGGAGGTCTTTTGAACCCCGGAGGTTTTATCCGCGCCCGGGGTCACCGGGGCGGGCTTCTGCGTCGGAGCAGGCTTCTGTGTCGGCGCGGCCTTTTCGACTACCGTGACGGGAATGACGCTCGAATACGCCTTACCGCCGAGCTTTGTCTCAACATAGCAGACATAGTAGCGCGTCCCGGCCTTTCCCGTGTCGCAGACGAGAATAGGATCTTCCTCCGAGTACCCCTCGTTCGCGCCTATGGCTACAATATCCTTGAGCTTGCCGGTAGTTGTTTCATACCATAAATATGACTTAACCTCGTCACCGTCCGATGCCTTGGCGTCGCAGTAGAGCTTGAGGACCTTGCCCTTTTCCACTCTGACCGACGCCGACACTTTAAGCTCCGGCGGGGACTTGCTTCCTCCTACGGAGATATAAGCCCTCGCCGAGGTCACGCTGCCGGTTTTGTTCGAGACGATACAGTAGATTTCCGCCCCGTCAAGGGCACTCCCGATACCGTTGATAAAGAAAGTATTTCCTTTATCGTTCGAGCCGTAGCCGCTTCCGAGAACACCGTCCTGCCACGGATGACCCTCGGCAAAGGACTTGTTGGTGTCATATGTAACGCCCTTGTACACGATGAACCAATGGTAGGAAAGATTATCTCCCGCTGCCTCTACGCTCCAAGATGCCACACTGTTTTCCGGGAAGGTTCCGTTCTGCGGCTGATGGGTAATCACTATATTACCCGCAGCAAGCGACGGGGTTAACGCAAATGTCGCTAAGATGAGAATGAAGATTAAAACTGCTGTTGCTTTTTTCATAGACACCTCGCTTTCTTTGCGGCGACTCAGAACTTACCGCCTCCGCCGCCGTGTGTCTCTCCGGAGGAAGATGTATGCGTACTGCTTCCGCCGGAGCTGCCGCTGTCAGTATTCTTCGGTTTTGCCGTGCGCGTAACGGTATTGTACAGAAACGTGTCCTTGCTCTCCGTTATATTAAGGCTGCCGCTCTTCATATAGTCGCCTGCCGCCGCCTGGAAGCGCACTGTCTTGAGCTGCGCTTTCATCCTGCCGACTATAAACATCGCAAGGCCGATGCCCACCAAAATCGAGATCACAATCCAAACTATCGAAAGAGGTCCCTTGGGCAGATTGCTCTTGTCGTAGGGCTCTCCCTCTCTTGACTTTGTGATGAAATCATCGGAGAGCTCGGCAAAGGTGTTGAATGCGGCGGCATAGTTGCCGTCACCCAAATCATCTACCATCTGCTCGCCGATATACTGGATTCCGGCATCCGTAAACGCGGTTATGCCGTAGCCGCAGGTGGATATCCACCAGTCGCGGTCCTCCATGCTGACGAGGAACAGCAAACCGTCTCTTTTTTCTCCGTAGCCGTATTTGCAATAATCATAGATATCGTCGGCATATTCCATGGGCTTTTTGCCGTCCAACGTATTGGTCGTCACGACTATTACATCCATTTTCTGACGTTCGCTGAGCTCGTCGAGCGTTTTTATAAGGGCTTCTCTCTCACTTTCCGAGAGGAGCTTCGCCATATCCTGAACGCGCTCGTATTCGCTTACAAAGCCGTCCGCATCCACCGCAAAAGCCGGGATAACCGTGCAGAAGCAGAGGGCAAGGACAAATATCATCGCAAGTATTCTCTTTTTCATTGTTATCCCTCCTTTACAGTATTCCTGCAAAATGCAGAAGCCACGCAATGCCGCAGGCGGCAGCGCTGAGCGCCGCGGCGAGTCCCACCGTCCACTTTGTGGCGGCCGACTTATCGAGCGGAAGATTGCCGACGAATTTGCCGGTCTGTCCGTTCATGGCAAAGGTATATTTTTCTCCGTTCCAGGTTGTGTTCAGCAGCCACACGGGATAGAGCGCATACTTTGCCTTTCCGCCATGGAACTGCACCGAGCTGCTCTCGGCATTGACCGTTGCATAGCCCTGAACCGTCGAGGCAAAGGCATCCTCCGTGGAGCGCCTGATGCGCTGATTGGCGCGGTCGATGCTCTCCTCGGCGGTCACATCGTACTTATCCGCAAAATAGCCCGCAAGATAAGCCGTCTGGAAATCCAGAGCATCGGAATAATCGTAGGGCTCGACGGACTCCATGAGATCGTCCGGCATTTTGGATGAGCCGTCCACCGGGACATGCTCAAAGCCGACGCTTCCGCCGCGATGAATCATATAATAGCTCGTCTCGGTGTATCTGTAATCCTCGTCGCTCCATGTGCGAACCTTGGTTGCACGGTAACGCACCTGCGCGTCGACATCGGTATCAAAGAGCCAGAACGGGACATAGACGCCCTTTACCTCGTCGATATGATTCTGATCCTTGAAAATCTTGGGCAGAAGCTTCTTTCCGTTGAGGTGCTTCATCAGCCCCGCCTTTGCCGCCTTCTTATCGAGCTTGAACGGGATCACGATGTCGGGCTTGAGCAAGCCCGCGAACTGGTTCATCATGACTACCGGATTGCCGCAGAACGGGCAGGACGTTGCCGCCGTATTGGCATCGCCCACTATCTCTCCGCCGCAGGATTTGCATACATAAGAGCGTAACCCCTCAATCTCGCTCTCCTGCCACTCGCTGCCCGCGGAGGTCTCCCATTCCATATTGTCCGCCTGTTCGCCCTGAAGCTCGGCGTCGTAGCTCTTGAGTGCATCCATTTCAAACTCAGTGCCGCAGAAAGGGCACTTCATCTTCTGGAGCGTGCTGTCAAAAGCTATTGCGCCGCCGCAGCAGGGACATTTATATTCCTGCAAGGTTTGCATTAAAAAACTCCTCTCTTAAAAGAACATTAACCGTCAAACGTCTTTATGTTTTTACCGCCGCAAAAGCCGCATGGAATTTTCGGTACCGACATAAAGAAAAGTCGAACTAACGGTATTTTGTTTTTTGCCGTTTTCAAAAGCTGTTCATTGTATTTGCAGCTACGCAGGTCGGCGATACGCACAAATGCGCGGTTCTTTTGCCGAAGATAAATCTTACAGCCCACCTGCGTAAACGCCGTAAAACCGATATCCTCCGCCGCATTAATATCGGCTCCGAAGCCTTTAAGCTTCTTTTATCCGTCTTTTTCTCTCGACACGAAGCAATGATCTGCCGGCCGTAAGCTCATCTCCCCTTTCCGTCAAGCCGTTTTTTCGGCAAGCCGATTTGCTTATTCGCTTTTTGCAGCGCCGCGAAAGGCTTGGATCAGGCGGGAACCGAGCCGCATTAAACCTCCGCCTTTCGGGACGCCGATTACCACTGCTTTATCAGGCGAGCGGCTTGCCGCATTCCGGGCAGAATTTGGGCATAGCCTGACCGGGCGCGGGCGACCAGCCGCAATTCGGGCAGCCGCTAACCGAAGCGGGCTTCAGAGATCCGCAGTTTGCGCAGAATTTGCCTGTATTCTGTGCGCCGCAGGACGGGCACATCCAAGCTGCCGCTGCCGCCTGCTGCTGAGGCGCGGGGGCTGCCGCATATCCGGCCGAAGTCGCTGCCGCATAACCTGCCGCGGGGGCGGCTGCATATCCCGGTGCGGGGGCTGCCGCATATCCGGGGGCGGGATTCGACGGTCTGTCGCCGCCGTATACCGTGCGGTTCATCATGCCGTCGCCGTCCCATGTGCGGTAACGGTTATCACGGCGCAGAAGTATATCCTTGAGCTCGTTCATCTTGCGCTCATACTCGCGGTAGAGGTCGGTATACGGGCTGTCGGGGCGGCTGCCGTCGCTTATCTCAAGCTCGATACTGTCAAACCACGGGGAGTTCACGCGGATAACCACATCGAACTCATAGTCGCACTCATAGCGGGGCGGCTGATAGCTCTTTCTGTTTCCGTCGGAATCCTCGAAGAATATCTCTTCCCTGTTTTCTTTTATATTTGTGTCGACCGCAACAACCTGCGAAAGCTTAATGATATCGGGATTGGTGCTGCGCCAATTCGAGCTTCCCGTAACGATAAACGCCTCGGAGGCAGTGCTGATATACACTTTTTTGCTTCCGTCGAACATTACATCGGGGTTAAAATCTCTGACGAGCTTCTCGTTTTCCTCGCGGTAAGCGAGCTGACGCTTGATATCCTCGACCGTCGAGCGGCGGCGTTCGCTGAAGAACGGAGACAGCTTCGCGGCGCAGTTCTTGCAGAGATTGCCGTCTTCAAGCTTGCGGTTTCCGAGAAGTCCTATTTTCTCGCCGCAGATATCGCAATATTTCTTATCAAATAATCCCATAGTGTTTCCCTCCTGTTATTTTTTCGGTCGCAGTAACGACCAGTTTTGCGCTGTCAGTCTGCAAACCGTATCATAAGAACGATTTCAACAGCTCGAACAGCTCTTTTTCTCCCATGCCGTTATATTTCATCGAAATAACGCTGCCGTCGGCAGAAGCCGGCCTACGCAAAGCAGACTGTCCGCTTCGTCATACACATTCTCTCCCGCCTCTGTCCCCGGTCGAGGCTGTCAAGCACATCGTCCTCGGGGATATGTGGCAGCTCGGAGATTTTCGGCAAAGCTTGCTTTTTCGCTAAGCGGCGGTGACACCGCACGCCTATGGCAACGCCCAATATGAGCGCCGTGAGCAGAATCAAAATTATGAGCAGCGCCTTCATCGGTCGTCTTATTTTTTATCGCTATCGTCAAATATATCTCCGCACTCGGGGCAGAACTTCGGAGGATTGGATGGATCCTCGGGCTCCCAGCCGCACTTATCGCAGCGGTAGAGAGGAGCGCCCTCTGGCTTTTTGGCTCCGCAGTTCTGGCAGAACTTGCCCTTATTGACGGTTCCGCATGAGCAGGTCCAGCCGTTTGCGTCAGCGGGTTTCGGGGAGCCGCACTCGGGGCAGAACTTGCCTGTCGCGGTAGCGCCGCACTGACATTTCCAAGCGCCTGCCGCCGGCTCGGGAGCGGGCTTCTTTCCGCCGCAGTTCGGGCAGAAGTTACCGGACACCATATTGCCGCACGAGCACTTCCAGCGCGCCATATCGGGGCCGTCCGTCGGCTGCTGCGCCGCCTGCTGCTGTTGCTGCTGACCCATGGCGAACAGGTTCTGAGCGTTCATACCGCCGCCTGCGTTCATAGCCATGCCCATGCCCATAAAGCCGGTCATTGCGCCTGCCTGGTTGCCGGCCGCGGTCTTCATGGCGTCCGCCTGAGCGCCGACAAGGGTTGCCGCCGCCATGGTGGGATCGCGCATGATAGCTGCACGCTGAGCCTGCTTGATGAGCTCCGCATCCTCTTCGGGGAGAGTGACCGAGCCGAGGGCTATTGTGACGACCTTGAGTCCGCGCAGCTCGCTCCACTTTGCGGAGAGGGCGGCGTTCATAGCGGTTTCAAGCTCAGTGTTGTGAGCTACTATCTGATTGGGGCGAAGCTCAAGGTCGGAGAGCTGAGCAAAAGCGGGCTGAAGCGCGCTGATGAACTCTGTCTTGAGCTGATTGTCTATCTCTTCGCGGGTATAATCCTGCTCGACATTGCCGCAGACATTGGTATAGAAGAGCATGGGGTCGTCTATCTTATAGGAATATACGCCCGAGCAGCGGACTGCGACATCGATATCAAGGCCTATCTTCGAATCGACGACACGGAACGGAATCGGGTTCGGAGTGCCGAACTTGTTGTCCATCAATTCCTTGGTGTTGAAATAATAGACACGCTGATCCTTTCCGGTATCTCCGCCGTAGGCGAAACGCTTACCGATGGTCTGGAATGTCTTTTTAATGCTGTCACCGAGAGAGCCCGAGAATATCGAGGGCTCCGTGGAGGCATCATATGTAAACTCGCCGGGCTCCGCGCAGAACTCGACTACCTTGCCCTGCTCGACTATCATCATGCACTGTCCGTCCGCAACGGCTATACCCGAGCCGTTTGTGATGATGTTGTCGCTGCCCTTTGTGTTTGACGATCTGCCGCTTACGCGCTTCTGTCCTTTGGTAACAAGAAGCTCCTTCGGCATTGCCTCACAATAGAAAAATTCCTTCCACTGATCGGCAAGAACGCCGCCGACTGCGCCTACACCGGCTTTAATAAGTCCCATAAATAAAAACTCCTTTGCAATATTATTTTATTATATTATTTCGCGGGGTAAGTCCCCTTTTTGACTGTTTATCCTACCGCTTCGTCAAAGAGCAGCGGCTCGCTCTTCAAAACATAATCGGTTTTTCCGTCGCGTCCGTCATAGGTGAGCACTTTTCTCGCGGCCATGCCGCCCTTTTCGGCTTCTATGGCGGCGGTGGGAACAGTCTCGGCAAGGCTGCCGTCGAACTCATAAACCTCGCCCTTTTTGACCTTCACCGAGAAGAGGATACCGTCCGACTCCATCTCGTTATCGGCTTCGTTATACTTGAGCTTTACGAGCGTGACGATGACTCCGTCAACATTCGAGACAAAGCGTATCCTGTCGTTCGGATAAATCGCGCTCCCGGTCTTAAAAATCTGCACCGGGTCGCCGAGAGCCCTGTATGACGCGGAGCTTGAATCGGTATAGAGCGAGAGCTCAAACGCATCCTTCGTCACATCGTACTCCGTCATAACTTCCTCGGTAGTCTGCATATCCCCGTCGCCGGTCGTCTCATCGGTATCGCCCGTTTTACCGCAGGCAAAAAGGGTGAGGGCGAGGGCAAGGACCAGAAGAACCGACAGGATTGCCGAAATGCTTTTCTTCATTTTCAAACCTCCGTTCACGGCAGCAAAGTCCAAAGGTCGGAAATTGCGTCATATTCATATACCACCCTGTCAAGGTGGTTAAAGCACACATTTATCTCGCGCACGAAGCTGTCTTCGCCGCTTGTGCCGAGGGCATAGATATTGTAGCGGATTCCGTCCTGCTCCATATACTCGCCCGTATCCAAAATCGCCATGCCGGAATCGATATATTCGGCGAAGCCCTTGCTGCATTCGTGCATCTGTTTGACCGCCTCATCCAAGGGTATGTCATACTTCTCGCCGCGCTTTATCTCCGTTCCCGAAAGATTAGACGGAAGCGTCATTTTTTCGGAAGAGGTCGAGGATATCGCCGCTTCTGCGGTCGTGCCGTCCGACGTTTCAGAGGTCGTTTTTTTGTCCTTAGCGCAGCCTGCCGACAGCATAAGGGCAACCGCCGTCAACAAAAACGCTGCCGTTATCAGCATTCTTTTCACTGCGGGGTCAAGCCTCCTTTTCACGGGTTTCTTCTTTTTTGTCCGCCCTGCCGAAGCTCGACGAGGCGGAATAGGGATTCAGATTCTTTTTTGGCTCATCCCGCACGCTCGCGCAGTCACCCGCCCAGCTGATGAGCAGAGTGCGTAGCAATATGATAAAAAACCATATTATGAGCAGCGAAGCGAACCACCATATGGAAAATTTAAGGATGAAATGGGCGGCAAGCAATATCCACGCGGGCACCGACCAGCCGAGGTTGAATACGAGGTTCATCAAAAAGCAGAGCATAAAGCCCCCGAAATCGCGTTTTCTCACGGTTTGTCTCCCCTTTCTTCAAATACATCCCAAATACTGCACATATATAATATCAAAAAAAATGTCCGAGCACACTACCCCCTCGGAGTAGTTTTGATCGAAGAATGCGAAAAGGCTCGGATATGCAATTTTACTGCACAACAAAAAGCCTGCGGTCGGAAGGGTCGGAGACAAGCTCCATATCGCTCAAATTTTCCTCAAGCACATCGAAGCATGAGGTGGCGACGGTCTTTATCTTCCCGTTTTTTTCCGCTTCGGCTCGCGTTATGCCGAAGAATTTGTCCATATTCATCATATCGTATTCCTGAAGCCCTACGCTGACGAGCTGCTCTGGCCCGATCTCTTTTCCGTTGAGCTCGACATTGAGCAGTCTCTTCTCCGAGCGGGAATAGACGACCCTGAGTCCGTGCGAGAGCTGGTAGAACTCCGTTTTTCCGTCGAGCGCCTCGTCGCGCAGAATATACATGAGCACCGAGCGCAGCTGTTCTCCGGTCAGATATATGCGCTCTATTTCATTTTTATACGGGAATATCTCCGCCAAATCCTGAAGCTGGACTATGGGGCCTAACTGCTCGTTTCTGATACTGCCCGAGCCGAGCAGCATTATATCCAGACCGAGCGCATCCTTGAAAATATCGCTGAATATGCGCCCTATCTGCGTCTCCTCGTTGCGTTTGCGATGAAAATATTCCTCTTTGAAGCGGGTGACTACCCGACTGTATTTCACATCCGTCTGATTCTTATATTTTTCTATGACCCGCTCTAACTGAAGGTCGCGCTCGCAGTTGTCCTCGTTTATCGGAACGAGCTGCCAGGTGTAGCTGTCTATGCAATTGTCGTCGGTATCGACCATGATATCAAAGCGGCCTATCTGAGAGGTGCCGTTCGCCGCCTGAACTATCGGTATCCCGGCGACTACCGCGGGCTCGCTGAGCATTGTGTGGCTGTGGCCGCCGATTATAATATCGACTCCCCAGCGCGGGTCGAGATTCGCGGCAAGCTCCTTGTCCGCCTCAAAGCCGATATGGGTCAGGAGAACCGTAAAGTCTATATCGACGGACTGATAGCTGTTGCATATCTTTCCGACCTCTGCCGCCGCCTCATAGACATCGAGGAACGAGCCGATGAGCTTATCCTGCTTTGTTTGCGAGAGCACCTGCTCGGTAAGAAGTCCGATAAACAGCACCTTCATGCCGTCAATCTCGAGAATCTCGTGGGATTTGAAAAGGCGCGTGCCGTTATTTTTCAGATATATATTCGCATTGATTATCGGGAACTTTGCGCAGCGCTCTATAAATAAAAGATGCGCTATGCCGTAATCCACCTCGTGGTTGCCGAGGGTCACGACATCTGGCGCTAAAATATTCATTATTTCAACGGTCGACAGTCCCTTGTACTCGCTGTCTATGAGCGAGCCGCGGAACATATCGCCGGAGATTGAATAGACTACATTTCGCTCCTCGCGGCGCACCTTGCCGACATAGCCCGAGAGCATGGAGACCCCGCCGATAAGCCTGTCATCGACCTCCTTGGCCATAAAGTCGCCGTGCATATCGTTTGAATGAAGGAGCGTAAGCTTTTTCAGATGTTTCATTTTATTGCACACTCACCGAAATATTTCGCCGATTTGATTATAACAAAACAAAAAAGAATACGCACTACCCGAAACGGGTAGTATTGTCAATAGAGCGGATTTATCCACCCGTTTGATATCATGTAGAAAGCGAGATCGACCGACCTTGCGAAGCCTGTTTTTGCGAGCATATTCTTCTTGTGGTACTTCACCGTGTCCTCGCTGATATAGAGCTCGGCGGCAATCTCTTTGTTGGTCATATGCTTGCACATCAGGCGCAGTATCTCCATTTCGCGCTCCGTCAGCGGCGCCTCGCCCTGCGGCATTGGGATGGTCTTCGGCTCGGGGAAGCATCCGCCGCCCGACATAACGTCGCGCGCGGTCTGCTCGAACTCGGAGAGGCTGCGGCTCTTATATATGAATGCGTGTGCGCCCGCCTCCTTTGCGCGCGGGGCATAGGATATCTCGTCAAAGGCGGTCATAACTATCACTTTTATATCCGGGAAGGCATCGCGCACCTCTTTTGTTGCGCGAAGTCCCGACGCGCCGCCCTCGGTGCAGACGTCCATAAAGACTATGTCCGGCGAGAGCTCTCCGCACATTCTCACTGCATGGTCGGCGCAGGAAATCCCGCCGACAACGCAGAAATCCCCGCTCTCGTTAAACAGGCGCTCAAGGGATTCGCGCATTGATTCGTGGTCATCGACAACCAACACTTTTGTCACAGGGTTTCACCTCCGGGAATAAAGACTGAAAGGACAAATCGGGGCTTCGTTTCAACTCTCACGCTGCCGTCAAACAGCCCGACTTTTCTTCGTATCGAGCTGAGTCCGCCGCCCTCGACGGGCTCGGACTTAGGCGGAATACCGTTGTCGGTTATCCTCATGGAGAAATTGCCGCCGCTCTGTCCGAGAGATATGTATACCTCCGACGCGAGTCCGTGGCGCACGGAGTTTGTCACCGCCTCGGTTATTATATCCATACCGAGCCACGCAAGGCTCTCCTTTGCGGGCAGGTTTCCGTCTATAATAAGCGTCACGCCTATCTCCTGCATGAGTCGGCAGAGAGTCTCCAATCTGTCGGCGGCGGTAGTCACGGCCTCCCTGCCGCTGAGCTCCTCCGGCAGGTTATAGGCGAATCTGCGAATAAGCTCCTCATCGGGCTCCTCGCCCTCGCGCAGGCTGCGGAAAAGCAGGGCGAGGCGCTGACCCAAAATATCGTGGAAGCGGCTGCGGATTCTCAGCATCTCCTCCTCGCGGCAGAGAAAACGAACCTCGGATATCATCTCCTTGAGCTCGAGTCCTCTGCTCTGAAGCATGGCGCGCTGTGCGTTTAGCTCATTCGTGAGCATCCACTGCTCGGTAACATCCGCCGCCGAAAGCTGAACATAGCGTCTGTTTTTAATATATATATCGCATCTTGTGAAGAACCAGACCTTGCCGTCGGGCAGGATAAACACTGTTTTTCCGTCGATAACATTGGAGCTGCAGCTGTCCGAGACATCGCCCGAGAGCAGGCGTTCGTAGAACTTCTTTCCGTCCCTGTAAACCTCGCCGCAGAGCACCTGCATGAGCCTCTGCATACGCCCGTTTACAAGCAATATATTTCCGTCCGGCTCGCAGAAAAGCAGGCCCGAATGGAGCTCATCGAGCGCGAGCTTGACGGAATCGCGCGACAGCTCATTTTTTATATCCCTGCGGCACACGCGCATAAGCAGCAACGCGCGGGCAATCAGCAGAAACTCCGCCGCGCAGAAGATGACCGCCGCCGCTTTGTACGGCAGGAGGTCTATATACGGCAGGGAGACGGACGAGACGACCGCACAGAGCAGAACATCATAGACTCGGCCGACACAGGCTACGGCTATGCACGACGCGGCAACCGCCGCAAACACGCCGTATCTCATCACCTCATATTCGCTGCCCGCGGGCAGGAACATCCAAGCGTTCAGCTGAGCGCGCGCGACGATAATGAGCATAACCAAGCTTTGAGCCGTGACCGCTGTCTGAGAAATATATGCGGCCGTGCGTTTTCTGTCCCTGAACGCACTGCGCACCACCGTATAGACGAGCGCAGCCGTCTGAAAGCCGACGCAGAAAACAGATATCATACATATGAGCACTCTGGCGGGCTCCGTGAGAGAGTATAAAAACATCAAGGCGCTTTTCCTCCCTTCGGCACGCGCAGACTGATGCCCGCAGTCTCATCGAGATCCTTTACCGACACTGTGCCGCCGACACCCTCGACTGCCTTTTTCAGTTCGTCGCTCATAAACTCTTCGCCGCCGTCAAAGGATGAGGGGAGCAGCTTCATCTCCGTCATGCCGTCTGTATCTGCAAGACGCTCGAGCAGCGTATTTTCTTCACCCGCGCACGAATCGAGCACGGAATAGAAGAAATCGTACATCACGCTGCCGCAGCGCGGAGACATCGAGCCTTTTGCGGTGCAGACGGTGCTTATTCTGATATCGGCGTAGGACGCGAACTCGGAAAGCTCGTCGATATAGACGGCCAGCTCCTCCGCAGGCATATCCCCGCCCTCCTGCTCCTTGAAGAACAGGCTGCATCTGCGCTTTATGTAGCACATCAGCAGAGTTATCCGGGCGATGTCCCGCTGCTTGTTGTTCGAGCGTTCAAGCCCGTCTATCATATCGTTCATGCGCTCGAGGTGGCGTTCCATCTCGGCGTTTAAAAGCTCCATGAGGCGCACGTTTTCCTCCGCCGCGGCGAGCCTGTACTTGCTCTCGCGCTCCGTGACAAGGAGCTTGTTTGCGGAGGTCAGCTTCAAGACGTTTTCGCGTATCTCCTGCTGCATATTGAGTATCTCGGCGATACTCTCCTGCCAAACTATCATGCCGCCCGGTATGCCGTCGGCGTAGAGCAGGGTATCGCCGTGCAGAAGAAGAGGATGCTTTATATCGTCGCGGAGCTTTTCCCAATCCTCGCGCGATATCGGCCGAGCACCGGCAGAGCTGAACTCGGCATTGCCCTCGGAGTCGATTATCTGCATTCTCAGGGGTGAATTGGAAAAGAGCACGGCATATTTTTGATTGACGGGCACAAGTCCCGTTCTCATCGCAAGCTCCGCAAACGCGAGCGCAAAGACGCACGAGACGGTTGTTATATCGCTGTCGCGCGCCACGGGAACGCCTGCGGCATATGCCGCGCAGTAAACGAAAAGAAGAACCTCGCTGAGTATCGGCAGAACGAGCCTCGAACGGTTGAAGCCGCGCATGGCCTTTCGCACCAAAATCGCGGTTGACAAAATCACCGCCGCGACGATAAAGGCAAAAATAAGATAATAGCCGAAGTTATATGTATAGCCTCCGCTGAAGGTTTTTATATCTTCAAACTTAAAAACCCAGCCGTGCAGGTCGTTTGTGAACACCGTCAAAAGCAAAACCGCATAGACGGCAAAGCCCGAGCAGACAAATATCTTGCGCTGCCGAACATTCCCGGAGGAATCGGTCATCAGAGACAGGATAAGCATAAGAAGCGGCAGACCCATCATAAAAACATAATAAGCATACCAGAGATAGCGCCCCATAACGGGGTTCCCGTCCGTCTGATATTTCAAAATACAGACGAGCATCCAGGCTATAACCATGCCGCCGAGCGCGCGGACAAGCATTCGGATATCCTTGCGCTGGACTCTGCGCAGGGCAAAGCCCATCCAGATTATCGCCGTCATTATGACAGCCGCGCCCAAGAGCTTATGCTCAAACGATTCCGCGGAGGAATACAGGCGGCTTCTGAACACTCTGCGTTTGAAAACGCTGATAAAATTCTCCGTCTGCTTCGCAAATTCTACGGCATCGCCTACCCTTTCGGCGCGCCCGTATTCGGACAGAGACGGATAGTTTTCGCCCTGAGCTTTGTCGGCGCGGAAGCCCGCCGCGGCGATCGCATCCCCGACATTCTGCGAAAACTTCATCTCATAGCCCGACAAGACGCCGACTCCGTAGAGCAAAGTGCCCTCGGAGGGGATTATTATTTCGATATTTTTTCCCTCGCGCTTCATAAGCGCGGCCTGGTAATCCCAGCAGATATTGACAGGGGCGTCGATTTTGCCGTAGCTCAGCCTTCCGCTTTTGTTGAGCTTATGCAGCAGACCGACCGCCTCGCCGGACATATAATTCTTCTCAAGCCCGTAAGACACGGCGGCAAAAAGCATCCGCTCATACCGAGACGTAAAGCCCACGGGACAGGATATATTTTCGAGATCGCGCCAGCCTTTTATCTCCCCGTCAAAGCGCGAGCGGTCAACGGCGATAACGGCGGCGGTGGCAAAATGCTCGTACCAAATTCCGCCCGTCCCCGCGTCTTTCGAGGCGCGTGCCTGAACGTCAAAGAGGGCGAATGCCTTATCCTCTCCGTCAACGGACGAGAGCAGAGATGAGAGACCTTTGCCGTCGCGGACGGTGCAGTCGGGCGCGATGCCGCAGAGCAGGTCAATATAGGCGGGGTCCGTATCGCGGGCAAACACAGTCTTTTCGTCCGACTTTATATTACAGCCAGAAAAGCAAAAAACGGCGGCAAAAAGCAGGAGCACAGCGACACCGAGTCTGCCCTTGTGCATCCGCCTCACCTCCGCCCGTGCGCCAAAGCGCAAAATTTCCGATACAGTATACCGAGTTTATTATATTATACGCAACCGTTAATTTCAACAAAAAGCGTTCTGTTTTTGCCATAGTTTGCACAAAAAGGTCAATTTACGGGCGGAGTGTTGAAATAAATCGCCGGCGCGGAAAATTATCTTGATTTTCGGAATGATATCGTGTATAATACTTGCGTTCAGAATACCCGCCGGTGTGATGGAATTGGCAGACGTGCCGGACTCAAAATCCGGTGGTGGCGACACCGTACCGGTTCGACCCCGGTCACCGGCACCAATACCCCGTTCTTTCGGACGGGGTATTTTTCTTTCCGGAACAAACTTTCCGCAGCCAGGCTACGTGGAGACGTTTTTTGCCCTTAAAGTTTCGTCTCGGGAACACCGAACAACACGCGTCGGTATTTTGACCAAATTGCCGCCGCCCCTTTTGTGAAACCTGCTCAAATATCTCCGTATACTTGAAAAACCTTTCTACATATGGTATAATCTTTTAAAATTATGTGTAAAATTTTGCACATGAATTCGCACATAAAAACCGTATCGAAAAACCACACAAAAGGAAGGTAGAAATGAGCAAAGGAAAAAACAAGGCGCCGAGCGGAGCTATTAAGCACAACACCTACACCGGCAAAGAGCTGACAGGTTACTTAGTAGGTCTCGCAGGACAGAACATCATCTACAACATCATCGCAGGCGGACTCCAGTACTACTGGCAGTCGATTATTTTTTTGCCGGCGATGGCCATCTCGGTAATATTCTTCGTCGCCCGCGTTTGGGATGCTATCAATGACCCGATGATGGGTTCGATAGTTGACCACACCAGAACAAAGTGGGGTAAGTGCAAGCCCTACCTCATGTTCGTCCCGATCCCGATAGGAATCATTACCATTCTCACATTCTGCAACAAGACATACACCGACTACACATCGACCGGTGCGCATGTACTGATTATCGCCTGGGCGGCAATCTCCTACATTCTCTGGGGTATGTGCTACACCGTCGGCGATATTCCGCTCTGGGGTGTAACCTCGCTTATGACCGACGATGAGAACGACAGAGCAAAGGCTCTCTCGCTCGCCCGTATAGTCGCAAACCTCGGCGCTATCGGCATGCTCATCACTTTCGCAGGAAAGGCTCTCTCCCCCATGTTCCAGGAGAAGAAAGGCCTTGACCTTATTCATGCGGACAAGATGTCCTATATCATAATCGCCGTTATCCTTACGATATTCGCAACTATTCTCTTCCAGTTTTCCGGCTTCTCTGTAAAAGAGAGAGTTCAGCAGTCCGAAAAGAAGTACACCATGAAGGAGAACTTCAAAATCGCGATCTCCAACGATCCGTTCAGAAGGCTCCTCCTCTCGGGCATTCTCAGAAGCCCCATCATGCTTCTCTCGATCGTCGGTCTGTCGCTCGTTATGTACTACTTCTTCGACAACAACCTTGCCAATCTTGTTGTTGACGGCCAGCTTCAGATTATAAAAATCGTTCAGCTTCTGGTTATGGCTATCGGCCTTCTCGGCGGTATGATCATCGGTACTGCCGCCACGCCGAAGATGTCCGCAAAGTTCGGCAAGAAGCAGCTCTATAACTTCTATTCAATCGCCGGTGCAGTTCCCTATGCAATGATCTTTGTCGTCTATAAAATAGCCGGCGGCAACCTTATGCAGAACATGGTTTATGTCGTTTTGATGGCTGTTATGATGTTCGCGGCTTCCTGGGCAATGGGCTCGATAAACATTCTCCAGTCGATAATGATAGCAGACTGCGTTGACTACGAGGAGTACAAGAACGGCGTTCGCACCGACGGCGTGTTCTTCTCCGGCCAGTCCTTCATCACCAAGCTTGCAATGGGCGTTTCCTCGCTCATCTCCGGCTTCATTTATTGGGCTGTTCACTACACCGCCGAATACATCGAGACTCTTAACCTCGACCTGGCGGCAGGAAAGTATCATTTCTACGAGGCAAACGACGGAAAATACGCTATGGCGATGTTCCTGCTTATTTCCATTCCGCCCGCAATCGGTATGCTTCTCTCCGCTATCCCCACTCTCAAGTATTCGCTCACCGATAAGGAGCACACAAGAATCCTCAACGAGCTTATTGAGAGACGCGCAAGCAAGAATAACGGAAGCAACGACTGATTGTCTCCGACAAATCAATAAGCACGGCGGTGCAGCTCACTCGGGCTGCACCGTTTTTTTGATATGCATAAAAAATAACGGAGCAGGCAAAACCTACTCCGTTATTTTCTTTCGGGTTATTCGAGCGCCCCGTCTCCGCCCATGAGCGCCGTCAGCTCTCTTATGCGCTCTATCGGGAACGGCGGGGAGCACAGCGGTTTCATCGCTATGCTCATCAGCTTCATCGGGTTGTCGTCCGCGGCGACGCGGTTCGAGGACATCGCACCGCATCTGCGGCAGCGGTGGACTATCGCCCACTCGCCGTTTTTTCTCACCCAGACCGCTATGGGATCCATGATTCCCCCGCAGTCCGCGGCTCTGTCTCCGGGCTCAATATCAACATGTAGGCTCGAAAGGCAATTCGGGCAGTGATTTCTGTGCTCGCTGCCCGCGCCCTGCGGCACTGCCGTGCGTCCGCACACCCTGCAAACAAAAGCTTCGTTGCAGGCGTGGGTCTTGTAATAACCTTTTTCGTACTGTTTGCGTTTGTTTTCGCGATTCATTTTTCCTCCCGAAGATTGAGCTGCGGGAGGACGGCAGAGTGTGTTTTATTTGCCGACCTCCCGGTCAGCGCACACTCTCCGATGATTTTGTGATAAACTTCAAACAAAATCTCCTTGTGTTTTTATTCAAGAAACGGTCAGATGACCGCTATCTCGTCTGTGTATTCCGCTCCGCACGGCATTATCGACGGCAGAGCAAGAGAGAACAGGTCGGCGGCGCGCTCTTCGATAGCGAAAATGTGCTTTGCGCGGTCGTTCAATTTTTTTATATCCGCCGCGCGCATAACTATCGGCAGTTTTGCGCTCGAACGCATGGCGCGCAGCTTTTCGCGGCCTATCGCATTGAAACCGAGCACTCTGATATACGGCGGTATGCCCTCGCAGTCGGACGCTTCGATACCGAGCAGAAGAGCCGCAACAGCGCGCCTTATCCGCGCATGGGAATAGCGCTTCGTCTTTGTGAGCGAATAGAGCTCCTCGAGCGAGGATGCGCTGCGCGAGGCAGAATATATGCGGTTTTCGAGTCCCTCCGAAATGTCCGGCACAGCCGCTATTTTTTCGGGCGTTGAGATACGCAGGCACGCGAGAACGGCTTTTTCGAGAGCGTTGATATCTGCCGGCGCTCTGCCCGCCTCTATCTCCGCTTTGAGTATCGCGGCGGCACTTTCGGGCATGAGATCGTCAAAGTCCTCCCCCTCCCTCACGCGGGTGCGTATGAGCGAAGCGCTCGCAAAGGAGTTCACCGCTTCGCCGCTGTCGTGACCCACTCCCTCGCGCCTGACGGCGAACGGAGCGAGCTCGGATTTGAGCGTATCTATCGCGCGTATATATTCAACAGCGAGTGTATCGTTCGGCGACGAGAGCACCGATGCGACGCGGGGATCGAGCTCTTCCACGGCGCGCTGTCTCGCCGAGGCGAAGCTCACTCCCGAGAGCAGGTTTGCGCGCATACTCTCGCGCACGGTGTAGTCGTCAACGGCACGGGACGCAGCTCTGAGCAGAGCGACGTCGGCGCACTCGCTGCCGAAGCTCAAAGTGTCCACGCAGCCCATGGCATCGAGCAGCCCGACGGCGCCCCTCGCAAAGGTCTGCGCCGCAGCGCACGCCCACGGGACAGGAAGCGAAACGACAAGATCCGCGCCGTTCATCAGAGCCATGCGCGCGCGGGCGTTCGGGTGCATCAGCGCAGTCTCTCCGCGCTGGACGAACCAGCTGCTCATCACGCACACAACCGCCGACGCGCCGTTTTCGCGCGTGCGGGCTATATGATATGCGTGGCCGTTATGGAACGGATTATATTCGGCAACGATGCCTGCGGTGCTCATCGGATTCACTCCTTTTCCGTTTTTCGACAATAAGACAGGGGAATTCTGCAAGAACTGCTTGAAAAATCCTCTTATAGTATATATAATATATCAGTAACGTGCTTGTTTCAAGCAAATCTTTATTATTTGGAGGCAATACTCTTGAAAATTCTTGTTATCAACGCCGGAAGCTCATCGCTTAAATATCAGCTCATCGACATGGACGGCGAAAAGCTTATAGCCAAAGGCGTCTGCGAGCGTATCGGCATCGACGGTAAAATCAGCGGCAATACCTTCGACGGAAGAGAATTCAAATACAGCGTGGAGCTCAAAAACCACACTGCGGCTTTCCTCGAGGTCGAGAAAGCTCTTACTTCGGGCGACTGCAAGGTTATCGACGATCTCTCCGACATCTCCGCTGTCGGCCACCGCATAGTCCAGGGCGGTTCTCTGTTCAAAGAGAGCGTGCTCGTTGACGAGGACGTTATCGCCGGCATCGAGAGCCTGTGCGATCTCGCTCCCCTGCACAACGCCGCTCACATTCAGGGCATCCGCGCCTGCCGCGAGGTATTCGGTGAGGATGTTCCGGAAGTTGTTGTTTTCGACAACGCCTTCCATTCGACCATGCCCCCCGAGGCATTCCTTTTCCCGCTGCCCTATGAGTACTATGAGAAGTACAAGGTTCGCCGCTACGGCTTCCACGGCACATCGCACCGCTTCGTCAGCGCTCGCTGCGCGGAAGTTATGGGCGTTGACCTCAAGGATATCAAGCTCATCACCTGCCACCTCGGCAACGGCTCTTCCATAACCGCCATAAAGGACGGCAAGGTTATCGACACGAGCATGGGTCTTACTCCCCTCGACGGCTTCATCATGGGCTCGCGCTGCGGCGGAGTTGATCCCTCGGCTATCACCTATCTTCAGGAGAAGGAGGGCTGGACTCCCGCGGAGACCGCCGAAATTCTCAACAAGAAGTCCGGCGTTCTCGGCATCTCCGGCATATCGAGCGACGACAGAGACGTTCTCGCCGCCGCAGAGGCAGGCAACAAGAGAGCCGCTCTTGCAAGAAGCATCCAGCGCTATCAGATCCGCAAGTTCATCGGCGCATATGTTGCCGCGATGGACGGCGTTGACGCAATAGTCTTCACCGGCGGCATCGGCGAGAACACCTGCGACCTGCGTGAGGATGTCTGCAAGCATCTTACATATCTCGGCGTTAAGATCGACTGCGAGAAGAACCTCGAGCTCAGAAAGGGCAAGGAGGGCGAGCTTTCGACCCCGGATTCAAAGGTTCGCGTCTTTGTTCTGCCCACCAACGAGGAACTGCTCATAGCCAGAGACACCAAGGCTATCGTCGAGAAGCTCTGATATGAACGGCTGCAACACTTTTATATTTGACAGTTTACCGGAGAAAGAGCTTATCCCCCGGTTTGAGATAAGCTCCTTCCACTGGGAAAAAAACGGATATTCGCGCCCCGAAAGCTCCGTGCGGTTCTGCGCGGTTAAAAACGAGGGCTACTATGCTTTTCTTGAAAGCTCCGAAAGCCCTGTGCTCGCGAGATACACAAGGCGCGACGATCCGGTATATACCGACAGCTGCCTCGAAGTGTTCATTGCTCCCGTCAGCGGGCGCAGCGAATACATAAACTTCGAGATGAATCCGAACGGCGCTTATCTGTCGCAGTTCGGAAGCGAAAGAAACGGCCGCGTGTTCATAAAAGAACTGACCGCAGAGACCCCGCGTGTCAGTGCAGGTGTTTACACGGACAAAAAGGGCTGGCATGCTCAGCTGTTCATCCCGGAAGGGCTGATATCGTCGCTCTACGGCTGCGAGTTTTCGGTCAAGGAGGGTGAGATACGCGGCAACTTCTATAAATGCGCCGACGACTCCCCGACCCCGCACTACGGTGCGCTCTTCCCCGTTGACAGCGTTTCTCTCGGCTTTCACAATCCCGAAAGGTTCGGCACTATCAAAATAATCAAAAGGTGATACAGATGCAAACGCAGAATGCTCCCTTTCCGCTGCAGCAGATAATCGATGAATTCGGTTTTGAGGGAGAATATATCGGCTACCGCGTTTCAAACGACGGTCATATAAACAACACCTTCGTTCTCGATTTCAAAAACGCTGACGGCAGCAGCACAAGCTACCTTGTTCAGCTGATAAATACGAATGTTTTCAAGAATCCAGACGAGCTGATGGAGAATATCGTCGGAGTCACGGGATACCTGCGCAACATAGTTATCGAGCGCGGCGGCGACCCGGAACGCGAATGCCTCAGGGTGTTCTTCACAAAGGACGGCAAGCCCTATTTCAGAACAGAGAACGGCGAATGCTGGCGATGCTACAATTTCATCACCGGCGCGCACGCCTGCCAGTCCATTGACGACCCGAAAACATTCTTCAACGCCGCAAAGGCTTTCGGCACTTTCCAGTGCCTGCTCGCGGACTATCCGAGCAGCACGCTCCACGAGACCATACCGAACTTCCACAACACCCGCTCCCGCTTCGCCGACTTCAAAAGGGCAGTCAGCGATGATTTCAAGGGTCGCGCGGCGGGCGTGCAGGAAGAGATCGACTTTGTTCTCTCGCGTGAGGGTGACACGGGCATTCTCGTCGACATGCTCAGCAACGGCGAACTGCCGCTGAGAGTCACACACAACGACACGAAGCTCAACAACGTCATGTTCGACAACAAGACCGACGAGGGCATATGTGTAATTGACCTCGATACGGTCATGCCCGGACTCTCGCTCTACGATTTCGGCGACAGCATCCGCTTCGGCGCGAGCACCGCCGCAGAGGACGAGAAAGACCTCAGCAAAGTGAACTTCGACATTGAGCTCTACAAAGTCTACACTGAGGGCTATCTTTCCGCCGCCGGCAAGAGTCTGACCGACGCGGAGATTGAATATCTCCCCTTCTCATCGAAGCTCATGACGCTCGAATGCGGTATGCGTTTCCTCGGAGACTATCTCAACGGCGACACTTATTTCCGCATTGACTATCCCGAGCACAATCTTGTCCGCGCCCGCACGCAATTCAAGCTCGTCGAGGACATGGAGAAGCAGATGGACGAGATGAAAAAGGTCACACAGGAGATATACGAAAAAGTCTGCAAATAAAAACGCCATACGGCATGGAGGGTCAGAGCTATGTTATCTCTGATGGACGAGCGTCAGCTCAGGCACAGTCTTGCCCTCTGGACGATGAAAAACAGCCGCTTCGCGCCGCAGCCCGGAAGCTGCGAGGAAGCGGCTTTTATCAAAACTTACGCTGTGCCACAAACAAGATTTGAGCGAGTCAATTCTGCCGTCTCTTCAAACGGCAGACCGCTCTCGATATTCCGCACCGTTATACGCCTCGCCGACTGGCAGTCGCGAAACGGGCAGGAATGTGCGCTGGTCTATCTCAAGGCAGTTGAGACGGACACGGACAGTCTTGGCAACACTGCCGAGATCACTCTGGGCTATTCAATAGTCAGCAGGTGATATACTTTCTTATTGCGGGATAGACCCGCTTTGCGATGAACGCGAGCAGCAGGCAGAAAACGGCATCCTTCGGAAAGGTCGTGAACACGCAGGCGCTCATCATCTTCATGAAGCCCGGATATGTATTGAGATAGAGCCGGGTGATAAAATAGAAATATACAGTACCGATAATATATATTATCACAGTGCCCGCGAGCGCGGCGAAGAAGAGCTTCCAGAATGTGCGCTCCTTTAGATGCTCGACGATGAATCCCGTGACGGCGGACGCGACAAGGAAGCCGATTATAAATCCGAAGGACGGCTTGAGCACGCAGCCGATTCCCCCGCCGTAAGTGAACACGGGCACGCCGCAGAGACCGAGGATAATATACGCCGCAACGCTCAGCGACGAGCGCCACGCGCCGAGCAGCATCGCAGAGAGCAGAACAAATTCGAGCTGCAAGGTTATCGATATCATCGGCAAAGGTATTTTTATAAATGTGCCGAGGATTATCAGGGCGCACGAAAGCGCACACACGGCGGCGGTCATCGCCCTGCCTTTTGAAGTCATTTTACTTTTCATTCTCTCACCTTCCGGGAATTGGATCGCATTTGATTATATCACAACAACTATACAATCAATTCAACAAATCGACTTTTCAGCGTGAAAATGCGCTTAGAAATACATAAAAATTTTTTCTTATAGCTGGAGGACAGACTGATGCAAGAGCTGATTAAAAGAAATACGCCGGAGATTGCCGACAGGTTCGCACTCGAAATCGAGGACAGGCGCGAGGGCAAGAGCTTCTATGAAATCGAGGCGTGCGACGACAAAATAGTTCTGCGCGGCGACTGCAAGATAAGCCTTGCAATGGCATATTACAGATACCTGAAGGACTGCTGCGGGGTCAATCTCGCCCACTGCGGCAACGACAGAATAGGCAATATAACCGAAGCTCCCCTGCCCGCGGGCAAGATAGTCCGCATTATCGAGCAGGACAAACGCGCCTACATGAACTACTGCACATTTTCGTATTCCGCCCGCTGGTGGGACTGGGAGCGCTGGGAGCGCGAAATAGACTACATGGCGATGCGCGGAATAAACATGCCGCTGAGCATAGTCGGCTACGAGGCGGTGCTTTTCTACACCCTGCGCGACCTCGGATATACGGACGACGGAGCGCTCAATTTCATCAGCGGCCCCGCATATCTGCCGTGGCAGCTCATGGGCAACCTCGACAGCTATTTCAGCCTGACGGACAAAGCTTATGTTGACAAGCGACTTGAACTCGGCAAGAAGATAATCGACCGCGAACTCGAGCTCGGCATGACCCCGATTCAGCAGGGCTGCTCGGGTCAGGTGCCCTCAACAATTCTTCGCGTGCTTCCGCACACGAACGCATACAATGTCCCCTCATGGTGCGGGTTCCCCGTAACATATCAAATAGACCCGCTCGACAAAAACTTCAGAAAATTCGGCATGGCTCTGCTCGAAAAGCAGCGCCAGCTCTTCGGCGCGCACCACTATTATGCCTGCGACCCGTTCCACGAGAACAAGCCCCCGATAAAGGGCGACAAGTATCTCCAGAACGTAGGAAAGGCTATTTCGGAGATGTATACAGCTTTCGACTCTCAGGCGGTCTGGGTCATGCAGGCATGGTCCCTGCGCGAGCCGATAGTCAAGGCTGTTGACAAGGACAAGCTGCTCATTCTCGACATCGACGGCAGCAAATGCGAAAAGACCAACGGCTTCTGGGGCTACAACTTCATCAGCGGCACGCTCAACAACTTCGGCGACAGAAACACGCTCCACGGTTCGATAGACGCGCTCGCCGAAAACAAGTTCATGGAAGAGCGCGAAAAATATCCGAATATTGTCGGCACGGGGCTTTTCATGGAGGGCATTTTCCAGAACCCGCTGTATTTTGACCTCGCTTCGGATATGCTCACGCGAAGCGACAAGCCGGAGCTTGATTCATGGCTCAAGGACTACGCCCGCCGCCGCTACGGCAGCGACGAAGCGTGCCTTTTCGAAGCGGTCAAAGATATGCATGAGACCTGCTACAGCAAGGCTTGCACAGGGCGCGAGACTGCGTCGATAATCTGCGCCCGACCCGCATACGAACAGCGCCACACCGCGCCGAACGATGTCTTTGAGCTGAGATACGACAACGAGAAGCTGCTCGACGCGCTCGAAAATCTTCTCAGAGCCGAGCACGCCGACACGGACGGATACAGATTCGACGTCTGCGATCTGACGCGCCAGGTGCTCAGCAACTATGCAAAGGATCTCTACAAGCGCAGCATAAGCGCATTTGACAGCAAAAATATAAGTCTTTTTGAAAAGAGTGTCAACACATTCGTGCGCCTGCTCGAAGATGTTGACAGGCTGCTCATGACGCGCCCCGAACTGACGCTCGGCGAGCATGTCAGACAGGCTAACGCCTATGCCTGCTCCGACAAGGACAGGCAGAATTTCGAGCTCAACGAGCTTTATATGCTGACTCTCTGGGGTCCCGCGCGCTCCTCGCAGCTCTATGACTACGCATGGAAAGAATGGGGCGGTATGATAAAAACTTTCTATCTGCCGCGCTGGTATTCGTTCTTCGAGCAGATGGCGGTCAACTTCAAAAAGCGTAAATGCACATTCACAACCACAAAGCGCCGCTATAACGAGCGCGAGGACTTCGACGGAACTTCGTTCTACAAGAGCGTTGAAAAATTCGAGAACAAATGGCTCTCGACCTACAAGCCCGAGCAGCCCTCGGAGGAGGACACGCTCGAAGTCGCGCGCGAGCTGTTTGACTTCTATGCGCCGATGATAAGAGGTGTTCAGGCATGAGCGTTGAGCCGCAAAGAAAAGGCGGAGACAAGCTTGACCTATATGAGCGCCAGATAAATATGCTCGACACCCTGCTCCAACACGGGGCGATATCCGAAGCGCAATATAAAAAGAGCGCGGGTGATTTAGAGAAACTGATGTTCCCGCAGGGAGTACCGAAAAGATAAAAAATCAGCCTTCGATTCACAAAAGAACCGGAGGCTGATATATTTTTGCTTATTTGCTGTTTTTGCCGTGCGAGCCGGAATGACTGCCGTAACCGTAGCCATACCCGTAATGCTTGCCGTAGCCATATCCGTAGCCGTATCCGCGGCGCGAGATCGAATAGTTTCCGTAGCCGCCCTTGCTGCGGTCGGTCGAGATATTGTAGACGCATCCGGCGAGATCCGTTCCGCCCTGAGTGAGGTCGCTGACAGCCTCGAGTATCGCGGGAACGGGGAAAACATCCTCGCGGATAACAAATATTGACGAGTCGGTGTATTTGGCGCATATCGCCGCATCCGCAACGATTCCGATGGGAGGCGTATCGATGATAATATAATCGAAATTTTCTCTTGCCGCTGCGATGAACTCGCCGGTCTTGGCGTTTGAAAGCATCTCGGTCGGATCCGTTATGCTCTCGTCGCCTGCGAGGACGAATATCTTATATTTCTCAATATATTTTATCGCATCGCTCGAATTTTTCGCGCCGTTGACGACATCGGCTATGCCGTTGCCGGAAAGATTGCTTATGCCGAGATTCTTGAGCACGGACGGCTTTCTGAGATCGGCATCGACGAGCAGGACGGAATATCCGTTCTGCGCAAGCGCGAGCGAGAGGTTGACGGCAACGGTCGTCTTGCCCTCATTGGCTCCGGTGCTCGAAACGACGAAGCTCTTGTAGCCGCGCCTGCCGTTGAGCAGTTCGAGCTTCGTTCGCATTGCTTTATATGTCTCAACGAACGCAAAGCCGCAGGCCTTGTCGGTTATCAACAGTTCTCGGTCGCCGTGGGCGGATTTCTTATAGAAACGCTCGCCGCTGGGCACCTGCGACACCTCGCCGATAACATTGAGCTGAAGCTTGTTCTGGATATCCTCCTGGCTTCTGACGGTGTTGCGCGCAGAATCCCTGATTATTATAATGAGCGCACATATAACTGCACCCGCAAGAGCGCCGATAATGGCGTTGCGTACTGTACCGACGGACTTGTCCGGCTTTGTCGGCAGCTCCGGCTCGTCGCAGAGATGGATGCTGCCGCCCGAATAGACCCGAACGACATCTTTATATGTATCCTTGACAGCCTGCGCGAGCTCATAAGCCTCCTCGGGCGAGGAAGCAGTAACGGTCATATCGATAATGCTGCTGTCCGTCTTGCGGGACACGGCTATCATCTTCGCAACCTGATCCGCAGTTTTCGGATACGACTTGCACTCGGCGGCTATCGCGTTGCACATAGTGCGCCCGGTCATAAGATGGACGAAAGTATTCGCCATATAAGCCGATGCCGACATATCGTTATAGGAGACGGAATTCTCCCCCGATGACGAGAGGTCTTTTTCGGACTTATTGTTGACGATAAACGTCATGCTCAAAGTATAAGTCGGCTCTTCGACTGCCTTGGTTATCACTGCGCATGACGCGCCGACCACCAACGCGACAAGTATCAGAAGCCACAGCCTTCTCAGAAGAAGACCGAACGCATACATGATGTTCACTTCGACTCCGTCGCTGTCGGTATCTTTTCTAACTATCTTACTCAATCACATATCCCCCACTTCGTCAACACTCATCAAAGAGTATCGACAATCTTTCTTCCTATTGAATCATAGAATATCTCGTGCTTTTCGACCTCGGAGAGCTTGTAGCAATTCCTGCCGTCAAAGACCAGAGGTCTCCTCATATACTTTTTGTAGTTATCCAGCGGATATTCTACGATTTTTTCCCACTCAGTCATTATGAAGCAAACATCCGCATCTGTCAAGGCTTCGTCTATATTCTCGGCAAAGTTTATTGCACAATCCGGATAGCGCTTTCTGAAATTTTCGGCACCCAGCGGATCCCACGCGATTACACTCGCGCCCTCATTGATGAGTATATCTATATTCTGCTTTGCGGGCGCTTCGCGCAGATCGTCGGTGCCGGGCTTGAAAGTGAGTCCTATTATCGCCACGCGCACGCCCCTGAAATCCGGGAAGAATCTGCGCGCTTTATCAATAAGCTTTATACGCTGTTCGCGGTTGACATCGATAGTCGCTTTTACTGTCTTGAGTTTCACTCCGGCGTGGTCGCTCTGGAAATTGAGCGCCTTTGTATCCTTCGGGAAGCAGCTGCCGCCGTAGCCTATTCCGGCTTTTAAGAAGTTCGAGCCGATGCGCCTGTCCATTCCCATTCCGCGGGCAACCTCTTCAATATCCGCGCCGACTATCTCGCAGAAGTTCGCAATTTCATTTATATAAGAAATCTTGAGCGCGAGAAAGTCGTTGGAGGCGTATTTTATCATCTCAGAGCTTCGCACGCTGACATGAACTATCGGCAGTTCGAGAGGCGCATACATTTCTTCAACTGTTTTATATGCCTGCTCATCATCCGCGCCGATAATTATTCTGTCGGCGTTGAAGGTGTCCCTGACCGCCGTGCCCTGCGAGAGGAACTCGGGGTTTGAGACGACGAAGAAATGAAGATCCGGGCGACGCTCATCTATTCTGCGGCGCACGCTCTCGCAGGTTCCGATCGGCACGGTAGATTTAACAACCACGACCGTTCCGTCGCTGCAATTGTCGGCGATGCTGTCTACAACGGAGAACACGGCGCTTAAATCCGCGGAGCCGTCCTCCTTCTCGGGCGTACCGACGCCGATAATAATGACCTGTGCTTCGGAATACTTCGTCACATCGTCCGTGAACTCAAGGCGTTCGCGGTTTTTGAGCATGAGCTCTTCGAGTCCGTATTCGTAGATGGGAGAGATGCCCTCTTTGAGCATTTTCAGTTTGCCTTTGTCAACATCGAGGCAGATTACATCATGCCCAACATCGGCAAGCGTGACCGCGGTAACAAGACCCACATAGCCTACTCCCGCAACGACAATTTTCATAACATGCGCACCTTCATTCAAGATTCATATATGTTTTCTTTTTTCGTCCTTTAGCTTCATCGCGCAGAAACATAGCGTCAGCATTATCTGGACATTATAATCGTAATATGATATCAGCGTAGTTTCGCCCACTGCGGTTGCCGCAAGCAGCAGGAACATTGTGACGCAGAGCCTCTCTCCCCTATACGCTCTGCGGCCCAAGCCGATAAGAAGGTAAATATAGTACCAATAATATGTTATCAATCCGACTACTCCGAGACCGGAAGCCAGCTCAAGATAGTTGTTATGAGCATAGACGGAAAGTCCGTAGATCTGCTCTATCTGATAGGTGTTGTTTCCGAGTCCGATACCGATTATCGGATGGGAATAGAATATCTGCGAGGATATCTCTGCCAGACCTTTTCGCAGCGTAAGGCTTCCGTCGGCGGACGCATCGTTGCCGACAAGATAATTGAGCATCTTTTCGAGTCTGAAGCCCGCCGCGTTATAGAGCGCGGGAACCTTCAAAAACGCGATTCCGATACCGACCACTGCCAGCGCCATCAGAACAAGCCTGAGCAGATAAAAACGCTTGTTGACATAGAATATCAGCATCGTGAACAGAAGAAACGCTACGATAAGCAGCGCTTTTCTCGAAGACGAGAGGACTATATAGAGCAGCTCGAACGCCGTACACAGATAATAGGCGCGTTTTTTATAGTAATACGCCTTGCAGAACGATATCGCCACGGCGACGACGCAGATATAGGCTATCGTATTGATATTATTGCCCGTGACATTTTCGTAGCCTATGCGCCCGAAAAAGCCGGAGAACCACATAGAATACGGCGTTCTGACAAATATGGAGAAAATCATTATCATTACCGCTGCGGTGAACAGCGCGGTAAATCGCTCAAAATCCTCGCGCGTCTCTATATAAAGAGTCACGCAGTAGCAAAACAGCATCACCTGAAGCATTCGCGGTATATAATGCAAAGTATAGCTGACATTATATGCCGCCCAGAGGGACGAGACGACGCAGAGCAGAACAAAGATGCCGTACCATATCGTCGGGAGCTTAATCGAGATGCTCGGTCTGCCGAGTATGCGGACAAAAAAAGTCAGACCGACAACGGAAATGAGCGCCGCGTGATATATATAATTTCGCTCTCCGAAGCGGAAGTTAAACGCAAACAGAACGGTGAGCATTGCGACGATAGAGAGGTCAAGCAATATCTCCAACGCGGACCGTTTTGAGTCTATTTTCAGTTTTCCGTTTCTGAGCTCTATCATATTTGTCCCCGATCGGCAAATCTATAAAACAAGTATAACATACCTAACAGCTATTCTTTACTCCCGTCAAGCATAATAAGGTGCTTTTTCTTCAAATATTAAGCATTTCTAAAGTCAATCAGACCGTGACATCGCAGAGCTCCGCGCCGACAAATGCGACGAGCTCCTTCGGGTCGAGGCACAGCTGAAGTCCGCGCTGACCCGCGCTGACATATATTTTTTCAAAATCAGATGCGGTGGAGTCGATAAAAGTCGGATACTGCTTCTTCATGCCTATCGGCGAGCAGCCGCCGCGCATATAGCCGGTAAGCGAGATGAGCTCCTTGACATGGATCATCTCAAGGCTCTTGACCCCGGCGCATTTCGCGCATTTTTTGAGATCGAGCTCCGCACCGACCGGGATGCAGAACACGAAAAGTCCGTTCTTCCCGCCGCGGGTGACAAGGGTTTTGAACACCTGATTCGGGTCGAGCGAGAGAGCCGCCGCCGCATGGACGCCGCTGAGGTCGCTCTCGTCGTAGTCATATTGGAGAACATCGTATTTTATCTTCGCTCTGTCGAGCATTCTCATTGCATTTGTCTTTGTCATGATTTTCACACTCCTGCCATGATATGCATAGTCCGCAGCTGCGTTGAGGATATTCTATCGTTGACCGAATATGCGTGCTTCTCGAGGTCGCCGCATATCGCGTCGGTTAACCTCTGATTTTGCAGCTCGGTTATTATCATCGAGGCAATGTCCTCGACTATATCCGCCTTCGCCGAGGCGGTCACCGGTTCATTGTCTGAAGATATCAGAAATTCAAATGTATCGGCAAGCTCCGAGAGCTTTTCGAGCTCGCGCATTGCCCTGAACGCCCATTTATAAAACGGGCGGTATTTTCTGTTGAGCAGGAACACCGCCGACATGGCGTGATCTGCAAATTCTATCATCGCGAGCTGGGCGCCGCCGGTTTCACCGTGGGAAATGCAGCGCTTGAAATTATACTGTCCCGCCTGCGCCGCCATTATAAGATGACCTGCAAGCTTTTTGAGTCTGACATCCTGCGGCATATCGAGAAACGACTGACGGATGCGCGAAAACTCGCCGAGATCGTCGCGGAAAACCTCGCCGTTCGTCGCCGCCGCAAGGCAGCTGTCGGGCGTAGTCATCCACTGATTTACAGAATCAAAGCCCGTGCGCGAGCCTGTTTTCGCGAGATAGAAGTCCCCTGTTTTTATAACTCCGTGGCGGCTGCCGCCGACGGGGCTTATTTTGAGCCTGTCAACGCCCTCAAAGCTCTTCGGGAGCTTCGCATAGGCGCGTTCGAGCTGAAATTCAGTACGGCTGTCGATATCATCGGGCACGAAGATGCAGAATCCCGGCTCAAAATCATGGTCGCGCGATATATCATCGTCATAGCCGAAGCACTCCGAGCCGTCGCCGACAAGACCTATCGCGAGCTTATCTTCAAGCTCCGGGAATTTTTCATGGAGCATCGGCGCACCGTATGTTTCATAGAATTTTCTTGAAAGCTCAAGTCCTTTCATATATCTCGTTCGACCTCCTTTTTATCTCCTTGGCGGTCATAAACCAACCGTAATATTCAAAAGTCGGTGCGCATTTTTCGCAGACGAAAGCGTAGTTGCCGTCGAGCGCGTTTGATTCATCGAGCAGAAGATTTTCAGCCTTTTGCAGGCAGTCGGTGATGAACTCCGACGCGTTTTCGAGCCCCTGCTGCGCCTCTGCGGCATTGGCAAGGTTCAGATATGTTATCGCCGTTTCGGGCTTTCCGCCGGGCAGTGCGCTCATAATTTTTATCGCTTTTTGATAGAGTTCACGCGCCTGCTCGTATTCCTTGAGAGACACGCAGGCGAGCGCCATATTGTTATATAGTCCGCCGAGGCGCGCGTCCCCGGGCGGGAGAAAATCTTCGTAGATGCTCTTCGCCTCGCTGTAGCGTTCGAGGGCTTCGCGCGGGCGGTCAAAAGCTTCGCAGACCGTTGCGGCATTGAGGCAAACAGTAGCGGCGGTTATCGAGCCGCCGAGTGACAGTGTTTTCACAAGCTCGTCCGCCTTTTCCGCGCTTTCGAAAGCTTTGTCTTTCAAGCCCATTTTGCGGTAGAGCCCCATGAGCTCGTTGAGCACCGCGAGCTCGCCGCGCTTATCGCCGCCCATTCGGGCTTCGGAGAGCCAATATTCAAGGTGCCTGCGCGCCGCGGGCATATCGTTATGGGAGAGCAGAGTATCGAGCCTGTCCACAACGCGGTCAACGGGGATAAACGACACATTCGCGTTTTCATCCGGATAATAGAAATCGGTACAGCTCGGGCATCTCGGCTCTTTGTAATCTTCGGGATCAAGGCTCATATCAAAGCTCCTTTCGGCATCACTGATGCGTTTTGAAATAGTCGTCCGAAACATCGCGCAGGAAGCGATACATCGGCGCGAATTTTTTGTATATCCCCTCGAGGCGGGTTATTATCCCGTCGTTCCCGATATCGGAAAGCTCATCGGAGGCGAACACAAAATAGAGATACTTTGCGTTATAGAAATTTTCAAGTCCTGCGGGGCAGTCGGGCTTCGGACGCTTATAGCACTCGGCATCAAGCATTGCTCCCGTTGAAAGAGCTGATTTCACAGCCTTCTTGAAGCCCTCAGGGTCATTTCGCAGATGCTCCCTGAAAACCTCCATGTAGTCCGCCGAGACTTCGTATGTTCCGACGCCGCACGACCACGCTTGCGGAGTGACCTCGAACCACATGCACGGATACATGTGCCACTCTTTTTTCGGGCGCATGAACATTATCCACATATTCTCGCGGTAGAGGTGCTTGTCGTGGGTATAGCGCGTATCGCGGCGCACCCTCGACACCATCTTTGTCGGTATAGTGTTCATGAACGGGTCGATGTCGAGCATCATGTCGCTGAGCGACGCCGCTATTTGGCGCATCGGCACGGTCATGTTTGCTTTTATCTTCTCTTTATTCTCCTCATAGAACGCCTTTGAATCATTGAAGCGGTTGAGCTGCATGAGAAAAAGCGTATCCTGAGTTATTCCCTTGAAATCGCTCATCAGATAAGTCCCCTGTCGTGCATTGCCTGCGCCGCGAGCATGACGCCCGCCTTGGCACTGTGAAAATTGAAGCCGCCCTGCATCCATGCGGCATAAGGCTCTCTGAGCGGAGCGTCCGCAGAGAGCTCTATCGACGAGCCCATGGTGAACGCACCAGCCGCCATAATGACCTGGCTGTCATAGCCGGGCATATCCCACGGCTCTGGCACGACGAACGAATCGACCGGCGCACCCGCCTGCATTCCCTGGCAGAATGCGATAAGCGCTTCGGGCGTTCTGAGCTGGACGGTCTGGATGATATCGAATCTCTCCTCGTCGCTTGTCGGAGTGACATCAAATCCGAACTCTTCAAACAGCGCGGCGGCAAAGACTGCAGTCTTGAGCGCCTCGCCGACGATATGCGGAGAATTGAATATGCCCATGAACAGCTCTCTGTTCTGTCCGAGCGACGCGCCTACTTCTCTTCCGAGACCGGGGACGGTGGCTCTGTAGGCGCATTTCTCGACAAGATCCGCCTTGCCTGCTATGTAGCCGCCGTTCTTGGCTATTCCGCCGCCGGCGTTCTTTATCAGCGAGCCCGCCATTATATCCGCGCCGACTTGCACGGGCTCGACGCGCTGGACGAACTCGCCGTAGCAGTTATCGACAAAGACTATCGAATCGGACACGCTCTTGACTGCCTTTGCAATCTCAGCTATCTTCTCGACCGAGAGGCTCGGGCGCAGGGTATAGCCGCGCGAACGCTGGATATAGACGAGCTTCGGTTGCTTTGCTTTCACCGCTTCGGTTATCGCGGGAATATCCGGCTCGCCGTCGGCATTCAAATCGACCTGTTCATATTTCACACCGAAATCCTTTAGCGAACCCATACCCTCGCCGGTGATGCCTATAACGGGGTGTATGGTGTCATAGGGCTGACCGGTGACGCTGAGCATTGTGTCACCCGGACGGAGAAGCCCGAAGAGCGCGACGCCGAGCGTATGCGTGCCGCAGGCGAAGCTGTGGCGCACAAGAGCCGCCTCAGCGCCGAACGCGCTCGCAAAAACTTTATCGAGCGTCTCGCGTCCGCGGTCGCCGTAGCCGTAGCCCGTGGTCTCGGTGAAATGGCTCTCGCTGACCCTGTTTTCGATAAAAGCGGAGAGCACCTTCTGCTGATTATACTCAGTGTTTTTCTCAATTCGCGCGAAGCTGTGTTCGGCGCGCTCAAGAGCCCTTTCGGAAGCATTGAGTATTTTCTCGTCAAATTTGAAAAATGTCTGTTCCATGTTATATTTCCTGTTCTGTATCATATTCGACCCATCTGCCGACGGGCACAAAGCCCGATTTTTTATAAAACTCAACTATGCTGCCGTCCTTGCAGAAGAGCTCGACCCGCCTGCCATCGGACGAATATCTTTCGGCGAGCGTCAGCACCGCCTCGCCGCCGAGTCCCCTGCCGCGCATATCCTCGCGCGCGGCAACGCAGCCGAGAAAGGCTGCCGAATCGGCGACAAACAGAGCGCAAGCGCACGCCGCAAGCGTTTTGCCGCTGTATATCACGCTCCACTGAGCGGTATCTCTGTTCATGCGCCTCGACACATCCGCAATCCACTCGTCGCGCCCGCCGAGACGGTCGAAGCCCGAAGAAACGAGCAGCGAATATACATCGCGCAGGTCGGGATATCTCGGCATCTGAGCTTCGCCGCGCAGAGGGTGCAGAAGATGCTCGAATCGGACTATATTGCCGCTTCTCGTCGGCGAAAGTCCGAGCTTTTGGCACACGCTTTCTTCGCAGGAGAGCGTTGAAAAACCTATGATTTTGAGAAACTGCCAGAGCTCTTCAAAATCCGCGTTTGATTCTGTGCTCAGCACGACGCTGTCATAGGCGCGGCAGACCGCAGCGGTTATAATATTCTCGTCATTTTGCTGAACCCAAAAACGAACGGCGGCGGAATCAGCGGAATAAGTTTTCAGATATCCGGCGATTTTCGTGCCGAAAGCGTCGCGGCGGCAAAAATCAAGAAGCTCTTTTTCTTCAGCCAGTTTAAGCATTGGCGAGCTCCCCGAGCATCACTTTTGCAAGGCGGAGGACATCGTCTCCGTCGCTCATTTTTATCACGCACGATGGCGAGTGGAGATATCTGCACGGAAGCGAAATTGCGAGAGTTTTGACTCCGCCCGCGCTGATATGGATAGCCTTCGCGTCGTTTCCGCCGGCGACCATTGTCTTTGTCTGTATCTTTATGCCGTTTTCCTTTGCCTTTTTGAACGCAAGCTCATAGAGGTCGTGGTCATAGATAGTGCCCCTATCCATAAAGCCGACGACTGCACCCTCGCCGAGAGCGCAAACACGCTTTTCGCCGTCAACGCCGGGGATATCCGCAGCGGTCGTGGTTTCGAGCACGATGGCGTAATCGGGTCTGATGCTGAACGCAGAGGCTTTCGCGCCGCGCGTGCCAATCTCCTCCTGAACGCTGAACGAGAAATCCGCGTCATACTCGAGCTCGCTCTTTATCATCTCAATCATCACTGCGCAGCCCATTCTGTCATCGAGCGCTCTGCCCTGAACGAAGCCGTCGCCGAATTTTCTTATTCCCGAGTCGAACACCACAGTATCGCCCAAAGAAACCTGTTCGCGCGCCTCGTCCGCCGACTCCGCGCCGATATCGATATACATCTCATCAGCCTTCGGCATATTGAGTTCCTCTTCTTTGGAGAGCATATGAATCGGCTTGAGCCCGACAACGCCGCTTATCTCTTTATCGCCGACCTTCACGCTTCTGCCGAGATAAACACGGGGATCGACGCCGCCGACGGCAGAGAATTTGAGCATACCCTCATCGGTTATATAAGTGACGATCATGCCGACCTCGTCCATATGGGCGTCGAACATAACTTTATTTTTCGCGGGGCTCTTTCCCTTTTTGTGCACGATAAGATTGCCGAGCGGATCGACGCGCCAATCGGCGAAGCCGTCTATCTCGGAGATTATGAACTCGCGCACCTTATCTTCCCTGCCGGACACGCCGCCTATCGAGCAGAGTTTTTCGAGCAGTCCGTACATCATGCGCGCCCCCTTTCGATTATATATGCCGCCATGAGTCTTGCGACCGATTCGATATCGTTGAGGTCTACTATCTCGGCCGCCGTGTGCATATTCCTCTGCGGAATAGAGATGAGTCCCATTCTGACTCCGCTTCCGGCAACCTGAATCTCGTCGGCGTTGGTGCCCGTACTGCCGCTCATGACCTCGCACTGGCGAGCGATGTCGTTTTCGTCGGCGATGCGCTCAAGGGTGCGGGACATCGAATAATCGAGCGAGGGCGAGAAGCCTATCATCGCACCGCCGCCGAGCTTACCGCACTTCTCCTTTTTGAGTCCCGGAGCCATGGCGAAGCTGACATCAACGGCGATAGCCTCATCGGGTGCAGCCGCAAAGCCGCCCGCCGCCGCGCCGCTGCCGCCCGTCTCCTCCTGAGACGAGAACAACACGCTGATGCGGCATCCGTGATTTTTATCTTTGAGCAGCTCAAGGCAGCGAAGTATCGCCGCAACGCCCGCTCTGTCATCGAGCGCGGCGCAGCTGACTCTGCCGCCGAGCAGCTCTTTTGGGGTGCTGTTGACGGTGATGCGCATACCGGGGCGCACTATTTTCTTGACCTCGTCGGCGGTCATGCCGACATCTATCGAAAGGTCTTCAATCTTTTTCGCTTTTTTGTCATCGTCGCCCGAGGCGAGATGCGGCGGAGTCGAAGTTATAACGCCGAAAAGCGGCTCGTCACCCCACACCGTCACCTGTTCTGCGGCGAGAACTCGCGCATCTATTCCGCCGACGCGCTCGAATTTTATAAATCCGCTGTCGTCGATAGCGGTAACGGTCATTCCAATTCTGTCTATATGAGCGTCGAGCATGATATGCACCCCGTCGCCGCCCGTATCTCCGCACACGCTGCCGAGCGTGTCAATATGCGCGGGCATATACTCTTCGAGCATTGATTTTGCAAGCAGAGCCGCTTCGTTCTCGTTGCCGGAGGTTCCGTTTGCGCCCGCGAGCGCCAAAACAACGGATTTCAAATCTCTATTTTTGAACAAGTTACATCTTCCTTTCTAAAAATTAAGTTGAAAAACACAAAAATATGGAGTATTATAATAATTGACAACAAAGTCAAGTAATCGATTGGAGAGATAGCAATGAGTCAGTCGCATCACCATCATCACCATCACAGAAAAAAGACGAAGAAAAAGGTTATTATAACAATAGCTGTTATTCTTCTTGTCATAGCGATTCCGCTGACGGCGGGACTTATCACCGTCAACCACTATCTGAGCAAGATGAACTACGAGGAAGAGACAAAGGACGTCAATCCCGAGTTCACCGAGAATCTCTCGGACCCGAACGCGGACAAGGATATATCCGAGAATATAGACGACCCGCGCATGTGGTATAACGACAACATTATCAACATTCTGCTCATCGGACGCGATCTCGGTCACGGTTCTAAATATTATTCCCGCGCCGACTCGATCATAGTCGTTTCGATAAACAAGCTCAACAACAACATCAAGCTCGTCTCACTTTCGCGAGCAACCTATGTCTCTATCCCCGGTCACGGCAACGCCCGACTCAATGCGGCGCATGCCTACGGCGGATCGAAGCTGCTTATCGACACGATAGAGCAGAACTACAAGATAAGAATCGACCACTACGTGAGCATCGATTTCAACGGCTTCATCAAAGCCATTGACGCGCTCGGCGGAGTTGACATAGCGCTGACAGAGAGCGAAGTGAAAGCTCTCTCGCCGATACTCAAGCAGAACGGCTCCGTAGTAAAGGGCGCCGGAACCTATCACCTCAACGGCAACGAGGCTCTCGAATATGCCCGCCTGCGCGAAATAGACAGCGACAGAGTGAGAACAGAGCGTCAGAGAACGATTCTTATGGCAATCTTCGCGAAGTTCAAGAAGATGTACTCGACCGAAAACTATTCGACCCTGCTCAGCAAGAGCACGAAGTTCCTCGATCAGGTTCTGCCGCTCGTGAGCACCGATTTCACAAAGAGCGAGATAATCAGCCAGGCAACGACATACGCCGGATATCTCAAGTGGCCCGTGACTGAAGCTATTATCCCGAGAGACAAGACTCCGCTGACGAAGATAAACGGCATTGAGGTGCTGATAGTCAACTGGGCAAAGGTCAAGAATGACATTCACGAAGTCCTCTATCCCGGCATTGAGCCCCAGGAGCAATCCTGAGGCTCATAGATAGGATAATTTACAGCTCGACGCCGCCGACAGGGCGGACAGAGAGAATATAGCACGAACCCGAACCGAATACTTTTTCCATCAGGTCTTTGTACTCATCAAGCTTATTGAGCGGTACAAAGGCCTGAATTGTTCCTGCGAAGCCGCCGCCGTGGACTCGCCATGCGCCGCAGCCGTCAAGCAGCTTTTCGCTCAGCGAAAGCGCGAGCGACACGGGCTGCTCGGACGCTTTCTTGCAGGAATAGACATTCTGGTTGTACATATAAGAAGAGCGTCCGCTCTCGATAATATATTTCTTGAAAGTCTCGAAGTCGCCCGCCTTGAGCGCGGCTGCCTGCTTCTCGACGCGCGCATTGTCGCCATAGAAATGCATGGCGCGAAGCACAGCTCTGTCGCCGCAGGAGGAGCGGATATCGGCTATGTTCTTCATGAACTCGTCCTCGTCGACCTCGCGCAGGACGCTCTTGCCGAGGTATTCGGCGACGCTCTCCATCTCCTTGCGCACGGCGGCATACTCATCCGTAAGGTCGGAGTGGCTTCCGCCGGTATCCACGATGCAAAGGGCATATCCGCAGGAGGCGAAATCAAAATCAAGCTTCTCAATAACGGGATTTGCGGGGTCGGCAAAGTCAATCTCAACGAACGAGCCGACCGAGCTTGTCATCTGGTCGAGCAGACCGCAGGGCTTGCCGAAGAACTTGTTCTCCGCCGCCTGAGCTATCTGCGCGATTTCAACATCGCTCACCTTGCCGTCATTAAACAGATGGTTGAGGATAGTTCCGAGCAGGACTTCAAACGCCGCAGAGGACGAAAGGCCAGAGCCGGAGAGCACATCGGACGCGGTCGCCGCATCGAATGCGCCGATATTATATCCGCGCGACTTGAACTCGGCGCACACGCCGCGGACAAGTGCCTTTGACTTGCCAAACTCGGCTTCGTGCGGCTCGAGGTCGCTGATATCGATCGTGTCCATGGCGTAGCCTTCGCTCTTGACATTGACTACGGTTCCCTCGCTCTTCGCGGCAACGGCTATAGCGTCAAGATTGACGCTCGCGGCGAGCACGCGGCCGTGGTTATGGTCGGTGTGGTTGCCGCCGATTTCGGTTCTGCCGGGTGCGCTGAAGAGACCCGCCTCACGGCTCGAACCGTAAAACTCCTCGAACTCGCCGATAACGCGGCAATAGCGCTTTTTCTGGGCATCGACGGTGCCGGACGGATAGAGCTTTGAAAGCTCGGCGTCATATGCGCCGTCGGTCATTCTTTTTTTCAGAACATCTGTGGTATACATAAATCTACCTCGTTTCCGTGATATTAATTATCTTTATTTTTCTTTGAGCTTGAAACGCTCTTTTCAACTAAAAGCCATATGAGGTTGACGCACAAAAGCGATGCGCCGCTTATGGTCAGGGCTATCATCAGGGGCACAAGGAACGCAGACGAGAGCGGATCGAAAACGTTAGTACCCATGAAAGTATAGGACAGCAGCTTCGGCGCAAAGCCCGCCGCCGAAAGCAGGATGAACTGCCAATAAGGGAACCTGAGCGAGCCGTAAATCCGGCTGACGCTGCCGAGCGGGAATCCGGGGATAAGGCGCAGGGCAAAAAGCAGAGCCTTGTTGACCTTGCCGGAGCTCTCGATTATCTTTCTGGCGCGTTCATTCTTGCTGATTATCTTCCATGCGTTCCCGCTGCCGAACTTCATACCCTCAAAATATTTGATGCTCATCATAATGATAATTCCGAGGAAGTTCACTATCAACGCCCAATATGACGGCAGAACGACGCCGGTAAGGACGCAGATTGCCGAGACCGAGAGGAACGGGATAAAGGTGCGCACAAGGAAGACTATCAGCATGGCGAGCACAAACTTCCAGCTGATGCCGAGCGACTGTATGAACTGCTCTGCTTCAAGCAGCTTTTCCTGATAGACCTTATACCAGAGCCACAGCTGGTCATATCTCAGCAGATAGACAACTACCGAGACGGCTGCGGCGGATATCAGCAATGCGAAGCCCGCGGCGTTCATTATGCCGCTTCGTGTCCAATGCTTTTTCAAGCCTTCACCTCAACAAAAGTTTACATATAATTGTATAACATATTTCAGATCTTTTCAACTCAAACCGCACAAATTTTAGCGCAAATATCTTTTAAGCGAACGCACAATATGATATAATAGTATCATGATGTGTAATATGCACACAGACATATTATTCAACAGGTCAAGAGGAGGAATTTTCATGGGCAAGAAAGCTGTCGTTCTCAGCGGAGGCGGAGCAAAGGGCGGCTATCAGATAGGGGTCTGGAAGGTGCTCAGGCAGATGGGATTCACGCCCGACATTGTCGTCGGCACATCCGTCGGCGCACTCAACGGCGCGCTCATGGCGCTCGACAATTTCGACGCGGCGCTCGACATCTGGGAAAATATGAGCATGGACAGCGTGTTTCAGAATTTCGTCAACATGTCCGACGAAGAAAACCCCGACCGTGAATCATACATAAAAGAGCTCGCAAAAGAGGCTATTTTTAAAGGCGGCGCGGACTACACTCCGCTGCAGGAGCGCGTCAAATCGCTCATGGACGAAGAAAAGCTGCGCACCTCGCCGATACGCTTCGGACTGGTCACGACGATGTTCCCGAAGATAAAGCCGGTCGAAGTTTTCATCGAAGATATTCCCGAGGGCAAAGCCGCAGACTATGTGCTCGCGAGCGCGGCGGCGTTCCCGTTCATGAAGTCATATAAAATCGGCGAATCCGCTTTCGTCGACGGCGGATATTCGGACAACATGCCGGTCAAAATGGCTATCGAAGCGGGTGCGAACGACATTGTGGTTGTCAACATCGGCAAGAATCCCGGCGCAAAGTTCGGCGAGGCGGACAATGTCTCGTTCAAATATATCAGCAGCAAGAAGCCGCTCAACGATGTTTTCGGCGGTATGCTGATGTTTGACGGCGACATATCGCGCGGGAACATCCGCCAGGGCGAGCTCGACGCATACAAGGCATATGATCTGCTCGACGGATATTACTATGCGTTCAAGAAATACGAAAAATACAAGATCGCGCCGTTTGAGCCCTACTGCGCGAAGAAATTCGACGCGATATTCTCGGGTCTCCCGAGCGCGGGCAGAATAGAGAGAGGCGGACGCGAAAGCGTGCTGAACTTCCTGCGCGGATACGACGACAGACCGTTTGAGTTCAACTCAAACGTGCTCTACTGCGCCGAGACCGCCGGCGATATTTTCGGCATCAACACGCGCGAGGAATACACCGTCGCGAGCTTCGACAAGCTCATAAACGAGAACGCGACGGCGCTCATCACCGAGGAATACGGCACAAAAATCGATGAACTGACCGAGAAGCTCGACAAGGGTCTGAGTCTCGATCTGCTCAAGATGGTAGCGAACAATTTTGACAAAAAGTTCCTGCTCGCCTACACGCTGAAAATTCTGCTTGGCGACAGGATAGAATATTCAGACAAACGCAGGCTTTGGCTGATAGCGGACATCATGCCGCAGGTATTCTGCGCCGCACTCTACTGCTGCGCGTCGATACTCAACGCCAAAGAATACGGAAAGGAAATGCAGGATGAAGATAGTAATTCTTGACGGATACACAACGAACCCCGGGGATCTCAGCTGGGATTTTCTCAACGAATTCGGCACATACACGGTCTACGACCGCACGCCGAAGGAGAAGATAGTCGAGCGCGCTCAGGGGTGCGATATAATCATAACCAACAAGACGCCTATAGACGCCCGGACGATAGCCGCCCTGCCGGAGCTCAAGTTTATCACTCTGCTGAGCACGGGCTTCAATGTTGTTGACGTTGATTTTGCGCGCGAAAAGGGCATCCCGGTTTCAAACGTGCCGTGCTACAGCACCTCGGCGGTGGCTCAGCTCGTGTTTGCGTTCATTCTCGAACACACCAACCGCGTTGCGCTGCACAGCGAAGCGGTCCACGGCGGCGAATGGAGCAGCTGCCCGAACTTCTGCTTCTGGAAGTCCCCGCTGACCGAGCTCCAGGGCAAGGCCATAGGTATCATCGGATACGGCAAGATAGGCAAGGCGGTCGCCAAAATTGCAGAAGCTTTCGGCATGGATGTGCTCGCCAATTCGCGCTCCGCAAAAGTCGGAGACTGCGACGGGGCGGTCAGATTCGTTGAGATTGATGAGCTGCTCAAAAAATCTGACTTTGTGACTCTCCACTGTCCGCTGACTCCGCAGACAACCGGGCTTGTAAACGCTGAGTTTATTGCGAAGATGAAGCCGAACGCATTTCTCATCAACACCTCGCGCGGCCCCGTAGTTGACGAGCAGGCGCTCGCCGACGCGCTGAAATCGGGCAGGATATCGGGCGCGGGAGTTGACGTTCTCTCGACCGAGCCGCCGAAAGAAAGCAATCCGCTGCTCGGATGCGAAAACTGCCTGATAACCCCGCACATCGCCTGGGCGGGATTTGAGACGAGGACGAGGCTCGTCGGAATAGTTGAAGAAAATCTCAGAGCATTCGTCAAGGGCGAACCGATAAATGTGGTGAATAAGTAAAAAACAAAAGGCTGTCGCACTAATATGTGTCGGCAGCCTTTTTAAATTGAACGGTATTATAAAGCAGGATAAGTTCACTCGGATTTTGATCTTGCAATACCCAACTGTAACGCACCGCTGCCGCGTGAGCGGCACGATATGAAATTGTATAATTCACACTCTGCCTTCGCATCCTACCATAATCAAGCATTTTATATTTCCCGCGTTTCGGCATTTTTTTGTTTGAAAAAGAAAACGCCTGCAAAAGAAAAGCAAAGCCTACCCATGGGGAACCGTGGGTAGGCTTTGCAAATTCGGAACATCCATTAAAATGTGATGCTTGATTTTATCAGAACGAGAGGATGACTTTCATCTCGAGCTTCTTGTATTTGGGAATTTTATACGGCTTTTTGAGCGTTGCGATCGCGGGGACATCGCCGCCGACGCCCTGCTGCCTGCCGTCGATATTGACAGTCAGGTTCGGTGTGCGCCCAAGCTCGCAGGAGTGAGCCGCATCATAGAGCATCTTCTTCGTATACGGGTGGACGCTCATCTCAAACGGAGTTCCTGCCGCAGTCACCGTGACTCCCCTCTCGCCGCCGACCTTGAGCCATCTGACATCGCAGCGGTTCGCGTTCTCCTGCGGGAACAGGTAATCGTGAATGAAGCTCTCTGCGCTCTGGAAGCGATAAACGCCGAGGCGCGCCGAGGTCTTGCGGTCGCAGTAGTTCTCGTGCGGGCCCTTGCCGTAATACTCTATTCCGTCGACTCCGTCGGTCAGCTCAAAGGTCAGACCGTAGCGCGGCAAATTGACCGGGGTGATGTTCTTGCAGGTCAGCGACGCGGAGAGCGTGCCGTCCGGGAACACAAGGTATTCGGTAACGATATCCGAAAGATACTTCGTGCGCCACTTGACGCTGAGTTTGACACAGCTGCCGAAATGCTCCGCCTTGACGGAAACAGGGCGCATCATGCGCTCTGCGCTGTCGAAAGCGTGCAGACCGATAAGAGTCTTGACCCACTCAAACGGCACCTGAGCCATGCGCTCGTTGTCGATATTCGCGCGGGAAAACTGCGGGCGAATGCCGCGCTCAAGGCGCTCGACGCCGTCCTTTTTATATGAGCAGAGCTCTCCGGTCTTTTTGCTGAGCTTCACTTCAAAGCCGTTTCCGGAGACGACATAGCACTTGTCGTTCTTTGAATATTTTATTTCAACTTTCTTGCCGTCCGCTTTCGGAGCAGACGAAGAATAGTTATACTTGCCGAGAACAAACTGCTCGCGCGCCATGGTGTGACCCGCTTCGAGGTGCATCATATCGCGGCGCAGAATCAGCTCGCAGTCGAGAGTGCGCTCGTTTTCGGTTCTGATATCGAACGGGATATCGACATACGCCTTTTCGAGATAGCCCTTGTCGGGGAGATCGAGCTCGGCGGATTCGATAAGCCTGCCCTGTTCGCGCAGTTCAAGGCGAAGCTTGAAATTCTCGAGCGAGGTGAACATAAAGCGGTTGAGAATAGCTATTCTGCCGTGGCTGAGCGAGAAATCGACCTGCTGATAGCATTTGACAACTTCATAATAGTGCGGGTTGGGCGTGCGGTCGCCGCGAAAAACTCCGTTGAAAGCGAAGTTTGAATCGTTCGGCTTGTCGCCGAAGTCGCCGCCGTAGTTCCACTTATCCTTGCCGTCTGCGGTCTTTGTTCTTATCGCCTGGTCGGCAAAATCCCAGATATATCCGCCCGCGAGACGGTCATATTTCTTGAAATCCTCCCAGTAATCGGCGAAGTTGCCCATGCTGTTGCCCATGGCGTGGGAATATTCGCACTCGATGAACGGCTTGTCGATATAATCCGAAGGCTTGAGATGATAACCGAGACCGAGGTTCCAGAGCGCGCGGCTGTGGGTATGCGGCTTGTTCTCGCCTATCTCCTTCATCGCGGTCTGCACGGTGTACATCTCGCTGAACAGATCGCTCGTTTTGAGCTTTGCGTCGGGTTCATAGTGAACCGGGCGGGTCTTGTCTATCTTCAGAATCTCTTTCTTCATCTCGGCGAATGCGTTGCCGTTGCCGGACTCGTTGCCGAGCGACCAGAAGAGAATACATGAATGGTTCTTATAGCTGTTAACCATATTGCGCACGCGGTAGCAGCACTCGGCTGTCCAATGCGGATCACTGCGCGGGACACGCGTTGCGAGGCCGTGGGTCTCGAGGTTGTTCTCGCTCATGACGAGAATACCTATCTCATCGCACAGCTCGTAGAATCGGCGAGAATTCGGATAATGGCAGGTACGCACATTGGTTATGTTGCTGTTCTTGAGCAGCTCGAGGTCACTCCTGATTATGCTCTCGGGCACGGCGTGGCCGTAGTCCGGGTGGAAATCGTGGCGGTTGACGCCGCAGATTTTGAGCGGAACGCCGTTGAGCAGAATGAACGGTCCTCTGCCGGTCTTGCGGTCATAGGGCGTTATCTTCACTTTTCTGAAGCCAAATTTATGCTCCCTGCGGTCGGTGTACTCACCGCCGGAAAGAGTGACACGGACAGTGTAGAGATACGGATCCTCATGGCTCCAGAGTTCGAAGTTGCTGACAGGTATTTCAAAAGAAATATTGCAATATTCGCCGTCCGCAAGGGGTTTTACATCCGCCTCGGCAGACGCGAATCCTGCGCCGTCGGCGCGAAGAATCTCGACCTTGAGCTTGCCGCCGTCGAACTGAGCGCGGCGCGCCTTGACAACGCAGTCAAGCTTGAACACGGCGGACTTGAAATCCTCCGCCATCTCGCTGCGCATATACATATCCTCTATAAAAACTTTCGGCTCATAGACGAGCGTCACATCGCGGAAGATACCGGAGAGGCGCCACATATCCTGATCCTCAAGATAGCTGCCCGTGCAGTAGCGGCGCACGGTGACTGCGAGGCGGTTGGTACCCGGATGAACAAAGTCCGTTATATCGTACTCGCACTCGTCAAATGTATCCTGAGAATAGCCGACAAACTTGCCGTTGACAAACACTTCGCCGCTCGAATTGATGCCGCCGAAGTGAATAAATATATTGTCCTCGGTCTCGTCGACCTCAAACTCGCGGACATAGAGCCCGCAGGAGTTGAGCTCCGGCTTTATGTAAGGGATCTTCGTGGTGGAGATTGCCTTGGGATAATTGATATTGGTATATATCGGGGTGTCGTAGCCCTTTATCTGCCACTCTGACGGAACTTCGAGATCGTCGAACGAGCTCAAATCAAAATTGGGCGCATAGTAGCCCTCGATGATATCGTTGACGCTCTCGCAATAATGGAATTTCCAGACGCCGTTGAGGCTGACGGTCTTTTTCTCCCACGCCTCATCGCGCGGAAAACCGGCTGCGCTTCGCGGCTCTGTGTTGACGGAATATACATCTATATCCTGCCAAAATTCTTTTTCTGTATTTTTTGTCATAATGACCCTCCCGGGAAATGAAAGTCTTTTGATAATATTATCATACACCGAGCGTTCCAGTCAAGAACGCAAAAGTATAAAAAACGGCGTGCGCCGCCTTTTTGGGCTTCGCACGCCTTCAGCCTCAGTTCAGCTTGTCGTATGCTTTCAAGAATTCAGTCACATCGGCGAGCATTTTTTCCGTGCCGCCCGCGGTGTTGCTCTCGAGATTCAAAACGAGAATCGGGTCATGCACGCTCATGCGCAGCAGGAACCATCCGTCGCCGTTATCTTTGTCAGTATTTATTCTGATGCCCTCGTAGTTTATCTTCTCCGCCTGCCAGCCGTCGCGCTCTTCGGCGAGAGCTTTCAGGTCGGCTATGACTTTTTCGCCGTATGGCTTGAAATCCTCAAGGTCTATCTTGAACCTGCGTTCAAGCTCCTCCGCCGGCTCTTCAAGGTCGGAAATGAAGCTCTCAAGGCTGCCGCCGCTCTTTTTGAGCAGAGCCGCTTTTATAATGAGCTTCGTGACAAGATACGCGCCGTCGTCGAGATAATAATTCTCCCTGAACGCGGCATGGCCGGAGGTCTCAATCGCAAGCGGGCAGTCGATGCCCTCTTTATTGAGTTCTATTTGCTTGTTGATAACATTCTTATAGCCGCGCTTAAATCTGATATGCTTGCCGCCGTGCGCCTCGATGAACTTCGTGAGTCCTGCGGAGGTTACAGAGTCGGTGACTATAACCGCGCCGGGCTCGTTTTCAAGTATAACAGCCGATATCATGGCGACAAGGCGGTTGCGGTTGAGTTCCCTGCCGTCGGAGAGAATGCAGCCCGCTCTGTCAACATCGGTATCAAACACAATGCCGAAATCGGCTTTTGTCTGTTTGACCCGCTCGGCGGCGCTGTCTATCATCACAGTAGATTCGGGGTTCGGCACATATACGGGGAAGTTGCCGTCCGGCTCGAGATTCATGCTCGGCGAGACATCGGCACCCAGAGGAGCGAGAACTTCGGAAGCGTAGAATCCGCCCGCGCCGTTTCCGGCGTCTACCATTATTCTCATACCCGCAAGAGGTTTGTCGGCCTCGTCCGCGCCGATGCCTTTGCAGATAAGCGAGCGCAGATGCGCGGCATACTGCTTCATATGGTCGCACGAGGTTATTTTGGCAGGAGCATCGACGAGTTCGATATTCTCCGCTTTTTCGAGTATGTAAGCGATATCGGGCGAATCGAGTCCGCCGTCGACGGTGAAAAATTTGAGTCCGTTTCTGTCGCCCGGATGGTGGCTCGCAGTCATCTGGACGGAGCCGTCGCAGGGCAGATCGAGCACAGCCATAAACATGGCGGGAGTTGAGCTGAGCGAGCAGTCGATTATATTGACGCCGCGCAAAGCGAGTCCCCTGACGACCGCCGCACTTATACGCCCAGCCGAAAGGCGCGGATCGTGGCCGATGGCAACGGTAAGCTTATCCGCCGCTTTGCCTGTCTTTTCGCTGAGAAAATCCGCAAACGCCGCGCTCGCCTTTGAGATAAACTCGTCGCTCATATAGAGCGACTCGTCGCCGTTTCCGATGCCTATTCCGCGGATATCCGTTCCGCTCTTGAACTTTTTATAGATGCCTGTCATATCCGTTCCTCCCGTTTCTTCTGCGTCATTCGGCGCAGATATCGTTTTTGATTTTGCCGTAGGTCTTTTCGCCTATCCCGTCGACATTCGTTATCTCCCACGGATAGATAAATTCTCCGTGCTCCTCGCGGTAGCCGACAATATTTTCGGCTTTCTCTTCTCCGATGCCGTCGAGCGCGGTCAGCTCTTCTTTGTCGGCAGAGTTTATGTCTATCCCGCCGCTGTGCGAAGAAGTATATTGAATTATACTCCCGACACGGCTCGGAGAGAACCGCAGGGCAAATGTCGCAGATATTGCCGCGGCGAGCAGAATAAACGCGGACGCCGCAAGCAGAAGTTCGTTTTTCGATCTGCTCACAGCGTCCACCTCCGGCAATTTATTGAGTTTATTGTAACATATAGAAGGAGGGATTTCAACCGATTATTATTTCAAAAATCCCACCAACTCATCCGTGTCGTGCGGGTTGATGCGCTTGGAGATTATATATGTCTTGTCGCTGCCGTCCGCGTTTTTCTCGCCGAAGCGGCCGTAGGACGAGGTGACTGCCGTGCCGTCGGGAAGCACGACATTGCCGCAATAGGCAGTGTCGGCGTTCGCTTCTATTTCGGGCTCGGTCTGACCGTCGAGATAAGTGTGAGCTATCTTGATTCGATAGTCGCCCTCGGTGCCGTTTTTCAGGTCGTCGTAGCTGCCTATCCACGCTATCCAGCCCTCGCTGTACCAGTCGCCGTTGTCGGAATGGAACTTCACTTTTTCCGGGTCACGCTCTATCGAGCGAAAGGTTATAAACAGCCTGCCGTCTTTCAGATAGTCCGCTTTATGGCGCTCGCCGTTGAGAGCCGCAGGAGCATGGACTGGTTCCGACCATGTTTTGCCCTCATCGCGCGAAAACGAGATAAGTGAATTTTCCTTCTTCGTGTTCGAGCGCGAGATGAGGCAGAGCTCGTCGCCCTCTCCCCTGTCGCTTCGTATGACTTCGACCTCGCACATGTTCGAACGCAGTTCTATATCTCTGTGGGCGGCGAAATATTTCTCCGGCTCGCTCCACTGCACGCGCCCGTCGGAGGTGAAGCTGAGGATGGTTTTGTAGTTATAGAAATCGCCGTCGTGGAAGAAGCCCATCCATTTATCGACAAATTTGCCGTTCTCCTTGAGCCTTGTCAGCGACGCCATGGCGACTATCGGGATAAGCTCATAGCCGTCGGCTCGCGAATAAAATGTCTCAAACTCGCTCCATGTTTCGCCCTCGTCGCAGGAGACGGAGCAGTTGAAGCCGCCGGGGGTGTCCATTCCGGGCCACTTGGAGTTTGCGGAAATGAGAATCAGTTTGTCGGGCGTGCCGTCCGAAAATTCGAGGCGGTAGACAGTCGGTGTCTCGAGCGATTTTTTCCACGACTCGGGCGGAGAGGCTATATTTTTTGTGTAGCTGCGCCCGCCGTCCGCGCTTATTTTATTGAGAACGGCGCCCTTGCCGTGGCCGTGGGGATATACAGTAAGAATATCGCCGTTTTTGAGCAGAACAGAGTCGGGGTGGCCAAGATAACTTTCGCTGTCGTCGACCACGGTCTGTTCGTATAGATAAGCGTATTTTTCCGCTGTATTCTCCGGCTTCACGCTCAGATCGAGCTGAGGGACGGTATAATTTTTGCCGATAAAATCATTCATAGTTTTACTCCGCTATCGCTCTTATTCTGAACGCCTTGACGCCGTGGGGCTCGACAAATGCGCTGAGCGTTGTGTTGATGACGGAAGTCTCTTTTGTCCACAGGTCATATACCTCATATTCCTGCGCGAGCGGAGTGGTGATATACGAGCGGCAGACGATATCGTCCATGCGGTGCTCAAAATATCTTGTGTCGCTGCCCTTGTTGAAGAAGCAAACCGCGACATCGCCGTTTTCAAGCGGCTTTATGAGCGTATCGGCTATGATAGTCGTCTTTATTCTTCTGCACTGCTCGCCGAGCGAATCCTGATCGATAGCAATCATATCTCTGTCGGTGAGTATTTTCAGCGTCTCGTTCTCCGTGTCGGCGGTGCCGTCCTCGCGGATAAATTCACGCACATCGTTGCCGAGAATGAGCGGAGCCGCCATGAAGCACCAGAGGGTGAAATGGCTGCGGTTTTCTTCGGCAGTCAAATCTCCGTTGCCGACCTCGAGCATATCCGGGTCGTTCCAGTTGCCCTTGCCGGAATATTTGAAGAGATTGACATTGACTTCGTATATGCCGAGAACAGACTTCCAGTTCGCCTGGATATCGGGCGTCGTGCGCCAAAGGTTGCCTGCCGCCGCGCCCCAGCGCCACGGGAGGTTTCTGCCCCACTCGCAGATGGAATAGACTATCGGGCGCTCCTCGGTGCCGTTTCTATCGGCATATTCGGCGGTTGCACGCATGAGCTCTCTGCCCATCTTAGCATACTGGATAGCCGCGCTGTCCTGTCTCGAAGCGACGGGGTTTTCAAGCTTGATTGTGTTCGAGCCCGCTTCGAGGGTTATCTTCACCTGATGTCTGCCGTCGGCGGTGGAGCCCTTGGTCGGCGGGACGGTGGTAGTATACTTATCCTCGCCGTTGACGGTGACTTCGAGATATTTGAAGCTGTTGCTCTTCTTTCTGATTCCGAGGGTGAGTGAATATTCGCCCGCCTCCGGGACTTCGACGGTAAACACCGCCGAGCCTCTGTGGGCGGAGAGACCGGAGATATATCTTCCGGAATCGAGGCGCTTGTCCTCCATTATTTTCGCGTCGCCGAAGAGTGCCGCATCGTCTGCGGGGACGGTAGTTTCAAACGAACCGTCGGCGTTGGAGACGCAGATATATTCAATATAGGGCGCACGCATCGGGATAGGCACATTGTGGCAGAAGTCGTGTTTGAAATATTCGACTCCCCACTCGGCAAACGTGTCCGCATCTATAGCCTCATTGCCGAGGCTCGCGGGCAGATCCTCGCAGGTAAGCGATCCGTTGGAGGAATATATACCGAGCTTGAGTCCGAGCTCGTTTATGCTCTTTACAAGCGCGGGTATGCCGCTCGGGAAGTTTGCAAAATCGCCCTGGAGTCTACCGTTCTCGTCGCGCATGGAGGATTGCCAACAATCGTCGAGATTGACATACTGATATCCCGCGTCCGCAAGTCCGCTCACCTTCATGGCTTCGGCCGTTTCGAGAATAAGCTTCTCATCAATTCTGTTTCTGAAAGTGTTCCAGCTCGACCAGCCCATCGGCGGGGTCAGAGCCGTGCCGTTTGAATATTTTTCATCGGTCGGGAAAGTGAGCTTGACGCTGTTAATTGCGTTTTTCGCCATATCCTCCGCCTCGTTTTTATCGGGCAGAATGTTCGGCGCAAACTTCTTGACCGCCGCATATGCTCCCGCGGCGACGCCTGCGAGGGCAGTCAGTTTGAATATCGATCCCATGAATATCAGTCCTTTCGGTTTAAAAACAAAAATCCACTTCTGCGAGGTTGTAAACCCGGCAAAACTGTGGTATTATTTAGTTGAACAAAAGACATTTCAAGATTGTCTTTCATATAGAAATATATCATATATACGCTTTTTGTCAAGGCAAAACGCGAAGATACGGAGGAAAACATGAGCACACAGAGACTTGTTAAAACATTCTGCGACCTTGTTTCAACAGGCAGCGAAACGGGTCACGAGCGCGCATTCTGCATAGAACTCGAAAAGGCGCTTATCGAAGCAGGCTTCGAGGTTGAGCGAGACGAAGAGGCCGGCAAGAAGTGCGGCTCTGACGGATTCAATATATACGGCTATCTCCCCGGCGAGGGCGAGAGCGTGCTGCTCTCCTGCCACACCGACACCGTCACTCCCGGCGCTGCGGTCACGCCCGTTGAGCGCGACGGAGTTATATATTCTGACGGCACTACAATTCTCGGCTCGGACGACAAGTCCGGCATAGCGGAGATAATCGAGGCTGTCACAAGGCTCAAGGAAAACGGCGAAAAGAACAGACCCGTCGAAGTCCTGTTCTCCCTCTCGGAAGAAGTCGGTATGCTCGGCTCGCGCTATGCGGACTACGGCAAGATAAAGAGCAAGACAGCTCTTGTGCTCGACGGCGAGGACATCGGTGAGATAGTCAACTCCGCTGCGGCGAATATAGTTATGTCGATAAGCTTCTTCGGCAAGAAGGCGCACGCCGGCGTATGCCCCGAGAACGGCATACACGCACTCAAGGCTGCGGCATACGCGGCGGCAAACATCCCCGTGGGTCATGTTGACGACATAAGCGTGCAGAACATCAGCAATTTCGTCTCCGAGGGTCCGACCAATATCGTAGCGGACAAAGCGTCGTTTGACATGGAGTTCCGCTCATACGACGAGGACACGGTTCAGAAGCACATCGCCGACGCGCTCGCGGTCATGAAAGAGGCATGCGAGAAGTTCGGAACCACATTTGAATATGACAGCGAACGCCACTCCGGCGCGTTCACCGTTGACCCCGAGTCGCAGTTCATAAAAGATATTTTTGCGGCATACGAGGCGGCGGGCATCCGCCCGTATCTCTCCAAGACGCTTGGCGGCTGCGACGCTTCAAACATTGCACTGCACGACATCGCCGTTGTCAACATCGGCACGGGTATGCGAGACGTTCACACGACAGCAGAGAACATCTCGATAAAAGACATGGAGGACAGCACGCGCTTTCTCTGCGAACTGCTCAAGGCATAAACAATATCCCCGAAAGGAGCTTTTGATATGAAACTTATAACAGCGGTTATCGGCAAAAAGGACCTCAACCCCGTCTGCGACGCGCTCAGGGAAGCGGGATATTCATTCACAAAGATCCCGACCTCCGGCGGATTCCTGCGCAGCAGCAACATGACTCTGCTCATCGGCGTTGACGACGACAAGCTCGCCAATGCGGTCGAGCTGATAAACCAAAACTGCAAGACCCGCACCGAGCAGGCTGAGGACAAGAAAGTCAAGGTCGGCGGCGCAACTCTGTTCGTGACAGATGTTGAGCGGTTTGAGAAGATGTAAAAAACAATAAGCCGCCCGGATACCAGCGGCTACGAAAGAAAAACGAACGGCTGCAGCAAATCGCTGCGGCTGTTTTTTATATGACGAAAAATATATAATAAATAAAAAGCGCGGGGACAAGCAATGAACAATAGCGAAAACCGGTAGGAGCAAAAACTTCGACCGGTTTTTTATTTGAGATAAGCCGTAAATTCTATTGTGTTGCCGTCCGTAAGCTCGGCCTTTATCGAGCCCTTATGAGCCTCCGCTATGCCCCGCGCTATCGAGAGTCCTATTCCGAAGCCGCCCGCGCTTCGCGCCTTGTCGGTGCGGTAAAAACGGTCAAACAGCTTCTTTGTCTCGTCCGCGTCAACATTTTCGCAGCCGTTTGACGAGCGTATAACAACACCCCGCCTGTCCTTTTCGAGCCTTAGCGTTATAGGGGAGCCGGGAGAGGCATATTTCACGGCGTTGTCAATCAAAACGGATACCAATCGGCGCACCGCATACTCGTCGCCCGTATAGCGAATACCCGGAGCGATATCCGTTTCGAGCCTGTGCCCCGGACGATAAGGCGGTGGCTGCGTGTTCTGCGTTCCTCTTTGGATAGCTTCTGACGCAACATTTTTTCCCGGTTCTCAAACTGCCGGATTTTCTTCTTTCCGTCCTCAATCTCGGCTTGCAATTCCTCGCGGGTTTTCTCTCTCGGTTTCGTCATGGGTGGTCGCTCCTTTCTGTCCGTAGACATAGAAAAAGGACAGTCGATTTGCTCGGCTGTCCTGATGGTAGTATTAAATTTTCATGGGGTTATCCGTTGAAAGAACTTAGGTCAAGCGCACCATTATTTATCAGCTCTTGGATAATGGTAGCCAAATCGTTTTTCACACTTTCGCTTTCAGTTTTTGCACCCGCATTTTCAACATATACGGTGCTATCTCCCAACTTAAATGTCGCATAGTAAATTACATTCTGTTCTCCCACGCTGTTCCGGTCTGTTACAAAATATCCTGCCGTCACGCTTGTGCCATTTACTTCGCTACTTTCTTCACTTCCTACAATCTTCGTATCAAGTAATGCTATATCCGTTGTAGATATTACCACTTTGGCATTTTCGATTTTTCCCTCAAAACCAATCAATTCTTTGTTGCTGTCGGAAACAGTATCATCAACACGAAAAACTGCATGAGCTGTAACGGTCAAGTTTGGAAAAAGAGATGCAGCTTCCGTTTCCGTAAGTTGCCTTGTTGTTATAGTCCCGTCAATGTCAATGCTTGAGCCAGCAGTTTCCGATTTTACAAAGATGATTTCATTTCCGTTGTCCAAAGTGGCAATGTCAGTTTTGTTCCCGAACAATCCACTTTGAAATACGCCTACGCCTAAAACAGCAATCAATGCAAAGCAAGCCGCCATAGCTCCCCACTTAACCCAACCGGGTTTCTTTGCTTTCTTTTTGTAGTTAAGGGCTTCATCAACATATTTCGTATCAAGTTCACTCATAGCGTCGGAAAACTTCTTTGCGTTCATACGAATACCTCTCTTTCAATCAAGTATTGTTTCATCTTCTCTCGGATACGGGTCAGCCGGACAGAGATATTTTTCTCTGAAAGCCCTACAAACTCGGCTATATCCTTGTAGCTGTCAGAGAACCAATAGCGGCGCATGAAGATAACACGGTTTTCGACCGTCAGCGTGTTCAAAAATTCCTCAATGATACGGGCTAACTCTCTGGCCTCAATCTCTGCTTCTACTGTGTTAGGGGCTGCTATGCAGGCTTCGATTTCCTCCATAGCAATCGTGTAATGGCTGCTTCGTTTTGCTGCCTCCTTTCTGTAATAAACCTTCAATGAAATGTTCCGAACTATTTTACAGATATAAGTCAGCAGTGGATTGGGGCGCGCCGGGGGAATCGCGTTCCATGCGCCTAAATAGGCATCGTTTACACATTCTTCCGCACCTTGCCTGCTCCCTACGATATGGTAGGAAAGATTGTGGAAGTCTTTTCCGTATTTTATGTCCAGTTCCCGTATGCCTTGTTCTGAACGCGCGAAAAACAATTCAATGATATTTTCATCTGTTATCATCACATCGCCTCCTTTCCGGCTACACCTATATACTACGATTTTAGCTGCAAATACTACATCAAATCTCAAACTTTTTCAAAAAAATTATACCACATCTTTTTGAATAGTGCGTGACAAGTTATCGGTATGTGCTTTCGCCGCTTCGCTGGCGGCTCTCCGGCGTTTCTCGCTGTATGGGGCGGTCAGACGGAAAGAGAAACGCCCCTTTGCAATATCAAACTCCATGCAGCCCGTGTCCGGGTCTGTGTCGGTCTGGCGGCAGATCGCCGGATAACGGCGGCTGTATACAAGCAGACGCTTTTTCAAGGCGGTGTTGTGGGTGCGGATATGGATAAGGGGGTCTTTCTCGTCAAACCAAATATCGGTGGTCTTTTCCTGCTTCGTAAGCCCTGTTCTCATAAACTCTCCTTTCTGCGCCCCTGTTACGCAATAGGGGCATTTTTCGGGTGTTTTTCCCGGCTCTTGACTTGGGGAAAATGAGGACAAGGCGGACAACCCGGACAGCAGCCCGGCGACACACCGCCCGACGGCGATCCGCGCCAAAACGGTTCGTGACAGATGTTGAGCGGTTTGAGAAGATGTAAAAAACAAATGAACCGTATATAAAAACCGAGCGGCCGCAGCAGTTTGCTGCGGCTGTTGTTTGTAAATACAGCACAGGGACTGGCAATGAAGAATAAAATATCCGAAAACAAAATATTTATTGCAACGCCGCTCATACTCGGCGCACTCTCATTATTCGCGTTTGCGCTTTATTTTTACAGCGCAAATCACGCGCCATACACATATACCGATGTTATAATTGCGGAACCGATACTCTCATTTGTCGGCGTAATTATTTCTTTCATCACACGAGAAAGCAGAAAAGCATGTCCGACATTGTGGATATGCGGGCTTTTCGCCTGCTTGTTCGGCTTTATAATATGTGTTATGGTTATTTTGATATTGGTGATGTTTGTTGCGGCGAGGGTCAGTGAATCGTGATGTTGATAATTGGAGTTTGAGGGTATAAAAATTTTTGCACTTATTTATCGCAAGCGTAAAGCCCCGTCGGATAACCGGCGGGGCTTTGCTGTATTTGCTGTATTTTATTTGCCTTCGTTTTGGAGCTTCTGCATATCCGCGGCGCGGATGGCGGTTCTCATTATCTTGCCGCTGCTGGTCTTGGGCAGCTCTCTAACGAACTCGACAACGCGGGGATATTTATACGGTGCGGTCGCGTGCTTGACATGGTTCTGTATCTCCTTGACAAGCTCGTCGCTAGGCTCATAGCCCTTGGCGAGGACAATGGTCGCCTTGACGACCTGACCTCTGTCGGGATGCGGCAGAGCGGTGACTGCGCACTCGAGCACGGACGGATGCTCCATCAGCGCACTTTCGACCTCGAACGGTCCGATGCGGTAGCCGGAGCACTTGATAACATCGTCGTTTCTGCCGACGAACCAGTAGTAGCCGTCGCCGTCGCGCCATGCGGTGTCGCCGGTGTTATAATAGCCGAACTTGAAGCTCTTCTCCATCGCGGCATCGTCTTTCCAGTAGTCGCGGAAGAGTCCGGTCGGATGACCCTGATCGACCCGGATGCAGATAGAACCGACCATACCGTCCTCGCACTCCTCGCCGTTTTCGTCGAGCAGAGCGATATCATAGCCGGGTGCGGGCTTGCCCATTGAACCGGGCTTTATCTCGACCCACGGATAGTTTGCGAGCAGGACGGAAGATTCACTCTGGCCGAAGCCCTCGTATATTCTCATGCCCGTCAGTCTCTCTATCTGATGGAAAACCTCGGGGTTGAGCGGCTCACCTGCAAGGCAGGCGTGCTCAATGTAGCTGAAATCGTATTTTGAAAGATCCTCTTTTATCAGGAAGCGGTATATTGTCGCGGGGGCGCAGAATGTGCTCGGGCGGATGCGCTCCATAGCCTCGATCATATCGATCGGGTGGAACTTCTCGGTGTCATATGCGCCGACAGCCGCGCCGCAGATCCACTGGCCGTAGATTTTGCCCCATGCGAACTTCGCCCAACCGGAGTCGGTCTGGGTCATATGTATCTTGTTTTCCTTGACGCACTGCCAATATCTCGCGGTTGTTATCTGACCGAGAGCGGAGGAGAAATCATGGCGCACCATCTTGGGCATTCCGCTCGTGCCGGAGGAGAAATAGAGCAGAGCCGTATCTGTGACGACGGTTCTCTTCTCGGGATCGGTCGGACGCTCGAACTCGGTCGAATAGCCGCCGATAACGGAGCGGTAATCTATTGCGCCGTCAACGGGCTTGTCGCCGACGGTGACATAATATTCGAGGTTCGGGCACTCGGGCAGGGAGTCACGGACATGCTGAACAACATCGTCGTCGCCGACGGTTATGAGCATTTTGACGCCCGCCGCGTTGATGCGGTAGACATAGTCCTTCTTCATCAGCTGGAACGATGCGGGAATAACTATCGCACCGATCTTGTGGAGTGCGGTTATGATAAACCAGACTTCGGGGCGCTGCTTCAAAACGAGCATGACTATGTCGCCTTTCTTTATGCCCTTGTCAAGCAGAAAGTTGACAGCCCTGTTGCTGTTGTCTTTTACATCTTTGAAAGTGTAGCGCGCCATATCGCCGGCATCGTTCGTCCAGACGAGGGCGAGCTTCTCGGGCTCGATATCCGCCCATGCATCAACAACATCGAAGCCAAAGTTGAAATCATCGGGCACATTTATTTTGAAATTCTGCTTCATATCCTCATAGCTGTCAAAGTCATAGCGGGGACAGAAGCGCTTGATTATATCATCCATTTTTTCTTTTTCCTTTCGGGGGATGTCGCAGTTTTATTCGTTGATAACGGTCAGGAATCTTGTTCTTCCGTCTACCGCCGCCTGGCCGTGCGGGAGGTTCGGATCGAAGTAGATAGCGTCGCCCTCATTGAGGATAAACGAATTCTTGCCGACCGTTACCTTGACCTTGCCCTCAAGGACGAGGTTGAACTCCTGGCCGGAGTGCATAACGAGCGCGGGCTCGGTCTCCTGCTCTTCGAGCGTGACGAGCATCGGCTCCATCTGGCGGTTCTTGAAGTTAAAAGCAAGGCTCTCGATATAATAGCCCGAATATCTGTCAACTCGAACTCCGTCGCCGCGTCTGACGATAGTGTAGCTGTCCATTCTCGGGGATTCACCGGTCATGAGCACGGTGCAGTCCGTGCCGAGTGCCGCCGCTATGGCGTAGAGCGCGCTGACGGGGATATCTTTTTCGCCCGACTCGTATTTTTCATATTCATCATGGGAGATATTCAGCTTCTCCGCCATTTCGGTTATTGATATTTCAAGGATCTCTCGCAGTTCCTTAATTCGCTTGGGTATCTGTAAAAGCTCGTCGTTCATTCTGTGCCTTCCTTTCCGTATATATGCGGTCTTGATGCGAACTATATTCTATTATTTTACTCTACATATATAGTTTTTTCAAGTGTACAGAGCAAATATAGGCTCAAAAATAATTGCGGTTTTGTTGTTTTTGCAATAGAAACGCGGGCGTTTATATGTTATAATATAACACTGAAAACGAAGTGAGGAGGCTCGGTATGACAAACATCACCGAAGATATCAAATATATCGGAGTAAACGACCGCGAAATCGACCTGTTTGAGGGTCAGTACGAAGTGCCCAACGGCATGGCATATAACTCATATGTCATTCTCGACGAAAAGGTTGCCGTCATGGACACGGTGGACAGGCACTTCACCGCCGAATGGCTCAAAAATCTCGAATCGGCGCTCGCCGGCAGGCAGCCAGATTATCTCATAGTTCAGCACATGGAGCCCGACCACTCGGCGGGCATCGCGGAATTTTCCGCAGCTTATCCCGACGCCGTGATAGTCGGCAACGACAAGACTTTCACGATGATAAAAAATTTCTACGGCGGGGATTTCATTAAAAATTCGCTTTCCGTCAAAAACGGCGACACGCTCTCGCTCGGCGAGCACGAGCTGAATTTCGTCTTTGCGCCGATGGTTCACTGGCCGGAGGTTATGATGACTTATGACGCAAAAGACAAGGTGTTCTTCTCGGCGGACGCGTTCGGCAAGTTCGGCGCGCTCGACGCGAACGAGGACTGGGCGTGCGAAGCGAGAAGATACTATTTCGGCATCGTCGGAAAATACGGCGGACCCGTGCAGACGCTGCTCAAGAAAGCCGCCGGGCTTGATATCGCGGTCATATGCCCGCTCCACGGACCTGTTCTCAGCGAGAATCTCGGATATTATCTGAATCTCTATGACATCTGGTCATCCTACGGCGTCGAGAGCGAGGGAGTCTGCATCGCCTACACTTCTGTATACGGCAACACGAAAAAGGCTGTCGAGTATCTTGCCGAGCAACTCAGGGCCAACGGCTGCGCAAAGGTCGCGGTCAACGACCTTGCCCGCTACGACATGGCGGAGGCTGTTGAGGACGCGTTCCGCTACGGAAAGCTCGTGCTCGCGACGACCACCTACAACGGAAGCATATTCCCGTTCATGCGCGACTTCATCGACCACCTGACCGAGCGAGGATATCAGAAGCGCACAGTTGCGTTTATCGAGAATGGCTCATGGGCGCCGACCGCCGCGAGGAACATGGCGAAGATGTTTGAAAACAGCAAGGATATCGAGCAAGTCGGTACGGTCACGATTCGTTCCGCAATGACCGACGAGAACAAAGCGCAGCTCGACGCGCTCGCGAAAGAGCTTGCATAAAAGAATAAGCAAAACTGCCGAACCCGTAAAAAGATTCGGCAGTTTTTATTTTAGTATAGATTCAAGTTTGCGAAACACATCTTTGCTCTCCGGCAGGAACGGAAGAAGCTGAAAGTCATGGAAAAGTCCGTCGTATTTATAGAGCTTCGCATCGACGCCTGCGCTGAGCGCATTGGCGAAAGCTGTGTCGCTGTCGCTCTCCCCCACCTCTGCCGTACCGCAGAAAAAGACTGTCGGCGGAAAGCCCGAAAAATCGGCAAACGACACCGAGAGATACGGGTCGAGGAGGTCATGCTCCCCGGCATATTTCGGGCGGCGTCTGAAATATGCTTCGTGATCTTTAAATTTTTCTTTCTTCGCGATACCGTAAAACGGGTCGCTGTGGCAGTTTCGCTCATATGACTCTCCACAGGCTGTCATATCGCCCCAGAGCGAAAAGCAGACGAGCTTTTTGGGCATCGGTCTGACGGAATCCCGGAGCTTCTGCGCGAGGGCGAGCACCAGATTTGCGCCGCTGCTGTCCCCGAGGACTACAATATTCTCGGGCTTTATGCCCTTTGCCGTCAGCATATCCCACGCGCACATGACATCATCGAGCTGCGAGGGAAAGATATATTCTGGCATGGTTCTGTAATCGACGCTGAAAACGGCGGCTCCGCCTGCGGCACGGCTGTATTTCAGCGCGAGGCGGCGATAAGCATCAATAAGCTTTATTTTGAAGCTTCCGCCGTGGATATGAAAAATCACTGTGTCCGTTCCTGACTTTTCGGGAATGAGACTTTCGACAAAGCACTCGCCGCAGGGAGTTCGGGTCAGGGTATAATCCTTCGGCGGCTTATATCTGCTGACTTTATTTTCTACCGCTGCACCCGCGTTCGAACTCATATTCTCGTTCTTTATAAATCGGGAATGAAACACGGCGCTGAGCAATGCGCTTGTTATTCTTGCCGGCACGGAAGCCATAGTTATACTCCCCTGCCGAGCACGGCGTTCATATTTTTGACCAGCGGGTTCATGATGAATGGAATGAGCGTGCCCGCCTTTACAAAGCAATAGACTTCGTTCCACAGGGCATAAAATGCGAGCTTCTGCTCCGCTTTTTCGCTCGCGCCGTATTTTTTGAGATATGTGTCGCAGAGGAAGAAACGTTTACCGGTCAGGTTATTGAACTGGAACAGATCATATTCGCGGTCGGCATACATGGAGTTGAGCGGATCGATGAAACCGGTTATCCGGAGTCCCTTGCCGACCATTATGTTGCCGACATTCAAATCGCCGTGGATAAGGCAGGCGTCGGAGATGGACTGGGAGAAGATATCCGAAAATTTGTCTCTCGCGCGGCTCATGGTCGAGACTATTTCGTAGGACAGCTGTCCGTCATCCGAGAGCTGTTTTGCAGCCGAATATACCTCATTCATAAACGGCTCATAGCACTCGAGCCAAGACGAGAACTGCGGGTTCATTGTGTCACCGAATTTGTCGCACCGACACTCGTGGATGCCGTGGAGCGCATCGGTCACTTTATCGGCGAAAGCCAGCTTCGCGCTTTTTGAATAAAGCAGCTTGCCGAATGACATAAAGAGCGTGCTGCCCTCGATTTTGTCCATAACATAGCAGTCGAGCGGTATGCTGCCGTCGGCGCTGCGGGAATATAATGCTTTCGGCATACGCACGCCGCAGTTTTCAGACAAAAGACACAAATCATGCGTCTCTTTTTCGAGCATTCCGTCGGCGCGCAGAAACTTGACGACCGCCTCAATGCCGTCGCCGAAGGTCACGCCGACCGCCGTACCGAACGATCCGCCGCCGAGATTTTTTGTTTTAACGCCGCTTTTGCCGAGTCCCTCTTCGCAGACGGCGAGAGCATATTCCGCCGCCTTTTCGGGTTCAAGGGATTTTGGGATCACTTTTTCCACATTCATAGCACCGCTCCGTTTCGTGTTTGTTCAATACAAATTCTATCAAATTCCGCAGAAACATAAAATATCCCGGGGACGCTTTTTTCTATCCCCGAGAAACTTTATTCTGTCATTTTTCTGTATGCGCTCGGCGTCATGCCGTAAGATGCGAAGAACTGCTTATATAGTCCGGACGGGTTGTTATACCCCGCCTCGCGAGCAATTTCTTCTATCGGAAGATCGGTGTCCGCCATGAGCTGAGCCGCTTTTTGCAGCTTGTAGGACAGCAGCAATTCCGAAAAGCTCGCGCCGAGGCGTTCTTTTATCATGCGCCCGGCGTATTTTTCGCTGTAGCCAAGCGTTGACGCGAAGCCGTGAAGAGACGCGGAGCCGATATTCTCGGCGAAATAGAGATTCAGCTCATCTGCAAGATGCCCGTCTCTATCGCGCTCGCCGCGCAGAAGTTCAATAAACAAAAGTGAAAGATAATTTTCAACAGCGCGTTCGGAATAGTCCGCGCCGCCGTAATATTCGCTGAGCAGGCGCATGACGATGAAATTGACCTGTTCGGAAGTTTTATCAAACACGGTCATTTCAGTGCCGATTTTCAAATTACCGGCGCATTTTTCAAATAGCTCCGTCGGAATGACGGTTTTTATTATATTATCGCCCTTGCGGCTCTTTTCGAGAGAATGCACCGTCCCCGGAGGAAGAATGCACGCCTGACCTTTTTTGAGCGTCAATTTTCGCTCGGGATTTCTGAAGTGCTGGGTACACTCGCCGGACAGGACATAGATAAATTCATAGAACGAGTGACCGTGATAATAGGGCTGCTGGCAGGCGGTATGCTTTCGCATATGAAATTTGTCGGACTTTCTTGTCGGGATAAACGGCTGACCGTTTGCGTCGAGCGTCTTGAGCGTTTCTTTATCGAAGCCCGCAGATATTATTTTATCCGCCTCTTCAAACTCTTCGGATATCATCTGCCTTATAGCAGCTTCCGATAATGTGGCGTTATAATCCTCGCGTTCGTGGCGGTCAAAAAGCTGAAAAAAGCCGCTGTTCGTCATAGCATTGTGTCTCAATCGTTCGCTTCTTCGGGTTCTGCCGCCGTTGCGGGCTCTGCCGAAGGAGATGTAGTCTCATGTGCCGCCGGAGCTTCGGTCGGCTGAGTTTCAACCTGACTTGTCTGCGCGGGCGCGGTATGGCTGCTCTGCGCGCGTGTGCCGGAGGCGGTAGAGCCGCCGAGGGTCGGGACGAGCCCCTGATTATACAGATCTATCGCCGAGACATGGTCGCTGCCGATATTAATATTCGTCTTGCCGTATAGCGCCAGTTGGAGCTCGCGCGCGGCGACGGGATAGTCGATGACCCAAGTGTCGAGCTGCATCCTTGCCACACGCCCGTAATAAGTATAGAGCCTCGCCGCAACATAGTTGCCCTCCGAGGGCATGACCATCTGCGCTATATCGTAGTTCATCCACTTCTGGGCGAACGCCTGAGTTAAAAGCGAGATTATCTCTCCCTTGCCGTAATTCGTATGCACGTTCGGCAGGACGATATCCATAGCGTTGTTGAGCTGACCCAGAGACGCGCCCTGCGCGCTCTTTATAAGCGCGGTTATTATCGTGCGCTGTCGCGCGGTTCTGCCGAGGTCACCCGCCGCATCGACATGGCGGATACGGGTATAGACAAGCGCCTGCGCACCATTGAGCTTCACGGCATCGCCGGACTGAATCTTATCTATCTGAGTGGTCGTGCGGTTGATATACTCCGCCTCATACGGCTCAATTTTCAGCGTCACGCCGCCGAGCGCATCGATAAGCTTCGGGAAGCTCTTGAAATCGACGCTGATATAGTGATCGATTTCTATCTTATAGTCGTTTTCGAGCGTTTCGATAAGAACGGGATAGCCGCCCCATCTATATGAATGGTTGAGCTTGCAGCAGCGCTCGGGATTTCTCGCCGCGTCGGGGATATTCATATATGTATAGCTGTCGCGCAGGAAAGAGACGAGGGTTATCTTCTTCGTGCGCTTGTTGAGTGAGAGCAGGATAAGGGCATCCGAGCGGCCGGTGTTGCTCTCGGCATCGTCAACGCCGATAAGCAGGACATTTATAACATTCTTGCTCGAATATTTTTCGCCGCCGTTCTTCGCCCACGCCGTTATGAGTGCGTCGAGACCGGAAGTGTCCGTCGCATCATACATATTGTCGAACTCATCTTCGGGCGCGAGAGTATAATCCGGGTCGACCTTTCCGTCCTTATCTATATTGATAAGCCCGACTTTTGCAAAAACATAAATGCCCATAGTCACAGCTGCCAGCACTAATATTGCAACCACAACAATTATAAATATCTTCAGATTTTTCTTGTTGTTGTCCATGAAGAACTCTTTTGCGCTTCGTTTCTTTTCGCTCATAGGACATTCTCCTTCGTTCGCGCATATACGCGTTTTCTGCTTTTTTCTTACCATACAATGGAAGCAATTTCCACCTTCTTATATATTTTCGGCAGAATACACATAAAAAGAGCAGCCCATAAGGACTGCTCTCTTAGCTTTATTTCGATTTCTGGGACTCGTTTTTAGAATTGCTCTTGGTATTCTTTGCGGTCTTTGTGCTCTCCGCTCCGTGGACATAAGCATAGGTGTAATTATACTTATACTTGCCGCGGTAGTAATATCCGCCATGCTCATCATCGACACAGTTGAGAACAAAGCCGACTATCTTCGCATCGGCAAACTCAAGCTGGCTGACGACGTTGACAAGCTCCTCTTTCTTTGTCGAGCCGGGGCGGACGACTATAACAGCGCCGTTGGTATACTTCGAGATGACCGCCGCATCGATAACCGCAGAAACGGGCGGAGTGTCAATAAATATATAGTCATATCTCTCTTTGAGCGTCTCCATGAGCTCGGCAAGAGCCTCGCTGCTCAAAAGCTCACTGGGGTTGGGCGGAAGATAGCCCGAGAATATGACATCGAGATTGTAATCGTCTATTCTGACTATGGCATCTTCAAGAGCGCAGGCGTTGACAAGCACATTCGTAAGACCGGGCGACGACTTGCGCGCAAGAAGCCTGTTGATATTCGGGCGGCGCAGGTCGCAGTCTATAAGCAGGACTTTTACATTGGTCTCGGCAAAGGTTATCGCGGTGTTGAGCACATTTATGCTCTTGCCGTCGCTCATGCCGCAGCTTGTGAATTCGACGACCTTGCAGCCCTTGCCGGGCATCGAGAAAATGATGTTGCTTCGCAGGGTGTTGTATGCTTCGTCGACGACGAAGCTGGTGTTGTCGCCGAGGATATATTTACGCTCGGACGGAGAATGATGGCTGCTTACTTTATTCTTTCTTCTGATAAGCTTCATTTAGACGCGCCCCCTTTCTTCGAAAAGAAGCCTTTCTTTCTTTCGCCGTTGTCGTCATAGAGAGTGAAATTCGGTATCTTGCCGACGACGGGAGCATCGAAGAGCTTGGCTATATCATCCTCGTCCTCGATATAGGAATTGAAGAGAACAAGAAGAACTATTATCGCAAGGGTTAATCCCGCGCCTATAACGCAGCCGATAAGGGTGAGTTTCTTGTAGGAGGGATATGCTATTTCTTCGGGCACGCGCGCAAGGTCGACGACCTTGACCGAGCTTCCCTCAACAAGATCCATTATGGCGTCCGGGGCAACTTTGGCTATCTCATTGACTATCTTAGCCGCCTCTTCGGGGTCGTTGTTGTTGATGGATATTTTAAGTATGGGTGTGTCCTCAACAGCCTCGGCGGTAAACGATGCGCGTATAGCGTCGACATTGTAGTTCTCTCCGAGCTTTTCCTTGACTCTGTTGAGAACATTATCGCTCGTAAGCAGTCCCTGATATGTAGTAACCAGGTTCTGGGACGCGCTGAGGTCGGACGAATATATCTTTTCGTCGTTCTCGCCGGTGTAGTTCTGAATATAAATAGTTGCGGTCGCTTTATACTGCGGGGTTATAAAGAACTTGGCATAAAGGAACACGCCGGAACCGCAGACAATGCCGACAAGCAATATCAGCCAGAGCCTTTTGAGAATTTCAAAGAAAAGGCGTTTAAGGTCAACATCAAATGTTTTAAGTTTTTCCATAAGCAATCCCCTCTCGGTGTCGTGGATATACAACACTATAATTATACATACAGCGACACGGTTTATCAAGTTATTTTTACTTTTTCTTACTTTACACCAAAACGGCGCATCATTTCCTTATAATTTTTGACAGCCTCGCCGTCTGCATCCTTCACTCCGCGCATCCACGCACGAAGCTCGCGGAACTGAGTGAATATTATTTTAACCGCCCTGACGGCATAGGCTATCGGCAAAAATATCGGGAATTTGTCAACTATCCTGCTGCGGCGGCGCATCTCGGACGAAGAGATAAACAGCTTTCGCTTGAGCGCTGCGGAGAATGTGTTGCTGCCGTCCTCATTCGCGAGGTACATCACCATATTCGCAGCCTTGCCGTAGCTTCCGGATTCAAAGACATATTCGCCCATCTCGTCGAGCAGCCCGCTCTCCGGCTCATCGCCGAACCAATGGAGTGAGAGCGCCTTGAGATTATTCATAACCTCGTCCAAATTATAGCGTTCAAAGACGGAGTTTATCTTCACCCAATCGAGCTCGTCTTTATATTTTTTCATATAGAGCGCCATATCGGCAAAGAATCTGACGCCGACTCCGCCCTGATGGAAATGACCGAACAGATGACCCATAAGAAAAATATAATTGTCGCTCGGGTCGAAATTATATTCAAATCCGTTTCCGTCGGTGAGCTGCCACGGCGGCGCAAAATATGTATCAAGCCCGGTCTCGCGCTGATGGTCGAGCACGGATTCGTGAACCTCGACCGAGATGAACGGGTCGCGGTGGAAAACATCGTGGTGTCCCTTATGTCCCTCGAAGCTGTACCCCGCCTGCGTGAGAACTTCTTTTATCTTCTCGTGGCTGTCGAGATCGGCGTAGGCATCTATATCCGCCATCTCGCGCATATCCTCGGACGGATAGAGCTGGGCGACATCCGCGCCCTTGAGAAAGATATGCTTTATCCCCGCAGACGAAAACAGGTTTTCGAGCTCGCCGCGCGTCATCTTCTGATTTGCACACTTGAACATGAGCATATTATGGCTGCCCTGGAGTTCCGTGACGATATTCGTCGGGACATTCCTGTTTTTGCGCAGGGCGTACCACAATATATTTGTCATATTATGCTCGCGGGCAAGCTCCAGCAGCTTTTCAAAATCGCCGCTGAAATCATCCGCACGGCCGCCTTCGAGCACGGTGCGCACAAGAAAAATATAATCTTCGTAAAGCTTCTTCACTTATATCCTCCGCTTTCAGCCGTTGAGAACAGCCGAAGTTATCTTCCTGACTATTTTATCATCCTGAACGATGCTGAATTTTCTGGCAAAGAGACAGCCGGAATTCATCAGCTCGTCATAATCCTCTGATTTAAATGTGTACGGGTGACCGCGCGTCCAGTCGATATAGCGCAGGCACGCTTCGTGGTCATCGTCGAACTTCTTGCTGTGCAGATTATCTGCAAAGCTTGAATTTATAATCACCGTCTGAACAAAGAATTCATCCGGAATATATGTGTGCTTAAACTGCTTGAACACAAATGATTTTTGCGAAATAAGATATTTTGCAAACTCGCCGGTCACGCTGAACCACTGCGAGCCGCGCTGCATCTTCTTGCCCTTTATTCTGTTTATCCCGAATATACGCCCGAGAACAGTCTCCGCTTGGGTGACAAGGCGGTTAAAGAAATTTCTTCTGCCGGAGGCAAAATGATAATACCTGACGCGCTCAAGCTCTTTTTCCGTAGGCTCGGGTGCGCCGAAATGAACGAACTCTTCGCCTTTATGTTCATCGAAATAGCGGTGCATCTCATCCTGATTTTTCAGCGGCAGATCCGCGCCGGAAATGAGATGGACATAGTCATATTCTCGTCCGCTCTCGAACGCAGCTTCGAGCAGCTCATACTCGCATCTGACCATGTCGAATCCGCCCCATCTTATATGGATACGCGGGACGAACTCAACGCGGGAGTTTTGCAGAACGCTTTGGATCCTGCTGATATCGAGCTTTGAATGGGAATCGATGTGTATATAAATGTCGTTACGCTCGTCGTCGATACATTTGAGAAGACTTTCGAGCAGGTCGAACTGATCGTGGGCTATTATCAGATATGCGTGCATGATGCACCTCCAATCAGCAATTATATACTATTTTATTTTTAACTTTATTTTCTACGCGCCGGGGCGGAATACAGCGGCCACGCGAAGGCGAAAATTATCGCTTTTATCTTTCGCTTTGCCGAAGCACCGCACCCGAGGAACGCCGCAAGGGCGCCGCGTATTTTTTTTATGACCTCGCGCTTGAACCACGGCTCGCGGTCGATGCCGGAATGCAGACTCTCCTCCGCACAGAACATGAGCACGCGCATACGGATATCCGCCGTTTCTTTACGTCCGAGCGACTTTCCGCACTCGCTGCCGCAGATATATTCGAGAACAGATATGCGGTCGATTATTTTTTTGTCGTTGAGCCGGCTCATGAGGCTGTCCGGTGCGGATTCATAATGATAGAGCCGTTTATCCGTATCCGCCTGCACCGAGACATTCTTGCTCACTTCGTAGTTGAAGAGCCAGTCCTCGGCGATGACAAGGCTTTCGTCGAAACGAATCTTCCCTATCGCCTTTTTGGAATAGACGGAGCGCCAGACATTGTTGTGCTTGCCGCAGGCGGAATAGGCAATTATAGAGTTTTTGTCGCTGAGCACTGTTATTTTGCCATCAGCCGAAATTTCATCCGGGCGTGAAGAATCGAAATAGCCGCAGCCGGAGCGATCGGCGTTGTTTTCGAGCGCGTTTTTCACCAGAGTTTCGTACATATCGGGCTCTACAAAATCATCGGCATCGACAAAGCCGATATATTCGCCCGACGCCATATCGAGTCCGGCGTTTCGCGCGGAAGACGCGCCGTTGTTCTTCTTATGTATCACCCTGACGCGCCAATCGCGCTTTGCCCATGAATCGCACATCGCGGGGCTGGCATCCGGCGAGCCGTCGTCGACCAGGACAAGTTCTATATTCCCATATGTCTGCGAAAGTATACTTTCGACACATCTGTCAAGATGCTTTTCCGCCTTGTAGACGGGAACAATGATGCTCAGAAGTTTATCCACCGAATTCACCTCTTAACGCCCTTGAGTCTGAGCAGAAGTTTTGAAAAAAGATTGAACGGATACGCCGCAAAAAACAGACGGACAGTCGACCTGCCCATATCGCCCGGACAAAGGCGGCATATTGATTTATAAAATCTCAGCGCGGTTTTGAATCTTTCATCCGTCACGCCGATACGGTTGGCGAGAAGAGTATTGACCGCCGCATCATAGGCATATCGGCGCACAGCCTCCACCGTTTTATCAAAGCCGCGATCCGAAAAAAACTTCGCCTGAGCGGCAAAGGCTTCGAGAACATCGAGTCTGCGCGGCGTATATTCAGACATGATACTCCCCTGCCGGCTGAGATAAAAATACACAGCATCCTTTCTGACGGAAATGCAGCTGCACCTGTCAAAGAGGCGGTAATACACGAACGCATCCTCGTTGAGTCTGCCCTCGGGAAATGATATGCCGTCAAACAAATTGCGGCGATAAAGTCTGCCGCAGGAGATAACATAGGCAAACAGACCTTTTTTGGCTATGTCCTCGAACACATCGTCTTTTGAAAGAAGCATGTCCGAATCAAAGAGCAGAGCTTTGATTGGCTTTCCGTTTTCGTCTATTCTGGCGACATTCGCGATACAGATATCGCTGTTGTCGTGCCGCACGGCATCGGCGAGCAATTCAATGCAGTTCGCAGATATTGTATCGTCGCTGTCGAGGAAGAAAACATATTCACCCGATGCTTTGACGAGTCCTGCATTGCGCGCAGACGAGAGACCGCCGTTCGGTTTGTGAATGACCTTTATTCTCCCATCTTTTTCAGCCCATGCATCGCACATGGCGGGACAGCCGTCCGGCGAGCCGTCATCGACAAGGATTATCTCAAGGTCAGAATACGTCTGCCCAACAACGCTTTCAATGCACTTATCGAGATATTTTTCAACTTTGTAAACCGGGATTATTACGCTTATCATTCTGCTTTCACTTAGCCTTTTTGAATTTTCCGATAACGCCGCCGACAAGTGACTTGACTCTTGCGAGAAGCTCTTTGAAATACGGATTCTTGAAATAGAGAATCAAATAGAGAATATTCGTTGCCGCAAAGCACACGATGCCCTTAACTATAAAGCCGAGTATGCCCGAGAGAGGAATCATATCGGCAAGCAACTTCACACCAAATCCGGCGCCGCAGCTGATAACCAGCGTTGCAAAGAACGAGACAAAATATCCCCAGACCGACTTTTTGAAATGGTCGCGAAAGAGAATAATCGGCTCATACCAGATATAAGTCAAAAGCTTTGAAACAGCCGACGCAAAAATTATGCCCGCCATTCCGATCCACTTGCCCATGAGTATGGAGAGTCCGATATTGAGAACTGCGGTGGCAGTCATTATATACTTTGTTTTCAGATAGATTCCTGCCGCTTCTCTGTATATCCATATGGGATAGAGCAGGCAGGACAGAAGGAAATTGAGGCCGATAGCGCAGACGGTATATTTATCAACAAGGAAGTCCTTGCCGAGCCACACGATTATGAAATCGTCAACGAGCGCATATGTACACGCACTGACAACTATTCCGAACCATGCGGACATCGTCTGGATAACTTTGAACACCCGATACTGCTTCTCCTTGCCGTCGGACACCATCATATTGCCGAGGCTCGCCGTAAATGAATAGAAGAGGATATTGGCGTAGCTGCTTATCATATTTATCGGCATAAGATAGTTCGAATAATCGCCGACGGCAACGGTGCTGACCATCTTTGATATGAGCAGGTTATCCGTACCGTTTATCATAACCGACGAGAGCTTATACAAGAATATCGAACCCATGTTGTCGAATATTCCGCGCCTGTCCGCTTTTGAAAGCGGCTCGTTGGGCTCTTTGATATAAGGATAAAGCTTATTCGCCTGATGCGAAATTATCAGATTGTTTATGATAGTAAACACAACGCCAACCATAAGATAAGCTATATAATTTCTCGTGGCATATATGATAACTATCTGCATAATTGTGGACACCGTGCTGGTGACAACGGTATATCTGGAAATAATATATCCGTGCTGATGCGCGGTAATAAGCGTCTGCTTATAAGCAAAAAGGTACGAGCAGACCGTATTTAACACCGCGATGCCGTAATACAGATACATATGCTCAATCTCGTGATCGAGATTTACAAAAGAATCAAGGAACGGAACGAATGCAACGCCCGCAACGGACACCGCCGCCGCTATTATTAAATAAACTTTGCTGTAAAATTTATTCAGCGCGGCTATCTTCTTTGTATCGTTCTCCGCTATCGGCTTATAGTAGCTGTATGCCATTGCCGTGCCGAAGCCGAGATCGGCAAGGCAGAGCAATGAGATAACATTTGAAAAAAGACCGTTGAGTCCGAGCATCTCGCGCCCGAAAACGTTGATAAACGCAGTTTTCGAGACAAACGCAAGCACTTTTCCCAACGTTGAATTGAGGAAACTTGCCACGGCGGTTCTTGTCGATTTTTCAGTACGTGATGCCAATTTATCTACCTCTTATTTAATGATTTCAATAAGCTCATCATAATACGGCTTCAAAGCGGTATTGTCATATCTGAAGCTTCTGCCTTTGACTTTTTCATAAAATGCGGCTATATCCGCGCAGTTCTCAACATGTTGTATATACTCAACACCCGACAGGCACCAGTCATAGATGCCTTTCACCTTATGGCTCATGCTGAAGAAAACGGCGCACGGTGTACCGGTTATCGCAGCGAATATCATTCCGTGAAGCCTGTCCGTTATCACGAGCTCGGCTCTTCTGAATGTTTCAAACTGCTTTTCGAGCTCGGCGAGGCGATTCTCCGGGAGCACATTATGGTCGATGCACATGTCCGCCTCTTTGATGCCGCCAAAGGCTTTGTCTGTCCAATTATAAATTTCCGCGCTGTCGGCATCGTCCATTATTTTTTCGCAGTCATTTCTCAGGCATAGGACTGCGCCGCTGCGCTCTCTCCCCTCGCGGCACTCGTCAAGCGACAACACCATATCCGGAATGAGCTTCACTCTGCTGTGGTCGTCGAGCAAAAGGAGCGCATTGTCATAGGAGAACTTTTCTCTTGTGCAAACGGTAATATTTTTATGTGAATTATAGACCTTTCGGGCATCTTTGAGCCACTTCCTGCCCTCTTCGTCGTCGGAGAAGAAAATCGTGTTGGGCAGAAGTATTATCCTGCTGTGCGGAAGAAGTTCTATGATTTGCTGCGTCAGGATATCAGAGTACGGCCAGATGGTGCCGATAAACCCTCCTCCGTGAATCAGTATGTCGCTTTTCCCGAACAGAAGCTTTAGGCCCAAGCTATGTCTGAAATACTTGAAAAATTTATCCAAGCTTCTTTCGGTTATTTCAAACAGGAAAAAGTCCTTGAAAAGAGCCTCCTCGGCTGCGGCTATGGCATGGTCGCCAAGATTGCAGTGCTCCGGAGTTATCAAAAGGAATTTAAACTTTTCACGGTATTTAATTTTTTTGAAAGCAGTTGAAAATATAAGCTTCCAAATCAAAAGGAAATAGTTGACTCTGGCGAGTATCTTCCTGATTATTTCAAATATAAATCGCATAAGCGCATCCTTTCCCGTAAGAACACTACCGTCTTATTTTTCTTATGATATCCCTGCCGTGGCATTTTACATTCACCATGAGCTTATAAAGCGTGAACACATAAGCTATAAGGAACATGTTGAAATTGAGGTTCTACCATATCACTTCAAAAATTCATTAACATATACAAATAGCAGATCATCTTCTCAACAATCTATTAAAAGACACAAATAAACTTGGACTGATAGCAACGATGATCACTGAAACTTTATATTTAATCGAAAGATATCTGTTTTTCAAGATATATTTTCCGTACTTGCGAATTTCTTCAAATATTTTTTCAGAGTAAGTACCGCTGATTTCTTTTCCACCACTAACACTCTCATCGCTGCTGAGCAGCCTTGAAAGCGTTGCAAAAAGTATGCGCGCATGGCGGCAAATACTTTTTTCGTAGATATCGCTGTTATATCTGCTCTCTTCCACAAATCTCGCCGTTATTTTATATAGGTTCGCGCGTCCGACTGTCATGTCGGTAGAAGTAATTGAACCTGCACGCCTGACATAGTGATAGAAGCCCTCATCTGTAGATATAAACTTTGATGCTTTTTTCATAAGCCGATAATTCATATCAAGGTCTTCTGCATATTTTATAGTTTCATCAAAGCGTGTATCAGAAAAAAGTTCCAAGCGATACAGTTTCCCACACACCTCCGGTCTAATATTGTCAAGAATAAACTCTCCCAGTATATCAGAACCTTCTAATTTTTTATTTCCGGAGTTCTCTTGAGAAGTCGTTCCGTCTTCATATTCAACGCTGAATCCGCACATTATAATGTCCGCATCTTCGCCGATTGTAAAAAGGCTTTGCACAGTATTTTTATCGATCCAATCATCCGAATCGACAAACATCACAAATCTGCCGCAGGATATATCAAGTCCTGCATTTCTCGCAGAAGACAGTCCTCCGTTCGGCTTATGTATAATCTTTATACGACCGTCCTTTTGAGCCCACAAATCGCACATAGTCGGACAATTGTCCGGAGAGCCGTCATCAACAAGAATTATCTCAAGATTTTTGTAGCTCTGAGCGACAATGCTCCCGACGCACTTATCAAGATATTTTTCAACCTTATAAACAGGCACTATCACGCTGACAAGAGCATCCTGCATATTTATCTCTCCTTTGTGCAATGTTATCAATCGGCCTTTTTATCCTTGGCGTTTCTTATTCCGCGGATCATAAAGTTATAAAATCCAGGGCAAAGCCAAAGCGCAAGTGTTTTCACCTTATACTTGAGAGGATATTTTTTTTGAGTAAGTATCCGCTTTTTGAAGTTCAATATTGCAGATCTTATATCATCATACTTATAAAAATATTTCTCATTTGTAAGAACTCCACTGAGCAGAGTGAATGCCGCAGCAGCATATCCCCTCAGGCAACAGTCATAGACATCCTCAGGTATATCTTTATAACTCAGCATAATCTCAAACGCTGTCATTGAATCAAAAGAGTGATCATTCATGACCCACGCTTGTTCTTTGATTCGCTTCTGAACATAATTATATTCGATCTTGTCAAGAATAGCCGCGCCATTCGACTTCTGTGCCGTTTTGAAATTGAATAACAAATCCTCGGAATACCAAATATCCTCGTCGAATCTGACTTCTTTGAGGATGTCGGCGTCGTAAAGTCTGTTCCAGATATATCCGCCGTCCCCACCGAGCACAATAAAACGAAAATAATCGTCCTTGTCCAGCACCTCTTTGTCGACGACACACCTGCACTCATACCTCTCCCCGGAAATCTCGACTGCATAGTAAGAGCACAGGGCTATGTTCTTTCCGCTTTCGCTTATTTTCTGTATGAGAGATGAATACATTTCCGGCTCAATCCAGTCATCGGAATCGACAAAGCCTATGTAATCTCCCGTCGCAATGTCAAGCGCCGCGTTTCTTGCCGACGAAACTCCTCCGTTTTCTTTATGTATGACCCTTATGCGGCTGTCCTTCTCAGCCCACTCGTCACACATGGCCGGGCAATTGTCCGGTGAGCCGTCGTCAACTAAGATTATTTCAAGATTTTTATATGTCTGTCCCACAATACTCTCAACGCATCTGTCCAAAAGACCTTCCGTCTTGTAAACCGGAACTATAACGCTGATTTTCGGTTGACTGTTCATTGCTTCACCCCTAAATAAATCCTCAGAAATTCTACATATTTTTCCGTCATAAACACGGAGCCGCGCCCGAGCGCCGACGCGAGAAGCTTCGTGTGCGCAGGCAATTTTCCCATATCGACTGCTGCCGCCGCAGAGCGAATATCTTCATCCGCGCAGATATTTTCAATAACCTTTCTGCGTTCCTGTTTCGAATGGAAATTGGCTTTTTTTGCTTCGTTTCGAAGCAGGAAATTGACCATATACAAAAGATAATAATTGAGCTGAGATGATATATCAAAATCAGAAGCCGCATTTTTCTCTTTGAGCCGCTTATACGGCAGGAGAATAATATCTTTAAGCTTTTCGTCATATGCCGTCGACATCGACTGCCCGGTTATTCTGTAATGATAAGTCGGCGTTTTTAAGCATGATATGCTCTGCGAATCAAGCAGACACGGATATATGAACGCTGCGTCCTCGCCCATACGGATACGCTCATCGACGGGCAAAAGATTTTTTTCGATTAGCTCTCTTCTGACGAGCTTGCTCCAGCAGTTCGGATTGACACCGAAGCTGTAGAACCGTCCATCAAAAAGCATTCTCGGAAATATCTCTTTTTCAAGGCGTTCGCGACCGTAGAAACCTTCCTCAAAGCACTGGCTGCTCGGTTCGGCGCGATCTCCGTAATCGCAGAGGAAGTCGCTGAGCACCATATCGGGCGAATGCTCGCATACTGCTTTGTACATATTCAGGAATGTGTCCGGCTCGACCCAGTCGTCGCCGTCAACAAAGCCGATATAATCGCCGCACGAAGCCGCGAGACCCGCTTTTCTTGCGCTGAGCAGACCGCCGTTTTTCTTATGCACGACCTTCATGCGTGCATCTTTCGCCACATATTCATCGCATATATCAGGGCAGCCGTCCGGTGAGCCGTCATCGACTATGATTATTTCAATATCGTCGAGCGTCTGCGCCGCGAGGCTGTCAAGGCACTGGCGGAGATATTTTTCAACTTTGTATACCGGCACTATAACGCTTATCATAATTCGGCACCTTAACCTCTGAGTTTTTTGTAAAGCAGATACGCGAGTCTCCCGAATAAGTTCAACAGGCTCTTATTGGCGCTGTAAACATCGATAACTTCATAATTTTCGGACGAATTATATGTATGAACACGCAAGGGATTTTTGATTCCGATAATATTCAAATCCTTTACATCTACCGTCTTAACCGTCTTTTCGCGGTAATACGAACTAAAGTCGCTGTCAACCTCAAGGAAGTTGAGCCGCTTGCCGTATTCCTCCGAACAGTCCTGTGACACGCGCATAAGCTTGCCGCCGTATTCAAACATTTCGCCTGCCGCACGGGCGGTGACGGGATCATTTACAACACATCCGAGCTCCGTCGGACATAATTTCATATCTTCCCCGACTTTATAAAGAACAAGCTCACTGTTTTTTGTCCTCCCCATATCGCAGGCGAGCGCATAGATATTGCCGCCTCGCTTAAAAAGCGTTGTATCGGCAAGCTCAACGTCCTTTGCCATGTTCGCGGACTTCTCCCATCTGTCGGGGAAATCGACCGCCCTGTACATATCCAAAGTATGCCCCGAACCGGTCTCCGGCACGATATATATTTCGCCGTCATGTTCGAAAATCTGCGGATATGACATATGATATGGCTCAACTATTATCTCTTTCCAGCTTGAAAAGCTGCCGTTTGCTTTTAGCTTTGAATAGCCGATAACACCTCGTCTGCGCAGATAGTCAAACAGCTCGGCAAAAATATACGTCTCGCCGTCGCGCTCGAACACAAACGGGTCGGCAACCCAATATCTCAGATTATTTTTTATGGCTCTGAACGGCACAGCCTCATCGTCAAGAAGCGCGTGTCCGCCCTTTTTTCTAAACGCCGCACGGTAATAATCAAATTCCATAATATTCCTCCTAAACGCCCCGCCTATCCCGAAGCCGAACCGCAATTATTTTGTATCTTTTACTCCGCAGGAGTTGACCAAATCCGCAAAGTAGAGATTATATATAGGCGGTATTTTTTTGAACAGATTTGCAAGGAGCAAGCAAATTTTATCACACATACGGCGCACTCCGATTTTACCGAACAGAAGCTGCACCGCAAATTCTATGAGCAGGCACGAGATAAAAACCGCTGCGGCAAAAAGAATTATCCATATAACCATAAGATTTCCGGAGTTTCTGTCTATAAATTTGGGCAACTCAGAGATAATATTTTTTCTTATTATCGGGTTGTCAGAAATAATATACACCCCGAAGGTCAGCGGTCCCACAGCGCAGATAAAATTCTTTGCCTTGTCACCAAAATCCAAATTTATGAACAGCAAAAGCACGAAAACGACAGCCAAAACGGTAAAAGGTGAGCTGTATGTATCGGCTGACAGAACGCTGCTTATTTCCATATTCCGATATTGCTTGACGAACGCCGGAATGAATTCGTTATCAAGATACAGGAGCAGCGAGAAAACTGTAAATCCGAGAAGATAAACGGTTTTTCTCTTCTTTTTCGGCTCAAAGTGGAGTTTAAAATACGCGCCGGTCATATACATGGCGACAAACCAAACAGTACTGTATCCTCCTTTTAGAAGGAAAATATCAATATCGGTATATTTCTTTATAATCGGTGCAACAAAGCAAAACAGAACATAAACTACCGCGAGAAATACGCGATAACATTTTTTCGACATTCTGTGCGCGACCGCGTTTATAATCGGCATCAGCAAAAACAGCAGCACATATCTTGTAAAAAACCAATACTCATGGTGGATAATCGGGGTAACTGATTTTAATATCGCAGTTCCCGTAATCGGTCTTTTTAATATAATTGCCGATATCGCCGTAATAATCAAACAGTAGAAAACGACCTCTATCCAAAGCTGCATTATCCTCGAAGGCTTATACTTGGCATCGATATTTACATAACCGGATATCAGAAGATATGTATTCACCGCGCCGAAGCAGAAAAAAGTCACAAAATCCACCAATCCGTATTTGACTGAAAGCGCATCGTTGTAGGACACTATGTCGCTGTGTAAAATACAATGCTGCAAAACAATGGCAAACATCGCAACGGAGCGAAGGCAATCCACCCCGCAATTTCTTTGCTTTTTATTAGCAGAAATCATCTTTTGTCCTCCTAGGATACAGTTATATTTTAAACACCGCCGAGTGCATAACGCTTATAAAGCAAAGGAAATACAGATTAAGCAACGACAGTACAATTATCATCAGGTTGAGCAAAATTTCATTTGACCTGTAAACAGAAATATCTTTTTTAATTGTACTTTTTCCGTGGGGTGCAGAATATATTTCCTGACGCTTTCTTTTGTTGAGATCCAAACACAGCATTATAGTGAGAGAACCGAACATAGGAATGACCCAATGTATAAACCTCGTGAATATGAGAAGGCTCACAAGAGAGCCTACCGTGAAAGACATCAGAAGAGTCAAAAAATAGTTTATATCGTCAACGCCCTCAATACCATCTCTGCTTATTCGGTGGTTCATATAGGCGCACATAATTATTACCGCTAAAAGCAAAATCAAGCTGACAATCGTTGTTCCCCGGGAGATGTCTGTCATTCTGCTCTTGTTTATAGCCGTTTTTTCCAAAAGTACACGGAAAAAACTGTTGTTAAATACCTTTCCCAGGAGCTCAATGATATATGAACCAAAGAATATTCCGACAAGTGATATGATGTTGAATGCTTTCGTTTTCAGCCGCATATTAACTTCCGTCAGCAGCCGCAATCCCAAAAATATAACTGCGGCTGAATGTATTCCCAGCGCCACAAGATAGCCGATACAGAAAATCTTTTTCTTTTCAACCAAATCAAAATACAGACAGAAAATCGCAACGGCAAAGGCCAAACCGTTTCTTATTCCGCTGCAGGTATCATAATACCAGTACGTGCTCAGCAGAAAAAACGTGCCGATAAACAAGTACAGCTTGCTTATTTTATAAAAATTCGCAAACCTCCAGATTACCCAAAGCATACTTCCGTAAGTCAGAAAAATAGTTATCGCCGGGAGAAAATTGTTATTGCCGAGTTTACTGATAAGGTAAAAATACATTCCGCAAACCGGAACCGCATCGTAGTTTCCGTAGCCGCTTCGCTGCAAGTTAAGATAGCCCGCAAAGCTCTTTTTTCTCAGCAATTCAAGTGAATCATAATATCTCATCAAGTCATCCGTCGGAAGCGGTTTGACAAAAAATGCCATAACCGACAACGCAAGCACCAAGGCAAGGAACAGCCACTTGATATGTTTTCTCGGGACCAGAGGATAGATAGCACAAAACGAAACAACTATAATTAAATATATCAGCATTTTATCACCCCTGTCCCTTCGTATATTTTTTCGAGCTGCTTTGCCGTCTCATTTATATCATAATTTTTGATAAGCTTTTCGACCGACACGCTCTCTCTGTCGATTGATGCGAGCCTCTGCGCGTGCTTTGCCCACTCCGAGGCGGGAAGCGAAAGCGAAGCATATTCCACATTATCGTTCTGCTTAGCGTATCTCGACACCGTATCCGATATCAGACACGGAAGCTTCGTCGCCTGAGCCTCTATAAGCGTAACCGGGAGTCCCTCTTTAAGCGACGGAAACACGAACACGTCCATAGCCTGCAGCAGGTCGTAAACATCGTCTCTGACGCCCGTAAGAATGACGCTGTTCTCTATACCCAAGCGGCGGGCTTTTTCTTCTATCGCTTCTTTTTCTTCGCCCTCTCCGACTATAAGCAGCACCGCATCGGCGTTGATTTTTTTTAACTCGGCGAATACATCGAGAAGAAATTTATGATTTTTAATATAATTGAGCCTGCCGACATGACCTACGACGAGCTTGTTTTCAACGCCCAACTCACGCCGCTTCCGCTCGCGCATCTCCGAGTCAAACTTATATTTGCTCAGGTCTATTCCGTTATTAAGAATTATTCCGCGCCTTTTGAAGGTGCGTTTTCCGTAAAGATAAGCCCCCGACTCGGGTCCGCAGGCCACAAGCGCAGTCCCGCAGGAATCAAGCAGCAGAGTCATAAAGAAACGGTAGACGTCAAACATCCTGCGCTGAAGGAAGCTCCTGTCCTCAATGCACGGGTCTGTCATATGCCCGTGCGGCACACGGACAGGCACGCCCTCGCTGCGAGCGGCGAGCATCACAAGCCCGCTGAAAAACATAAGGTGCGAATGAACGGCGTCGTATTTGCCCTCGCGGATAACTTTCTTCAAATATTTATAATTAGCCAAATAGCCTTTAACACTGTCCGGACGATGTATCACCTTTGCCCCGCTATTGATAACCATAGGCTCAAGCGGGCCGACCTCTTCGCCGACTATGTAATATGTACACTCAAAGCGTTCGCGGTCGAGGTGCATCTGCAAGCTTGTTGCAACCACATCGAAGCCTCCGACCCTGAGAGGACTTGTAACTATCAAAACCTTTTTCTTCATCAACTGTTCTCCGAACTTTTATAAGTCATAAACACAAGGCTATCTGTTGCGAATATATCTCTTCAATTCGCGCGGCGGTAAGTTTGCAGTCATATCCCGCTGCGGCTACTACCGCCGACGCCGACGCACGATCTGTGTTCAAAGCAGCAGAAAGGATTCTGTCTGCCCATGCCTCCGCGCCGATATCGAGCGGGATAAACTCAAAGTTATCGAGCAGCTTTGCCTCTTCCGGCACAGCATCCGATACAAAGCAATTGAGTCCGCTGCTCTGCGCTTCAACAAGCACTAACGGAAGCCCTTCAAAGTGAGAAGGAAGAACAAATGCATCCGCCGCGCTCATTATCTTTTCAACATCCGTGCGCCGTCCGGCAAAGATAACTTTTTCGCTGAGGCCGAGCATCGACACCTTTCCGCGGATCTTCTCCTCTTCTGAGCCTGTTCCGACAAGGAGGAGTACGCTGTCCTGATGCTTTTTGACGACCGAAGCAAAAATATCTATCAAAAATTCATGATTCTTCACCGGCGCGAACATTCCGACATGACAGAGTGTGAACCGATCACCAATATCAAACTCACGCCTTATCTCGTCGCGATACGCGTGATTGAACGAAAACTTTTCGGTATCGATACCGTTTTTTATGACTTCAAAATTGCTGTTGCCAAAAATAAAATGTCCCGCCGCATCGGAGCACGCCAATCTGACATCGGCAAGCTTATTAAGTCTTTTTTTATTTATAGTGTGAAGTGTTTTTGTAAGTTTATTGAAGTTCGAATTGGAACTGTGGCTGTGTGCAATACACTGCATGCCAACTTTTTTCGCCGCCTCGAGTGCTTCGATGCTGCTGCATGAATTGAGATGAACATGAGCCGCTTTTATCTCCGGATGTTCACGCAGAATATTCTCAATATTACGCTTATATTCCATCGGTGCAGAACGCCTGTTCGGTATTCTGAATATCCGACTTCCATTTGCGACAAATTCGTCTTCAAAAGGGATCTTGTCCTGCGTTGTTGCCACCAAATCTATAGGGATTGAAGTATTCATAATAATGTTTTTAATAAACACCTCAACTCCGCCAAGATTAGATGAATATCCGAATTCGATCACCCTGTTTTCCATCGTGTCCCCCCGTTATTCGTGCCAGTTTTTAAGATAGAATTGTTTAAGTTCTTCCGTCGTTGATACTATATCGTATCCCGACGCGGCTATCTCCGCCTTTGTATTTCTACGCTCATATCCGTCGGCATATTTCAAAGCGCTACAAGCCCACTTTTTCGGCGAATCGTCGAGAGAACAAAACTCAACAAGATCAGTAAGATTTATCTCCGAAGATATTGTATCAGTCGCGACTATATGCAATCCGGATGCCTGAGCTTCAACAAGCGACACCGGAAGCCCCTCGTTGAACGAAGTCATTATAAAAACATCCATTGCGCTGAGTATGCAATCGATATCAGTGCGTACACCCGTAAATATCACACTGTCAGCAAGTCCGAGCGACTTCACCTTTTCCTCTATCGCTCCGCGCAGATCGCCGTCGCCGACAAGAAGCAAAACGGCATTGCCGTTCTCCTTTTTAATCTCGGCAAAAACATCGATAAGAAGATAATGGTTCTTCTGAATATGAAAACGAGAGACATTGCCTATAACAAATTTTCCGTCAAGTCCGAGTTCCGCCCTGATTTTATCGCGCTTATCAGAAGAGAAAGCAAATTTATCCGTATCGACACCGTTTCTGATGATATAGTAGTTGCCGCGCTTTGTTGCTTTCTCCCCGAACATCCATACACCGGCATCGTTTGAACAGGCAAACAAATAGTCCGCCTGATTTTTTAGCGGAAGGCGGTAAAGATCGATCACCTTCTGCCTTATACCCTTTTGAGACAGAGCTATGTGGCTGTGCGCTATTGTTACAAGACCGTACTTCTTAGCGATCGGTAGAAACACACTTGCAGAACCCGTCATATGCGCATGGATTATTCTGTATTCCGGATGCTCTGCAAAGAATCTGTTCCAGCAGCGCTTATATTCAAAATGGTTAAGAACATTATACTGTGGAAATCTGTATATCTTTCCGCCGAGAGATTCAATCTCATCGTCATAATCATAACGGTCGGGAGTATGTACAATAAAATCAAATTGCACAACGGATCTGTCAATGGTGCGGTAAATATTCATGACAAGAGTCTCCGCTCCGCCGCGTTTGAGTTTTCCGAGAACTATCAATACTCTTTTTGCCGCCATATCCAACTCACCTTTCGTAGAAGTCAACAAGTGTATTTGCGCATTTATTTATGTCCCAGCCGCAGTCTCTGACTTTTTCAAACGCGGAGGCGCGCAGATCGTCGGGCATTGTTTCGACTTCTTTTGCCCAAGAGGCAGGGTCAGCGTCGATCGACAGGCGCTTTATATGATCTGTAATACAGACTTCATCAGTCACGGTGTCGGACATGAGCACCGGGAGCCCTGCCGCCTGCGCTTCGACGACCGAAACGGGCAAGCCCTCTCTGAATGACGGGAATATAAAAATATCCATTACGCTGAGCAACTTCGGAACATCAGATCGTCTGCCGAGAAAATGTGCGCTCTCGGATATTTCGAGATCCTCGGCAAGTTTTCTGAGTTCATCCGTCTCCTCTGCGCCCGCCATAAGAAGTACTGCATCCGGGTGTTCTTCCTTTATCTCGGCAAACACGCGCATAAGATACGGATGATTTTTGAGCGACGGGCTCGTCACGCCGACATGGCCGACAACGAGCGTGCTGTCGCCTATTCCGAATTCATCGCGCGCTGCGCTGCGCTTCTCCGATGAAAAGGCATATGAGGCGCAGTCAATGGCATTCGGAATGACGGTAAATCGGCTGTCCTTTCCGTACCAGTAGCGCCCCGCTTCGCGGCCGCAGGCGAAAAGCTTGTCCGCGAGAAAGCGTGTCGGGACATTGAGCAGCTGATTTCTTCGCAGGTTATCGGGATTCAATGAAAACAGCGTTGAGTGGCAATGCGCCGCCACTTTTTTTATCCCGTGTTTCTTCGCTTTTGGAGCGATAAGGCAAGTCATATACGGTGCATGGATATGTACCGCCGCATATTCACCCTTATGCTCTTCGAAAAAGCCGTCAAGCTCCGACGAGACAAAGCTTTTTATTCCGGGCGTATTTATTCTGAACACGCGCCCGCCGAGTGCTTCTATCTCGGCGCGTCTATCGCGCTCGCACTCCTTGAAATACATTATGTCAAATTTTATATCTTCCGGCATCGCGCGAAAATAGTTGAGTACGACGCTCATCACACCGTTTGCGACGCCTATATCCGGCACAAAATGCAGTATTCTCATATTGCAGCCCCTATTCTCAGATGAGTCCGAGATTGCTGTAGATAGTCAGCATCTCGCGGTTGACATTCTCGGTCGAAAAATCCCTGACCATATCGAGACCGTTTTCGCCGAATGTGCGAAGCTTCTCGCGGTCGTTCATAAGCTCGAGTATTTTTTCCGCCATCATCCCGCTGTCGCCGACGGAAACGAGATATCCGTTGACCCCATCTTCGACTGCATCATTGTTGCCGCGCACGTCGGTGGCGACTATCGGATTGCCCATAGCCATAGCCTCGATAAGGTTTATCGGCAGACCCTCCTGGAAGCTCGACGCGACCGACAGATCGCTCAGACCCACGAGGTTATTTATATCGCGGCGATAGCCGAGAAAATCGACATTTTCGGCGATACCGCGCTCGGCGACCATCTGCTTATACTCTTCGAGCCTTATCGGCTGACCGGGCAGGAGCAGCTTCACGTTTTTGTTCTTCTGCACTATTTTTTGAAGCGCGTCGAAGAGCATCGGCTGGTTCTTTCTGACCGAGAGATCGGCGGGATAGATCATAATAAAAGTATCGTTATCGTAGCCGTATTCAGCTCTGAGTCTCGCTTTTTCTTCGTCGTCGACCGCCTTAAATCGGTCAAGTTCAACACCGACGCCGTGAACCTGATATATCTTTCCGGCTCTGAACTTTTTCTCATGCGCGAGGGCATAATCCTCGCTGTTTATGGTTATAAGGCAGTCGGTATATTTTGAAAGATACTTTTCAGCAGGATAAAATAACAGCCAATTCTTGAGCGGCGCGCCTTTGAAGAAATGAAAACCGTGCGCCGTATAAATTACTTTTGTTCCCTTTTTGCGAGCACCCTTTGCCGCCAGGCGGGCAATGACCGCGCCCATGGGAGTGTGGCAATGTATGGCATCGTAGTTATTGCTGTCGATAACTTTTTTGAGCGTTTTATATGCCTTTATGTTATCGGGTCTCAGAGGCTGACGCTCGAACGGGACTTCAAATGTTTTGTCGATTGCCGACAGATCGAGTCCCGGCTTGTCCGCGGAATTGTCCTTGAACGCGGCATCGACTTGGACTCCGTGGGCTTTGAGCTCGCGGATGAACGGCATATGAAACTGCCCGATATGGCTGCGCACCGTGGCGACGAATAAAACTTTCATCGGTTATTCTCCAATCGTTTTACTGCTGCATATTGCTGACTATTTCTTCAACTCGCTGTTTGAGAGCCGCGGAATTTTCCGAAAGCTCCTGTTCGCTCATGGCGGCGCACTTTTTTTCGTAATCGCGTATTGCGCTCACACCCTCGCCGAAGATGCGGCGTATCTCGTCGATATCGCCGACCTTTGATACATCGCAGAATGCGCGGGAAAGTATCGCGCAGTTCGAGCCGAGCCTGTAATGCTCGGGAATTATCATCTCTGCCGGCAGAAGTCCGCTTCCGAGCGAAGCTATTCCGCCGAAGCCGTAGTTCTTGATCCCGTCGGCTTTGAAGCGTTCAACGAGTCTGTCCACAGTGCCGTCCGCAAGCTCCTCAAAGAGGAACTTCTTGCCGTAAGAATGGGAGAGGTCGTTGAGACCGATATGTATTTCATCAATGCCGCCGACGGAGATTATATCGTCTATCTGCTCTGCGGCTTCCCTGGTTTCAAGCAAAAGCGAAGTGGTCGCTCTGCCGTCGACCGCTTTTATAAAAGTCTCGACCTCGCGGACGGTTTTGAAATACGGCAGCATGACAACATCGGGCTCGCAGGCGAGAACGCCTTCGAGTTCATCAGAAAAGCCGTCAAAAATCGGGTCGGTGCGCACGAATATCTGCGCGTTTTTGACCGCCGATTTCACTTTCGGGATATCCGAAATGCTGTGCTTCGACTTCACGGAATCCCAGTTTTTCTGGCGTTTCTCTTTGCCGTACTGTTCGAGATCGATAAATATTCTGTCAACGCCCGCTCCGTCCGCTATCGAAGCGACCTCGGGACTGTTTGTTATGTACATCAGCTTAAGCATCTTTGTTCTCCTTCGTCTGAGAAGTTTTGCCGACATTGTCGTTATCCTTCATCGTCAGAACATTCCAGACGGTTTGGAACAGAATTTTGCAATCGAGTCCGAGAGAGAGATTGTCGACATATTCGACATCGTACTTTATTCTGTCGTTCCAGTCTATCGCTTTTCTGCCGTGAACCTGCGCAAGACCCGTTATTCCCGGGCGCACCTCAAAGCGTCTGCGCTGAAAATCGGTATATTCTTCGAGCTTCCACGGATGATATGTGAGCGTCGGGCGCGGACCGATAAAGCTCATGTCGCCCTTGAGAATATTTATGAACTGCGGCAGCTCATCAAGGCTGGTCGCTCTTATTATTTTTCCGACGCGAGTCACGCGGCCGTCGCCCTTATACGAATACTGACCCGTTCCCATATGCTCCGCACCGACGCACATCGAGCGGAACTTGTACATTTCAAAAACTTTTCCGTCTTTTCCGAGGCGTTCCTGCTTGAAAATCACGGGGCCTTTTGAATCAAGCTTCACCGCCGCAGCGACGGCGAGAAGGATCGGCGAGGACACAGCCGTGCCTATGAGAGAAAATGTTACATCGAGAGCTCTTTTGACACCTTTATACAAAAATTATCCCTCCAGAAAGAATCCTGCGCCGTGCAGCACGAGGGCGCATTTACCTATCTTTAATTATACCAATATATATGAAAATTTTCAACAGTCTTTTGTGTTGAAAACAGATTTATATCAGTCATATAAAAAATAACGAAAAGTAAGCGTTTTTTTGAATATTCAAGCAACTTTTGCGCATAAAAAATCAGCAATACGGCAAAAAGTCGTACTGCTGATAACATTTTTATTCCACGGGCACGGCGACGCGCTCGCTCTCGAGCACCATCTCCTCCTCTTTCTTGAGGAAAGTGACGGCGGGAGTATCCTTACCCGGCTCTTTGTATGTTTTGACTATTTTCTTGACGACCCTACGCACATCGGCATTGTCATCATACATTATCTCGCTGAGCTCCTCGAGGCCCGCAAAAAAATCATCCTCATTTATATCAATGGGCTTTCCGATATGTATGAGATTATTCGCGGTCGCCTCAAGTCCCTCTTCGTCCATGAGCAGCTCTTCATAGAGCTTTTCACCCGGACGCAGACCGATGAATTTTATATCAATGTCCTTATATGGCGTATAGCCCGAAAGTCTGATAATATTCTCCGCGAGATCGACTATCTTCACAGGCTCGCCCATATCGAGCACAAATACCTCACCGCCCTTTGCGGAAGCGCCCGCCTGAAGAACAAGGGACACAGCCTCGGGGATGGTCATGAAATAACGGATGATATCCTTGTGAGTGACGGTTACAGGACCGCCGTTTGCTATCTGATCCTTGAAAAGCGGGATAACCGAGCCGTTCGAGCCGAGGACATTGCCGAATCTGACGGCAACAAACTCGGTATCCGAATGCTTGTTGTAGGTCTGGACTATCATCTCGCAGATACGCTTTGTCGCGCCCATGATATTCGTGGGGTTGACAGCCTTATCTGTTGAGATAAGCACAAAGCGCTCAACGCCGAACTTGTCCGCCGCGCGAACGGTTTTGAGAGTGCCAAAAACATTGTTCTTGACAGCTTCGTTGGGGTTGTCCTCCATAAGGGGCACATGCTTATGCGCCGCGGCATGGTAGACGATATTCGGATGATATCTTGCAAACACGGATTCAAGGCGCTTGCTGTCTCTGACGGAGCCTATGAGCACCTTGACATCGACTTCCGGATGAGTGCGCAGAAGCTCGTTCTGGATATTATAAGCGTTGTTCTCATAGATATCGAAAATTATGAGCTTGTGCGGCGAATGCTCCGCTATCTGACGACAGAGCTCGCTGCCTATCGATCCGCCGCCGCCAGTGACGAGAACCGTCTTTCCACTGACATAGTCCATGACGGAATCGAGCTTTATTTTTATCGGCGGACGGCCGAGAAGATCTTCTATATTGATGGAACGGATATTTGAAAGTCCCATCTTCTTATCTATCATCTGTCCGATGCTCGGGAGCGTCTTAACGACACAACCGGTCTTTGAGCAGCGCCTAAGTATCTCGCCCTTGCGTTCCGGAGTCGCGGACGGAATGGCAAAAATTATAGTCTTGATATTATATTTTTCGGCAACTTCCTCTATCTTATCGCATTTGCCTATGACTTTAACACCGTATACAGTGCTGCGCTTTTTATCCGGCGAATCATCAAGAATACAAACCGGATAATATTCCATAGCGGGACTTGTTTTTATCTCGTGGATCAATATATTTGCAGCGTCGCCGGCACCGATTATCATAGTGTTGTTGCGGTTCGACTTGGGCGTAATGCCCTTCCACGGCTTGCGTCTGAGCGTTCTGAGCACCATTCTGACAGCCACCACGCCGGCACCCGAAAGCAGTACCGCCATAATATATATGCTCGGCGCAAAATACGGAAATTTCAGCGCAGTGCGGATAAGAGCGAAAGCTATCGACGAGCTCATGGCACACACCGCAACTATGCACGCGTCGCGCATGGAGGCATACTCCCAGAGCACCTGATAGGTCCTCGACAACGTGAACACGCAGGCATATATAACGGCAAGCACGACCACACTCAGCCAAAAGCTGCCGCGGGTGATTTCTTTCGCAAGTGCTTCAACCCGAAATTCGTTTCGCATCCATATGGAAAACATGACCGAAAGTATCAGCACAGCCATATCAAGAAAATACAAAAGCGTCACTATCAAATCGCGCTTTTTCAAAGTTGCCCCTCCGTTTCCCATCTTCTTATTATTGGTTTAATTATATGTTGATATATTCGAACTGTCAATACAGAACTTGAAATATAATTCGTGCATAAATTTGGTATTTTTGTATACTTACACAGTCAATTTGCCGGGCAATAAATTTCACGCAAAAACAAAAAGCACGAACCGAAAAATCGTTCGATTCGCGCCTTGCTTTTTTGTAATATCAGAGGTTTGAGCCGTTCCAGCCCCAGTGCTCAGCCTCTTCGTATTTGACATAGATATTGGCGGGAGCTATCCCCGTCTCCGCAGAGACCGCGTCGCAGATAGCCGCAGTCAGCTTATCATAAACTGCATCCGACGCGCCGCCGAAAAGGCTCAGCTCGATATAAGCCATGGGCTCATCGCCCTTGCCGCCGAAATACATCGAGATTTTATCGTCAAACGAGAGCATGAGCCAGCGCTCTGTCTTTCCGGGGACGAGAGAGATTATCCTGCCGTATTCTGCGGCAAGTGCATCCTGCTTTTCTTTTGCAAGTTCAATGTTTGTTTTAGTGCTGATATAGGGCATATTTACACTCCTTTTCTGTTATCAGTTGATTCTGATGAAGTCCCCTGCCGGGACGGTTATACCGCTGACGGTCACATCGGATTCCGTATAGTTGACATAAATCTTTGCACCCGTGTCGTATTCCGTGCAGAACACACCGCTCATTATCTCGCTGTGCGAAGTCATGCGAGCAGCCTGAAGATCCTTGAGCGCCACATCGGCGCGTTCATAGAGCTCGGAAGCCGAGGCTATCCAGTTTTCGTAATAGACTCCGACTGTATCCGTGCTGTCCTCGTCGGACTTATTCTTTTTGTCTGCATAGGTGTCCGAATACGTCCACTCATAAGCGGGGCTCGCACCGTATTCGACACAGCGCAGGAACGAGGTTTTGGCGTTCTCGCTGAAGTTGAGCGGCTCGCCGGAATAGCCGACTATTCCGTGGAGAACGAGCTGCAAAAACGGCACGCTGACATATGCCGAGCGGCTCTGCGACGCAGAGGTCGGCAGATGCGAAATGAAGCTGACATTCTTTATGACGCGGAAGTTTCCCGTGTCGGTCATTAGCTTCATATTCGCAGTCAGCGACGGGAGCTGTTCGGATATCATTTCCGCGCTCTCCTGGCGGTTAAAGCCGTTCTTATAATCGGAATAGAGCAGACTGCCGACATCGTTGAGGCAGAAGCCCGTAAACTGGGAAAATCTTGTGTCTTTGAGTATCTCGATTATCGATTTTTCAACATACTTCATGCCGAGCAGGCGCTTTGCGTATTTATCTTTTCCGAGCGGACTGTTATTTATTGCATTGTATTCCGCCTTTTTGCCGAAGATGCTGCCCGCAGTCCTGCCGGAAGAGAACGAGTCTCCCTTTGCCGCAGAGAGCAGATTGACATCGAGATACATCTCCATGTTCTGCGCGTTGACATATTCGACAAGATCTTTGAGGTCGGAGCGAGTGCCGAGGCGGGCAAGCAGAGACGCAGTCATTATGCTCGACTGATCCGTTCCGCCGCTCAGCGCGCCTTTGTAGCGCAGCTTTATTGAATTTATGCCTTTCGACTTCATTCGCGTGAGCATGTCGAGAGCCTGTTCAAAGTCGGTAAAGGTCTTTTCTTTTTTGAGATTCAGTCGCTTGAACGAGAACAGGGTGTCGTCCGAAACGCCGATAACGGTCAAATCAAGCGGCAAATACTCCTGCTCCTCGACCGTTCTTGTCGAGAGTATTCTCTCCCTAATCAGCTGTTCGCGAGCCGCAGCCGCCATGCCTGTATAGTCCGCGTTCGAGCCGCCGAGGAAGCGTATGCAAAGTCCGATATCGCCGTCATACGACTCAGAGCTCATATAGAACTTTCCTTTTGATTCGGTGCAGGGCGTGATATCGAACGACACTCCCGCTTCGTAAAAATCGTTGCCGCCTCTGACTCTGTCCGCGCTGACGGTGGCTATTGCATCGCCGCTGTCTATTATTGTGACAAAGGCGTTGTTCCCCTGCTTCATGCCGTATGCGGGAATAAGCGCGTTTGCGGTGCCGCTGTTTGCGTGACCGGATGCCGCATCGCCGCCGTAAATCGGGAAGCTCAATTCGCTGTCAAACGAATCGTCTCTCGTGTCGGTCTTTATGAGCGCGCCGCTGCCGTCGGGGACGAAGATATAGTCGCCCTGCTGGGGTTCGGAATAAGCGCCGAAGAAATTGAGAAGGCTGAGCTTCGTGAGCTTTGCGTCGGAATCCGCAACGAGATTTTCATATTTTGCGCTGACATAGACGCTGCCGTCTTTTATCTGATAATTGACAACAAGCTTGAAAGCTATATCATCTTTATCATATTTTTCTTTGTGTGCCGTACCGCTGTCGGGAGCGAGAATATAAGTAACACTCAGAGCGTCGTCGGCAAAGCTGCACTGGGCATTCTGGAACGACACACTGTTATCCTGAGTGTTGAGCTTATAGAGTGTGTCTCCGCTGACTATTTCAAGAGTCGCCGTTGCGGCGCCCGAATTCTCCTGAGTCGGGAGCGCAGACCAGAGCTTTTCGCTGTCGTCATGGGAAAGATCGGCGACGCAGACGGAATATGTGCTCTCGTCAAAGAGCAGCTCGATAAGTCCGGATTTGCCGACCTGTTGAAGATTGGCTTTATCGCCGACGGAATGGAGCAGAGTCGATTCCGCAGCACCCGCCTCGGTGGGCGTGCCTTTTATTTTCGTCACGGCGACGGGGTCGGAGCACGCGCTCAGGGAGCAGAGCATTGCCGCCGAAAGCAGCAGAGCCGATATCCTCGCCGTTATTCTTTTTTTCCTGTTTTTAATAGCCATAACAAGATCTCCCATATTTATAAAATCGCCGCTTTGCGTTGAACTTTTCATTTGATTATATCATCTTTGAGCCGTTTATTCAACCTCGCTCACTTATCCACATCGAACCAGAAGCGCACACCGCCGTGTTCGTTGACAACGCCGCACTCCCTGCCGAGCCGCTTCTGGATGGCTTTGACTATCGGCAGACCGAGTCCGAAATGGAAATCCTCGTTCTTGCGCTTCTTTGAAGATTTGTAGAAGCTGTACCATATTTTGTCAAGCTCGTCCTCAGCTATCGGATCGCCGGAGTTATAGACGCTGACCCTGTATGTGTTCAGATTGTCATCAACCGTCAGCTGAACTATCTTCTTGCCGCCGATATTCGACACGGCGTTTGACAGAAAGTTCTGAAGCACGAGCAGTATAGTCCGCTCGTCGCTGTGGACGGTCAACCCGTCCGGGATGCGGTCGATGAGCTTTATTCCGTTATCGTTGAACATCATCGAGAACGCCGCAAGCTGACCTTTTATCATCGCGCTCAGATCGAGCTTTTCACACGTCGGGACATATGAGCCGCTCTCGAGCTTTTCGAGGTTCAGCAGCTCCATGACTATGCGGTTCATCTTGCCGGTCTCCTCGAGGATTATGTCGCAGTATTCCTCGCTGCCCTCGGGGTCGCTGTTTATGCCGAGCTTGAGTCCCTCGGCGTAGCCCTGAATAATGGCTATAGGAGTCTTGAGCTCATGCGAGACATTGGCGATGAAGCTCTTTCGCGACTCGTCGACAAGCGCGCTGTGCTCAAGCTCTTCGGTCAGTTTTTCGTTTTTATCCTGCAATTCGTCGAGCGTTTCGCTCAGGGATTCGGAGAGTATATTGATATTCTGCCCGAGATTCTGAACATCCGTCTGCGGATAGCTGACGCATTTCTTGGAGAAATCAAGCTTTGCCATGGACTCCGTTATCTCCGCCATCGCCGCAACGGGGCGCGAGAAACGCATATTCGAATAAAGTATAATCGCGCACGCCACGGCGGCTGATATCAGCGCAAAGGCGGTCAGAAGGAATGACGCCGTATGGGCGTTTCGCTCGACCTGATAATATGGCAGCCACAGACGCAGGGTATCGCCGTTTTTGAGCTCGACGCGGTATCTGTAATATCCGCCCGTCTCGCTGTCCTGATATTCATATTCGTCAAAGCTTGCGCTGTCGTCAAAAAGATCGAACACGCGCACGCTGCGTCCGGTAGTGTACATGCTCTCGGCGGTTCGGTAATAGACGCTGTCACCGTCGCCGGAATATAAAAACTTTTCGCGATTTGAATAGACCGTGTTGCCGTCGGGGTCAAAGACCTCAATCATATAATAGTTGTTGTCAGAGACAGAGGCTAACTGCTGATAATATTCGTAAGACGCCGGATCCTCGTTGTCGAGCAACTCGCGGATGCTCTGCATATTCATTATCTCCGCAAAAGCATAGACAGAGTTGAGCAGCACGCCGGGGCGCAGTGCGACAAGTATTGCGGCAAGTACTATCAGGACGGTGATGAGCTCGAAAGCCATGCGCCGTCCCGATTTTCTGATTCTGTCATCTTTTCTTGCCGACCGACGGCTCAAACTCAGTTCACCTCTATCTTATATCCTGCGCCGTAGACCGTGCGCAGATGGCGGCTGCCCCAATCACCGAGCTTCGTGCGAAGGCGCGCAACATGGGAGTCGACCGTTCTCGAATCGCCGAGGAAGTCAAAGCCCCAGATATCATCGAGCAGCTGCTCGCGTGAGAACACCCGCTCGCGGTTTGAAGCGAGCTTATGAAGAATGCCGTATTCTTTATGAGTCAGCTCGATTTCGTGCCCGTCGCAGACGACGGAATGAGCCACGACATCGATAACGAGACCATCTATAACTATCTTATCGGTTGGGTTGTCCGCAGTGCGCTTTAATCGCGCTTCGATACGCTTGACGAGCACAGTGGGGCTGAACGGCTTTGTTATGAAATCGTCCGCGCCGCACTCGAAGCACTCGAGCTCATCGAACTCCTCGCCGCGCGCAGTCAGGAAGATGACCGGGACATCGGAGGTTTCGCGAATCTTGCGGCAGACCTCCCAGCCGTTCATCTCCGGCATCATTATATCGAGCACAGCCAGGGCTATATCGCTGTTTTCCGAGAAAACGCGCAGAGCCTGCGCACCGTCCTCCGCCTCGACAGTTTCAAAGCCCTTGGCGGTGAGGAAATCCCTGATAATGCGGCGTATCTTCGCCTCATCGTCCGCGATAAGTATCTTCTGCAAAAGTTACCCTCCTTCCGGGTCGTGCATCTCTGCGCGCCCGGGATAAAAAATCAATTATTACTGATTTTATCACATATCGACAAATTTAACAAGGTGTCAGCACAGTGGGGGCGCTATTTTTCAAAATTATATCGGCGCTATTGCAATCGGGAGGCAAAATAAGTATAATAGATAACATAAATTCAAAATTGGGGAGTTTGCGAACAAAGCAAATCTCGCCGAATATAGGGAGGGCATGACCTTTGTTAGGTAAATTCGTCAGAGTCAGAATAACAAACCCGGTCGGCTCCCTGAACCGTCAGTACGGATACAGATATTCTCTCAATTTCGGCTCTCTTGAAGGCAGGCGGCAGTTTGACAACCGCTTCGCAGGCGCCTATATCATGGGCATTCATCATCCCGTCAGACACTTTGATGGGCGCGCAATTGCCGTTTTATACAGAGAGGGAGAGCGCAAGGGCATACTTGTCGTTGCGCCGAAAAATATGCGTTTTATCGGCTATCAGATAGCCGATGCGCTCGCCTTTGCGGAGCCCGAGGGCACATACCGCCTCGAGTGTCTCTACGAGCGCTCGTGCGGTGCCGTCGTATGCCGCAGAATAAACGGCGAGATCAGACTTCTTCTCATCAAGAACAGCCGCAGCGCCCACTGGGGATTCCCCAAAGGTCACATGGAGCGCGGCGAAACGCCCGAGCAGACTGCACGGCGCGAGGTTCTTGAAGAGACCGGGATACACATCGACATCATTCCGGACTTCACCGCAAAATCCGACTACACGATTCAGGGCAAGGTCGAAAAGAGCGTAACCATCTTTTTGGCAAAGACCGAAGACACAGAGACGATAATTCAGCGCGAAGAGATAGATGACTACATCTGGCTCGGCTTCGACAAAGCGCTCGAAACGCTGAAATTTGAAAACGACAAGGCGATTTTGAAGAGCGCGCGTCGTTTTATGGACAAGCACGGAATTTTTGAAACCGATGACTGACGGCGCAAAAACGCCGAAAAGGAAAGGAAAAGAACATGACTGAAGAATTCGCTCAGGGTCTCGTTGACTTTTTTCAGAACAAGATCCCTAACGAACTGATAATCTTTCTCGTATCGCTGCTGCCGGTACTCGAGCTGCGCGGCGGCATGATAGCGGCGAAGCTGCTGCACGTTGATTTTTGGCGTGCGTTCGCCATATGCTATCTCGGCAACATTCTGCCGATCCCGTTCATCCTGCTTTTCATACGCAAGATATTCCAATTTCTGCGCGACAAGCCGGTCTTTTCAAAGATCATCAAAAAACTTGAGATACGCTCAATGCGAAACAGCGAAAAAGTCAAACGCTGGCGCGACTGGGGTCTGCTTTTATTCGTTGCCATTCCCCTGCCCGGAACGGGCGGTTGGACCGGAGCACTGATAGCTGCCCTGACCGACATGAGGATAAAGAAATCCTTCCCGATAATCGCCCTGGGCATTCTTATTGCGGGAATAATCATGTCCGTCATCACCTACCTTGTGCCCTCTTTCTTCGGATTTTAATGTTCGGCATATAAGGAGGAACAAACATGAAAAAAGCGGTATCATTCATTCTTGCGGCCGTCATGCTCATCATGCTGCCCGCAGGCGCATTTGCGGACAGCGCACAGTGCAGCTGCGACACGCCGCCCGTCGTTATGGTCAACGGCTTCGGCACCGAGCTCTATCACGACAACGGCGACGGCACACAGAGCGCTGTTTTCCCGATGGGCGCCGTTGAGATAGTCAGCGCCATTCCGAGCCTTGCCGGCGCATTCGCGGCTCTCGCCGCAGGCGAACACGAGCTGTTCCGCTCCCTGCTTTCGAGAGCGCTGTTCAGACTCATGGGGAACATGATGTGCACCGCGGACGGCACGGCGAAGATATCGGCAAAGTCATATCAGACGCCGACCGACATGGATATTCACAAGAGGGATATCCACGGTCAGTATCAGGGCGAAAATGACGGCGGGCGCTACATCTTCGGCTACGACTGGAGACTCGACCCCGTCGAAAGCGCACGCGAACTTGAAAAGTACATCGAGCAGGTCAAGAAAATCACCCGCCACGACAAGGTAGTGCTCTGCGCGCACAGCGAGGGTACCTGCGTCGCGGCTTCGTACATTTCGCTCTACGGCTCAAAGAACATAGAGAAAGTCGTTTTCCTGAGCGGCGCGTTCCAGGGAATAACGCTCGTAGGCAATCTTTTCACGAAGAATCTCGACGTCAAAGGCAAGGCAGACGCATTTGAGCTGTTCATAGAAACCTTCCTCGGCGGAGACACGACGGGCGATTTCGTCAGCAGTCTCTTCTCCGTGCTCAAGGACGCGTTCATAGTCGATATGCTGCTGTGCCTTGTCAATAACATTCTCGAAGAGGATCTTGACGCGCTCTATGACGACTGCCTGACAGAGATAATAACCACGATGCCCGGCGTCTGGAGCTTCGTGCCCGACGCATACTATGAAAATGCGAAGAAAGCTCTCTATTCCGACACCGGAGACAAATATTCGGCTCTGACAAAGCTCACCGACAACTACCACTACAATGTTCAGGTCGGTCTCGGCGACAGGCTCAAAGCGGAGCAGAAGAACGGTCTTGCAGTCTGCGTGAGCATGGGATACGCGATAGCACCCATCCCGGTATATGACAACTGCGTTGACCAGACCGATATGCTCATCGACACGAAGTTCGGCTCGCTCGGTGCGACCTGCGCACCCATAGGCGAGACGCTCAAGGCGGACAGCACGAACAAATATCTTTCAAGCGATCTGCTCGTTGACGCTTCCACCTGCGCTTTCCCGGATTCGACATGGTTCGTCAGATATCAGGATCACAACGATTTCTGCGACGCCTACAACGACTTCGTATATTATCTGCTGACTGCCGACGGGCAGCCGACAGTCACATCGAACGCGGCGTTTCCGCAGTTCATGGCTTGCGACGGGCACAAAGTTCTTGTCCCCGCGGGCGCACTTCCCGAAGTCGACACCAGACCGAGCGTAATCAGATTCGGCGAGAACACATACAAGCTCATAAAAGAGTTGATTGAATCGAACAAAAAGTAAGATAAAAAATCGACCGTCCCGAAGCTTTTGCCGCGGGACGGTTTTGTTATGTCTTTTAATATGCCTCGAATCTTGCGATAGTCGCAAAGCAGCGGGTCTCCTCGATAACGAGTTTTATATACTGCATTCTCGCCTCTTCAAAGCGGCAGATGCGCTTAGAGCCGATGACGGTGCCGGCAAATATCTTTTTCCACTTGCCGTTTATCTGACCGTATAGCGAGAATTTTTCTATCTGCTGACCTGTCGCGATATGCTCGGAGAGCACAATCTTATCGATATCGTAATCATCGCCGAGGTCGAGAGTCAGGGTCGCGTGGTCGGGATCGAAACCCGAATGCCAATACTCGTCGGTGGTGTGGGTCAGAGCCATCTGACCGCGATGCTCCTCATCGAGATGCCAGGAGTCGGTCATTATCGAATCGTCCGCCAGATCCTCGTTGAAGTCTATCTGAAGCTGCGCGCCCATGGCGAGCAGGGTCTCGACATCGCGCTGGGCAAACAGACCGTCTTTGTTCGGCGGGATATTGAGCAGCAAGCTCGCATTCGCGCCGACGGAGTTATAATAGATCTCCATAAGCTTCGACAGCGGCTTCACCTCATAGTCCTCGTTGAGATGATAGAACCAGCCTTTTCTTATCGAGACATCGACCTCTGCGGGATACCAAATGAGCTTCGAGACGTTCTTTATCGCCTTGCGGCTGCCGAGGTCAAGCGTGGTAGCGCTTATCCTCTTCGGCGGCTTCTCCGCTGTCTGCTGAGACGCGGCGGCTATCAGCTCCTGATTGCTGTAATAATACGGTACGACATTCCACTCGCTCTTGCGGCAGACTCCCGCCTCGTTTCCGCACCAGCGGACATCCGGGCCCGTGACGGAAATGACCGCCTCGGGCTGACACTCGCGTATAAGGTCGTAGTAGCCCTGCCAGTCATACTCCTGCTTGCGGCCGTTCTTGCCCTCGCCGCACGCGCCGTCGAACCAAACGCAGAATATATCGCCGTAGTTAGTCAGCAGCTCGCGCAGCTGATTCTTGAAATATTTATTATACGCCTCGCCCTCGCCGTAGCGGGGATCGTGCCTGTCCCACGGTGAAAGATAGACGCCGAACTTGAGACCGAATTTTTTGCACGCTTCGGCGCATTCGCGCACGACATCGCCCTGTCCGTCTTTCCATTTGCTTTTTTTGACGCTGTAATCCGTATACTCGCTCGGCCACAGGCAGAAGCCGTCATGGTGCTTGCAGGTCAGGATAATCGCTTTCATACCCGCCGCGCGGACTGCCGCCGCCCACTGATTCGCGTTGAGCTTCTCGGGATTGAAGAGCACCGGGTCGTCGTTGCCGTTGCCCCATTCGGAGTTTGTGAATGTGTTCATGCCGAAATGGATGAAGGCATAGAACTCGAGCTCATGCCACTTGAGCTGGCGCTCGCTCGGCACGACCGCCGCCGCGCGCTTTATGTAATCGTCATTCTTCTTCATATCTGCTTTCCTTTCGGATATATGATATATGATGTATATAAAGATAACATAAACTTCGCGCGAAGTAAACTTATCAGACAAAAAATCCGCAGCAAATTTTTCTTCGCTGCGGATTTTTATATTTATTCGACTGTTACGCTCTTCGCAAGATTTCGCGGTTTATCGACATCGCATCCGCGCTCGACCGCCGTGAAATAGGCTATAAGCTGGAGCGGAACGACATTGAGCGAGGGCATATATTCAGGCAGAGTACTCGGCACCTTTATGGCGACATCCGAAAACTCGCCTGCGTTCTCGCAGTCCTCACCGACGAGCGCCGCAACATATGCGCCACGGCTCTTAACCTCGCGGATATTGCCGAGGGTCTTTTCAAAGAGATCGGGCTGAGTTGCGACGGCGAACACGGGAGTTCCCGGCTCGATAAGCGATATCGTGCCGTGCTTCAATTCGCCGGCGGCGTATGCCTCGGACTTGATATAAGATATCTCCTTGAGCTTCAATGAGCCCTCGAGCGAAATTGAATAATCAAGCCCGCGCCCGATGAAAAATATGCTCGAAGCCTTTGAGAAACGCTCTGCTACGGGCTTGAACAGCTCTTCATTTTTGAGTATCTGTTCAATCTGCTCGGGCAGGCGGAGCAGCGCTTCGCAATGCCGCTTTTCTTCCGATTCATCGAGCCTGCCGACTGCCCTTGAAAGGCGCAGGGCAAGCAGATAGACGGCGGCGAGCTGAGCCGAAAACGCCTTTGTTGTGGCGACGGCTATCTCGGGTCCCGCCATGGTGTATATAACATCGTCGCTCTCTCTGGCAATCGTGCTCTCGACGACATTGACTATTGAAACAGTGTGCGCGCCCCTGTTCTTCGCTTCGCGGAGCGCCGCCAGGGTGTCCGCCGTTTCGCCCGACTGGCTGATAACAACACAAAGATCGTTATCTCGGACAACGGGGTGTCTGTAGCGGAATTCGCTCGCGAGGTCACACTCGCAGAGTATCCCCGCCGAGCGCTCTATCAGATATTTGGCGGTCATTCCGACATGCCACGCGCTGCCGCAGGCGACGATATGAACGACGCCGATATTTTTTATCTGCTCGTCGCTGAGGGTGAGCTCCGGAAGATTGACTCTTCCATCAACTATTCTGCCGCCGAGCGTGTCGCGCACTGCTTTCGGCTGCTCGGCTATTTCTTTTTTCATGAAATGCTTGTAGCCGCCCTTTTCGGCGCTGTCCGCATCCCAGGTTATATGCATTAATTTTTTGTCTATCGGCTTGCCGTCGGAATCGAAAAATCCAACCGAAGTTTTGCCGACTATTGCAATCTCGCCGTCCTGCATGACGGCGCAGTCGCGTGTATATTTGAGCAGAGCCGGAATATCGGAAGCGAGATAGTTCTCCCCGCTGCCGATGCCGACTATCAGCGGGCTGTCTTTTTTGGCGGCAAGTATCTCATCCGGATGATCGCTCATCAGCACCGCGACGGCATAAGAGCCGCGAACGCGCTTTATAACTTTCAGCATGGTCTCAAGCGGATTTCCGTCATAGAGGCTGTCGAAAAGCTGAGCGAGAACCTCCGTGTCGGTCTGCGACTTGAACTGCCTGCCCTGCTTTTCAAGCTCGGCTTTGAGTTCAAGATAGTTTTCGATGATGCCGTTATGGACGAGGGTGACGCGCCCGCTCGAACCCGAATGAGGATGGGCGTTTGCATCGGTCGGCGCGCCATGGGTCGCCCAGCGGGTATGACCTATGCCGACGCTCCCCTGCGGGGTGCCGACTTCGTCGAGCTTCTGCTGAAGGTCGCTTATCCTGCCCTTCGTCTTGACAGTGGTTATCTTCCCGTTTCGGCATACGGCGATGCCCGCCGAATCGTAACCTCTGTACTCCAGCTTCTTCAAACCATCGATCAATATCGGAGACGCACTGTTATCTCCAACGTAACCAACAATTCCACACATATTCTGTTTTTCCTTTACAAAAATATTTGTGCATTGCTCTCCCCTCTGTCTGCGCGTCGCCGCGCTGTTTCATAAGAGAGCCTGTGTCCCCCGCACTTATGGGGCAAGAAGCATCCGCCGAAAATTTCGATGACTTCTTCCTCGTCATCTGCAAAGGCTCGCAGCCTTCAGTGCTTGCAGACCCGGCGCTATTTTTATAACCGAAAAATTTTAAAACGGTTTGACAAATTTCCTTTCTCAATATTACACAAACGGCACTGAAACGCAAATGCAGTCTTATTATATGCAAAACGCCGCCAAAAGTCAAATCCGCTATCGTAAAAAGAAAAAAAGACCGTTCTGCAAGGCATACAGATCGGTCTTTAGTATATGTTTTTTCGTGCGGTTTACTGCTTCGCTTCCTGCTTTTCAGCCTTTTCGCGCTCGCGGCGTTTTTCGGTCGGCGCGGGGTCGCAGAGCTTCATGAAATCGACCTTGCCCATCCGGGTGCGCGGCAGAGCGTCAAGAATGATGATCTTTGTCGGGCGCGAGAAGCGCGGCAGATTTTCGCTGCAGAATTCATTTATTTCTTCAATCTTTTTCTTCTTGTTCTCCGGCTCGCTGTCGAGCGCGACATAGAGCTTGACTATCGGCTTCGCCTCGATATAACCCTGAACGGCGCAAGCCTCGGTTATCCCGGCGACGCCGATGACCTTTTCCTCGATATCGGACGGATAGACGTTATAGCCCGAGATGATAATAAGTCTCTTTTTGCGGCCGGTGAAGAACAGGAAACCGTCCTCATCGATATAGCCGAGGTCGCCCGTGAGCACCCAGCGCACGCCGCTGTCGTCGGTATAGACTCCGCTTGTCGGCTCGTTAAGGTAGCCCTCCATAAGAGTCGAGCCGGAGACGGCTATCTCGCCGACGGTGTTTGCAGGCAGGCGTTTTTTGTCCTTATTCCATATCTCGACGCGCATACCGTAAAACGGCTTGCCTACGGAATTGCGCTTGAAATCGGCATATGTATTCGCGCAGCAGACGGAGCTGACCTCGGTAAGTCCGTAGCCGCGGAAAAGTCTGCCCTTGCCGCCCCATTTGGCTATAGTCGAGTTAAACATATCAAGGAACTGCTCGGTCACGATATCGCCGCCGCTGAAGAGCAGCTCTAAATTCCGCAGATGCTTTCCCTCGAAGTTCTTCTGCTCGAACATCTTCTTATACATATTCGGCACGCCGACTATGAACGAAATTTTATATTCGCGCATAAGCTCGTTTGCCTTGCGCGGCTTGAAGCGCGCAACGGGGATACAGCAAAAGCCTTCGCACATACTGAAATGCATCGACACGCCGAGACCGAACGCATGGAAGAGCGGCAGGACTATCATCGAGCACTCGACGCCGGGGGTGTTGTGATGCTCGACCTTTCCCGTCTTATAGGCGAGCTCGTTGAGCGCCTTTGAAGAGAGCTTTATGGTCTTGCTCTTTCCCGTTGTTCCGCCGCCGTGAAGATAGACGGCAATATCCGAGCCGTTGTTGTGGACTCCGTCCGAGGGCGGGCAGCGATGGATCACCGCACGGTAGCTCAGCGCATTTTTTATGCCCGACGACGCATGCGCCGCGAACAGCTCATAGCCGCGGAAAGCCGGATGAGCCGCAGGCGGAACATAATCGGAATTCGAGCACACAACGCACGGGACATTGTGAAAATTGAGCATATCGACATAGGGCTTTGCGAGCAGATCCATGAGCATAACGCCCTTTGAGCCGACCGCGTCCATAGTCTCCTTGAGAAGCTCGGGCGGGGTCAGCGGATGCACGATATTTGCGATAACACCTATTTTATTGAGCGCATAAAAGGCGACGAAGCTCTGCACGCAGGTCGGCAGGAACACGGTGTACACATCACCGCGCCGAAGCCCCGCGCTCTTAAAATACGCCGCGAGACGGTCGATATCGGAAAGCAGAGCGGAACGCTTTATCCTGTGACCGAAATGAATCGCGGCATCGTAGTCGCCGAACGCTGCAGTGTTGTTCTTGAAATACTCGTAGCAGTTGTAGCTTTCGGTTGGTATCATATTTATTTTCTCATCTCCCACAATATATTTTATATGCAAGGCAATAAAATGTCAAGACAAATGTCGCAGATAATGACCGTTATATATTTCCGTTAAAAAAACCGTTCCGAATAATTCGGAACGGTTTTGCTTTGTCTGTCAATAGCTGATAACAAGTTCATCCATGCGGACGAGGTCATCGTCCACGATTGAATATCCGTCGTCCTCGATAATCACCTGGAGCGATATCGTGACGGGGTCGAGATAGCCGATATTATCAAGATTCTTTTCAACCTCGGTGGATTATTCCGTCCGCCCAGAGCTCCTCGCGCTCGGAGTCAGAGAGCTTATCGAACTCCCCTTTTCTCGCGCGTTCGCCATAGGACTTCTCGAAATCGTCGATGCCGTTTTCCTTCGCTTTTGATATGACATCTATCGGATAGACGGTCACGCTGACAAGGAATCTGTCGGAGCTTCGCGTTACCTCGCCGACCTTATACTTACAATGGGCATAGAGCGTTTCGAATATCTTCACCATGCGCTGATAAGTCGCGTCGGATACCTCGTCGATATCCATGCACATTTTGAAATATTCAACCTCATCCCGGATATACTGCTGATACTGGGTTTCGCATTCTTCGGCAGTGCCGCCGACCGATTCCAGATACTCGTCGCTGTTCTCGTTGAGATAGACAGAGTCGAGCGTGCCGCGGACATATGCGCCGATCTGCGAGCGCGACGCCGTACACGAGCACAGCATGAATACGCACAGCAGAACCGCCGCAAGCGCGGAGATCCTCTTAACCATTATTCAACTACTCCTATATAACCGATCAAATTATCGGAAGCTAAAGAGAAGTCTATCACAGCAAAGACCGGGCGTCAACAATATTCCGTATAAACATACATTTTTTGCGGCTTTTCTGCAAATATTTTTGATAATTTATAAATGAATCCTAAAAATTACCGACACTCGAACCAATCGGGACCCAGGCGGTAGCCGTTATCCAGTCCGTGCTCGGCGCAGAACGGATGCGAGCGCAGGACGAAGCGCAGGGTATTCATCGCGCTGCGAAATATCTCCGCGCGGGTGATGCCGTCCGGCTTGCCGAGGCTTTCGAGCAGAGTCGGGTCATATTTTGCCTTGCGCGAGCCCGCTCCCGCGCCGGGCATGAGCACATCCACCTGTCCGCGCACGCGGTAAGCGTTATTGCGAAGCAGCGGGAAATCCGGGTCTTTGCTCGCGCGCATCCACCAGTCGGTCATGACGCAGCCGTCATATTCCCACTCGCCGCGCAGTATCTGCGTGCAGGTGCCGTAATGATAGTGTCCCCAGACGCCGTTTATCTTATTATAAGAAGTCATTATATTGAATGGGTGCGCGGTTTTGACGCATATCTCAAAGCCCTTGAGATAAATCTCGCGCAGAGCGCGCTCGGACACGCGCGAATCGTTATAGATACGCATGGTCTCCTGATTGTTGCAGGCGAAGTGCTTCGGGCAGGCGGAGACCCCCTGCGACTGGATACCGCGCACGACCGCCGCACCCATGGTGCCGGCGAGCAGCGGATCTTCGGAGAAATATTCAAAGTTTCTGCCGCAGAGCGGATCTCTGTGGATATTCATACCGGGGGCGAGCAGAACATCGGAGCCCTTGCGCGCCATCTCGGCACCCTCGGCAGCATACAACTCGCGGACGAGCTGCTGATTCCATGTGCTCGCGAGCAGCGTGCCGATAGGCAGGAGCGAGGCATAGCAATGGAGTCTGATGCCGGAGGGGCCGTCCGTTGCGCTGACGGGCGGCACGCCTTTTTTGCGCAGAGATTTAAGTATTCCGCCGTAAACTGCGGCGTTGCCGGGAGTGCCGAGCTTGCTGTTCATGACATAGTCGCCGCGGCAGAGAGCCTCAAGCTCAACATCATCGAGCTGAGCCGTGAAGCCCGCAAGAGTCGCTCTGTTATTGGCAACATCTTCGAGTTTTATGCCCTTGTCGCCCGTGAAATCGGGAGCTTCGGGCAGATTTTTCTCTATCTCCTCGCGGCGCGAAACGGTGCTCAACGGGACAGATTCATATGCTTTTTCTATTTTTCCCTGTTCGTCGATCGCGGCGACAAGGCGGTCGAACGCCTCTTTCGGGGCGCAGTCCGCGCGGCTCGCAAGGCGCTCGGTGACGCGAAGTTCGGGCTCTGTGTGAACGCCTATCTGCTCGCAGGAGCGCACATCGGTGCCGGCATAGATGGGATAGTCCCCCGCTTCGAGCACATAGCAGAACGCCGCGCCGGATTTGCCGGAATCATCGAATGACGCCATATTGGCGCACGGGAACGACACGACCACTCTCTGCTCCTCACCCGGCAGAAGAGTGCGCGTTTTTTCATATGCGGCAAGGCTCTTTGCCGCCTTGCCGAGCTCGCCCTGCGGCGCGCCGTAGTAGACCTCAATAACCTCTTTGCCCGCGGCACTGCCGACATTCCTGACTTTTACGGAGACTATTATTCTGTCGTCAGCCTCCATGACGGTCTTGTCGGACAGCTCGAACGAAGTGTAGCTAAGACCGAAGCCGAACGGGAACATGACCTTTTCGGGCGCGAAGGTTTCAAAATATCTGTAGCCGACGAAGATATCCTCGGCGTAGTTGTTGTATGTCTTTTTGCCAAAGTTCTTCGCCGCCGGATAGCTCTCGTAGCAATCGGCAATGGTATCGGGCAGCTTGCCGCTCGGCGAAGCTTTGCCGGAAAGAACCTCGCCAATGGCGTTTCCGCTCTCCATTCCGCCCTGCCAGACATAGAGCACCGCACCGAGCTTGTCGCCGTATTTATTCATCCACGACATATCTATAATATTGCCGCTGTTTATCAGCACGACGGTGTTTTTGAAATTCGCAGTCACCTTGTCGAGCAGCGCGGTTTCATCGTCGGTCAGATAATAGCTGCCCTTTTTGAGCGTGTTTTCCCTGTCCTCGCCTGCAGAGCGACCTATAACTACAACGGCGCAGCTACTGCGCTTTGCCGCATCGGCGACGGTCTTTTCGTCTATCTTCATCTCATCGTGATAGCGCGGCCATGCGCCCCAGAAGCCGTCGTCCGCCGGGTTCTTCTTTATCCAATCCGAGTATATCTTTTCAAGCTGCTCGTCGACTTTTATTCCCGCGTTTTTCATGCCGTCCACAAGATCGACGCAATAGGGCTTGTTGACATCGCCTCCGGAACCGTAGCCGACGAAGAAATAGTCCCTTTGGATCCTGCCGAAGATGCAGACGTTCTCATCTTTTTCTATCGGCAGCACGCCATTGTTTTTGAGCATGACTATGCCCTCTTCGGCGGCAATTCTTGCAATCGACTTCATCTCCTCCGGAGTATCGGGCGAGCCGAGCTCGCCTTTGCTCAGGCCCTGCGCGGTTGCGGAAGTAATCAAATTGACTGCTTTTGAAAAAATTCTGCGTACTTTGTTGCTCATTGTATTATCTCCTATTCGGCTGTTATTTACGTTTCATTGCGCGTATCTTCGCCTTGTCCTGCGGCGTGACGCGATAAGATTCAGTTATCTTCTGAAGCGACTTGTTAAAAGTGAAATCGTCGAGGCGGTTATCTTCGAGATACTGCCATGTCTTTTCCGGCGCATGGATGAAGAACACGGAGACCGCCCACGCGACCGCCATCTTCACATAGTAGTCGTCATTGGTTATCGCATCAAACTTCTCGAAGGCGCGGGCGACGTATTCATCGTTCGAGAAATAATCGAGCGCCGCGACGACCGCAAAGCGGATATCATAGGGCTTATCGGAATCAAAATACGGCTGCAAAAACTCCCAGACACGCTCCCTGTCTTTTTTGAAAAACTTGAGGCTGTTCACGAAGCTGTCGCATACAGACCAATTATCTATCTCCGGCACAAAATCCGCCACCGCTTTCAGATGCTCTTCGAACGGCAGATCGGCACTTGCAATAACGAATCCGCGCACAAGCTTTTCTTCAAACATATCGCCCTGCGGGAGATCGGGCATAACGCCCTTGGGGCTTTCTTTTTTTATCCGCGCCGCGACCGCTCTCAGCTGTGGCAGGCGCACGCCGATCATCTTGCTCTTGTCGACATTTGGCAGGAGCGACAAGCCGAACTCCCTGTACTTTTCATCTCTGAGCTGTTCGAGCTCATTTCTTATATCCATATCGTCCTCCGTCGAGATACTTATATGATTTTAACATATATAACACGCTTTTTCCATATTCAAGACCAAAAATTAGGCAAATGCGCATAAAATTTTTGACTTTTGCGGCGCAATATTGTATAATGATTTCAGCATTTTCTCGCATACGCAAAATGAAAGGAGTCATGAGATGAAGAAAACCAATTTCAAGCGTATTCTCTCGTTCTTCCTCGCCGCAGTGATGCTCTTCGGGATGCTTCCTGCAGTCTTCGCGCAGGACGCGGACACGAAGGACGTTGACTACGCGATAACAAACCCCTACGCCACGGTTGACTGGAAAAACTACGGTCAATACAAGGCGAGCCTACACAACCACAGCATAGTTTCAGACGGCGACAACGATTTCAGATATGTCATCGAGACCTATTATTCAATGGGCTACGACATTCTCGCGATAACCGATCACGGCACCGTTGACAGAGGCTGGACAGAGCCGAACTATGTTCCCGCGCTCCAGCTCGCGCTCGGATTCAGACGCGAGAACGGCTTCGAGAAGCCGACGGGACTGACTCAGGAGCGCTACAATCAGATAACCTCCGGCAGCGACAGAGGCGGACGCGGAATGCTCCGCGTCCCCTACGGCATCGAGAACAACCCGACTTCGTTCAACAACTCGCATGTCAACTCCTGGTTCGTTGACTACGGCAACGGCGTTCTGGGCGGCACGAGCGACTATGAGACGCCGATAAAGAACGTTGAAGCGCTCGGCGGTCTTTCGATCATCAACCACCCCGGTGAATACACGGGCGCGCGCAACGAAAAGGATTTCGACAAGGCTTATAACGAAGACTACGACTACGATATAAACAAGTTCGCCCGTCTGCTCAAGATGTATCCCTCCTGCCTCGGCATCGATGTCAACTCCAAGGGCGACTACCGCACCCGCCACGACCGCAAGCTCTGGGATATCCTGCTCCAGAAGGTCGTACCCTCCGGGCGCAATGTCTTTGCTTTTGCAAGCTCCGACGCGCATCGCCTCTCCGCCATGGACAACGGCTGGACGATAATGCTCATGCCCTCGAACACGGTCGACAACCTTAAAGAATGCATGAAGCAGGGCGCGTTCTTCGCGGGAAGCAGATATATAAAGAACACTCCCGAGCTCGAACAGTTCAGCAAGGAAGTCGGATATAATGTCGCGGACGAGAACGGCCAGTGGTACGCATCGCCCGACCTTGTTCAGCCGGTGATAACAAACATCGCCGTTGACGACAAGGAGGACACGATAGCGATAACCGCAGAAAACTATCTGACAATTCACTGGATAGCGGACGGCAAGGTCATTCATGTCGGCTCCGAGATAGACCTCGACGACTACTCGGACGAGATAGGCAGCTATGTCCGCGCCGAGGTTTTCGGTGAGGGCGGCATTCTCTACACCCAGGCGTTCACCCTCGACTACGACGGCGCGCCGGAGGCGGAGAACAAGTTCTTCTTCGACTGGGGCAATGTAGTCAAGCTTTTCGCCGACTCGATTCTCTATGTATGCGGAAAGAGCGAGCTGTTCTGCAAAATCTGGTTCGCGCTGACCCACAACGACGCATTCGCAAAGTAAGTTAATAAAAAGCGGCGGCAAGCCTCAAGTGGTTTGCCGCCGCTTTTTGTTTGGTTATGACTCTTTTTCGTCTTTGTTTTTCATCTGCTTTTCAATCGACTCACGCCATTTGCGTGTCTTTATCATCTGAGCGCGTCTGCTCCAGATGATATAAATGAGCACCGGAGCGATAATAGTCGCCGCCGCCTCATACTCGCTGTTATATCCGAAGATAAACAGGTACACCAAAGCCGCAGTTGCGGTAACATCAAAAATAATGCCGATAACAAGATCCATAATTTTCTTCTTTTGCTGTAATTTTTATTTCATTTTATCATGTTCCGTTTTTTGTCAAGCGCTTTTTCAATAGCGAACTTTATTTTGACAAAAAATAGCATTTTGCTCATTGCAAAATTTGATAATATGCCGTATAATAACTTTGCAGAGTCCGTTTTTTGGTACACGAAATATTTTATAATATATCCGTAAATCAAATCGGAGGATACAAAAATGGCTAAAAAATCAAACCAGAAAATAAAGCTGCTCTATCTGATGAAGATCCTGCTCGAAAACACGGACGACGAGCACGGGATGACGCTCGCCGAGATATCGGATGCGCTGGGCGAATACGGCGTTGACGCGGAGCGCAAGACGCTCTACAACGACATTGAAGTGCTCTGTCTGTTCGGGCTCGACATCGAAAAGAGGAAGGGCAAGAGCGTGACTTATCATGTCATCAGCCGCGAATTCGAGCTGCCGGAGCTAAAGCTTCTTGTCGACGCGGTTCAGTCCTCGCGCTTTATCACGCACAAGAAGAGCAACGAGCTGATAAAGAAAATCGAGGGCTTTGCGAGCCGATATGAGGCGCAGGAGCTGCAGCGGCAGGTCTTTGTCTCGAACCGCATCAAGGCGATGAACGAGAGCATCTACTACGCCGTCGACTACATACACGACGCGATAAACCGCGACGCGAAGATAGCGTTTCAATATTTCACCTGGGACGAGCACAAGCAGAAGAAGCTGCGCCACGACGGCAAAATATATCGTATCAGCCCGTGGGCGCTGACCTGGGATGATGAAAATTATTACATGATAGGCTACGACTCGGACGAGAACAAGATAAAGCACTACCGGGTCGACAAAATGACAAAAATTCAGCCAACCGAAGAAAAGCGCGACGGCGCGGAGTTCTTCGCCGATTTCGACATGGCGCTCTATTCAAAGCAGACCTTCGGAATGTACGGCGGCCGCGAAGAGACGGTCACGCTCCGCTGCGAAAACAAGCTCGCAAATGTCATGATAGACAAATTCGGCTTCGACACTGCGTTTTCAAATATCACCGACACACATTTTGACATGCGCGTAAAAGTGTTTGTGAGCCCCGTGTTCCTGACATGGATAATGAACTTCGGCGCAGATGTGACAGTCCTCTCCCCCGAGAGTGTAAAAGACGAACTCACAGCCCTCGCGTCGGATGTGCTCGCACAGTATAAATAAACAGAACAAATAAAACAGCAAATCCTATCCACGGCTTTCGTGGGTAGGATTTTTTCATTTCGACATGAGATAGTGATGTGTTGATAAGTTGGAGGGCGCAGGTATCGGATATAAGTAGTCGTATCAATATTGTAAATTGGTACAATCGCGTAGGGGCATATATTCCGCCGCAAAAATCGAATGCATAGACTGATATTCTGCTTGAGGCAAGTGACTTCGCGATGAATTTGTTATATATGCTGCTTCCGTTATAACCGTGAGACAGAATGGCTATCGGCTGATTTTCATCGTCTGATTCGGCTTTATACAATGTCCCGAATATGTTTTCAGCGCCATTTTTCAGTCATATATCTTCAACCGTATATTCTTTCTTTTCCTCCGCCAAGCAGATTGGCTTTTTGTTATATTTTATAAACGCAAACGGTCCCCAGCCGATGGCTGCACCCGTTGCAACAAGCCCTATCAAGACGGCAACGGCAAGAAACACAATTATGACTATCAACACTTTTACTATTTTTCCGCCCATATTTTCACCTCAGAACATCCTCAATTCCGTTTTCCTCGATCACTCTGTCGAGTATCGGTCTTATGTATTCATCGCGCCATTTGAGCTGACCTGCGTGGTTCAGATGAATACCGTCTTTGATGAATAAATCGGTTCTGTACTCGCCGTCTTTATATGTCATATCTTCCGCATTTACGAAATACATATAATCTTTTGCGCTGCAATACTTTTCCAATTCATCGTTTATCATCCGAGTAATTTCCGTATACTCACTTCTTCCCGGCAGGAGAAGTCCGCTCATCACAATAAATTTTGCGTTTGGCAATCTGCGGTGAAACTCATCAAACATCTGTGCTTTATATTCCATACAAGCTTTTACTTTTTCTTCATCAGTTCCGGAAAGTGAGACATAATCGTTTGAACCGGTTTGGAAGAAGACGATTTTGGGATTATACGGATACAAAAGCTTGTCGGCATATTTGACAAGAAGTTTATCCGTACTTCCGCCGAAGGCGTGATTCTGTACTTTATATTCGCTAAGGTCATTCTCCATCTCAGTCCACAGCCTGAAATTCGATGCACCGTAGAAAATTATCTCGCCCTGTCTCTCTTCGGCATCATATTTTTCTGCTATCTGCTCAACTTCACTGTCCCAATTATACAGCGAAGAAAACGGACCCCAGCCTATCTTTGCACCGGTAATTATCAAGCCCAAAAGACAGGCGACAAACAGAATCGCGACAACAGCGACAACTATTTTTACACACTTTTTCATATCGTCACTCCTTAAATTCAATTGTATATAAATCGAATGTGCCTTTACCCGAAAAGTTAATTGACAGCGTTTGACTGTTCGCGTCATGAACCTTATATTGCATAATTATTTTTCTTCTGCCGCATGGGGTTATCGCCGCAGACGCTATTGGAATACGGTTGGCGAAAACAACGATTTTTCCGTCAGCGTGCGAATCAATATCAAGGATAATCTCGCCGGTATCACTTACGAAGTCAAACCATTTGTAACAGACAGCGGTTCTGCGGTCAATATCCGCAATATATCTTTCGCCGCGGCAATCGGTGATTTTCGGAATATTTCCGTTATATCGCCTGTTGGATATATGTGGCATTCTGCCGTTTGTTATATTGCAAGCAATAACTGCCGGATATATCCCGCTCGCCGACAAAGGCTTTGCTTCAAGTCCGCTGCTGCTGATTTCAACCTGGCAGATGCTTGAATCCTCATTAATTTTTATCGGCTCGGCGCAAGCCTGTCTGCTGTAATCGCTCGCATGAGTCAATCTGTGATAAAAAACATACCATCTGCCGTTTATGAATTCGATGCTGCCATGTGTTGTGCCTGTCACATTGAGACGGTCTTTTTCTTTGCGACCGTCAAATCCGACGTCGCCGGTCGAAACAATCGTTCCACCGTATTCAAAATCCGCGTCAGGCTTCCGGCTCACGGCATAACAGAGCTCATGATTCTTCTGAGAGGAATATATGAAATAGTACATTCCGTTTATTTTACGAATAGATGAACCCTCAAAAAATGCATGATTTTCGAACGATGTTCCCTTGGTTTTTTCCGGTATAATTCTGACTGCATCCGACTCGACCGTCTGCATATCATCGCATAGCGTCACCATATTTGCGCCCCATATCCCCGGCTCCGAGGTTATCTCGGCCTTGCTTTTGCCGTAAATTTTCTCAAAAATCGGCGATGCGGCTTTTCTCGCAAAGCGCGGCAGGCACATACCCTTGGGCATAGAAGTTCCGTAATAAAGACGGATAACTCCGCCATCGTTTATGACTGCGGGATCAAAGCAAACATATTTATTAAACGGTGTTCCGTCACGGTTTTTAACATATCCGAGATATTCATATTTTCCGTCCGGCTTATCGCATACTGCGACGCTGACGGGACCGTTATATCCGCCGCTTCCCTTTTCTCCGGCAAGGCAGTAGTAGAGATAATATTTTCCGTCGTTGCCGCGGACAACATCGGGTGCATACATATACGGTCTTTCGTTTGTGTAAAGTGCATCCTGTTTGGAGCAATAATTTATGCCATTGCTGCTCCAGTTACTCAGATCGTCTATCGGCGCGGAAAAGAATTCATAGTCAAGCTCACAAAAAGTATTGCCGCCTTCTCTGTCGTGGCTTCCGAACAGATATACCCTGCCGTCAAAAACGTGCGGCTCGCCGTCGGGAATATATTTGTCGAGCGGCAAGATCGGATTATAAGCATATTTCTTCATACTTTATTCACCCCACAAGTTTCTTGTATAACTTAATTATACAAACACCGAGTCTGATTAACAATCATCAGTTTGGATATTAATTGATATAAAACCAACACTCATATCATATAACGATTTGATAATGCAATTAATTTTATCTGCCGCTTGATATCTCGTTCCTCTGGAAAGCGTACTATTTCGTCTGTCGTCCATGATTTTTGTAAAAGTTTCATATAATTATGTATATAAATTTTATCTTTATGTTGAATTTGTATTGCTTTTTGAGTTTTGTTCCCGTATAATGGAGCTTGTCTGATACGACAGAATATCTGAAAGGTGCCGAATTATGAACACCGTAATAATAATTCTGCTTGTTGTGCTCGCGATAGCCGTTGTGCTGCTGTTCGCGATATGCGGCTTCCTGTTCAATCAGGTAATATGGTATAAGCCGATAAAGCTGCCCGCCGCAAAAGGCGAGGTTGAGGATGACTTTGCAAAAGATCACAGAAAAGCCGAAGAAGAGTTCGGGAAAATGCCGTTCGAAAAGCTCACGCTTACGGCATCGAACGGCGAAAAAATATATGCGCGCCTGCTCCTGCCCGAGAAGAGCAACGGGCGCATGATAATCGCCTGCCACGGGGCGCACAGCTCAGGGATATGCGAATTCTGCTTCTCCGCGCCGTACTTTCACCGCATGGGTTATACAATTCTGATGCCAGAGCACCGCGGCTGCGGCGAGAGCGAGGGAAAATTCTTAGGCTACGGCACGCACGAATCGAAGGACACTTTTCTTTGGATAGACTGCGCCCGCAAACGATTCCCGGAGCTCGACATATTCCTGCTCGGCGTGTCGATGGGCGGCGCGACGGTTCTAATGATGAGCGACAAAATAACCGACCCGGCGGTCAAGGGAATCATCGCGGACTGCTCCTACACGAGCGCATGGGATGAATTCGCCTATCAGCTCAAAAATCCGTTCGGGCTCCCGGCGTTCCCCCTGCTATATATATTCGACCTGTATTGCCGCATAATCTGCAAATACAGCCTGCGCGACGCATCACCGATAAAAGCCGTTCGCGGCGCGAAAGTGCCGATACTTTTTATTCACGGCGCAAAAGATGCGCTCGTGCCCGTAAAGATGCAAAAAGAGCTGTTTGACGCGTGCCCGACCCAAAAAGAAATGCTGACGGTCGAAAATGCGGTTCACGCGCAGAGCTACTATACCGACCCGTGCGCTTATGAGGCGGCGGCGGAAAAATTCATAAACGAATGCGAAAACACTGAAAATACATCTGCGCTTTCCGCGCCCGGAGGAGGAAAACAAATTGGCTAACAACGAAAGGCTGAAAGAAAAACGATACGTCGGAGTAAAAGAAACGGTTATCTACGGCGTGGCAAACGGCGGTCAGGTCATCGGATACAACATGGTCCGTATGCAGCTGACGTTCTTCCTTGTGACCGTGTTCGGCATACCGAGCACAGCGGTCGCAACGATGATAACCGTCATGGGCATCTGGGATGCACTCAACGACCCGATGATGGGAACGATAGTTGACAAGACCCGCACAAACTTGGGAAAGCTTCGCCCGTATCTGCTGTTCGTGCCCATTCCGCTCGGAATAGCGACTGTCGTGTTCTTCGGCGGCGCGGAATTCCTCGCGGGAGTTCAGTCAACGACGCTCAAGATAGTCTATATGTGCGTCACATATTTCATCTGGGAGTTCTTCTACACAATAGGCGACATCCCGTTCTGGGGTCTGTCCGCCGCGATATCCCCGAACCCCGTTGACAGATCGAACGCCATAACCTCGGCGCGCTTCCTCTCCGGCATAATCGGCGGACTTGCTACGCCCGTTATATCCCTGCTCATCGACCTGAGCAACAAGGGCGTTATCGGAATCAATATGCGCCAGCTCTTCCTTGTCATGGGTATTGTCGCTGGCACTGTCGGCATGGGACTCTTCTCGCTCTCCGGCATCTTCTGCCGCGAGCGCGTGGTTCAGAATTCCGACGAGCCGAAGGTTCTCGACTGCTTCAGATTCCTTTTCAAGAACAAGCCCCTGCTCCTCATCGTCTGCTCCAACATTCTCGCAACCGTCGGCGGAGTTACCGACACATTCGCGCAGTATTTCTACATATTCTCCCTCGGCGCGGCGAGCTGGGGCACGATAATCGGAATCCCCGGAGTTATTTCCGGATTTTTGACTTATCTCCTCCTGCCCGCTCTCGAGAGAAGATGGACGTCGAAGCAGATAGTCGTTCGCACAACTATTCTCAAGGCACTCGTCGGTACGACCACCTTCCTCATCGGCATGAAATTCTATCGCAACCCGGCGGTCATTGTCCCGCTGCTTATGATTCAGGGCTTCATCTTCAGCTCGCTGACGAGCATAAACATGGTCGTCCCCACAAAGATGATAGGCGACACTGTCGACTACATGGAGTGGAAGACGGGCGAAAGAAACGAGGGCATGGCGTTCTCGCTGCTGACCTTCATCAGCAAGCTCACGGGCTCGCTCTGCACGGCTATCGCAACGGCCATAATCCCGGTCATCGGCCTTGTCACCGTTCAGCTCGCGGACAACTCGCTTCAGCTTGTTGAAAACCCGCAGATAAACACCCGTTTCTGGCTCTGGGCTCTGGTCACCATACTCCCGCCCGTGGCGTCGCTCATCTCGCTCATACCCTACAAATTCTATGACCTCGAGGGCAAGAAGCTCAAGGACATTCAGGAAGAGATGATCGCTCGCCGCGAGCTCAACTCGAAGACGATATCCAAGTCGGAAGGAGAGATATAAATGGAACGCAAATGCCCGAAATGCGGCGGTAAGCTCGGAATATTCGACTTAAAGCCCAACTGCCCCCACTGCGGATGCAGCATCATGTACTACGACATGGACAAACGCCTTGAGGAGGACTCGGTAAAAGCCGAGGCGGAATGGCAAAAGCTCGATGAAATACTCGACAAGATAACTCCCGCATTCATCAAGAAAAAGAGAGCCGCGAGAGAAGAAAAAGAGAAAAACGAAAAGGATTCAAGCGAAAAATAATCCTAAAGCAGGCGCGCCCGCAGTTATTCTGCGGGCGTATCGCTTTTTGTGGGAATTTGCAACAAATTTTAGTAAAACTGTGGTAAATTCCGCAGCAATATGTTAAAATCCGATAAGAACGATGATTTAAGGAGAGGGTATTATGCTTTGCAGACAGATGCAGCTTGATTTTTCCGGAATAAAGACATATTCAGCCGAGGATCGCCACAATCTCGTCACCATAGACAACATGATGACTCCCGGAGTCACCCCGCACGAGGAATACAAATACGAAGGCTTTGATGAGCTTGTTGAGAGGATAGTCAAGGCGCGCAAAAACGGTCATCCCGTCATATGGAGTATGGGCGCGCACGTTGTTAAAAACCGCCTTTCACGCTATGTCATAGAGCTGATGAAAATGGGCGTTATCACGCACATCGCAGCAAACGGCGCAACAAGCATACACGACTTTGAGCTCGCGTATCTCGGCGGCACATCCGAAGATGTGCCGACCGCGATTGAGGACGGCTCATTCGGAATGTGGGAACAGACAGGAGCATGGATGAACGAGGCTATTCAACGCGGCGCGAAGCTCAACATCGGCTACGGCGAGGCGCTCGGCGAATATATAGACATACACCCCGAGAAGTTCCCGAACCGCGAGGACTGCATACTCTGGAACGCATACAAGCTGGACATTCCCGCGACCTATCACATAGCGCTCGGCACGGATATCATCCACCAGCACCCCACCTGCGACATGGAGGCTATCGGCAAATGCTCGGGCATTGATTTCAAGAAGATGGCTTACAGCGTGTCGCAGCTTGACGGCGGCGTTTTTCTCAACTTCGGCTCTGCCGTTATCGGTCCCGAGGTGTTCCTCAAGACTCTTTCAATAGCGCGCAACCTCGGCTATCCCACGTTCAACATAACCACGGCAAACTTCGACCTCGTGCGCCTGGGCAACTTCCGCTGCAAGATAGGCTACGAGGATCCGAACTACTATTACCGCCCCCGCAAGAATATCGTCAACCGCCCGACCTGCCGCGGCGGTTGGGGCTGGCACTTTGAGGGCGACCATCAGATAACCATACCCACGCTCTACGACAAGCTCAAAGAGCAGCTTTGATTTGAGGTAAGATATGCTTTCAAAAGAACAGGTCAAAAAAATATGCGCCGGCATAAAAAATGCGCGCATAGGCATAATCGGCGACTTCTGCGTTGATATCTACTGGCACGCGGATATGACGAAATCCGAGCTCTCGCGCGAGACTCCGCACTATCCCCTGCCGATAGTCGGTGAGAGAGTCTATCTCGGTGCGGGCGGAAATGTTGCGTCGAATCTCGCGGCGCTCTCCCCCAAAGAGCTTATTCCGATATCCCTTATCGGCGGCGACTGGCGCGGCATGCTCATGGAAGATATATTCCAAAAGAGCGGCATGAACAGGGATTTTGTCATCAAAGTGCCCGGCCGCTTCACCAACGCCTACTGCAAGCCGATGCGAAAGGGCATATCGGAGCTTGAATATGAAGATCCGCGCCTCGACTTCGACAACTACGAGCCGATATCAAAAGAGACCGAGGACAAGGTGATTGAAAATCTCAGAAAAATCTCCGGAAATATCGACGTGCTCTGCGTCGCGGATCAGTTCAGATTCGGCATAATCACAAAGCGCGTGCGCGATGAGATAATTGCACTTGCAAAATCGGGGCTCACCGTCATTGCGGACAGCCGACACAACATCGGCAAATACACTGACTGCATATTGAAGCCCAACGAGGTCGAATGCTGGCGCGCAGTGTATAACAACGAGGGCTACATAGACGCAGGATATGACGAGTTCATCGAAGCGGCAAAGCTGCTCGCGAAAAAGAACCGCTCGACCGTGTTCTGCACGCTCGGAAAGCGCGGTTCGATAGTCACCGACGGCGACAGGACGGAGAAAGCCGACGCGGTGCTGTTCGACGGCGAAGTTGATATCTGCGGCGCGGGCGACACCTCGCTCTCCGCATTTTCTGCGGCAATCGCCGCAAAGACCGAGCTCAAAGCGGCGGCTCAGTTTGCGGGGTTCGCGTCCGGCGTGACGGTCAGGAAAATCGGCGTCACGGGCACGGCATCGCCCGAGGAAATAGAAGCGCTCGCACAGTAAAAAATAAAACTAAGAGGCACAGGAATGAGTTTTTCAATTGAAACGATAAAAGAATACAGCGGCAGGGGCTTCAAATGCGCGCTGTTCGATTTTGACGGCACGATAAGCCTTATACGCGAGGGCTGGCAGAAAGTGATGATTCCGTATTTCTGCGAGGTCATCGAAGCTCTCGGCACAAATGAAAATAAAGTCGGAATATGCGAAGAGGTCACGGAATTCGTCGACCGACTGACCGGCAAGCAGACAATATTCCAGTGCATCGCGCTCAACGAGACAGTTGTTCGCCGCGGCGGAGAGCACGTTGACCCGGGCGAATACAAAAAAGAATATCTGCGCAGACTCGAAACGCGGATAGCCGACAGAAAAAATGGGCTCGAAAGCGGCTGTCTCTCCCCCGCCGATCTCGCAGTCAGAGGGTCAGTTGAGTTCATAAAAGCGCTGAGGAACGCCAGGATAAGATGCTTCCTCGCGAGCGGAACGGACGAAAAAGATGTCATATATGAGGCGTCCTTAATCGGAGTCAAAAATCTTTTCGACGGCGGCATTCACGGCGCGAAGGACGCTCTGCTCGACTGCTCGAAAGAGGCGGTTATAAAGAACATGATCGAAGAGCAGAAGCTCGACCCGGAAGAGCTTGTCACATTCGGCGACGGATTTGTTGAGATAGAGCTCACGGCAAAACTCGGCGGATACGCAGTCGGCGTGGCGACAAACGAAAAGACCGGCGACGGAATAGACGAAAAGAAACGGGCAAGGCTCATTTCCGCGGGCGCTGATATGATAATCCCGCACTTCGAGGGCACCGACGCGATACTCAAAGCACTGCACATATAAAAACAAAAAAACACAGGCGTTCTGCGGCAAAACCGTAAAACGCCTGTTTTTTTATAATTCTATCCAATCTTTTGTTTCGTTGTCGTACTCATACAGCACCTTGTTCTGCTCATCGTATGCGAGCAGGACATCGTCGCTGTCTTCAAAAGTTATTTTATAGGTCTTGCACTTGACTCCGTTCACGGTCGCGGTCTTGCCCGTTGATGAAAAGCCGTCGCCCAGGTCGGCATATGCGCGGAATTTCGGAACCCCGAGCATTCTTATCGCGTCAAAATCGACCTGAAATTCCGTAGTCTTTGACGCGGTATTTGAAGAACCGGAAGCCCGGCGGGTCGTTTCCGCGCCGCGCGCTGAGGTCGTCTTTGTTGTCTCCGCCTGCGTTGTCGGTTCGGTGGTCGGCTCCGTCGTTTGCTCCTCGGTCGTAGTTTCGGGTGCAGTCGTCGTTTCCGGCTCGCGCGCCACTTTAGCGCACCCGGCAAGAGAGATTGCAGCAAGAAACAGAGTGAAGGCAGACATGATAATTTTTCTGTTTGATTTCATTATTTTTCATCTCCGTGAGTATATTTCAGACATTTTCGCGCCGTTTTATCCGCGCGCCGTCAAATTCATAAACCTCGTCACAGAGGGTCGAGATATCACCCTCGTTGTGCGAGACTATGAGCATGGTTTTTCCGCTCGCTTTAAAGCTCAGGAAGAGCTTTCGCATCTCCTCGACTGCGTCCTTATCGAGCGCGTTCATCGGCTCGTCGAGAATCAATAATTGCTGATTTTCCATTATCGCCTGCGCTATGCCGAGGCGCTGTTTCATGCCGAGCGAATATTTGCCGACCCGCAGCTTTGACGACGGGTCAAGCCCGACTGTTTTCATGGCGGTCTCTATCTGCTCTTTGCCGATCTTGCCGCGTATCGAGGCGAGATATTCAAGATTTTTCATGCCGCTGTAATTGGGCAGGAAGCCGGGCGCTTCGATTATAATTCCCGTGTTCTCCGGGAAATCCGAGTCCTTGCCTATCACCTTGCCGTTGACGGTGACTGTTCCGCTGTCGGGCTTCATGAATCCGCAAATGAGCTTTAAAAGTACAGTCTTGCCGCTGCCGTTGTCGCCGACGATGCCATATATCCCGCCCTCTTGCAGTTGCATATTAACATCTTCGAGAACCGTTTTTCCTTTGAAGCTTTTTGTCAGCTTATCTATAACTATAACATCAGTCAAAATAATTTCCTCCTTTCAAAGCCCTTCTCTTCACTGCGCCGGAGCAGAAAAAGACAAGGATCATCACCGCCGCGTCTGCAAAGAGTACCGCCGCAGCCGTTTTGGCATCGGTCAGCTGTTTTGCCATGCCGTATGCGCCGAGCATGGCGAAGCTGAAGCTTTTCAGCTTCCCGCATATGAGCCCCGTTGTGCCGACAACCGCGATTACAATCGCCGCCGCAGGCTTCTGCCTGAGAAGAAAACGCAGAAGGCAAAGCACGCACATTGACGCGCCGAGCGCGAGCGGATATGCCGCCATGCGCATAAGCTCAAAGGCGGAAAGCATTCCGACTTTTTCCGCCGCCGCTGCGCAGACAGCTATGCCGATAAGGCAATAGAGCACGCACCAGAGAAGCGCGGACGAAACGGTTTTTATCCACCATTTGAAAAAGCTCTTCGAGCGCGGCAGGACGAAATACGGCATCGTCTCGGAATCGAGGACCGAGCCCGCCATACCGAGAAAGAGTCCCGCAAAAAATGTTCCGAAATAGCGGAAGAAGCCGAAGAGATCAAACTGTCCGATGTGTTCAACGCCGCCGACGGCTTCTGTGAAAACAGAGAAAAATGTTTCCCGCTCGCCGCCGAAAGACGAGAGCACGCAGACCGCCCATATGAGCAGAGACACAGCGAGATACGGCAGCATATTGAAAAGCCGATGCCGCAATCCCGCGAAAAAAGTTATCTTCATATTCGAGTCCCCACTGTTATTTTGAGATCGACATGCCGAACGGCGCGAAGAATGCACGCGACAATAATCGCCGCGAGCAGGCAGAAATACGCGCACGAAAAGCCGACCGACGGCAGACCGGCATCTTCTGAGAAGCCGTGATTTGAAAAGACGGAGACGAAAAACGGGAGGTACTTGAACCTAATCAGATATGAAATGATATGCTGAGCCGAGAGCACGGCGAAGCCCAGCACGCGGCTGCCGCTTAGATTTATCAAAAACAGAAGCGAGCCGCAGAAAAAGCCGTAGCCGAGATTCAGCGCCAAGGCATAGAATGCCGCGAGATACGGCGTAACAGCCGGCATGAAAAGCTTCGGATCGACTGTGATATGATAAGACGAAGCCGCCGCATCGCGCATGACGAGCTCATAAAACGGTGCGCTCCACACATTGCCCGCAAAGGCGTTGGGCGAGAAGAATAGCACGGTCACCGCGAGCGAAAATATGTAATACACGGCGCAGGAGAGCAGGATATATATGAGCTTTCCGACTACCCACTGCACCCGCGAACAGCGCACGAGCGAATACATCGCGCTCTGCTCGGTAAAAGGCGCATCGGCAAACAGGAGCATAAGCCCGAGGAACATCAATGTCGCGATATGGAGCGTTGAGCTGTTATATATAAACGGCTCGAATATGTTAAGCGGATCTCCGCTCGCCCGGGCGAACTGCATAAGATTCACGGAATCGAGCAGCGAAGCGGCGGCGCAGACGAGAAAAGCCGTAACAGTCCGCGCACTGCCGAGCCATGTACCGAACTGCCAGCGCATCACAGAGAGACACTGTCTCATTGCAGCAGCCTCCTTCGCGCGAAGAAAATGAACGCCGCGCAGCCGAGCACCAAGAGCACCGCCTGATACAAAAACAGAAAGCCGAACGACGGCAAAATATCGGGCAGGATAGTGTTGGTCGGGCTGAATTTTTCTTTTTGCAGCGCACTCGCCACGAGGTGCATCAGGAAGAACAGCACGAACGGACCGCAAAGAGCCACATATCTGTTGGGCACAGCAGCGGACAGAGCCGTGCCGATAACTCCCCACACGACGCCGAAGAGGAACGCGAGCAGGATTATTACTCCGACCAAGCCGAGACCGCCCGCGACGTTTTCGAACGGCTGCAATATACTTCCGTCAAGCGGAGTTTTCGAATGTCCGTTCGGGACATACGGGTCGCAGAAAATGAGCATTATGAGCGCAAACACCGCAAGCGGCAGAGCGTTTGCCGCGCCGCCGCAGACAGCGTTTGAAAAAAGTCTTGAGAACATATATTTTCTGCGGCTCTTCGAGCGCACAAGCATAAAGCGCAGGTATCCGCTGTTATACTCATCGCAGAAACGAAACACGCCGGGCATAACGGTTATAATCGGCGTAAAGATAAGATATCCGCCGAGCGCGAGGGACGAGAAGAAAAAATTGATATAATCTGCCTTGTTATCCCACCGCGCAAAATACAGAAAATACTGATACTGCGGCTCGACAAGCAGAACAAGTCCGAGCAGCAGGGATATCAACATCCCGGTTGAAAAGAGCTGGCTTTTTACATCCTTTCTGAGCATAGGATCACCCCGCTCAGGGCTTTATGATCGTTGCGGGATCAATACTTACGCCATCCTTTGTGGCTGAAATGTTCAGGTGGGGGCCGGTTCCGTATTTGCCGATAAAGCCCATATCATCTCCGCGGGAGACGTATTCGCCCTGTTTTACGGAGAACTTGGCCGCGCTGTATTCAATGACATAGCCGTTGGCGCAGGTCAGCACGGCACACGGCGTTTTGCTTTCATCATCTTTGTTATATATCTTCGTAATTTTTCCGGTGGCGCAGGCAACAACCTTTGCACCGAAATCAGCTTTGATGCTTATGCGCTTATACTGAGTGCTGTACGGAGAGGAAAGCTGTGTATAGCCGGGCACGGGCCAAATGAATCCGGCGGCGCTGACATTTGCATTTGACGCATCTGTTTTCTTTGTTGTCTTTTCCGTCTGCGCGGCGGTGTCTGCTTCTTTGGCAGTGTTTGCTTCCTCTGCGGCGGTTTCCGGTGTGCCGCTTTCGGGAGCAATATCCTTCGCCGTGTTGTTCTCCCCGGTCTCTGCCTGCGCCCCTATTCCGGCCGGGTCGGCAGTTGTGCTCGGGTCTGTTTCGGGTTTGCCGCTGCAGGAACAGAGTCCCAGCATGAGTGCGATTGCGGCAGTGAGCGATACGAATCCTTTTGTGCGTTTCAACATTTTGTTTTCCTCCTTTTGGTTATTCGTATCTATTCGTAACGGCGTAAAATTCACCGGTTACGGCATTGATTATAATATCATTTTCATATTCGCCGTATTGCTCCAGCGTTACGATAGTAGCTATACAGAAACGCCAGCACGGGAACACGGTAGAATTATATGTTTCGGGGTCTTCGACCGACATATATTCAAAGCTTATCTCTTTTACTATAGAGTCTTTGACAAGTCCTGCGGCGGCAAGCTTCTTCTGCAGGACTGCGAGAACGCCGTCGAGCGTCATGACTCTGCTGTTTACGATTTTCGACTCGCCAAGCTCAAGCCTTGTAAGCCTTGCGTCAACAACGCCCCTGTTGTCTATTGCGACGGTGCATCCGGTGCTGTCCGGCTCGCCGCTCGAAAGCGGTATTCCGTCTGCGACCTGGACATATTTATATTCATATCTGCCGCGTTTGGCACGGTTGCCTCTCTCGGTCAGAGGTTCAACGACCTGCGAAGAGACGAGCTCAAAATCGGTCATTCCGAGGCGGCCGAGAAGCTTATCCGACGGGCGGCGCGCATCGTCGGGAGAGATATTGCAGCCCTTTGCCCAGCCGGGTTTCAAAGCAGTCGGATGATTTGACGCGCTCAGGACTTCGGACACGCCGAAATAAAATCCGCCCGGAAGCAGACCGACCGACGGATCGTCCTCCGCCGTTTTCTCCGCGCCGGGATTGAACATCGGATCGTCGCCGGAGAAGAACAGATCTTCGAGCTCGAACAGGTCAAAGAAACGGTACTGCGCGGAATATGTCCGTATATCTCCGGTTATCTTCGGCACTTTTATATCGGCGTCGATATGCACGGTTATGCCGCCGGATGAGATATCACGCTTGAGATGCTCGGTTTTTGAGAGAACGGGCGTCGTGCCGCCCTGATTGCTGTTATCGGCGGGAGCGCTCACGAGGGACTCGACGAGCAAATCGTTCGAGCTTTTTGCGCGAAGGACATTTCCGTCCATGACAGACTCGGGCGTTTTTTGGCAGGCCGCAAGCAGCAGAACGGAACAGGCAAGAAAAAGCAGCACGGATTTTTTCACAGAGACACTCCCTTTGATTTGTATAAAACATTTTTCTCAAAAACCATGCAACGGGCATACAAAAAAAATAACGGCCGCACAATTCGGAAAACTGTGTGACCGTATTCTTCAAGAAGCGGGCGACCCGTTAAAATGTCCGAGGTTTGCTCGCCGGTATAGGCTCGGATTCTCCGGGTCGATGCCGATAACGACCACCGTTCGGTTTTTGCTGTTGTTTAGTCGGTCTTGCTCATTAGTGGCTTCGCTTAAGCGAACCATTCCATTATTTTGCCAACTATCCCTATAAATGCCCAACCGAAATACGTCAGCACTGTCCCAATCGTTATAATAATCAGCCAAAAGGCCTGTTCTAATGGACCCATTTTTAAAGGACTCATTGCTATTACCTCCAGAATATGAATTATTGTTTAGCAAAATATCAGATACACTCAATTCAGCAGTAATATTTCTATGTGCTATTACATGCGCAACTGTATCCGACTCACCATAATTAAAAGATTGGACATTGAAGCCTTCTGATTCTTTTGCGCTGTTTTGCCTTTGCAAAAGGTCGGTCAAACCATTGGAATCACATCCTCCTCACAGTTGTGGCAATATATTAAATATTCTCAATTCCGCTTTTTACAGCTTCATTATACTGCAAAGCAATTATCATGTCAATCATTTTGTTTTTTTGCAAATTGAACTGCCTGCAAAGCGGCTGCCGTTCTTTTCCGGCTCGAAGATTGTTATTCTCGTATCCCGAGAGCACGGCGAAGCCCAGCACGCGGCTACCGCTCAGATTTATCAAAAACAGAAGAGAGCCGCAGAAAAAGCCGTAGCCGAGATTCAGCACCAAGGCATAGGCCGCCGCGAGATACGGCTCTTTGCGGCACTCGTATATATGGATTTTGAGCTCCGCGCAGTTTGCAACTGTTTTTTGGCTCTGAGCGTTCATACATTCATGAATGCCAAATCACCGGTTGCAGCAATTAAAGTTCGCTTTTATTTATTTTTTTGTTTTATTTTTTTACGGTCTTCAATGGTTTTCAGTGTTAGTATTGACGCAACCACTGCAAAGGACACAACCACCTCAATGCATGTTTTAATCAGTTTTATATCATAATCCTTGCTATTGTCAAAAATAACATGCACTGTGCCGTCCGGCTCCGTCATCTCAAAAACAGCGTACGACGGCGATATAGCACTCGCTACTTTTCCGGTGTTCTTCATTTCATAACGAACTCCGTTTTTGACGCGCCGGGTCTTATAAAGCACCTCGTTGCTCCAATACGAACTGTTCGCAGTTGTATCCGGTATTTCATCACAAGTGATATTATTTGCATTCCTGTCAAAGGTCGCTGCAATATCTTCCCTGACAAAATAGACGGCTATGTTATCTCCGTTCCAACCGACGCCGAAACGCCCGCTGCAATCAAGAGTATATCCATAGGCAAACTTCCCGTCTTTGTCATACACCGATATGCTGTTGTGACCATTTTTTGATTCACCGACAATGGCGATATATCCGCTGTCGCTTACATCAAAGCAGGATATCGACTCCCAATCGGGCTCTTTATTTGTCGACTCAAAATTGATACTCCCAAGAAATCTGTTCCTCTCTTCGGCACTCAATTTCGTCGTCGAAAAACCGATATCCAGCGGCAAAGCCGAAACGGTCGCGCTGAAAATAAACATTATGCAGACAAGCGCGGCTGCCGCGCCGCCCAAAAATCTGCCGAATTTATGTATCACTCTGATGCACCTCGCAATCAATATACCCTTTCCCGCCGCCGAAAGCGGCTTTTAACAGGATAAAATTCGGGCGAAAAATCCCGACGAAAATAGCTTTTGGGAAGTCTTGACATTTTATATTATACACTGAGAAAATATATTTGTCAAATTTAGCATAATAGTGCATAGACCGAAAAGCTGCTGTCGCTGTCGATTTTGAAATCCACGCTGAATGCACTTTTTCTAACGACCAAAAGCTCATGCATATCCGGGCGGGCGTGGCGTATCTCGAGATTGCGCAGAGTTATATTCCGACAATCTTCAACGGCTATGTTAGTCACCTTGCCGTCGATAACAAAAATCGAATCTCCGCCGTCGAAAACAAGATCCGACACGCCGCCGAAATAGAACGGAACGGCGTTGAGATGCGGCGTTTCGTCGGGCGAAAACTCCTTTTACCCGGCGGTGTTGGTGATAACGAGCATATATTCCTTGCAGCGCTCGCTGTCGATATAATAAGCGCCGCTGTCGAACACGGCGGTCTTCTCCCTGTCCTCAGCTTTCAATGCCGAGATAAACTCTGCGAGTTTCTCCGAAATATCCTCATTCGGGACTATGCCGAAATCGGCGGCGTTAAATATTTTCAGAGTTGTCCTCCAAAAATTCACTGCTAATGAGTCTATTCTATCAGATTGCACGGCTAAGAAGCAAGACGGAAAGACGAAAGAGCGTCCTCTTTTCGGAGAACGCTCTTTGATGCAATTTCACTGTGCTATGCCGGGATATCTTCCAAAAGACTCTCAAGCGCATCTTTTACAAACCCGACCGACTCCTTGTGATACTGCGCCTGCAGGTCTTTGCGGAAGCACGAAATATCCGCATCGCCGCAAATGGCGTGAAGCTGTTGAACGGCGGCGTTTCTCACATAACAGTCCTCGGAGGATATGTATGATTTTATTTTATTCGCCGCATCGGCTTCACCCAACGCATACAGCGAACAAGCCAATATAGCTCCCGCCCGATCTGATTTTTCGTCTTTACAAGCAGACAGAAGCAGAGCGCGCACCTCGCTCTTATAAGCCGCCGGATTCATTGACGCGGTATCGTACAGTGACGAATACACATATCCGCGGACAAGTTCCGAGCTGTCGGAAATATGCTTTTCAAGCTCATTTATCGCCTCGCGGCTGTCGGTTCCGCTCAGAGAATCGCAGGCATTGACCCTAACGAGCTCATCCCGGTCATTCAGAAGGCGCAGCAAAATATCTGTATATTCGCCGCGCGCACCGCCCAGCACCTGCGCGACCCTGTTGCGAATCTCAGGATTACAATCGCGCGAGAGCCTTTCGAGTTCCGTGTATACGGAGCTGTCGATATTTGTACCCTCAAGGTCGTTTAGAAAATCTATCTTTTTGTCGGTTGCGGTTTGCATGGTTTAGAGTTCCTTATAATATTTCACACTGTCAGCGCACGGCCTGTGGTTTTGAGTGCGGACTTGTTGAGTTCATCGTTGTCGAGCACGAGCTCGCCGTTGATAAACACTTTCTTTATGCCGAAAGACTTCGTCTGATCGGGCGTTGCGTTCTTCGTCTCGTCCTCATCGAACACGGTAAAATCGGCGAAATATCCGGGCTTTACATATCCGCGGTCTTTGAGCATGAATCTGTCGGCGGTCGCGCCGGTCATGCGGCGGACGGTGTTGGGCAGAGTGTCGCCCGTACCTCTGAGAGAATCGCGCAGGAACTTCGGATAGCAGTCATAGATAGCCGGGTTCTGAACGCCGAAATCCTCGACCCAAGCATCGGTCATGTAGAGACAGTTGGGGTTATGCTCGAACTCGCGGATTATCTCGGGAGTGCTGTACGGTCCCATATTGACCCTGCCCTTGAAGTCGCTCTCTTCGCAGAGTTGGAGATACATGTCGAGATCCGATTTTCCATTCTCCTTTGCTATCTCGTGGACGGTCTTGCCCTCATATTTCTCATATCCCGGACCGATATACGCTATCTGAATATCTTTGAAGCCGAAGCCGAGAAGTATGCTCGTCGCCTTGATGAGCACGCTGAGTTTGAGCTTGTTGAGCGGCTTTTTACGCTCCTCTTTGCTCATTCCCTGATACCACACGGGGAGCACGACCGTTATGACGGACACGCCCAGAGTTTCATTATATATATCGAACATCGCGTCGACGCCGTTTTCGCGCAGACTATTCTGAATGGCGACGAACTCATCCTTGTCGCCGAACGACTGGCGGCCGACAAATATCGCGTGCGAATGCTGGAGCTTGAGGTTCGTACCCTTTGATATTTCAACGAGCTCATCCTCGGCTCTGAGCAGATGCGAACGTCCGAAAAGCGAATCGTAGGACATTGAGACTTTGCTCTCCGCCCTCGGATGGACGGTGAGCGGCTTATTATACTTACAGCAGAGCTTGACAACTTTTTTGAGCTCCTCTGTGTCGGCATAGAGCCCCGGCTCATACATCAAGCCGAGCGAGACACCCGCCGCGCCGTCGCGCAGGTTATCTTCGAGGATGCCGAGCATTTTCTCCTCCTCCTGCGCCGAGAGCTTTCTGCTTTCATATCCCGAAACAGACGCACGCGCCGAGCAATGACCCACGAGCGTCGCGATATTGCAGGGCATATTTCTGTCTATAGCGGCGTTGAATTCTTTTATCGAGCCGTATTTCCCGGTAGTGCCGTTGAAGAAGAAAAGGCCGCCGCCTATCTTGTCTTTATAGGGCGTATCATCGTCAAAGCCGATGGCGGAAAGGCCGCAGTTTCCGGTCACGAATGTGGTTATGCCCTGGCGGATAAACGGCTCAAAATATTTGAGCGGTTCCGTCTTTATGGCGAACCAGTCATTGTGGGAATGGGGATCGATAAAGCCGGAGGCGAGCGACCTGCCCTCGAGGTCGATAACGCGGTCGGCACGGCTCTCGTCAACATCGCCCACTTCAATTATTCTGTCTCCCTCGAACAGAACGCTGCCGTTCACGGCGTCGCTGCCCGTTCCATCGTAGATCCTGCAGTTTTTAAGTAATGTTGCCATAAACTCCACCTCTTCCTTTATATTTGAATAAAAATAGCTTCGGAAATTCAGCCCTCTGCGGGCTTATAGTGGCTCACATTCGCGTTGATGAGCTTATCGTAATCGACAACATGGAACAGCGAGCCGTCCTCCATGGGATAAACGCAGACATCCTCCGCCTCATTGTCATAGTTCGGGCAATATCTTGTGAACTCCACGCGAACCGAGCCGGTGTTCGGATCGACCGCGATTATCTGCTCCTGAGTGCTGTTCGCCGCGTCATAGGAGAGATAAAGCATGCCATTATAAACCGAGCCGCCCTGTATTCTGTCGGGCTTCTCTTCGAGCGGTATCGCGCGCAGGAAAGTCATTGTTTCGAGGTCATATTGAAGTATCTCGCCGACATTGTGGAACTGCGAGGTGTAGAGATATCCGTTTTCCCTGTCTATCGCGCACCACGGAATGCCGTCGGTCAGATACTCGCTCGACATATCATAATATATCCCGGTATATTTGAGCGTTTTGCAGTCATAGAGCAGGATGAAATTATACAGATGCTTTCCGTCAACCTTGCCCTCGACAGGCGCGTATATATAGCCGTTGGCGCAGTCGATGCCGCCGATGTGATTGCTGCCGTATATCCACAGAGAAAACTGCTTTGCTTACAGCAAAACGGGCGAGACAATCGACGCAAAGCGCCGTTTTCCGGGAATGAAGCGAAGATATATTCGCTCTCCCCAAGCAGAATGACGCAAAAAGCGCAGGTTCAGCTGCACGGCGGAAGAATTCATCTCGAAACAGTCCCCGGCGAAGCGCTTATAATTGATATTAATATATGAGATGTGCATTTCAATAGATGTCTTGAGATGTCTTGATTTTAATATTTGTAAATAAAATATTTATCCTTAACTAAAGAAGAAAGTTTATTTCTGATATCATCGGCACTTCCGACTTCGATTGTTGATTTATCAACAACTTGCGTATATACCGAGAAGTTTATTGAACAAGTAGGTCAATGCATCACTCTCCGACGGGAAACCCATGCAACAAAACTCCGTTTCTCTTTCCCTTTCCAGAACTTCCCAACGAAAATAGTTTTTCCTTATGCAATAACCGTCCCTCACATTGTTGTCAAAATCAAACAATACAATATCAGGATTTATTCCGTTCTCTATAAGCTGATCAACAAATTCCTGCCGCGTCATGTTGGCTCTCCTTTATATATTTCGTTATGCTTGATTCGACCTACACATACAGTGTTCCTGAATTTCAAATGGTATCGGGTGCTTTTGATACTCTTTCACACATTATGGAAATCTATTTCAGTGAGCCGAACGAAAGCTATGCTGAACACGGGACTGAGAACCGCTGAAGCGTTAGGTTTAATCAACAGTGACATAGACCTTGAAAAGAAAGTGATGCACATACAAAGAGGTGTTAAAGAAGCACAAAAGCGTGACGGAACAGAGAGAAAAAGCGGACGAGAAATCGTAGTTGGCAAACTGAAAACCGCTTCAAGCAAGCGTATCGTACCCTTAAACGAAACGGCTATTCAAGCGATTATTGAGTTACGCAACGAGCGATATTTCGGTGAGGACGCACCATTGATACCCGATGCAGACGGAAACTTTACAAGACCATTGAACTTGCGAAAGCGGTTTTATTCCATACTCGATGCGGCAGGGATCGAGAAAAAAGGGCTACACAGCCTGCGCCACACCTTCGCAACGAAGCTTGTAACAGGAGTACGAGCAGATGACGGAACGGTAAAAGCATTAACTCCGAGGCAGGTGGCAGACCTACTCGGACACACAACTTCAGAAATAACCGAAATGTATTATGTCAAACGCAACACGGATATGCTGATGGGCGTTACAAACGGATTTGAATTGTGATTGATGCTTTTTTGATGATGTACCAAACGGATTGGGTGGATTGTGTGGCACAAAGTGAACAAAAAACGATGTAAAAATGAAAAATCGGCGTACGGAAAAGACCGTGCGCCGTAGTTTTATCAATATGGGAAACACAAGCAAAACCGCCGTAAAACAGCGTAAATAAAGGAAAAAAGCACCGAAAAATCGGTGCTTTTTTTGGCAGGGGCAGAAGGACTTGAACCCTCGGCACGCGGTTTTGGAGACCGCTGCTCTACCAACTGAGCTATACCCCTATATTTGTGAAGCGCCGAAGATCGGCGCTTCTTGGTGGGCCACCAGGGACTCGAACCCCGGACCATTCGGTTATGAGCCGAGTGCTCTAACCAACTGAGCTAGTGGCCCTTATGTGTCGCACTCCCGTGCGACAACAGCTATGATATCAAAAAACGAGCCGATTGTCAACAATTTTTTTAAATTTTTCGTTATTTGCCGAGTATCTTTTCGCCGTCGAAGAAGAACACGCCGTAACCGTAGCCGGTGGGCTTGCCCTGCTGAAGTCTCTGCTTGAATGCGCGCCTTATAGAAGTATCCTCGGGCAGGTCATCAACGGGTCCGTTGCTGTATTTTCCGAACACGCGCCAGCCGTCGCTGAACTTCTCTCTCTCCTGGCTTCTGATTATATCGAAATCGTCCATGAACCTGAGTATGTTGCTGTTTTCGGGCAGGAACTCCCTGTGCCCCTCATAGAGCAGCCACGAGCCGCACACGAACGCCATGGGCTCGCCGTCCTTGCCGCCGAAGAACTTGTATGCCTGCTTATATGAATCAAGTCTCTTCTCATCGGTCAACGGTCCTGCCGAGGGGATATGGAAGTTTATGACCGTGTCGCCACGTTTGAGGGTGTTGCCGCACTTCTCATAGTAATCGGCGTCAAAGTCCGTCTTCTCGAACTGGAATCTGCCGAGCCCGAAGCGGGTCATCTCGAAAAAGCCCCTGTACCAATGCGGGACGAAAGTGCCCCAGACCTCTTCGCAGTCCATGCACTCGCGAAGCTTCCAGCGCATATCCTCAATGCTCTTCCAGAATATCGCCTCGTCGATACCCTTTTCGGCATAGCGCTCGCGCAGCGCGGGGCACGCGCCGAGGAGCAGGCACATATTCATTGTATACTCATTTTCGCCGAGCTGTTCGCTGAGCGCCTTGAGTCTTTCGAGCACGCTGTCGAGGTTCTCGGGATGGGCGATGAACTCATCGACAAGGGCGTTGAAATCTGCGTTTTCGGACACTCTTTCGGTGCAATCGCCGATAGTGTCTACAGCCTCCTGCGGGAAGCCGATACGCTCCATTATTTTTCTGCTTTCGTTTGCGCTGACTGTCATTTCCTTCACTCCGTCAAATCATATTTTTCACACTGCAAGGATATCACAATCGCGCCCGACGGTCAAGGGCTTATGTAAAAGACCGCCCCGAGGGACGGCCTTTTTGCATCACGAATACATATTGTTTGCGGACATATAGTCATATATTTTCTTGCCGTGCTCCTGCTCCTCGCGCTGGATGGAGTTTAGAACCGTTCTGAGCTGTTCGTTCTTGAACTCGAAGATGCATGTGTCATAGAGCGCGGAGGCGTGCTTTTCTGTGGCGAGCAGGTCGGAACAGATATAGCAGTCGTTCTTCTTTTCCTGCGTTTCGCTGACCGAATAGGTCTGCTTGAAATCATTTTTCGGAGCCGCCTCCCCTGCCGCGGGCTGAGGAATCTCGCCGCTGTCGATCTTCGTGATGATATCTAAGTGCCTCTGCTCAACGCCGCCGAGATAGTTCAGAAGCTGACTGAGCTGCTCGTCATTTGCCGCCGCGGCGTGCTGAGAATATTTCTCGACGCAGAGCTTCTCCTGTCCCTTGAGATCCTTGAGCAATTCTTTTTCTTTCTGTGTAAGCTGCATATATGCTTCTCCTTTCAATTTTGGCTTCGGAGATTAGTTTTCGGCGGCAGGGCAAATTTTATACACTCTCCGCCGATATTTTTCCGCGGCGTATCGGGCATAATAACAAAAAACGAAAGGGCTGACAAAATGAGTAATGACAAAAAGATAGTTATAACCACGCGCGACAGAGTTCTCAGGGCGTGGCAGAACTCGACGGAGCTTGTGCGCGACTTCGAAAACTACGTGAAAGAAACTTCGGACGACAAAACAGCCGCAGAAATGTTTCAAAAATATGCGGTTGACGAGGGTCGGCACGCCGCCGAGCTGCTGAAGCTTCTGCATGATTATCAGGACAACGGCACGGTTTAAATCAACACTTTGCTCCCGGATGGTTCACGTGTTCACAATTTATTTAAACGAGCTTTAAAATGCGCTTAAAAATTAATGATAGGATTAAGAAAAAGATAAAGTTTTATCAATACAGCTTTATCAAAAAAATATCCGGGAGGGTAAAAATTATGTACAACAGATTCGTTCTCAATGAAACTTCATATCACGGCGCGGGCGCAGTCAAGGCGGTTGCCGAGGAAATCACCGCAAGAGGTTTCAAGAAAGCTTTCGTCGCATCCGACCCCGACCTCATCAAGTTCGGCGTATCGAAGAAAGTCACAGATGTTCTGGACGACGCTGGCATCGCATACGAGATGTTCAGCGAAATAAAGCCCAACCCAACTATTCAGAACGTTCAGTCCGGCGTTGAGGCATTCAAGGCGAGCGGCGCAGACTGCATCGTAGCTATCGGCGGCGGCTCCTCGATGGACACTGCGAAGGCTATCGGCATAATCATCAAGAACCCCGAGTTCGCCGATGTCAGAAGCCTTGAGGGCGTTGCGCCGACAAAGAACAAGTGCGTTCCGATAATCGCCGTCCCGACCACGGCGGGAACTGCAGCAGAAGTCACGATAAACTATGTTATCACCGACGCCGAAAAGAACCGCAAGATGGTCTGCGTAGATGTTCACGACATTCCGATGGTCGCCGTTGTCGATCCCGACATGATGTCCTCCATGCCCAAAGGACTGACCGCCGCAACAGGCATGGACGCTCTGACCCACGCTATCGAGGGCTACATCACCAAGGGCGCATGGGCGATGAGCGATATGTTCCACCTCAAGGCAATCGAGATAATCTCGAAGTCGCTTCGCGGTGCCGTTGAAAACACTCCCGAGGGACGCGAGGGCATGGCTCTCGGTCAGTATGTCGCAGGCATGGGCTTCTCGAATGTCGGTCTTGGCATAGTACACTCGATGGCTCACCCGCTCGGTGCGCTCTATGACACCCCTCACGGCGTGGCAAACGCTATCATCCTGCCGACCGTCATGGAATACAACGCACCCGCGACCGGCGAGAAATACCGCGACATAGCGAAGGCTATGGGCGTTGAGGGCACGGAGAACATGAGCGTTGACGAATACCGCAAGGCGGCTGTTGACGCAGTCAGACAGCTTGCAAAGGACGTCGGAATCCCCGCCGACCTCAAGGAAATCGTCAAGCACGAGGATGTCGAGTTCCTTGCGCAGTCCGCATATGACGACGCCTGCCGCCCCGGCAACCCGCGCGACACGAGCGTTGCTGAGCTTGCAGAGCTCTACAGATCGCTGATATAAAAAGAAATAAATAAATCCGCCGCCTTGTCCGAAATAAAAACCGGGCGAAGCAGCGGATTATTTACACTGTAAAAGGCGTTTAATAAATAAAAATAAAGGTCATAATCCGCGTTATTATCCGTGAATTATGACCTTTTTATTTTTGCTCTTCGGTCTGCACTAAATGCGGCAGTCCCTACTTGTTAGCCTTTGTAGTTCATGCCCAGCTCGATAGCCTCGACGTTCTTGGGAACGAGGTGCTGCTTTCTTGCGGGGACGACCTTGGCTATTGCCTTCGACATGGTGTCGAGATTGCAGAAGCCGGTCTGCTCCATGAGCTTGCCGATAAGAATGATGTTTGCAAGGCCCTTGAGTCCGTGCTCCTCGGCGAGCTTAGTGGCGGGAACGAGGCAGACGGTGATATCGTCTCTCTTGACCTCGCGCTCGACGAGCGTGCTGTCGAGGATAACTATTCCGCCGGGGACAACGCTGTCTATGAACTTGTCATACGACGGGCCGTTCATTGCGACGAAAACATTCGGAGTGACAACGAGGGGCGAGCAGATGGGGTCGGACGAGATGCAGACGCTGCAGTTTGCCGTGCCGCCTCTCATCTCGGGGCCGTAGGACGGAAGCCATGAAACTTCCTTGCCGTCGGTGAGTCCCGCATAGGCAATGACCTTGCCCATGAAAAGTATACCCTGACCGCCGAATCCGGCGAGAAGTGCGTTCATATCCTTCATTTTGCTTCCTCCTCTGCTGTCTTGTCCTTATAAACGCCGAGCGGATAATAGGGAAGCATATTCTCTCTGAGCCAGCCGAGCGCGTCAACGGGCGAAAGTCCCCAGTTGGTGGGGCAAGCCGAAATGACCTCGACTATAGAGAAGCCCTTGCCGGCAAGCTGAGTCTCGAAAGCCTTTTTAATGGCCTTCTTCGCTCTGTTTATGTTCTTGACGCAGTCAACCGAAACGCGCTCCGCATAGGCGGTGCCGTCGAGAGTCGAGAGCATCTCGCAGACTCTTACGGGATAGCCCGCGGTCTTTATGTCTCTGCCGTAGGGCGTGGTCTGAGTGACCTGACCGGGCAGCGAAGTGGGAGCCATCTGGCCGCCTGTCATGCCGTAGATAGCGTTGTTGACGAAGATAACCGTGATGTTCTCGCCGCGGGTCGCGGAGTGAACGGTTTCGGCGGTACCGATAGCGGCGAGGTCGCCGTCGCCCTGATAGGTGAACACAACGTCCTCGGGCTTTGCGCGCTTAACACCCGTTGCTACAGCCGGGGCGCGTCCGTGGGGCGCCTCGATCATATCGCAGCCGAAATAATTATATGCCATAACGGCGCAGCCGACGGGCGCGATGCCGACGGTCTTGCCCTCTATACCGAGCTCGTCAATGCACTCCGCAACAAGGCGGTGGATTATACCGTGAGTGCAGCCGGGGCAATAATGGGTAGGCACATCAAGAAGCGCCTTGGGTCTCTGAAATACGATTGCCATTATTTTTCGCCTCCTGCAAGTTTTTTGATATTTTCAAGGACTTCGGCGGGGGTCGGAATTATTCCGCCCGTGCGTCCGAAGAATTCAACAGGTCTGCTGCAGTCGATAGCGAGCTTGACATCGTCAATCATCTGACCCATGCTCATCTCGACGCAGAGAAAAGCCTTTGCGTACTCTGCGGCGTCGCGCATAGCCTGCTTTGGGAACGGCCAGAGGGTTATCGGGCGGATAAGTCCAGCCTTTATGCCCTGCTCTCTCGCTTCGCGGACAGCTGCCTTTGCGACACGCGCCGATGCGCCGTAAGCGACGACGACATAATCGGCATCGTCGACCATGTAGCTCTCGCTCATGGGCTCTTTTTCCTCGATAACCGCATATCTTGCGAAGCGCTCTCTGACGAGGCGCTCGAGATCCGCCGCCTGGAGATAGAGGGAATTTACTATATTGTGCTTGCGTCCGCCGTTGTGGCCGCATGCCGCCCAGGGCTTCTCGACGCTCGAACCGCCGCTGCCCTCGCCTATTTCGACGGGCTCCATCATCTGACCGAGCATACCGTCGGCAAGGATCATCGCGGGCATACGATACTCGTCCGCCTTATCGAATGCTCTGCCGACAAGATCGACCATCTCCTGAACGGAGCTGGGCGCAAAAACGAGGATATGCAGATCACCGTGGCCGGGCGCTCTTGTCGCCTGCCAATAATCCGACTGAGAGGGCTGGATTCCGCCGAGTCCGGGGCCGCCGCGCTGGACATTGATAATGACAGCCGGAAGATCCGAACCTGCCATATAAGATATACCCTCAGTCTTGAGGCTGATTCCGGGCGAGGACGAGGAAGTCATCGCGCGGACACCTGCGGATGCCGCACCGAGAACCATATTGACGGCGGCGATTTCGCTCTCCGCCTGAAGATATGTACCGCCTATTTTAGGCATAACCTTTGACATATATGCCGCAAGCTCTGTCTGCGGGGTGATAGGATAGCCGAAGAAGTGACGGCAGCCGGCACGGATAGCGGCTTCTGCCAGAGCTTCGTTGCCTTTCATAAGAACTCTTTCTGACACTTTCAACACCTCTTCTTTCTTATCTCTCAACAGTTATTGCACAATCGGGACACATAATAGCGCACGCCGCACATCCGATGCACTCGTCGGGGTTTGTGACGCACGCAGGATGATAACCCTTTAGGTTCAGCTTATCCTTAGCAAGGCTGATAATATGCTTCGGACATGCCGTCGTGCAAAGCTCACAGCCCTTGCAGGTGTTTTCATTGATCGTGACTTTTGCCATATCTGTTCCTCCTAATCAAGAATACCGAACTTATATATCCGCCGCTTCGCTTCGGAAGCGGTATCGGTCAAAAAATTTTTACCACGGGAGCTTTACGAGCACATCGACGGGATAGAGATTGTCTATCTTCCCCTCGAGTTCGCCCGCGACACTCTTCGGCGCAGTTGTATATATCAGCGGCAGACACGCAAGCTCAGCCGTTTTCTCGGCATAAGGGACGGACGAAAGAATGTCCTGCGCAGTCGTCTGCGCCCCCAAGTGCGAGTTGTTGACTAACCCAGTCGCTTTCAGACGGCACGCCGCCTCTATCTCCCCAAGCAGCCCGACTGCCTCATCGGGACTTGAAATAAATTTGCGGAATTTGTTGACGACGCAGAGCATATCATAGCCCGACTCGTTGAGCTGGCGCGAAAAGCGTCCGAGCGCGGTAGCGCCCGCATCGTCGCCGCCGACATCGACTATCACTCTGCCCATGCTCTCCTCAAAAATCGAGAACATTCTCGCTGTCAGCGCAGGTGCGTCGAGGGTAGTGCCCTCAAGATTCTGGGCAATGACATTGACTCCCGCCGCTTCAAGCTCGTCCTTGTAGTCCGCGGTGCGGAAATAGGGATTGACTATATCGAGATCGACGAGCGTTATCTTCTCGCCGCGCTTCGCCGCGTTGACTGCGAGGTTGAGCGCGAAATTCGTTTTCCCGCTGCCGTAATGACCGCAGACGAGCGTTATGCGTTTCATCGATCTGCCTCCCTTCGGTTATAAAAATAATTATACCACTCTTTGCCCCGCGGTACAATATATTTTCCGTCTGCGCGGATAGAAAAGATATTGCAGCGCGCGGCGCGTTTTGTGCAAAATTTATGCAAAAGCATACGCGCGGGGATAAAAATATCCGGCTCCTGCCAAACGGCAGAAACCGGATAGTGAAATCAAAACTGATTATTCAGCCTCGGTCTCCTCAGCCTCGTCCTCTGCGGCGGGCTCGAGCAGAGCTCTGATCGAAAGGCTGACGCGCTTCTTGTCGAAGTCGATGCCGATGATCTTCGCCTGAACCTTGTCGCCGACCTTGAGAACGTCGGAGGGCTTCTCGATGCGGCGATCCGCTATCTGAGAAATGTGGATAAGACCGTCAATGCCGGGGATAACTCTTGCGAATGCGCCGAAATCGGTAAGGCTGACTATCTCAGCGTCGATAACGGTTCCCTCGGGATAGTTCTTGCGAAGGATCTCCCACGGATTGTCCTCGTCTTTTCTGTAGCCCAGAGAAATCTTTTTCTTCTCGGGATCGAGAGCCTTTATGTAGACATCGATAACGTCGCCGACCTTCAGGACATCCGACGGATGCTTGATGCGCTTCCAGGAAAGCTCGGAGATGTGAACCATTCCGTCCACGCCGCCGATGTCGACGAATGCGCCATAGTTGGTAAGAGACTTGACGGTGCCGGTATACTTCTGACCGACCTCAGCCTGTGCCCAGAAAGCTTCCTCAGCGGCCTTTCTCTCCTCCTTGAGGACGGCACGGATGGAGCCGACAGCTCTTCTCTTGTAGTTGTTGACCTCGATGATGCGGAACTTGACGTTCTTTCTCAGAAGGCTGTCAAGAGACTCGCTGCGCGATGCGGTTGCAAGAGAACCGGGGATGAAAACGCGAACGCCGTCGGTAACAGCGATAACGCCGCCCTTGACAACATCGGTGACAACGCCTTCAAAGACCTTATCGGTCTCAGCCGCGTCAGCGATATCGCGCCATGCCTGCATAGCATCATAACGACGCTTGGAAAGCATAACGGTGCCCTCTGCATCGTTGGTCTTCATGATGATAAGACCGATCTCGTCGCCTATCTTGAGCTCCTTCTTCGGGTCAGCGGCAGGATCTGCGCTGTACTCGTCCATGGGGACATAGCCGGCATGCTTTCTGCCGATGTCAACCTGGATCTCTGTGGGCGAGAAGCCCATGACGATACCGGTGACCTTCTGGTCGTTGTTCATGCTGTTGAGAGACTCCTCAAGAGCCTTGGAGAAGTCCTGCTCGTCTGCTTCTTCGGAAGGCACCTCCTCCGCCGGCTGTGCGGAAGCTGCGCTCTCCTCGAGCTCACCGGCAGCCGCCTCAGCGACATCGGTCTTACGCTCGACTGCGCCTTCCTCAAGCTCTTTGGATTGTTCGTTAAGAATTTCGGACATGTTACAAAGTACCTCCTTTATTATGCACGCAGGGGTTGATGCCCCTGCAGTAACGCCGACAACATCGCAGACGGAGAAATCGATATTTTTAACATCCGCTGCGCGCTCCACAAGATAAGTCGGGCAGTTTTTTTCGCACACTCCCTTGAGCTTTGCCGTGTTGGAACTCTGCGAGCCGCCGATGATAATCATCACATCGACCCGCTGCGACAGCTCGGAAGCCTCTTTCTGTCTATCCTGCGTAGCATTACATATTGTATCAAAAACATTTGCATTTGTACATAGTATTTTTATTATTTTTAGGGATTCCTGCCATTCTTTTACGCTGAAAGTGGTCTGTGAGACGACCGTTATTTTCTTCTCGGAATATTCCGGATGATTTTCGAAAATTTTACGGAGTTCTTCGGCGTTGCGGAAAGTGAAGCACTCGCCGCGGCAGTGACCCATAATGCCGATGACCTCGGGATGACCGCTGTCTCCGGCGATGAGCACGGGGATATCGGGCGATGAATTCTCGCCGACTATCCTGTGTATTTTCTTGACGAACGGGCAGGTCGCGTCGCAGATATCGGCGCCCGTAGCCTCAAGGCTGCGATAAACACTCGCGCCGACTCCGTGGGTGCGGACGACGACGGTAGTATCGGCGGACGCTTCTATGGGCGAGTTTATCACCCTAACACCCTTTTTCTCAAGATCTTCTATAACGACCGGGTTATGTATCAGGGGACCGAAAGTAGCGACTTTTTTTCCGCTGTCAACGAGCTTATATGTCATCTCGACCGCGCGGTTGACCCCGAAGCAGAAGCCCGCCGTTTTTGCAACCTCAATCCTTTTCATGACCCTTTTCAAGCAGCTCCCCTATCTTGCCCATGACAAGTCTGGAAGCGTCCTTTATCTCACTCATATTTGATTCGTCCGTAAGTCCGAGCTCCTCATAGGGAATGACCTCGCCGAAGCGGACGGTTATCTTCTTGCGGAACTTGCTCTTGCCCTCAAAATAAATGCATGCGGGCAGAACATCGGCATGGGTGGCCTTGGCTATAAGCGCGATGCCTGCTTTGGGCGGCAGCATCTTGCCGTCGGGATCCTTCGAGCGCGTGCCCTCGGGGAATATGCCGAGGACCTTGCCCTCTTCGACAAGGCGGATAGCATAGTTGAGCGAACGCTGGTCGCCCGTTCCGCGGCTTATCGGGAACGCATTCAGGTGGCGCAGCATCCACGAAGCAAGCTTATTGAGATTGAACAGCTCGAGCTTCGCCATGTAGTGGATCTTGCGGACTCTCGCCGCGGCAATGAGACCGGGATCGTATGAGTTGCGATGGTTCGAGGCAATTATAAGACTGCCCGTTTTCGGCACGTTTTCGCGTCCGATATACTGCGTCTTGAAGACAATCTTTGCGAGCGGATGAAACATCCAAACGAAAACGTCATAAAATTTTCTGTCTCTGGTATCGTTGTAGTTAAACGCTTTACCTTTAATCTTCGGTTCCATCAAAGATTCTCCTTAATAACATTTTTTATTTTCTCTATCGACTCGTTGAGCGAAAGCTCCGTCGTATCGACCGTTATGGCGTCGGGCGCTGCTCTGAGCGGAGCGATAGCCCGATTGGAATCATTATAATCCCTTTGCTTCATTTCTGCAAGCACATTTTCGTATTCGACCTTTTCGCCCTTTTCTATGAGCTCTTTATAGCGGCGGCGCGCACGCTCCTCGGCGGAGGCGGTGAGGAATATCTTGACCTGCGCGTGGGGCAGAACGACAGTTCCGATATCGCGCCCGTCCATGACGCAGTCATTTTTGGCGGCAATATCCTGCTGGAGACCGAAAAGGAACTCGCGGACTGCGGGCACCGCCGAGACTTTCGAGGCCGCCATCGACGCTTCGGGAGTTCTGATGAACGCCGAGACATTCTCGCCATTTAAAAACACTGCCTGCTCGCCGTTTTCATATTTGAGCTCAACCGATATGCCCTTGACGCTCCCGGCGATAGCCTCGGGGTTTTCAAGGTCGACTCCGCGGCGCAGTGCGTTGAGTCCGACGGTGCGGTAAAGCGCGCCGGTATCAACATAGATAAAGCCGAGCGCCTGAGCCGCGCGGCGTGATATTGTGCTCTTGCCCGCTCCTGCGGGGCCGTCGATTGCAACATTTATTGACATAGAGATTTTCCTTTCGTGCTTTCTTTATTGAGCCGCACTCTCTCCGGCAAGATGTCCGGTCGAGAACGCTATCTGCAAATTGAATCCGCCCGTGTAGGCATCGACATCTATAACTTCGCCCGCAAAATACAGACCGTCTATGAGCTTCGACTGCATCGTTTTCGGGTCTATCTCCGAGGTCTTTACGCCTCCGGAGGTAACAACCGCCTCTTCGATCGGGCGAAAGTCAGTTACCGTAACAGTGAAATGCTTGAGCAGATAAACGAGCTTCGCGCGCTGTTCGCGGGTGACGGAATTGACCTTTGTGTCCATGGGTATGCCAGAGAGAGAGACTATGACGGGCACGAGCTTTTTGGGGAGCAAGAAGTTGAGCGCATTTATGAAATTGCGGTTGTTGTTCTCGCTGAAATCGCGCAGGACGCGCGCATCGAGCTGCTGCTCCGAAAGCGCGGGCTTGAGGTCGATAACGATTTTATATCTCCCCCGCTCCATCTGACGCATATGCGAGCTCGCGGAGAGTATCATCGGGCCCGACACGCCGAAATGGGTGAACAACATCTCGCCGAAATCGGAATAGATGTGCTTCCCGGTTTTCGTATCCTCAACAGTTATCGAAACATTTCTCAGCGACAGTCCCTGAAGCCGCGAGCAGAAGCCCTCGTGCGCTTCGAGCGGAACGAGCGACGGCTTTATCGGGGTTACGGTGTGCCCCGCCTGTCTTGCAAGTTCATATCCGTCGCCGGTTGAACCTGTTTGCGGATAAGACCTGCCGCCGGTGGCGACTATCACCCTGTCGGCATATATCCGCTCGCCGGAGTAGAGTATCGCGCCGCGGACTTTGCCGGATTCGATTATGAGCTCCTTTGCCCTGCCTGTCACTATATCGACGCCCGCGTGCTTCGCCGCAAAGAAGAGCGCGTCGACTATATCGGACGCTCTGTCCGACTCTGGGAAAACGCGGTTGCCGCGCTCGGTCTTGAGCGGCACGCGCTGAGACTCGAAGAAATTCATTGTATCCGCTGGCATGAAACGCGAAAACGCGCTGTAAAGAAATCTGCCGTTGACCGGCACAGCCGAGATGAGGGCATTGAGATCTGCGCAGTCATTTGTGACATTGCATCTGCCCTTTCCCGTTATCATTATTTTGCGGCCGACTTTTTCGTTGCGTTCAAGCAGAACGACTTTGCCGCCGTTTTTTGCTGCGGTGACGGCCGCCATAAGTCCCGCCGCTCCGCCGCCTATTACAAGCACTTCAGGCATAATTTACCTCTTTTTGAAAAATTTACTCGTCCTCGTGGGTCTGGTATATCTGATACTCGTCCCAGATATTTTCGAGCGAGCTGAGATTGCTGTAGACCTCACCGCTCTTTTCGCTCGCCGCCGCCGCTATCAGCGCGTTGATAAGACTCAGCGGAGCAACGAGGGAATCGACGAACGAGACCATGCTGCTGCGCGCGAGGAGAAGATGGGTCGCGAACTGCGCTATCGGCGAATTTTCGCTGTCGGTGACGGAGATAACCGTCGCTCCCCTGTCGGAGATAAAGCGCAGCATATTTATCGTCTGCTTTGAATATCTCGGGAAGCTTATCGCGATACAGACATCGTCCTTGTTGATTCTGAACGCCTGATCGAACGCTTCGCCTGTTCCGGCGGGTTCAATAAGGGTCACGCTGTCATAGACAAAATTGAGATAGAACACCGCAAAGCTTGCAAGCGACGCCGCACTGCGCACGCCGAGGACATAGATATGCTTCGCGCGGTTTATCGCCTCGACGCTCGCGTTGAACGCCTCGCGCGAAATGCTCTCGCGGGTCGCCTTTATCGTATCGATATCGGAAGAAAACGCGTGTTCGAGCATATCTTCGCCGCCCGCCGCCTCCATGCGTTGGACGCTCGTCAGTCTGCTCTTGACTACCTCCTGCAGGGTCTTCTGAAGCTGAGGATAGCCCGAAAAGCCGAGCTCGGACGCGAATCTGACGACAGTCGACTCGCTCACGCCGACCGCGTCGCCGAGCTTCGCTGCGGTCATGAACGCCGCCTTGTCGTAGTTTTCGGTTATGTAGTCGGTTATCCGCTTATGTCCCTTGGACATGGAAGAGTAACAGCCCTCTATTTTTGAAAGCAGCTGTTTTGTCATATTGGATATTCACCTTATTCCGTTTACATATGTAATATGATTTTAGCATACAGCCACATAAAAATGCAAGACGGCAGAGCAAAAATTGCAGGGTTTCCTGCATTTTCTTAAAAGCATTGACTTAAAGCCCGATTTTTTCTATAATCTATTAGTCTATTACTTCTTAAATAAGGAGCTAAAAAATGAAGGATTCATCATTTCTCTGGTATGACAAGCCCGCCTCCGTCTGGACTCAGGCGCTGCCAATCGGCAACGGAACGCTCGGCGGCATGATATACGGCAAAGTAGAGGAAGAGACCGTCTCTTTGAACCACGACGAGCTTTGGACGGGGCACCCGAAGAACACTATACGCCCCGGTTCGCTCGAAGCTTTTCAGAAAGCCCGCGCACTCGCGCTCGACGGAAAGCTGCGCGAGTCGCAGGATATTATAGAATCCGACTTCATGAGCACATGGAGCCAGGCATACCTGCCCCTGGGCGACCTCGTTCTGACATTCGACGGCTCCGTCCGCAAGTCAGATTATATCCGCTCGCTCGATCTTGACACGGCGATCGCCTCTGTCAGCTACAGGCAGGGCAAGCGCATCATGCGCCGCGAGCTGTTTGCGTCGCATCCCGATAAAGTTATCGCAGTCCGCCTCATCTGCGAAAACGGCAAGTTTGATGTCACGGCGAGCCTCAGATGCCAGCTTCATCACAAAGTCAAGTCGCAGAGCGGTCTGCTCGTCATGAGCGGCGAAGCGCCGAGCGAGCACAACACGAACGGTCAGTCGGATAAGCAGAGCTATTCGAAAGTCGACAGCGAGCGCGGTATGCTCTTCACCTGTGCCGTGAAAGCCGACACGGACGGCCAAAAGCATATAAGCGGCAAGGGAATAGAGATAACCGGCGCGACGGTCGTCACGCTCTATCTCACCGCAGAGACGAGCTTCAACGGCTGGCAGAACAACGCTTTCACAAACGGCAAGCCGCACCTTGAGCCCTGCATCGGGAGACTCTCGAAGAATTTCGATTACGAAGCGGTCAAATCCGCGCACATCGCCGACTACCGCGCGCTCTATTCGAGAGTTGAGCTCGACATAGGCTCGAACGGCAAAGACAACATACCGACCGGCAAGCGTCTGCGCAATTTCAAGAAAGACAAGAAGGACATCGCTCTCTACACCCTGCTGTTCAACTTCGGACGCTATCTCGCGATATCCTCGTCGCGCCCCGGCTCGCAGCCATCGACGCTTCAGGGCATCTGGAACGAGAAGCTCTGCCCGCCGTGGCACTCAAACTACACTGTAAACATAAACACCGAGATGAACTACTGGCCCGTTCTCCCCTGCGACATGCCGGAGATCAACGGGCCGCTGATAGAGATGGTGCGAGATCTGTCCGTCGCGGGCGAGCGCACGGCAAAAGAGATGTACGGCATGCACGGCTTTGCCGCGCATCACAATGTTGACATTTGGAGAATGACTACCCCCGTCGGCGGATGCGCCGTATGGGCATTCTGGCCGATGTCGCCCGGCTGGTTCTGCGAGCATATTTTCGCCCACTACGAATACACCATGGACGAAAAATATCTGCGCGAGACCGCCTATCCGATAATGAAAAAGAGCGCGGAATTCTACTGCGACTATCTCGTCGAGGACAAGGACGGCTATCTCATCGCCGCGCCCTCGACCTCGCCCGAGAACAACTTCGTCCTAAACGGCAGCAGCTGCGCCGTTTCGCAGACGACGACAATGACGATGAGCATAATCCGCGAGCTGTTTGAAAACTGCATCAAGGCTTCCGATATCCTCGGCGAGGACAAGGAGTTTGCAGAAATTCTCAAAGACAAGCTTAAAAATATGCTGCCGTTCAGAATCGGCAAAAGAGGTCAGCTTCTCGAGTGGTACAACGAAGAGAAAGAATCGGAGATACACCACCGCCACTGCTCGATGCTCTACGGTCTGCACCCCGCGCATCTGATAACAGCAGACGGCACGCCCGAGCTTGCGGACGCTTGCAGACGCTCGCTCGAAATAAGAGGCGACGACGGCACGGGCTGGAGCCTCGGTTGGAAGATAAACTTCTGGGCGCGTCTGCGCGACGGCAACCACGCATTGAAGCTCTTCGATCAGCAGCTGAGATTCAAGGCTTCAACCGGCATGAACTACTCCCACGGCGGCGGCACATACGAAAATCTCTTTGACGCGCACCCGCCTTTCCAGATAGACGGAAACTTCGGCGCGGTCAGCGGAGTCTGCGAGATGCTGCTCGACTGCTTTGACGGAAAAATTTATCTTCTTCCCGCTCTCCCCGACAAGTGGAGCGAAGGCAGCGTCCGCGGTCTGCTTGCAAAGGGCAACATAAAGGTCGACATGACCTGGAGCGGCGGCAAGCTCACCTCGTATTCCCTCACCGGCAATGGCGAAGCGCACATTGTATACGGCGGCCAAGAGACAGTTCACAGGCTCGACGGCGGCACGCTGACAGTTGAGCTTTAAGGAGTTGTAAAATGAAATTCGACCTCTATGATTTTGACAAGACCGTTTTCCCCGTTGACTCGGAGAGCGTGTTCTATCTCTTCTGCCTTGTCAGGCACCCGTGGCTGATAGTCATTCTTCCCTATCAGCTCGTCTGCCTCGCCTGCTTCTTTTTGAAGATAGGCGGCGACAAGATGAAGGGCAGATTCTTCTGCTTCCTGCGCTTTGTGAACACGGAAAAGATGGTCAAAAAGTTCTGGGAGAAGAATGAAAAGAGAATATATCCGTTCTTCCGCCCGGAGAACCGCGATCTCCCCGCAGTCGTCTGCTCGGCGTCGCCCGAGTTCCTGCTGCGCCCGATATGCGAAAAGTACAAAATACACACGCTCATCGCCACGCGCCTTGACCCGCACACGGGCAAAATGACCGGGCTCAACTGCAAAGACGGTGAAAAGGTTATAAGAATAAACGAGGCGATGCCCGACGCGAAATTCGAAAAAGTGTTTTCGGATTCTCTCAAAAGCGATGCGCCGATATTCGCGCTCGGAGAGATAAACTATCACGCAGTGAGGGGTAAACTGACGCGCATAAAATAAGTTTCAACACACTGGAGATGTAAAAATGATAATAGACAGCCACGCACATATATACCCGGACAAGCTCGCCAGAAAGGCGGCACGCAGCATCGGCGATTTCTACGACATCGACATGGACCTCGACGGCACGGTCGACATGCTTCTCAAGGTCGGCGACGAAGCGGGAGTTGACAAATTCCTTGTTCACTCGGTCGCGACGACACCGCACCAGGTGCGCTCAATAAATTCATTTATTGCAAAGAGCGTATCGGAGCACCCCGACCGATTCATCGGCTTTGCGACGCTCCACCCCGGATGCGGCGACGAGATACCGGAAATCGTTGACGAGGCGATAGAGCTCGGACTCTCGGGAATAAAACTGCACCCCGATTTTCAGGAGTTCGACATAGACGCGCCTGAAGCTATGCGCATGTACGAAGTGCTCGAGGGCAGACTGCCGATACTCTTCCACACCGGCGACTACCGCACGCAATATTCAAAGCCGACGAAGCTAATAAAAGTCCTCGAAAAGTTCCCGAAGCTCGACATAATCGCAGCGCATTTCGGCGCATGGTCGGAATGGGGCTACGGCTCAAAGGAGCTTTCTGAAGCGGGAGTATATGTTGACTCATCGAGCAGTTTCTATGCGATGAGTCCGGAGAGGATAATGGAGATGATTCACATCTTCGGCACGGACAAAATCTTCTTTGGCTCGGACTACCCGATGTGGAACGTCAAGAAGGAGCTTGAAACATTTATGTCCCTGCCGCTGAGCGACGAGGACAGGGAGAAGATACTCCACAAGAACCTAGAAGGTCTGCTTGCAAAATACAAAAGATAAAAAGAAAATCAGCCGCAAGTTTTTAAAAGCTTACGACTGATTTTTTGATTTTGATTATTCGACGTAGTCCCTGAGCTTCTTGCTTCTCGTCGGGTGACGGAGCTTGCGCAGAGCCTTCGCCTCAATCTGACGGATGCGCTCACGGGTGACGTTGAACTCTTTGCCGACTTCCTCAAGGGTGTGAGGATGGCCGTCGGTGAGTCCGAAGCGCATCGAGAGCACGCGCTCCTCACGGGGAGTGAGGGTCTTGAGCACATGGGCAAGCTCCTCCTTGAGCAGAGTCGCCGAAGCGGCGTCTGCCGGGGCGGGAGCATCGTCATCGGGGATGAAGTCGCCGAGATGGCTGTCCTCCTCCTCGCCGATGGGAGTCTCAAGGGAGACGGGCTCCTGAGCCACGCGCATTATCTCGCGCACCTTGTCAACGGGCATATCGAGCACCTCGGCTATTTCCTCCGCCGTGGGGTCTCTGCCGTTCTTGTGCAGCAGCTGGCTGTTGGTCTTCTTGACCTTGTTTATGGTCTCGACCATGTGAACGGGGATTCTTATCGTCCTCGCCTGATCGGCTATGGCGCGGGTTATCGCCTGCCTTATCCACCATGTGGCGTAGGTCGAGAATTTGAATCCCTTTGTGTAATCGAACTTGTCAACAGCCTTGATAAGTCCGAGGTTGCCCTCCTGAATAAGATCGAGGAACTGCATGCCCCTGCCGACATAGCGCTTTGCGATGCTGACGACGAGCCTGAGGTTCGCCTCGGTCAGTCTGCGCTTTGCGGCGGGGTCGTTGTCGCCGATTCTGATGGCGAGTTCGATCTCCTCCTCGGGGGTGAGCAGCGGAACCTTGCCTATCTCCTTGAGATAGACCTTGACGGGGTCGTCGATAGTGATGTTCTTGTCATCAGTGACCCCTGCGGTGTCAGCGGTCGACTTGGGCGTCTCGCCCAGATCGAAGTTGACATCGTCCACATCCAGCATCGACAGGTCGTCGATTATCTCGATATTCTGCGCCTCGATAGACTCATAGAGCTTATCAAGATCCTCGATATCAAGATCCATGTCGACTATTACCGTGTCGATCTCCTGGGTGGTCAGTTTGCCTGCGGCTTTACCCTTTTCGATAAGGGCTTTCACCGCCGGTCTTTTTTCGATACCATCCATTACTTCTCTGTCTCCTTCTCTTTATGTTGCATATTGAGTCGGTCTTTTATGTCATGACCCAAAACAGAATATCAATCCTGTTTATCGGGTCTGAACAGCTTTGCGAAATCGTCGTCGCTCAGTTCGGAGGCTTTTATGCTCTCCGGCTTATTTTTTTCCTCTTTGAGTATTTTTATACAGTCGGCGCACTCTTCGACGGTGTTGCTCAGCTGAGCCGCAGAGCGGAATATGCGCTCGACCTCGTCCATCTCATCGGGAGTGAACTCGGACGAGAGGAAATACGGTTCGGTGTTGCCGCCCTCGTCAAGGCGCGAAAGAATGACCGAAAAGATGCGTCTGTTGAGCGCGGTAACAAAATAATCCGCAGACAGCTCGTCCTTGAGCTTGTTATAGAAATCCGGGTTCCGCATGAGCGAGGCTATCAGCGTCTCCTCCGCCTTTGCGGCGCGCAGATGCTGGGAGCGCTCCGGGTTCTTTGTGTTCTGTCCGTTTATCAGCAGGCGCTTCTGATCCTGCTCGCGCTGAGCCATGCGGCGTTTTCTGAGCCCCTCGCGCTTATATTTCACCTGCGATTCGATAGCGAGCTTGTCCACGCCGAGCTCATTCGCAAGGCGCGAGGCATAGACATCGACTTCGACGGGGCTCGGTATCCCCGCGAGCACCTCCGTCGCCGCGGAAAGATATTTCACCTTTCCGTCGTCGGTGGACAGGTCGATTCCCTGGCGCGCCCGAAGGAGTCTGTACTCAGTGTCGTTCGCCGCGCCGTTTATGATATCGCGGAAACGCTGAGCGCCGTATTTTTTGATTATCTCGTCGGGATCCTTGCCTCCGGTCAGGCGCAGAACCTTTATCTCCATTCCCGTGGTGCCGAATATTCCGAGCGCGCGGGCGGTCGCCTTCTGACCCGCCTCATCGGCGTCATACGAGAGGATTATCTCATCCGCATAGCGTGAGAGCAGATTCGCCTGCTCTTTTGTCAGCGCGGTACCGAGGCAGGCGACGGCATTTGTGAAGCCCGCCTGATGCAGGGCTATGACATCCATATAGCCCTCGGCGATAATAAGCTTGCCGTCGTTTCCGTTCTTTGCAAAATTCAATGCAAAGACGCCGTTGCTCTTTTTATAAACGAGCGTGTCCGAAGTGTTTATGTATTTCGGCTTCGAGTCATCGAGCACTCTGCCGCCGAACGCTATGACATTGCCGCGCGGGTCGATTATCGGAAACATCACGCGGTTGCGGAAGTTGTCGTAATAAGATACTTTTCCGTTTTTGTCGCTGCGGCGCAGGAGATTCGCACTCTCGAGCAAAATATCGTCAAAGCCCTGTTCGTTGAGGTGATTTTTAAGCGCGCGCCAGTCATCCGGAGCAAAGCCCAAGCCAAAGTGGCGGATAGTCTCCATAGTCAGCCCACGGTCAAGAAAATAGTTGAGAGCATGTCTGCCTCTGTCGGTAAAGAGCTGAGAGTGAAAAAACTTCGCCGCCGCGCGGTTCGCCGCCAAAACGGCGGTGCGCTTTTTGGCGAGGGTATCGTCATAGCCGTCCTCCGGCAGAGCCATTCCCGCTCTGTCCGCAAGCTGCTTGACCGCCTCCATATAGTCGAGATTTTCCATTCGGCGCACGAAAGTTATCACATCGCCGCCGACTCCGCAGCCGAAGCAATAGAAGCTACCGTTTTCGGGATAAACAGTAAATGACGGAGTCTTTTCGTTGTGGAACGGACAGAGTCCGACAAGGTTCTTGCCCCTTCGGCGCAGGTTGACATAGGGAGAAATGACGCTCTCTATATCCGTATTTGCGCGCAGCTGTTCGAGAAAACTGTCGCTGAGTCTCATCCGTTCTCACCCCTTTCAATAATATATACGCAAAAAATCCTGTTTTCCCTACAAAGTTATCAAAAAATTTAAAAATTTTTGCGCTCGGCTTTGCATCAAATAAGTCGGCGTTAAACAAAGCGACGGCGAAAAGCGCCTTTGCACTCTCCGCCGCCGCTGCAATTTTCAATTCCTTTTTTTGAAAAGTTTACTTCGTTTTTCCGTCGTTCGTCTCGAGGAGCGTATTCTCCCTGAAAAACAGCGAGATGCACCAGATGCCTGCGAGCGCCACGAGCGTATATATGATCCTCGCGACTATCGATCCCTGGCCGCCGCATATCCACGCGACGATATCGAATTTGAACAGGCCTATGCTGCCCCAGTTGAGCGCGCCGATTATTACTAAAATAAGCGATATTCTGTCGATCATTTTTCTCACTCCTTTTGCGATTAGTATCGCCGGAGCGTCGGTTTTTATTCGCTCATAAACGAAATTTTGCAGTCCGAAAAATATTTCCTTTTATGAACCTTGTCATTTTTGTCACAGGAGTTTGACATTTTTGTAACAATGCTAAAAAATGTATAAAACCGTCTTTTTAAAAAATTGAAAGTCGACGGTATTTTTATAATACGTAATTTTACCTTTTGATTGATACGATAAGCTTTTATATGTAATAATACAGGAGGGATCTTTGATGAAAGCGAAAATCGTTAAACGCACACTGAGCCTGATAACAGTTCTGGCGCTCATATTCACACTCGCCGCACAGGGAGTGAGCGCGATCGGGTCGATTGATGTCAACAAATACCCCTATGTATATGTCCACGGCCTTTTCGGCTGGGGCGCAGACGAGGGAATCGACGACACGCTCCCCTACTGGGGCTCGGCATCATGCTCGCTCATGGACGAGCTGAACAAGCTTCACTATGAAAGCTATGCCGCATCCGTCGGCCCGATGTCAAGCAACTGGGACAGAGTATGCGAGCTCTACGCACAGATAACCGGCACTCGCGTTGACTACGGCAAGGCGCACTCCGAGAAATTCAACCACAGCCGCTACGGCAGAACCTACACAAAGCCCATGATTGAGGGCTGGGGCGAGCCAGACGCGGACGGCAATATAAAGAAGATAAATCTCGTCGGTCACTCGTTCGGCGGCGCTACGGTCAGAACGCTCACGGCTCTGCTCGCATACGGCAGCGAAGAGGAGCAGGCGGCAACCTCGCCCGACGACATCTCCCCGCTGTTCACCAGCGGCAAGGGCAACTACATAAACTCCGTCACAACGCTCTGCGCCCCGCACAACGGCACGACGCTCGCATATATCATCGACGGCATGAACATGGCCGAACTGGGCAAAGCGGCATGCTACGCCTACGCCGGCTTAATGGGTCGCTCGAAGCTCAACGGCTATGTTGACTTCCACCTCGAGCAGTTCGGTCTGACCCCCATACCGGGCGACGGCTCGACCCCCGAGGAGGCGTTCATAAAGGCTTTCATGACTATCATGACCCACACCGACACCGCGGCGGACGATATGTATCCCGAGAGAGCCGAGGAGATAAACAAGCTCTCAAAGCCGGTAGACGGAGTCTACTATTTCTCCTATTCGTATCAGACCACGCGCAAGACGCTTGCGGGAACCCAGGTTCCGAAGATAAAGACGCTCGTTGTTCTGCGCCCGTCAGCTACTCTTCTCGGCGCATACTCGAAGAACCTGTTCTCCGACTACAAGATAGACGCATCGTGGCTTCCGAATGACGGACTTGTAAACGTCGTATCGGCGCGCTACCCGTTCACCGACGAGCATGAGGACTACACCCCCGGCATGGAGCTCGAGACCGCCAAATGGTACGTCATGCCCACGCGCGAGGGCGACCACGGCACGGTCATCGGAATGCAGAGCACAAAGAGACAGACGCTCAGCTTCTACTACGAGCTGACCGATCTTATAGAGAGCCTGCCCGTAACGGATTGATAAACCCGCAAGGAATAAATAATATGTATGTAACCCCCAATCGCAACTGCTGCGGTTGGGGGTTGTTTTGTGGTGGAGATAAAATTGGATTTGCGAGCAGTTTCAATCATGGCTCCCCTGCAGGGGAGCCGACTCGGCAAAACCGAGACTGAGGGGTATTGCACGGATTCGCCCGCTTTGTCTTGACTTTTTGTCTCTCAATGTTCTTTGTAGGGTGCGGCGACTCGACGCACCACTGCCGCCGTAGGCGGCACAGGTGACAAGCCGCAAGCAGAGGGCGCATTACAAGACACGGGCGAAATAACAGATTTACAATGACGCTGACGCGTCAAAGGGTCGTCGAGTCGCCGACCCCTACAGAGCGGATAGTCACAAATTACTACATAAACCGCGGGCGGATGATATCCGCCCTACACAATCGTGTCAATTTACAATATTAAAATTGTTTGCCTGACGGCGGCTTCACCCTCACAGATCCAAAGTCCTGCGGCAAGCGGCAAAAAATCCTGCCCAAGCAGAATCGTGCGGGCAGGATATTTATTATTGTGTATAGTATTTATTGTTCGTTATCTCTCAGAAAATCTCTGACCTCGAGCAGGCTGCCGAGCTTTTTCCAAAGTATCTTCTCGGTCTCCTCATCTGCCTGCCAGAGGTCGGGCACCATTATCACGCGGCATCCGGCGTTATGCGCAGCCCACAGACCGTTGCGTGAATCTTCGAGGGCTATGCAATCCTTTGGGCTTTCGCCGAGCAGCTCGCACGCTTTGAGATAGATATCCGGCGCAGGCTTTGAGCGCGCCGCCATTTCGCCGCTGACTATTATATCAAACTTATCAGTTATACCCGCGCTTTCGAGGTTGCGCAGAACGGCTCTGCGGGTCGAGGACGAGGCGACTGCGGTCTTTATCCCCGCCGATTTCAGCCAATCGAGCAGTTCATAAAGTCCGTATTTCACGGGGACTTTGTTATGCGCATAGAAATCATCGGTGAATTCCCTGCCGTAGCGGCGCATGGCCTCGGTATCGACATCGGCACCGAACTCCTCGCGCCATATCTCGTCCGCGCGCTCGGCTGTCACGCCGAGGGTCTTCATGACCATATATCCCGCCTTGCCGAGTCCCATCTTTTCGCCCGCGTAGTCCCACGCAGCCATTGCGAGGCGTTCGGTATCAAACATCAGTCCGTCCATATCGAAAACAGCAGCTTTTATTTTCACAGGGACACCTCCGGGTAAATCTTCTTTGGATTCGGGCTATGAAGCACTCGCCACACATCATGGATATAAGCCAGCTTAATAAAAAAAGCACTTGCTAAAGCAAGTGCTTTTTTCTGGCTGGGGAATAGGGATTCGAACCCCAACAAACAGAGTCAGAGTCTGTCGTGCTACCGTTACACAATTCCCCAATATCAAACTCCGAACAGGTTTTCTCTCACCTGCGAGTCAATATTATACACACTCTCAGTCCCTCTGTCAACCTTTTTTCAAAAATTTTTCGCATGGGATGAAAGTTTTTTATTTTAGCTTTGATGAAGCGGCGGAAAAGCGTTAGGCACAACGGGATTTTATTTTATGCAGATATTGATTTTTCATACACACTGTGCTATTATATCAAGGCAATGCAGGTGTAGTTCAATGGCAGAATGTCAGCTTCCCAAGCTGAACACGGGGGTTCGATTCCCCTCACCTGCTCCACCCTCCCGGATGCTATGCGTTCGGGAGTTTTATTATATTCCGACAAAAAGACCCGTCTGGGATAACCGGACGGGTCGATTTTTGTTTTATTACACAAGAAGCATACGGTCGTTATCGAGCTCTTTGCCCGCGTTCTCTTTGAACTTGCCGAGCAGATCCTGAACGGTGAGCTTTGACCGTTCCTCCCCTTCGGCGTCGAAAATTATGTTTCCGCCGTGCATCATTATCGTGCGGTTCCCGAGTTCGAGAGCCGACTGCATATTGTGCGTTATCATAAGGCAGGTGAGATTATTCTCGCTGACGATGCTCTTTGTGAGCGTGAGAACTTTTTCAGCCGTCGCGGGGTCGAGCGCCGCTGTGTGCTCATCGAGAAGCAGGAGCTTCGGCGGATTGAAGGTAGCCATCATGAGCGTCAGAGCCTGTCTCTGGCCGCCGGAGAGCAAACCGACCGGCTGACTCATTCTGTCCTCAAGTCCCATCTCAAGCAGGGCGAGCTTATCTTTGAAAAGCTTCTTATCGCCCTTCGAGACTCGGCTCAGCCAACCGCCGTGACCTGCGGCAAGGGCTAAATTTTCTTCTATCGTCATGCCGGGCGCGGTGCCGCGCATCGGGTCCTGAAAAAGTCTGCCGATGCTCTTGGCGCGCTTATGCTCGGGCATGAGAGTGATATCTTTTCCGTCGAGCGAGATGCTGCCGGAATCGGTTATAAAGCTGCCGGCGATGGCATTGAAAAGTGTTGACTTGCCCGCGCCGTTCGCGCCGATGACCGTTATAAAATCACCCTCGGCGACGCTCAGGGAAAGATCGTCTATCGCCTTTTTGGCGTTCGCCGTGCCGGGATTGAAAGTTTTCGAGATGTGTGATATTTCAAGCATCTGCTTTCCTCCTCCCCGAACGGGTCTGAATTCTGCGCTTTAAAAGCGGGAGCTGTTTTTTGAAATAGGGTGTTGCTATCGCCGCGATAACTATAACGGACGAGACAAATTTGAGCATGAACGCCGGCATATCAAAGCGCAGAGCGATTGTATAAATAAGCCTGAATATGAACGCGCCGAGCACCATGCCGAATATCCTCAGCGGCATCTTCTTTCTGCCAAGGAACACGCCGCCGATAAGCAGGGACGCGAGGGCAATGGTCACCATTCCGGTTCCGATATCGATGTTGACCGATCTCTGCGACTGGGCGAGCAGGCAGCCCGACAGCGCGGTAAACGAGTTTGCGACGCAGAGCCCGATTATTGTAGTAAACGCCGGATTGACGGACGAGGAGCGAACCATATCGGGATTGTCGCCAGTCGCTCTTATCGCGAGTCCGAGGCGGGTTTTCAGGAAAAGTCCGAGTATAACAGCAACCGCCGCGACGGCGATTATCGCCACGAAGAGCTTTGACTGCCTTGCCACGGGAGTTCCCTTGACGAGCGCCGCCATTTTGGTGAACACAGTGTCCGTTTTATTCATATTGAGTATCGACGAGCCGCTCATGACAGCGATATTTATTGAATAGAGTCCCGTATTTACGATTATTCCGGCGAGCAGGCTGTTGATGCCCATTTTCGTCTGGAGTATCGCTGTTATAAAGCCCGAGGCTATTCCCGCCGCCATCGCTGCGGCTATCGACAGATACGGATGACCCGCTATCGCGACCACCGCGCCGACCGTTGCGCCGAGCGTAAAGCAGCCGTCGGTCGAAAGATCGCAGACATTGAGCATCGAATAGCTCAGGAACAGTGCAAGCACCGTGAGCGAGGTTATAAGTCCCAGCTCGAGCGCCGACTGGCCGAGTGAAAATATCGAATCCAAAGACATTGTGTTTCCTCTTTCCTGCTTTATTGAGCCGCCCGGGAAGCAGTGCTCCCCGGGGACTGATTGAATCTTATTTTACATCGTCGAAGCTCTCGGCGGTGGTGATGCTCTTGACTTCGGTGCATTTGGGAGCGAAGAGCTTCGAGACTTCGTCGAAGTTATAGCCGAGCTTTGCGCAGATTTCGGTGTTTATTGTTGCAGTGCCGTTATCGAACATGAGAACAGGGGTGGTTGCGGGGTCTTTGCCGTTTATCATGATATCGATTATCATATTTGCGGTCTCAACGCCGAGCTTCGCATAATCAACGCCGTAGCCGAGGAAAGCTCCGTTGAGGGCGAAGGAATCAGCGCCTGTGTAGTGCGGAATCTTTGCGTCTGCGAAAATCTCATATATGGAGAGCTCGGACTTCATTATGGTGTTGTCGGTGGGAGTGAACACTGCCTGAACGCCGTCGGAAACAAGTGCCTTTGCGGCGAGGGTGACTTCGTCAACAGTCGTGCCCGTGCGCTCTATCACTTCAATGCCCTTGGACTCGAGATACGCCTTCGCGTCGGCTATCGGCTTAGTCGAGGAATCCTGACCGACATCGTAGAGCAGACCGACCTTCTTTATATCAGGGTCCTTGAGAAGAATAAGGTCCATTATGGCGTTGGTGTTGAGATAATCGGAGGTTCCGGTAATCTGACCGCCGGGTGCGTCGAGGGAATCAACGAGCTTTGCGCCGATAGGATCGCTGACTGCGGAGAACACGACCGGGATATCGCTGTTCTCTGTCTCGACCGCAGCCTGCATGGCGATTGCGACCGGGGTCGCGACGCCGACCATAAGATCGACCTTGTCAACGATGAAGTTCGAGATTATCTGGTTCATAACAACAGAGTCGCCGTTGCAGTTATCGTATTTGACTTCGATCTCGACGCCCTTTTCGGCGGCGACGGAAGCGAGCTGCTTTTTGATGTTATCGACTATCTGATTGAGCGAGGCGTCATCGACATAGTTGCAGATACCGACGGTGTATTTCTTTTTTGCGTCTCCGCCCGTTTTGCCGCAGGCGGCGAAGCAGGTAACTGTGAGCATAAGTGCGAGTACAAGTGCGATTATCTTTTTCATTGTATTTCTTCCTTTCGGTAATTGATAAAAATTTTTGAGCTAAACTAAGAATCGAAAATATCACAGGCGCGGCGTGCGCCAAAGTTTACTCAACAAAAACATAACTATCTCCTCCGAAATAAAAAAACTCCTGTCCCTGCAATAATGCTGGGACAGGAGATATTATCATCCTGCGGTGCCACCCGGCTTGACGCTTTTGCGTCCGCTTAGCGCGTACTGACATACGCTGACTTTTCTTCACGGAGAGTCCTGCTCCGGCGCACATACTTAAAGGATAACCTTTGTTCCGATTGCCCTTAGAAGTCCATTCAGGTTTCTTTCATTCTGCCGCAATCCCACCGCCTGCGGCTCTCTTCGAGATGAGGGAGAAATCTTACTTACCCTTCTTCAACGGTTTACTGAATTGTAACACTCTGCGCTTTTGTTGTCAACACATTTTTTCACTTTTGTTTCAAGAACCAGTTTTCTTGTAGGCTATGGACGCGAAATCCGACAAAATTCACAAAATCCGCCGTCCGCTTGCTAAATGGTATGCCGCGAAGAGTGCCTGTGTGACCAAAAAGGCGAATAGACAATATATTAAATATGGGATGTCTTTGCGCGCCCGCAAAACGGACGCCCTGCAAATTTTACCCAACGGAGGCCTTTTATGAACAACGAAGATATAGTCTCGCTCATGGAGCGATACAAGAGAGAACTGCTCGAATTTGAAAAGCGCAACACGGCACCGGTATCCGCGCAGGAAAAGGCGGAACCTGAGCCCGTATCGGCGCAGCAGGAAAGCCAAGCCGAACAGGTTTCGGCGCAAGTGCAGGAAGATGCAGAGCCTGTAAACGCGCCGGCGGCAGAGCCCGCAAAGGCGGCTTCGGCAAAGGCGGAGGAAAACGAAGCGGTGAGCGCCGCGGCGACAGTTACAATTCAGCGGCAGACCGACGCTCAGAGGGAGAGTCAGATGCAGTTTGACGACGGCGCGGACACGGACAAATCCCAGTTCACACCCGAGCGCACGCAGGCGGCAGGGCGCGGAGACATCCCCCAGCCGCGCACGATATTCGTCGACCCGCAGATGCTCAAAAACAAAAATCTCACCTTGACGAACACCCAGTCCGCGATGCAGAGGTTCGACGAATTCAAGGGCGAGTGCACCAAGCGCGGCATCCTGCGCGTTGAGACCTACAGCTCGAACGGGCTCTATCCCGTCGACAACAGCCGAGTGATAGTATACAAAGAGATAGACGGCGAAAAATATTATATATATGATTCGCACACCGATTCGAGCGGCATACTCGACAATCTCCAGCTGCCCGCTCCCGACAAATCCCTGTCGGAGACAGAGCAGGGCTCGTGCGGGCTCGCGCCGTATGCGACATACGATATATTCGTCAGCCACCCGGGATTCATCAGCACATATCTTGAAAACGTTCCGATCTTCGACTCCACCGTTTCAATACAGTCGGTCGAAATGCTGCCGACGGTCAGCGGCGAGCAGAATCCGAACGTGATAAACGAATCGGTCTGAGGAGTGATACTATGGCAGCAGATACTCCCGTTATCCCCCAGACAATAACAGTCCACCTCGGCAGACCGAATGCGGCGGCGAGGAATGTCACTGTGCCGTTTACGGATTATCTCAAAAATGTCGCATCGAGCGAGATATATCCGACATGGCCGGAAAACGCGATACGCGCCAACATATATGCGCAGGCGTCGTTCGCGCTCAACCGCATATATACAGAGCACTACCGCAGCCGCGGCTACGACTTTGACATCACCAACTCGACCGCATACGACCAGGCATATATTGAGGGGCGCAGCGTGTTTTCAAACGTCGCGAAGATAGTCGACGAGCTTTTCAACAACTATGTTACAAAGGGCGACCAGGTTCAGCCCTATTTCACGCAGTACTGCTCCGGGCGCGAGGTCACCTGCGACGGGCTCTCGCAGTGGGGCACGGTCACGCTCGCGAATCAGGGCTATACGCCATACCGCATACTTCAATATTACTACGGGAACGACGTCAATATAAAGACGGCGCCCGTCAAGAATATCCGCGAATCATATCCCGGCAGGGCTCTGCGCCTCGGCGACATATCGGAGGATGTCAGGATAATCCAGCGCCAGCTCAACCGCATAGCGCGAAACTATCCCGCCATTCCGCGCATCCCCTCCCCCAACGGAATATTCGACACGGCGACGCGCGAATCGATCAGAAAGTTCCAGAGCCTATTCAACCTCACCGTTGACGGCATCGTCGGCAAGGCGACATGGTATAAAATAAAGCAGCTCTATGCCGGAATACTAAGACTCGGCGAGCTTTACAGCGAGGGCTTGAGGCTGACGGACGTCGAGCGGCAGTTCAAGACTGTCATAAAACGCGGCGACAGAGGGCAGGATGTGAGCACGATACAGTATTTCTTGAACTTTATCGGCAACTTCACAAACAACATCCAGCCCCCGGCCGTGGACGGCATTTTCGGCCAGGGCACATACAACAGCGTTGTGCAGTTTCAGCGGCAATACGGCCTTGCGCCGGACGGCATTGTCGGGCGCGACACATGGAACAAGCTGCAGGCTGTATATAATGATATCCTGCGAACCTTCCCCGGCGAATTTTCAATCTATGATCAATATGCGCGTTTTGCATATCCCGGCTACAATCTGCTCCGCGGCAGCACGGGCAGTGCAGTGAGAAATCTTCAGGAATATCTCCAGGTTCTCGCGCGCGGCGTCGAGAGCGTGCCGTATGTTGCGGCGGACGGCATTTTTGGCCCTCAGACGGAGGCGGCGGTCAAGGCGGCTCGGCGATATTTCGGGCTGACCCCGAACGGCGTTGTCGGTCCGCTGCTCTGGTATGCGATAGCGGAATACTATTATTACAACGTATAATCCCGACAAAAACGGAGATGATATACGGCGTGAAACAATTGCCGTATATCATCTTTTTCTTTTTAAGGGCGGGATATTCATATGGAAAAGCAGACTTTTTCGGGGAACTACGAAGCCGACATTGCGTCGCTCAATCTGCGGCTGCGCGTGAGCGAGAGCTTTGACCTTGTCAGCCGTCAGATAATGATCGGCAGCCACCGCGCCATGCTGTGGTTCATCGACGGATTTATAAAAGACGGGCTGATGGAAAAAATCATGAGCTTCATGATGAACGCGGACGAGAAGAAGCTCAAAACTGTCGGCACAACGCGCGAATTTGCCGACGCGTTCGTGCCCTATGTCGAGACCGAGGTCGTAAACGACTTCGACAGGTTTGAGACTTTTCTCTTCTCGGGCGCGTTGGGCATGATAGTTGACGGATTCAAAGAAGCTATAATTATAGATGTGCGGACTTATCCCGCGCGAAGCGTGGACGAGCCTGAAAACGACAAAGTGCTTCGAGGCTCGCACGACGGCTTTGTCGAGACGCTGATATTCAACACCGCGCTCATACGCCGCAGGGTCAGGGACACGAAGCTCACGATGTATTTGACGCAAGTGGGAACGAGGTCGAAAACAGATATTGTGCTCTGTTATCTTGAGGGCACGGCCGACCCCAAGGAGGTCGAAAAGATAAAGAAAAAGCTGAATTCCATAGACATAAACGCTCTGACCATGGGGCACGAGAGCCTTGCGGAATGTCTTATACCGAAGCAGAGGTTCAACCCCTTTCCGAAGGTGCGTTACACCGAGCGCCCGGACAGCGCGGCGGCGAGCATATATGAGGGCAGTCTGCTGATAATCACGGATACCTCGCCCTCGGTTATGATAATCCCGACGGGCGTGTTCGATTTTTTGCAGGACACGAACGATTTCTATTTTCCGAGCCTTATCGGAAGCTATCTTCGAATAGTCAGAATGATAGTTTTCCTGCTCGCTCTGCTTTTAACGCCCGTGTGGTTTCTGCTGATTCAAAATCCAGAATATATCCCGCCGTGGCTCGACTTCATAAAGATAGAGCACCCGACGAGCGTGCCCGTCATAATGCAGCTGCTGATAATCGAGATAGTCATAGACGCTTTAAAGCTGGCGTCGCTCAACACGCCCAACGCGCTGAGCAACTCCTTTAGCGTCATAGGTGCGCTCGTGCTCGGTGAATTTGCCATTGCCGCGAAGTGGTTCACGGCGGAGGTCGTTCTCTATATGGCGTTCGTCGCGATAACGAACTTCGCCCAGCCGAGCTATGAGCTCGGGTATGCGTTCAAACTCTGCCGCATGATGATACTGATACTGACGGCAATATTCAACCTCTGGGGCTTCATCGCAGGGCTTGTGATAACCGCTCTGTTGATTTCATTCAATAAGACCGTCAGCGGGCGCTGCTATCTCTATCCCCTCATTCCGTTTAACGGCAGGGCGCTGACCTCGCTTCTGCTGCGAAAGCCGATAACCAAAAGCAAAAACTGACAAAAATCGTTCCTCTAAAAATAATATCCGCGCATATTGCAATGGGCTCGCTCTTTTGATATAATTATATCGAATCGAAGCATTTTCGCTTCGGTCAATATATCAAAGGAGGAGCCTGTTTTGCCGGAATACACAATGCTTATATTATGGATAGCGCTGCTCATAGCGTTCATCGTTGTTGAAGCCGCGACCGTCCAGCTTGTCACGATCTGGTTCGCCGTTGGTGCGGCGGCGGCTCTGATATCGGAGCTTTGCTCGGCGCCCGTCTGGCTTCAGTGGGTGATTTTCGCGGCAGTGTCGCTCGTCGCGCTTGCGGTGACCCGTCCGCTCGTCAAGAAATTTTCAAAAAAGCGCGTTCAGCCGACCAACGCTGACAGATACATAGGTCTCGAGGGAATAGTCGAGGAGACTGTTGACAACACCGAGGGCACCGGTATAGTGAAGGTCGAGGGCTCGACCTGGACGGCAAGATCGTCCGACGGCAGCCGCATTGAAAAAGGTTCAAATATCACCGTTGACAAAATCGACGGCGTTAAACTTATGGTTTCAAAACACTAAAGGAGGATTATTATGGGACCTGTAGCAATCGGAGTAATCATCGGCATAATCGTGCTCGTGCTCGTTATTGTCGTGCTCAACATCAAGATAGTGCCGCAGTCCAAGGCCTATGTCATCGAGCGCCTCGGCGCATATTCGACCACATGGCAGACCGGCATCCACTTCAAGATACCTTTCGTTGAGAAAGTATCGAAGACCGTCTCCCTCAAGGAGCAGGTTGTGGATTTCCCGCCCCAGCCCGTTATCACAAAGGATAACGTCACGATGCAGATAGACACGGTCGTTTTCTTCCAGATAACCGACCCGAAGCTCTATGCATACGGCGTGGAGCGTCCGATATCCGCTATCGAAAATCTCTCGGCAACAACGCTGAGAAACATCATCGGCGAAATGGAGCTTGACCACACGCTGACTTCGCGCGATGTCATCAACGCAAAAATCAGAGTTATCCTCGACGAAGCCACCGACGCATGGGGCATCAAAGTAAACCGCGTTGAGCTCAAGAACATTCTTCCCCCGCCCGAGATTCAGGACGCGATGGAGAAGCAGATGAAGGCAGAGCGTCAGCGCCGTGAGGCAATTCTGCGCGCAGAGGGAGAAAAGGCGAGCAAGATCCTCGTTGCAGAGGGTCAGAAAGAGAGCCAGATCCTCGCCGCAGAGGGTGACAAGCAGGCCGCCATTCTTCACGCAGAGGCTGTCAAGGAAGCGAAGATTCGCGAGGCAGAGGGTGAGGCGCAGGCTATCGTCGCCGTTCAGGAGGCTCAGGCGAAGGCTATCGCCCTGATAAACGAAGCCGCCCCGAAGGACGGTTATCTGACGATAAAGAGCCTTGAAGCATTCGCAAAGGCTGCGGACGGCAAGGCGACGAAGCTCATCATTCCGAGCGAGCTCCAGTCCCTCGCGGGACTCGCAGCGAGCGCAAAGGAGATTTTCTCCGCCGACGCCGCAGCGGACGCAGAGCAGAAATAAGTTTATAAAAAGCGCAGAGAGTCGGTAAAACGGCTCTCTGCTTTTTCTTTTAATAAAATAAAAAAGAGCCGCCGAAGCAGGCAGCTCAAAAAATTTTTCTTGTCTTTTCGTGTTTATATTACCACAAAAACGCCGATTTGTCAAGTCTTGTAATCCCCTGCCCCGTGTGGTATTAAGTATACGGAGATGTTTTGAAATGAACAACATGACTGCACTGGTGAGCTGTTTTGCTCGGTATTACCACACGAAAACTGACGAAGAAAAGATCTTTGACGACCCGCTCGCGGGAGAGATTCTGAGTGAAGACGAAAAGAACGCGATAGCGGAAAACATGAAAAACGGCATCGCATTTTTTGACCCGAATTACAGTGGCGGCGACCCGCTCGGGCGCGTTATGAACGGCTTCATCGCGCCGAGTGTAATCGCGCGCTCCGCGTTTTGCAAGCGGCATATGGAAAACGAGATAAGACTCGGCGCGCGGCAATATGTCATCGCCGCCGCGGGCTACGACACATCGGGATATAAAATTGACAGAGATATCAAAGTATTCGAGCTCGACCGCCCCGAGATGATTGAGGACAAGATAAAACGCATTGACGAAGCTGGAATCGACCGCGAAAATATCAGCTATGTCGGCTGCGACCTCGGCAATGGTTTTATCCCCGCTCTGCTAAATGCGGGATATGACCCTAAGGAGAGGACATTTTTCAGCCTACTCGGCATAAGCTTTTATCTGACCCAAGACGAGTTCGCACGCTGCGTTAAAATCCTGTTTGAAAACTCGGCGAGCGAAAGCGCGCTCGTGTTCGACTTCCCGAAAGACCGTGACTGCACCCGCGAGCAGAAGAACAGGCTGCTTGCCGGCGGCGCGGGCGAAGAGATGAAAGCGCGATACTCGCACACGGATATCGAGCGCATCGCGGGAGAAGCGGGCGCGCTCATCTATGAGCTTGCGGACAGCGGCGATATTGACCGCGATTTTTTCAAGGCGCACAATGAAATGAAAAATGCAGAACCGATACTCGCCCCCGATGGAGTCAGCTATTGCCTGATGGTCAAAAAGGACGGACAGTATTGATAAAAAAATATTGATAAAGCGCGTTTTTTTGTTGCGTAATAAGCCGGAATGTGATAATATATTGTCGATGAAATATTCAATTCTTTGTTGGAGGCAATTATATGGATCAAAGATTACAGCCCTTATTCACTCCGTGGAAGATCGGCAACTGCGAGATCAAGAACCGCATCGTGCTCACGAGCATGGGCGGCACCGACCTCTTCGGATGGATGGAGAAGAACCACTTCGATAAAGACGGCGCACGCTTTATCATGGAAGTCGCGAAGAACAACGCGGGTCTTGTTCTCCCCGGATGTCAGCCGGTCTACAACCCCATGTTCGGCCAGTGGCTCCACAAGAACAAGAAGATGTATGCCGATCTCAAAAAGTGGACTCCCGAGCTCCACAAGACCGGCGCAAAGCTCTTTGTTCAGCTGACCGCGGGCTTCGGCCGCTCCTTCACCATCAGCGAAATGATGGAGAAACTCTACACCAACCCCGCGCTGAGAGTCCTCAGCAAGCCTTTCATGGATCTCGACAAGATCACGGCTTCCGCGAGCCCCTCGCCCAACCGCTGGTCTGATAAAGTTCCCTCGAGAGAGATGACCAAGGCTGAAATCAAGGAGTTTGTCAATGCGTTCGCAGAGAGCGCAAAGATGCTCAAGGACGCAGGCGTTGACGGCGTTGAGGTTCACGCAGTCCACGAGGGCTATCTGCTCGACCAGTTCACCCTTAAATATGTCAACAAGCGCACCGACGAATACGGAGGCTCGTTTGAGAATCGCTATCGTTTCGCAGTCGAGGTAGTTCAGGCTATCAAGAAAGCCTGCGGCGACGACTTCCCGGTCTCCCTGCGCTACAGCATAATTTCCAAGACCAAGGGCTTCCGTCAGGGCGCTCTTCCGGGCGAGGCTTATACCGAGGTCGGACGCGACATGGCAGAGTCCGAGAAGGCTGTCAAGTATCTTCAGGATGCCGGTTATGACTGCCTCAACTGCGACAATGGCACATACGATGCATGGTACTGGGCTCACCCGCCCATCTACATGCCCGAGAACTGCAACCTCGAGGATGTTGAATACATCAAGCAATTCTGCGACATTCCCGTTATCTGCGCCGGCCGCCTCGATCCGAGAGTTGCCGCGGACGCGATAAAGGAAGGCAAGCTTGACGGCGCAGGATTCGCGCGTCAGTTCCTCGCCGATCAGGAGTGGGTCACGAAGATGATGAATGACGAGGAGGATGACATCCGTCCCTGCATTCTCTGCCACAACGGCTGCTTCAACATGTGCCACTACAAGGGCGTGCCCAACGACCAGGAGCTTTCCGACAGCCTGCATCTTTCCCGCTGCGCTATCAACGCCGAGACGATGCAGTGGAACAAGCACTACATAAAGAAGACCAACTCGCCCAAGACCGTCCACATCGTCGGCGGCGGCATCGGCGGCATGGAGGCTGCCCGCGTGCTCAAGCTCCGCGGACACAATCCGATAATCCACGAGAAGAGCGACGTGCTCGGCGGAACATTCATCCCCGCGAGCGCAGAGTCATACAAGGGCAAGCTCCGCGACCTGCTTGACTGGTACAGACGCCAGATGACGAAGCTCGGCATCGAAGTCAGACTCAACGACGAGATAAAGGACATCGCGGCGTTCGGCAGCGATCCCGTTATCATCGCGACCGGCTCGACCCCGAGACTCCTCAGAAGAGTTCCTGGCTACGAGAAGATGATCGAGGGCTGCGACTACCTCAACGGCGCAGAAGTCGGCAACACCGTCGCTGTTATCGGCGGCGGACTTACCGGATGCGAAATAGCCTACGAGCTCGCTCTCCAGGGCAAGAATCCGATCATTGTCGAGATGAAGGACGACCTTATCAGCCAGACCGGCGTCTGCCTTGCAAACTCCTCTTATCTCAGAGAGTGGTTCGCCCTGCACAAGACTCCCGTCTATCTTGAGACGACACTCAAGGAAGTCAAGGACGGCTCTATCGTCTGCACCGGCAAGGACGGCAAGGACATCAACATCGACTGTGACTCCGTCATCAGCTGCGCGGGCTATATCCCCGCTCCGCTTGCCGAGAAGTCCGGCAACGTCCACCTCGTCGGCGACTGCCTTGCAATAGGCAACCTCCGCTCCGTCGTGTGGCGCGCATATGATGTTGCGATGAAGATCTGAGTTAAACAACAAACAGCAAAGCTGCAATTCACGGTTTTATCCATGGATTGCAGCTTTCTTTTTATATCACATTTGTTTATCAGCCCACGCAGGCGATAAGATCCTTGACTGTCTTGGCGGTGAGTATCGCCCTCTCGGAAATCTTCACCCCGAATGTGTTTTCCATATCCGACGCGACGCTCATAAGGTCGAGCGAACTCAGACCGATATCGGTTCTGAGGTTCGCCTGCTCGGTAATTTCGGCAGGGTCGATATAGACATATTCGCAGATTATTTCGGCAATCTTTTCAAGCATAACTGTCTCTCCTTTTTAAGATTAAAGTATATCGAGTATCTCGCCGAGCGTTCTGTCGGGGTTCTCCGCGCCGAGAAGCAGGGCTCGAACGGTCTTTTCATGCAGAGCTTTTATATGCTCAGAGGTTATCATATTCGTGCGGTGCATATACGAAAATTTGAAGCAGCCGCTGTGCGCGTCGTACATTGCGAAGCTGTAGAGCGGCATGATGTATCTGCCGAGGCTGTAGCCCGTGAACTCATAGTCCCAGCCGTTCATCGTGTCTTTGCCGAGCGGGAACCACGAGAACATCATCGAGGACGACGCGGCTACCGGGCTGTAATCAAACAGCTTTCTCACAAGCTCGCGGCACTCGAGATAGGGGTAATCCATGTGCCTGAACAGGGTCATCTGAAGCTCCGCCATCTTGTCGAGAGCCTCACTGAAGGTCAAACTCTCTGGCAGGACTATTCTCCACGGGAGGGGCTCGGCAAGCGTGCCGCCGGAGCGCTTCTCGCTGAGGGTTCTGCGGCGGGTGCAGAGGGTGACGAAATAAGAATCGTTCGTTCTGTAGTTTATCTTCGAGATATGCAGGCGCATTGCAAGCTGGACAAGGCACTCGGGGCTGACGCCACTCGACTGAATGAATGCGAGTATCTTGTCACTGTCCTCTTTCGAGACATCGTATCTTGCAAGCTCCGCCTTGTCGTGTATCGGGTCGAAGCAGGACGGTGCTCTGAGGGACGGATCGTGCTTTCTTTTGCGCTCTTTTTCGAGCAACTCGGGGCCGTGAACTCCGGCATAGAGCGGATCGCCGTCCTTGAGGAAGAACTGGGTGTAGAACTCCTCCTCCTCTTTCATTTTCTTCTCGTCGGCGACTATGGCGAGTTCTTTTCTTATCGTCTTTTTGTATTCGCCGAGCGGGCGCGGCATGGGCTTGCCGTTTTTCAGGTGGTCATAGACTCCGAGCAGATCGGAGAAGAACACAAAGACCGCCGCGGCATCCATGCACAGATGGGTGATGTTGATATATATTCCGTAGCCGCCGTCGAACGAGCGGAAGAATATAATGCGAAAATCCTCGCCTTTCAAATGCCGTATGGGTCTGCGCGCATCAGCGGTGAGATAAGCCTGCTGTTCCTCTTCGGTCGAAAAGGTCACGACCGGCACATCGTCAACAACATATTTGTCAAGGAAATACTGATAGAACTCCCCGTGTTCTTTATAAAAGCGCAGCCTCATGCAGTCGTTGCGCTCTATTTCTATATTCAGCGCCTTTTTGAGCACATCGAAATCTATCGGCGTGTGCGTGACTATCGACATGGGTATCTGAATGACCTGCTTGTGAAAGAAGCTGTATTTGAGCATGAAGTTTATCATCTTCTGCGAGGGAATGAGCTCAAATACCTCTGTTCCTGCCTTCGGTTTCATTTTTCTCTCCTTCTCAGCCCACAACGGTTTCTTTTCTCTTTATTTTGCCGCTCGAGGTCTTTTCAAAAGGCTCATCGCGGAATCTCAGCTCCGAGACAAAATGCGAGGTCTTTGCGCCCGCGTTTATCTCGTCCATGCGGCGCTCTATCTCGGCGGGGATATCCTCTATCCCCTCCTGCTTCGCGTGCTCGAAATCGGGATATATCTCGGCGACGATGCGGTCGTTTTCGCCGTAAACCACGACCTCGTCAACTATATTCAATTTTTTGAACTTCTTCTCAATCGCCTCGGGAGAGACGTTTTCGCCGCTCGAAAGGATTATCAGATTCTTGACTCTGCCGGTGATGAACAGCTGCCTGTCCTCGGTGACATAGCCGATGTCGCCCGTCCTGAACCAACCGTCCTCGGTGAACATCTGCGCCGTCTCCTCGGGCATTTTATAATAGCCGAGCATAATCGTCGGAGTCTTTATCTGGATCTCGCCGTTTTCGGTGCGGACATCGCAGATATTTATAACCCTGCCGACGGACTCGGTAGAAACGCCTCTGTCGGGCACGGAAATGCGGCAGCCGACCTCGGTCATGCCGTAGCCCTGGCGGAGCATTATGCCGAGCTTGTCATATTCCTCGACGAGCAGCGGATCGAGATATGCGCCGCCCGAAACTATCCAGTTGAGGTTCTTGCCGAGCACGATTTTTGCCGCCTCGGCGGGAGTGATATCCGGATTTTTCGCCGCGGTTATTTTTATGCGCTGGAGCAGATGCTGAGCTATCATCGGAACGACGCGCATGGCGTTGGGCTCAAAGCGCTGAAGATTCGGGACGATATCGCTGAGATTGCCGTTGAGGCAGACCTGAACGCCGTCGCACAGGTTTTTCAGATAGTCGCCCGAGAAGCAGTAGATATGGTGCATCGGGAGCACCGAGAGGGTCGAGGTACGCTCGCTGAAAATATTAATATATTCTTTGTACATGATGTTGCCAACGAGGGCGTTGGTCGAGAGCATAACGCCTTTTTTGACCCCGGTCGTGCCGGAGGTGAATATTATGACCGCGCACTTGTCGGGATCGACTTCGTAGTCGGAGAGGGGCGCGTATTCGCTCGCCGCCGAATATTTTTCATAGATACCGGCGAAGAAGTTCTCGTCCGAGAGGTCGACCGCATGCTTTATCTTCGGGCAGTTTGCCATGACCTCGCCGACATTCTCGGAAAATGTGCTGTCATAGAGCACCATGTCGATATCCGCGCGGTCGAAAAGCTCCGACGCTTCTTTAGCGGATATATCGGGCGCAAACGGTACAACGACGCTGCCGCTCATGAGTATTCCGGTGATACAGGTTATGTACTCGTAGTTCGTCTTGCTGACAACGGCGACATGCATGCCCTCTTTCGATATGCTTCTGATCCAGCGGCAGACCGCTTCGCTGTCCGTTTTGACGCGGACATAGCTGCGCTCTTCGACCGCGCCGTTTCGCACGAATTTTATGAATATCTCTTCTCCATACTTCTCCGCCGAAGCGCATAACAGCTGTCTGACGCTCGGCGTTGCATTTTTCTTTTCCATTTCTCCTCCGTGATGTTTCGTCATTTTGGCTCCGCCCCGCGCGGAATATATTTTCCGCTACAAAAGGGTAAAAGCCGAGATAAATTTAATTTATAACAGTGCATAAACAAAGTCAATATAAGGCGCGGTTAAGTTTGGTTAAAAAAAGTTAAATTTGTATTGCATTTATAAAGTTTAAATAAACGCCAAAAATGCAAAAAAGCCGAAAGTGCTTATATATCAAGGCTTCCGGAGATAAAAAAGGCTGTTCCGAAACGGAACAGCCTGAAAATCACAATGTTATATTCTGTTTATTTTTTGACTTTTTTCGAGCGCAGGGCGAGCAGGATAATATGAAATATCAGCTCAGCCGCGGGGATTGCAAAAAGGATAGCAAAATAGAGCGTGTTGTTCGTTTTGAACGGCGCTGCGATGCCGAAGCTCGGCGGGAGGAAAGCCATCATCAGCGGATAGAACAGGCTCATGAGGTCATTGTAGAAGAAGCACATCATCAGCGCATAGGCGGAGCACACGAGCGAAATCGACCAGAACACCGTTCCGATGACAAGCGGACGCTTGTTCATGCGCTTGAAAATAATATAGACAAACGCCGCGAGCAGGAACAGACCAGCCGTTGCAAAGCCGGGCTTTCTGCTGCTCTTGCCGTCCATCATATGCGAAAAGTTGAAAACGACGGAAAGCGCATAAGTTATTATAAGAATTATCGTCAGTATCACACTTTTGGGATCGTGCTTTTTCTTCATGGTGATGCTCCTTTTTACCGATATTTACAAAATAACTTTACAATATCTGGAGCGTTTTGTCAACACCGTTTTGCTCGATTTTCAGCACATTTTCTATCGTTATTTTTCCCGCGTCGCGCAGGTTTTCAAGCTGTTTTAGCGCCTCGGTGCACGCCTGGCGCAGAGCCTCGTCATCGCCTGAGTCGAGATATTCCCTGAGACTATTTATGTTTATCTCGATCTCATCCATCGAGCGGTGGACGAGCAGAATGTGCAGAATCTTTTTTGAATCTCTCCATCCGCTCTCGGCTTTATCAAGCGCCTGCTTCTCTCCCTCCCCGGCATCGACGGCGGCGAGCAGGGATTTGAGATCCGTTATCAGCTCACCGGTCTTTTTTGAAAATATGAACTGCGCACCGATGCTCATAGTCAGAGTCAGGGCTAGCAGAACAAGTGCCGTCGCAAAGCGTTTCATACTTTTTTCTCCTTTTCGACTATAACAGCGTTTTTGTCGCGGTCAACGATCATTATCAGCACATCTTCGACCGTCAGCCCCTTTGCCCTGAGCAGGCGTTTGAGTTCTCTGTCGTTCATGCTGCAGTCGTCGTAGTGCTCGCGTATCACTTTTCCGTCGCTGACGACAAGGCACGGCATGCCGGGATCTGGCAGCGAGAGCTGCAAAGTCTTTGCGGTCAGCGCATTTTCATCGGGCTTGAGCATGACCGAGAGCTTGCCATTCGTCTCAAGCACGGCATAGCCGACGGTCGAGATATCAAAAACATCCTTTTGCCGCAGCGCCGTCAGAAGATCGTCAACGGTATAGCGCAGGCGTTTTATCTCTTTTTGATCGATCTTGCCGTCGCGTATGACTGTCACAGCGTTGCCCTCGAGCAGCCTGCGTGCGCCGCGGCTCTTCATGGAAATGACCGAGCTGATTATCTCGAACGCCACGAGCAGAAGCACCGCGACGACGGAATTGAGCAGCGGGATATCCGTGTCCTGCATAGGTATAGCCGCGATTTCGGAGAGCAGAATAGTTATAACAAGTTCAGACGGCTGAAGCTCACCTATTTGCCTTTTTCCCATTATTCTGACCGCCGCAGTTGCCAGAACATATAATATAAAAATCCTCAGTATCGTCAGAACCATTTTTCTACCTCCGTAAATGCTATATACAGTAGTTTTTCTTGTATTTGCATCTTTATCCGATTGACCGAAAAAAGATTTATGTGTATAATATGTGTGCAGTAAAATCGGAAGTGATTTGATATAATATGAAAAAATATATAATGGGTATAGACATCGGCGGAACAAAGTGCGCCGTTCTGCTCGGCAGAGCGCAGGGAGACGCCGACGATATTATTATAGACAAGCTCCGCTTTGAGACACGGGTCGGGCGCGGCTGGCGCGCCGTGACGGAGGAGCTGCTCGACAATGTTGAAGAGATAATAAAAAAGAACGCCATCTCCCCCGAAGATATTCTCTGCGTGGGGATAAGCTGCGGCGGTCCGCTCGACAGCAGGCGCGGAGTTATTCTTGCGCCGCCGAATCTCCCCGACTGGGAGTGCGTGCCGATAGTCGACATGATTGAAGAGCGGTTCGGGTTCGACGCGTATTTACAAAACGACGCGAACGCCTGCGCGCTCGCCGAATGGAAGTTCGGCGCAGGAAAGGGACTTCGCAACATGATATTTTTAACGTTCGGCACGGGCATGGGCGCGGGACTGATACTCGACGGCAAATTGTACAGCGGCACAAACGACATGGCGGGCGAAGTCGGGCACATGAGAATCGCCGCAGACGGACCCATAGGCTACGGCAAACGCGGCTCGTTCGAGGGATTTTGCAGCGGCGGCGGAATAGGCCGACTCGCGCAGGAGATGGCGAGAAAGACGCTCGAAAACGGCGGGAGCACTCTGATGTGCAAAACCGCCGAGGATATTGAAAATATAACGGCAAAATCCGCCGCCGAAGCCGCAGAGAACGGCGACGAGACGGCGAAAGAAGTATACAGAATATGCGGAGAAAAGCTCGGCGAGGGGCTCGCGATACTCGCCGATATACTCGACCCGCAGGCTATAATAATCGGAAGCATCTTCGCCCGCTCCGGGCATCTTCTGAAAGGCAGCATGGAAAAGGCACTGCACCGTGAGGCTCTGAGCCAGACTGCCGGATGCAGGATAATCCCCGCGGGACTCGGCGAGAAGATAGGCGACCTCGCGTCGCTCGGAATCGCGCTCGATGCCGCGGCAAACGGAGGAAAAGCATGAACAGGGAAAAGGAAATTTTTGAAGAGCTCTTTGTCCGCTACCCCGCTCTTGAGGGAATAAGAGAAGACATCAAGAGCGCCTATGATGTTATCTGCGCCTGCTTCGACCGCGGCGGCAAGCTGCTCATCTGCGGCAACGGCGGAAGCGCGGCGGACGCGCAGCACATAGTCGGCGAACTGATGAAAGGCTTTCTGCTCAAGAGAGAACTGACCGACGAGCAGAGACAGGCTTTTTTAGAAATAAAGGACGGCGAATATCTCGCAAACCATCTTCAGGGCGCGCTGCCCGCAGTTGCGCTGAGCGCGCACGAGGGACTGAATACCGCATTTGCAAACGACATAGCCGCCGATATGATATTTGCTCAGCAGGTCTGGGCATACGCATCGTCGAGCCCCGACGCGCTCATTGCGCTGAGCACCTCCGGCAACTCCGCGAATGTTGTCAACGCAGTGAAAGTCGCCAACGCCATGGGGATCGAGAGCATCGGCATAACCGGAGAAAAAATGAGCCTCATGAGCGAGATGTGCACAGTCTGCCTGCGCCTGCCGGAGACCGAGACGTTCAAAGTCCAGGAGCTGACTCTCCCCGTCTATCACGCCCTGTGCGCGATGGCGGAAGCGACATATTTCAACAAGTAATTTATTTTGAAAGGACATAAATAAATGGCAAATTCTATTCCGAGAGCGGAGCATCCGAATCCGCAGTTTGAAAGAGAAAGCTGGCTCAACCTCAACGGAGAATGGGAGTTCGAAATTGACAACAGCGTCAGCGGCAGAGAGCGCGGACTCCAGAATGCGGAGCATCTGAGCTCAAAGATCATAGTCCCGTTCTGCCCCGAGAGCCGTCTTTCCGGCGTTGAGAACACCGATTTCATGAACTGCGTGTGGTACAGACGCGACATCGAAATCAGCGAAAGCGAGCTTGAGGGCATAGTCATACTGCACTTCGGCGCGGTCGACTATGACGCGACAGTCTACATAAACGGCAAAGAAGCAATGCACCACAAGGGCGGCTATGTCTCGTTTGCCGGGGACATCACGAAGTTCCTCAAAGCCGGCAAAAACTCAATAGCGGTCGAAGCGCGCGACGATGTGAGAAATCCGCTCATTCCGCGCGGCAAGCAGAGCGAGCGCCTTCATTCGCACGACTGCGACTACACCCGCACGACGGGTATCTGGCAGACTGTCTGGGTAGAATTCGTGCCGAAGAGCTACATAAAGAGCGTCAAGCTCTTCCCGAATCCCGAGAGCTCTTCCGTCGCTTTTTCATGCGAGCTCTGCGGCAGCGGCGAGCTCGGAATAGATGTTCTCTACGAGGGCAAACTGGTCGGCAGATACGACTGCAAAAATGCGGCAGGCTGCGTCAGCGGCGACATGAAGCTCATTGAAAAACACCTGTGGGAGGTCGGCTGCGGCAGGCTCTATAACCTTGTCATCACCTTCGGCGGCGACACCGTCAAGAGCTATTTCGGTCTGCGCGATATCCGCCTTGACGGATTTAAATATCTCATCAACGGCAAGTCCGTTTTCCAGCGCCTTGTGCTCGACCAGGGCTTTTACCGCGACGGAATATACACCGCTCCCGACGACAGCGACATGATAAAAGATATAGAAATATCTCTCGCCGCCGGCTTCAACGGAGCGAGACTGCATCAGAAGGTTTTCGAGCAGAGATTCCTCTATCACTGCGACCGCCTGGGCTATATCGTCTGGGGCGAATATCCGAACTGGGGACTTGACTACTCCGCGCCCGACGCGATTTACGGCATTCTGCCCGAATGGTGCGAGGAAGTGGAGCGTGACTTCAATCACCCGTCGATAATCGGCTGGTGCCCGTTCAACGAAACCTGGGACTACGCAGGCCGCGAGCAGAGAGACGAACTGCTTGAGGCAGTCTATAAAATCACAAAACAGCTCGACAGCACCCGCCCGTGCATCGACACAAGCGGAAATTTCCATGTTATGAGCGATATCTTCGACGTTCACGACTATGAGCAGGATCCGAAGATATTCAAAGAAAATTACGATAAGCTCGTCTCGGACGGCACTCTGTTTGACAGGCACGACAGCCGCCAGAAATACGCGGGCGAGCCCACCTTCGTCAGCGAATACGGCGGCATAAAGTGGGTCGTCGGCGAGCAGGACGAAAATGCCTGGGGCTACGGCAACGCGCCAAGGACAGAGAATGAGTTTATCGAGAGATACAGAGGGCTCACCGAAGCCCTGCTCGGCAACGAGCTGATGTTCGGCTTCTGCTACACGCAGCTCTACGACATAGAGCAGGAGCAAAACGGACTTTACACTTACGACCGCGAGCCGAAGTTCGATATGACCGTGTTTCACGGAATAAACAGCGCAAAGGCCGCGATCGAAGAATAAGAAACAGGAGATAATAACAGTCAAATGTCAAATTCGACCCGCTCGGGTTTCTACAAAAAAATGTTTTCTTTGGCAATACCCATCGCCCTCCAGCAGCTGCTGACCTCATGCGCTCAGCTCGTCGATACCGCAATGACCGTGGGACTCGGCAACGTCAGCACGGCGGCGATAGGTGTCGCGGGACGCTGGGGCTTTCTTTTGAACCTCGCCCTGTTCGGAATAAGCTCCGGCGCGGCGACAATGACGGCGCAGTTCTGGGGCATAAACGACAGACGGAGCATCCGCCGCAGCTACGGCATAGGGCTCATACTCGCGCTTGCCGTGGGTGCATTATACACTGTATTGGTGCTCGCAATCCCGGAGCAGATGATGCGCGTTTTCACCTCCGAGGAGGAGGTCATAGCCGCCGGAGTGCAGTATTTGCAGGCCGTTGCGCCCTACGGAATTTTTGTCGCCATCTCGCTTGTCACGAGCACCGTCATGCGCTCGACCGAGGACGTTCACACGCCGCTTGTCTGCTCGATAGCGTCCGTTGCGACAAACACCGTACTCAACTACATTCTCATATACGGCAAGCTGGGCTTCCCCGCGCTGAAGCTTCGCGGTGCGGCGATAGCGACGGCCATAGCCATGGTCGTTCAGGCGGTTCTGCTCTTTGTGATAGGCAACGCGAAAAAGAATATCATCCATGCACCGATCGGTGAATTTTTCAAGAAGGATATTGAATTTTTCAAGAAGTTCCTGCGTGTCTGTGTCCCGATAATGCTCAATGAGCTGCTCTGGGGAGTAGGCACCAATGTCTATGCCATGGTTTATGCGCGTCAGGGCAGCGAAAACTACGCCGCATATACGATATTCAGCTCGATAGAACAGATAGCCTTCGTCTTCTTCGTCGGCATTTGCCACGCCTGCTCGATAATGACAGGCAAGGCGATCGGCGCCGGCAAGGCGGATGAGGCCTACTCCATGGGCAAGCGGTTCATAAAGCTCGTTCCCCTGCTCGGAGTGCTGACGGGAGTCGCCATGATATTCCTGCGCAATCCGCTGCTGCGGATACTGCCCATTGAGACGGAGGGCGCCCGGCAGATGACGTCGACGCTCCTGCTCATCTACTCGCTGTGGATAGGAGTCAGAAACATCTCGTATGTCTGCGTGGTCGGCATATTCAGAGCCGGCGGAGACACGAAAATAGGAATGTTCCTCGACATAGGCGCGCTGTTTTTATTTAGTATACCGATAGTGACCACGCTCGGATTTTTGACAGACGTTCCGTTCTATGTGCTGATAATTGCGATGTATATCGCGGAGGACACGCCGAAAGCCGTGCTCTGCCTGATAAGATTCAAGAGCCGAAAATGGATAAAGCAGCTGACCGCCGCGGACTCCGCGCCGCCGGTTCTCGGAGAGGATCCGGAGATAGAGATAGAGGAAGCGGAAGAGCTGAAAAATTATCGGCAGTAAAATATAATCATAAAAGTAAGCGACCCCGCCGGGTAAAATCAACCGGCGGGGTCACCTATTTGGGGGAAAATAGAGGTGGAGGTATCGTATTATATTTTATATTTCGGTCTGCACGCCGATAAACAGCGGCAAGTTCGTTTCGGTGTCCACTATCATATAGACAAACGGACGGTTGAGGCAAACGGGATTTATCGCCGGCATGCTCATTTTGTTGATGCCGACAAGCGTTGACGCGGCGGCACGCGTGCCCTCCTGATCGACTTCGATAAAAGTCTTGTGCATCACGGTGCCGATATAAGCGCCGTCGTTTTTGTCTATGAGCGAAGAAAAGTTGGCAGATTTGCGGTCAAACGCATCTTCTATGCCCATCTTTTTGAGCGTATCGATAAGCTGCGTGCTGTACTCCGCCTTGAACTTCGGCATTTTCACATCGACTTCTTCATTTTTCTTGGCGGACGAGAATATTTTCATCAGCTTTTCGCCGCTGAGAGAGGCTATATAATCATCGATGCTCACATCTTCGTTCGGCAGGAGTGCCGCGAAAGCGAAGCGGCCGTTCTTATAGGGCTTCATGAATCCGACCGCGTCGCTGTCCGAAAGATATACACTTTCGGTCGAACACATAAATTCGGTTTTCTTCGATTTGCCGGAATATGAATTGAACTCAAGCTTTTCAATATCGTCGTTTGTGTACGGAGTCTCCCACTTTGCTTCAAACGCAACGGCGTTTATGAGCATCATAACGGCGTCTCTATCGGCATTTTCGATTATCTTCGGTATCATGCCGTCAGTGTTTTTCTTAACCCATGAGTTGATGCTGCTGACGGTCTTTTTGCTCGACAGCGGGGCGGAGAAAATCTGCGCGGAGTAGCTGTCCACCGCCTTTTGCAGGAAAGCCCGCTTTGCCTCTGCACTGCTGTCCGTCCAGACGGAATTTGCGATTTTCAGCTCGTCGCTCTCGGTCAGGAAGTCGCAGTAGGCGCGCATATAGGCGTTGAGCGTGTCGCGGTCAAGTCCGCCGAGAGCCTGCTCAAGCTGGGCGAGCGTATCGCCCTGAGCGCCATTTTGCACCAGCGCGAGCGCGGTAAGCACGGACAGCGGCGACACGAGCGTCGTCTTGCCATTTGAATAGTTATCTTTGAAAAGCTCTGCCGCAAACGATGAGGCGGCGGCTTTAAATTCGTCGTCGGGGGCTTTTGAGGCGGATTCGTTCTTTGAAATCCCCTCGGTCAGGTCGCGTACAGCGCCGCTTTTCACGCCCTTGTTATGAACTTTTCCCACGGTCTTTCCGCAGCCGGAAAACGGTAAAATACAGGCGGCAAGCGACAGAACGCTCATGAAAACAGCCAGCATTTTCTTGACTTTCACGGGCGCACCTCCTTAAATATCCGTCTGCGCGCCGATAAAGAGCGGCAGATTGGTCTGGGTATCTATTATCGCATAGACAAACGGTCTTGTGAGCCTTACTTCCTTCGGCTGTTCGACAGGCATTGCCGCGCTCTTTGCTGCGATAACGGCAGTCGCCGCTCCTGCGCGTGTGCCCTTTTCGGCAACCTCGATAAAGGTCTTGTGAATAACATCGCTTATGTAAATATTTTCGTTCTTCAATGTAGCCATGGACGAGAAGTTTGCCCTGTTCCCGTCAAACGCCGTGCTCATGCCCATTTTCTTGAGAGTGTCGACGAGCGAGTTGCTGTATTCGCACTTGAACTTCGGCATCTGCGTGTTGACCTTTTCACTCTTTCTTGAGCCTAACGCTTTAAGGAAGTCTCTGCCAGTCAGCGAGGCGATATAGCTGTCGATGCTCGTTCCCTCGTTCGGCAAAAGCGCGACAAAGGCAAACTTGCCGCCCTTATAATATTTGACGAAGCCCGTCGCATTCGCGGTCTCGATATATTCGAGCTCCTGAGAATACATATAATTCGCCTTGACAAGGTTGCCCTTGGCGTTTGTGAACGTGCCCTCGCTCACGCAGTTGTCTGTATACGGATCGCTCCACTCCGCCTCAAGGCAGAGCGCATTCATGAGCACCATAACGGTGAGGGGGTCAAACTGATCCGCGAGCTTCTTTATCATGCCGTTCGTGTTCTTGCTGACCCACGAGTTTATCTCTTTTACGGTTCTCGTGCTCGTAAAGTCCGCTTTATACGCCTGAGCGGAATAGAAATCCGCATTTTTCTGGAGAAACGCCCTCTTGACATCGAGCTTGCTGTCGACCCATATGGAATTGGCGCATTTGAGTGCGCTGTCCTTGCCCGCGACTGCGGCGAGATATGCGTTCATATATGCGTTTAAAGTATCGCGGTCGAGCCCGCCGAGAACCTTCTGCATCTCGGAGAGGGTCTTGCCCTCTGCGCCGTTTTGCGTCATGGCGAGCGCGGTGAGCACGGAGAGAGGCGAAACGAGGGTGTTCTTGCCGGACTTGTATTCATCCTTGAAAAGATCAAGCGCAAACGACGCGGCGACATTCGCAAAGCGGCTGTCCGGTCTTTTGGATGCGCCCCTGCCCTTGGTTATGCCCTGCATGAGATCCTGCGCGGCGGCACCTTTATTGTCCTTGTCAGTCGCGGTGATAGAAGTATCGCCGTCCTTTGTCGGCGTGACGGTGGTGTCATCTGTAGTCTGCGATGTCCGCGATGTTCCGGAATCCGGCTTTTTTGCGCACGCTGCGAGCGGCAGCATGACGGCGGCGCAGAGCAGAAGAGCCGCTAACCTTTTGAGTTTCATTTCTTTCCTCCCCTTTTTGTTCATGCGTCCCTGAGGACGACGTTTGTAAAATGCTTGTTATACACGGTCAAAATCATATGGCATCCGGTTTTCCGTTCGCTCTCCGACTTTTTGAGCGAGACGGTGAGCGTACCGTTTGAACTTGCAGCGCAGTCCGCCAAATCATATTCGCAGTCCGCGGTTATTATCACAACGGTGTTGTTTTTAAAATATTCATCGTCCCTGCCCGAAAGCTCGGATTTCAGTTCTTCGCTCAATATTCCGTATTTCTCCTGCACTGCAAGATATTCCGCGAGCTTTTCTCGGTTGCTTATTACTATCGCATCGGGCGTGCCGTTGCTTTTTTCTCCTTTCTTGTCGGGGAAAGCCCTGAAATCACAGTTGAGGCGGTCGAAGTCACCTTTTTTGTCGCCGTCAACCGTTGTCACGGCCGCCCCGTGATTTTCGGTCGGCACAACACTCGAACCGGATTTAACAGAACCGCTTGAAATATCTGTCGCGATATCGGGCTGCTGATAACATTCCTGATCCTCACTCGTCAGCGGCGCGGACTTATATCCCTCGGGGATGCCCTCGGTCTGAACATAATTCTCGGCATTTATCGGCTGCTCGGCGGGCATGGCATCCTTCATAGAGAACGATGTTGAATGATAAACTGCTGCGGTGGCGGCGGTCAGTGCAATAACAAAGCACGGCACGGCGGTCATTATCACGCGGTTGCGTTTTTTTATTCTTGCGCGTTCCTTTGAAGCGCGCGCATAAACTTCATTTTTGAATTCCTTATCGGTCTTCATAGCAAAAGCCCTCCTTTTCAAGCTCGGTTTTAAGCGCCTGCTTCGCCCTGTAGAGGAGATTAGCAAGCTGCTTTTTGCTTTTGCCCATAATTTTTGCCGCACCGTCGCCGTCCACTTCCTCAAAATAGACAAGATACAGCACAGTTCTGTAATCATTGTTGAGCCTATCCATACACTCGCGCACGGTTTTCGCGTCCTCGCCCCTGTAAAAAGAGTCTATCGCGCTCTCGTCCCAAATCTCCTCTCCCTCGTCGGGCACGGTGCGCTTTTTGCGGAGAAAATCTATCGCCTTGTGCCGCGCGACGGAATATATGTAGGTTTTGAACGAGCTTTTGAAGCGAAAACGTCCGGGGTGCACGAGAATTTCGACAAAGGTATCCATAGCTATATCCTGCGCCTCTTCGGCGGAGCGGACATAACCTTTGATGAAAAATATCAGTCTGTCTCGATAGGCGTCCATGAGTTCATCAAACGCACTTTGATCGCCTTCGATAAAACGGCGGTAGCTACTCTCACCGTTGTCCATCGGATCAATCCTTTCAGGGCGGCGTCCCGCCTTTCACTTATACTGTCGCGGGAAATGCCAGATTTTCTCACCCAATTCAGAAATTTTTTTAAAAAAAGCGCGGAGATGCAAAAAAGCCTCCGCGCTCTGTTTATTCAATTGACTCCAGGCGCAATGAAGCCCTCGCCGAGGATTTCGCCCGCCTCGGTGATGATTATAAACGTATCGGTATCTATCTGCCTGATTATCTTCGTCAGCTGGGGCACCTCGTTTTTCTTCACGGCGCAGACGACCATATTCTTCTCCTTGCCAGTATAGCCGCCCTTGACCGGCAGGATGCTGACTCCCCTGCCCATCTTTGAAGTTATCGCATCGGATATCTCCTGCGCGTGCTCAGTCACGGCGAGCAGCAGCTTGCCGCTGCCGGTGCCGTAGAGAATATAATCGAGCAGGCGGGAGTTGACGAAAATAACTATAACCGCGTACATAGCGGACTCGATGGAGCGGAAAACGACCGCGCCGAGGATAACTATTATCGCATCGGCAGCCATAATGACCTTGCCTATCTGAATGTGCGGGAACGCCTTGTGGACGAGACGGCCGACGATATCGGTGCCGCCCGTAGTCGCGCCGCGCATGAAAACTATTGCAAGCCCCGCGCCCGTGCAGACGCCGCAGAATATTGCCGCCAAAATCTTGTCGCCCGTATAGGTCGGCAAAAATTTACTGAAAAGATCGAGCGTGGCAGAGAGAATCACCGTCACCCACATCGTCTTTGCAACGAACCGCCAGCCGATAAAAATAAAGGCTAAAATCATCAGCGGAACATTGAGCAGAAAGTTCGCCGTGCCGAGCGGAATGAATTCGAAAAGATGGTTGACTATTATCGCAAGACCCGTCGTGCCGCTCTGCGCGATGCTGTTGGGCAATGCAAACGCCACAACGCCTATCGAATAGAGCGAACAGCCGACTATCCAGCAGATATTGTCTATTACCGCCCCGGCTACTTTCTGTCCCGTTGTTTTCGGCGCGGTGGAAAACCTTTTTTCAAGCCGCCTTTTGCGCCGCTCGTATGGGGTCAGTGCCTCTTTCTTTCTGCTTTTCCTGTTCATCACTTCACCTCGTCAGCCTTTTCGGCATTGGAAATATGTTCAAACAGTTCTTCAATCCTCTTATCCTGCCCGCTGAGGTAGAGCCAGCCGAACAGCGCTTCGAGCCCAGTTGCGCTGTGATATTCGGCGGAGCTTGCGCTCTTGGGGACTCTGCCGGTATGTGCGTTTCTGCCGCGCCGATAGATATCGGCCTCGTGCTCAGTCAAAACAGGCGCTATAACCTGCGCAGCCCTCGCCTGAGCGGCGGCACAGACTCGCTTTGCCGCGAGCGGATGCAGCTTGCCGACGGGGCGGTTCGCCTGCATGACGAGATTACCCCTGACGAGCAGATCAAACACCGTATCGCCTATAAAAGCGAGAGTCAGCGGACTGAGCAAATCGGGATCGGTATTTTTCAGTTCTTCGCTTATTCCTATCAAATGAGAAGCCTCCGTTACGGCATATAGTCGAACTCGAGATCGTAAATTTCAACGGTGTCGCCCTGCTGGATACCCATGCTTTCGAGCTTGTCAAGTATGCCGCTCGAATGCAGCACGCGCTGGAAATACTGGAGCGACTCATAGTCGTCCATATCGGTACGCTGAAGTATCTTGAGCAGCCACGGAGCCTCGACGATAAACACGCCGTCCTCCTCGCGCACGGTGAAGCCCGTATCTTTCTGCCTCTCGAACATCTCAACGGGTATCTCCTGCGCCTCGTAGCGTTTTATCGGCGGCAAAGTCTTGAGCCGTTTGGCGACTGCGTTTATGACTTCGGCGGTGCCCTCCTGAATCGGCGCGCACATGGTATAGAACTCATAGCCGCGGGAGGTGAAATACTCGCGCAGGTGCTCAATCTGAGCGTCGTCCGCCATGTCTATTTTATTCGCTGCAACGATCTGCGGAAGCTTTGAAAGCTCGGGGTCGAACTTTTCGAGCTCTGCGTTTATCTTCTCAAAATCCTCTATCGGGTCTCTGCCCTCGCTGCCCGCCGCGTCGATTATGTGCAGGAGCATACGGCAGCGCTCGACATGGCGCAAAAACTCGTGACCGAGACCGACGCCGTCGCTCGCGCCCTCGATGAGTCCGGGAATATCCGCGACGACAAAAGACTCGCCCTCGCCCATGGTGACAACGCCGAGGACGGGAGTTATGGTTGTGAAATGATAGTCCGCGATTATTGGCTTTGCCTCGCTGACGACCGAGATAAACGTTGACTTGCCGACATTCGGGAAGCCGAGCAGACCGACATCGGCGAGAAGCTTCAGCTCGAGAATGACCTCCCACTCCTCACCGGGAGTGCCGCTCTTTGCAAAGCGCGGGGTCTGGCGGGTCGGGGTCTTGAAATGGGTGTTGCCCCAGCCGCCGCGGCCGCCTTTTGCGGCAACGAACGAGGTCTTTTCGGACATATCCGCCATAACGGCGTTCGACTCCGCCTCGCGGATTATCGTTCCGCGCGGAATCTTGATGACAAGATTCTCGCCGTTTTTGCCGCGCCTGCGTCCGCCGTCGCCGCGCTTTCCGTCGGGAGCGGTGTATTTTCTCTTGTAGCGGAAGTCCGCAAGGGTCGCGAGGTTATCGTCAACCTCGAATATGATATCTCCGCCCTTGCCGCCGTCGCCGCCGTCGGGACCGCCGGACGCGATATATTTCTCGCGGTGGAAAGTCACCGCGCCGTCGCCGCCGTTTCCGGCTTTGATTTTGATTTTTGCAATATCTACAAACATAGAAGTTCCTTTACTTTTGTTTTCTTTTCGGGGTTATCTGCCCTCGCGCGCCGCCTTTATGTTTTCGACAAACTTGCGTGCGGTGTCGGTGATGCGCTGATAGTCGCCGGTCTTTGCGCCTGCGGTCAGCGAGCTGCCCGCGCCGACTGCGACTGCGCCCGCCTTAATCCAATCGGCGGCATTATCGACATCGACTCCGCCGGTCGGCATCATCTTCGCGTAGGGTATCGGTCCTCTTATAGCCTTGATTATCTTCGGGCCGAAGACATCGCCGGGGAATACTTTGAGTATATCCGCGCCCGCCTCCATGGCGGCGACAGCCTCTTTGACGGTCATTATGCCGGGCATGACGGCAACCCTGTAGCGGTTGCACATCTTCACGGTCTCGGGGTCAAAATAGGGGCTGACAACGAAGTTTGCGCCGGAGAGCATGGCTATTCTCGCGGTCGGCGCATCCATGACCGTGCCTGCGCCGAGAATCATCTGCTCGGGCGTGTAGCGCTTTGCAAGCTCCTCGATAACCTTATCGGCATGGGGAACGGTGAAAGTAAGCTCGATAGCCGCGACGCCGCCCTCGATGCACGCGTCGGCGATTCTGCTCGCCTGATCGGCACTCTCCGCTCTTACAACCGCAACGATGCCGCAGTCCTGTATTTTAGTCAGTATTTGTTCTTTGTCCATTTTTATCTTCCTCTCTTATCTCTGAACTCTTGCGCCTGCGCCGTTCATAACGGCTTCGACCTCGCGCTTGCTTGCCATTGAAGTGTCGCCCGGGGTGGTCATCGCCAGCGCTCCGTGCGCTATGCCGCAGTTGACTGCATACCGAGGATCGCCCTCGGTCATCAGACCGTAGATGAGACCCGATGCGAACGAATCGCCGCCGCCGACGCGGTCGAATATCTCGAGCGAGTCGAGCTTCATACCCTCATAAAGCTTGCCATCCGCCCAGCAGATAGCGCTCCAGTCGTTGACCGTTGCGGTCTTGACGGTTCTGAGCGTTGTTGCAACAACCTTGAAATTCGGATATACCTTAACGGCGTTTTCGATCATCTTGCAGTAGCCGTCAACATTGAGCTTCTTGAGTCCCGCGTCGTTTCCCTCGACCTCAAGACCGAGGCAGGCGGTGAAATCCTCCTCGTTGCCTATCATGACATCGATATATTTGGCTATTTCGCGGTTGACCTGCTGCGCCTTCTCCTGACCGCCGATACCCTTCCAGAGCGACGGACGGTAGTTGAGATCATAGGAGACGACGGTGCCGTATTCCTTCGCCTTTTTGACTGCGGCGATAACGGTCTGTGCGCTCGTCTCGGACAGAGCGGCAAAAATTCCGCCCGTGTGCAGCCAGCGGACGCCGAGCTTACCGAAGATATAGTCCCAATCGACATCCTCGGCTCTGAGCTGAGATGCCGCAGTATTGCCTCTGTCAGACACGCCGACGGCTCCGCGGATTCCGTAGCCGCGCTCGGTGAAGTTGAGTCCGTTTCGGACGTTTCTGCCGATGCCGTCATAGCTCATCCATTTTATAAACGAGGTGTCGACTCCGCCCTGGAGAATGAAGTCCTCTATGAGCCTGCCGACCTCGTTATCCGCGAGTGCGGTTATGACTGCGGTGCGAAGTCCGAAGCAGCGGCGCAGTCCGCGCGCGACATTGTATTCTCCGCCGCCTTCCCAAGCGGTGAAAGATCGCGAATTCTTTATTCTGCCCGCGCCCGGATCGAGGCGGAGCATTATCTCGCCGAGAGATATTTCATCAAACATGCAATCCTCGGGTCTTTTGAGTTCAAGCTGCATAAATTATACTTCCTTTCCTGCCGGATATATTGATGCGGTATTCCCGCGTGGCTTTCATACATAGTTAGTATACGACGAAAACGCAATTTTTACAATAACAAACGCCAAAAAGAGCAGAAAAATCCCCCGGTTTGAAAAATTAAAACCGAGGGATTTGAAATCATATGCTGCGCAGCGTTATATCTTTTTATAAGTGAGCACGCTGAACTGCGCGCTGACGGTGAGCGAGCTCAATTTTTCGAGCTTCTCCCTGTCCTGCTGCGAGGTTTTGTAGCAATAGGGAGTCATATTGAAAAGGTCGGTTATATCCTTCCCGCTTTCGAGCGCAAAAGTATAGCATATCTTCTCTTCACCGACGAGGCGGAAGCCCTCGATATCATGCGGCGGAACTTCGTTCTCATACGGCGCGTCATACACGGCGCTTTTTAACTCCCACAAATGCTTTTCGAGCGGTATTGCCTTGACGAATACACCGTCTTTTTTGAGCACGCGCGAAAACTCCTGCGGGCAGGCGGGCGCGAAGATATTTACTATCGCGTCGCATTCGCCGTCGCCCACGGGCAGCTTATATATGCTCGCCACGGCGCGTTCGACTCCGCAGTTTTTCGGCGCCTTTTCGAGCGCGTATTTCGAGATATCCACGCCGAGCACCTGCGGCTCAAGTCCCGATTCATCGAGCCTGCTTTTAAAGTACGAAGTGTACCAGCACTCGCCGCAGCCTGCATCGAGCAGAGTACCGCCGCGCGGGAAATCCGCCGAAAGAGCTTCATAAACGGCCTCGCGCAGAGGCGTATAGAAGCCCTTTGAAAGGAAATCGCGCCGCGCGTTTATCATCAGGCGGTCGTCGCCGTGGCGCTTTGCGCCCGATGAGTTGCTCATCAGCAGATTCACATAGCCTTTTGCAGCGATATCAAAGGTGTGCCCTTGCGGACACACCCATATCTTTTCTTCTTTTTTCAGCTCCTGCGAGCATACGGGACAGCGAAAACTCATTTTGCCTGTGCAAGTTCCTTTTCTGCACCTTTGGGAGCGAACATCTCGTTGACATTGTTCTTGCCCTTATGATGATAAGGCGCTATTTTAAGTATGATATAAAACGGCACTGCGCCGAGGGTATTGAAAACTATGTCGGTCATGGTGTCCATGAGAGCGAAACGCGCGGGATCTCTGGGCTTAAAGAAAGTTCTCGTATTGTTCGCCGCCTTTGCAAGTTCATACGACCAATGCTGAGAATCGCCGCCCGCTATCTGATCGAAGCTGAACTCGAAGAGCTCCCAGCAGGTGGAGATAAAGAACGAGAAGCCGAGAGCGCAGAGCAGGACTATCGGCAGATCGCACTGCTTCTTGTCGCGCTTCTGCATGGCGGTCGCGAGCTCATAGCCCATGAACACCGCCTCAGCTCCGCCGAGCAGGTGGAGTATCTTATCCCACATAAAGATGGAATAATAGAAGTTCAGGAACGCGCCGCCGAAGGATGCGAGCAGCAGTCCGACGGACGCGACGGTCTGGCAATAAGCCGGGAGCTGGCGCAAGCAGTTTTTCTCGGGCAGAGCCTGGATTATCTCCCAAGCGAACATTCCGACGAGATTTGCAAACAGCTGAAGCGCCATCTGCGTCTTCGGCAGATCCGAGGGCGGGTTGGTAAACAGAAGGCTCACCATCGCGCCGATCATGATAAGACGGAAAATCCACCATACGATGAACTCCCATTTCTTCGCGCTCGACATAAGCCGGCTGAAATAGTTTTTCACAAATTTTTCCTCTTTTCTTTATTTTTCCCTTAAACACACGAGCTAATTATAACATCTGTGAGTTTTATTTTATTCTCAATACACAATATCGGTCTTTTTTGTATTATCCGACAAAAAGCGGGCGCTCAATTTGTATATTCATACAGTTTTCAGGCGAGGGATTTCAGCAGGCGGAAGAAAATATCTTTGAAAGTCAGCGCGCGCACGGCATCGGGCGAGACGATATTATACTCCCCTATCTTCTCGTCGCCGAGGCTCAGCACCACTTTACCGAGCACCTGCCCTTTCTCGACAGGCGCCTGAACGTCGACGCAGAGCTCGACATCGGTCTTTATCTTGCCCTCCTCGCCTTTTTTGACGAGCACGCTGGCGGCTTTCGGCAGGGACGGATGAATCGAATCGACAACGCCGCCTATTACAGCAACATCGGTTATCAACGACGGGTCTATCTCGGGCGTGACGGTCGAATAGTTTGCAAAACCCCAGTTGAGCATTGCTTTTGCGCCGTTGAAGCGGTCGTCGCTCGTCTGGCTGCCCATGACAACGGCTATGAGATGCGTGTTTCCGCGCTTCGCGCTCGCGGAGACACAGCATCCTGCCTTCGCCGTTGTGCCGGTCTTAAGCCCGGTCGTGCCTTTGTAGAACCTGACCAACTTATTCGTGTTGACAAGCTCCGTTGCGCCGCCGCGCAGGGAGTCCATCCAGATAGTTGTATAGTTCATTATGCGCTCGTGTTTCAACAGCTCGCGTGACATTATCGCGACATCCATCGCGGTGGTCAAATGGGTCGTTGTGGTGTCATCAAGACCTGTGCAGTTATCAAAATGTGTATTCTTCATGCCGAGCTGCCCGGCACGCTCGTTTATCATCGCGGTGAACGCCTCGTCGCTGCCTGCGAGCAGCTCGCCCAGAGCCGTGCAAGCGTCGTTCGCGCTGTAAACAGCAGTAGCCTTGAGCAGATCATCGACCGTCATCTGCTCGCCCTCTTTGAGCCATATCTGCGAGCCGCCTTTTGATGCGGCAGAGGCGGAGGCGGTTACGGTGTCGCTGAGCGATATCTTCCCGCTGTCGAGCGCCTCGGTCACGAGCAGGAGGGTCATTATTTTCGTAACAGAAGCGGGATAAAGCTTTTCGTCGGCGTTCATGCTCATGAGCACCTTGCCGGAATCCACATCCATGAGCACCGCCGCTTTCGCCTTGACGGTGACGGGCATCGGCTCGTCGGCGAAGCTCACGCAGCAGCAAGAGAACATCAGCAGAAGAACAAGGGCGGCGCAGAGCACCGTTTTCAGCTTACGGTTCATAACATCATCTCCCGAAAATCAAAAGCGGATATAAAAACAGTATTAAAGATATATGCCGATTATCTGCATCTTAGCCCCGCGGACTTGCACAAGAGGGCGAAATGCTGTATAATTTCACTGCAAAACTCAAAGGAAGGGCGGCTTTTGCCGCGGTGATGATATGAAGGTCGCATTCTGCACTCTCGGGTGCAAGGTCAATCAATATGAATCGCAATCGATGGAGCAGGCGCTGATAAAGCGCGGCTTTGAATGTGTAGGGGCGAGCGAAGAGGCGGATGTCTACATAGTCAACTCCTGCACCGTAACCGCCGAGAGCGACCGCAAGACGAGGCAGAATGTGCGCCACCTGCGAAAGCTGCATCCGGACGCCGTTATAGTGCTCACGGGCTGCATGCCGCAGGCGTTCCCCGAGGACGCGCGTCTGCTCACCCAGGCGGATATCGTCACCGGCAACCGCTCGAACAAGCAGATTCCCGACATGATCGATGAATTCTTCCGCACGCGTGAGAGGATAGTGCGCATAGCTCAGCACGAAAACGGCGAAAAATTCTCGGGCGAGCTGATAAACGATTTTCGCGAGCGCACGAGGGCGACGGTCAAAATCGAGGACGGCTGCAACCGTTTCTGCTCCTACTGCGTCATTCCGTATGCGCGCGGGCGCGTGCGTTCGAAACCGCTCGAAGACATAAGAGAAGAGATATCCTCGCTCGAAAAGAAAGGCTTTTCGGAGATAGTTCTCGTCGGCATAAATCTTTCGGCATACGGCACGGACTGCGGGGCAAGCATCTGCGACGCGGTCGAGCTCGCCGCATCGTTCGATGGGATAAAGCGCGTGCGTCTCGGCTCTCTCGAGCCCGACCACATGACTCCGGAAGTTACAAAAAGGCTGGCAGAATGCAAAAAGCTCTGCCCGCAGTTTCACATATCGCTCCAGAGCGGATGCGACAAGACGCTAAAGCGCATGAACCGCCACTACACCGCCGCCGAATACGAAGAACTCTGCACAAGGCTCAGAAGCGAGTTCGAGGACACGACGCTGACTACAGATGTTATGGTCGGCTTCTCTGGCGAGACTAAAGAAGATTTTGAGATTTCGCGCGATTTCGTCAGGAAGATAGGCTTCGAAAAAGTTCACGTATTCCCCTATTCACGCAGGGCAGGCACGCGGGCGGCGGAGTTCCCGGATGTCGTTGAAAACGCCGAAAAAGAGCGCAGAAGCCGCGAGATGATCGCGGCGGCAGGCGAAGTTCGGCATGAATTTTTGGAGAGACAGATAGGCAGAACGGTCGAGGTGCTGTTTGAAGAGAAGCTGCGCGACGGCAGTATTCAGGGCTACACGGCGAACTACACGCCGGTCAGAATAAAGAGCGGATGCACGCACGGTCTGCGCAAAGTAAAAATCACCGCCTGCGGCGATGACTGGTGCGAGGGCGAGCTGATATAATGACAAAAACCGACCTAAGAAACATAGGTCGGTTTAACTTTTTATATCTGCAAAAGCAGTGCGGATATATTTATTTAAGTATCTTTCTGAGCTTGCTGCTCAGGCGCAGGCAATAGAATGTAATCAGCTTTGACAGGGCATAATCATAGAGCAAAAATGCGATTATGCCGAGCAGCGCTATCGCGGGTATCGCCCACTTGCCGAGGAAATCCGGCAGGTCGGGGTCGATGCCCATAAATTTTACCATCAGAAAATACGAAAGCGACATAACGACCGAAAAGGTCAGAATCTTTATAATATACTCGACTGCGCGCGGCGTTTTGCTCTCGAGCACGGATTTGAGCACGGGATAATAGCCGAAAAAGACTGCGTAAATTATCGCCGCCGCTTTGTTTGGGACGACTATCAGTGACAGCACGGACACCGCCGCCCACACGCCGAGCGCCCATTTTTTGTCAACTTCAATGACTATGACCGCGACGAACAGACCCGATATCGCGGGGAGCGCCAGCTCGAGATTCGGGATAATCGAGACTAACGCCATCAGAGCGACAGACAGCGCCGCAAAAACGGCGCTGAGAGCTATTTTGGATGTTTTCTTCATTTCGCGTTTCATATATCAGCCTCAACAGCACGGAATAAGGTCGCCGCCCATGCACTCGCAGCAGCAGTCGGCGCAGAGCAGACCGGAGCAAACATCGCAGGCACTGCATCCGCTCGACGATTTGCGGGCGCTGCGGAAGCCGCCGTTCTTCGACGCGTCGAGATTCTCCTTTGCCGCCGCATATTCGCGGTTGTTGGGATCCATTCTGCACGCGCGGTCAAAATTCTCAGATGCATAGTCGAGCCAGCCGCGTCTCTGCTGAGCCGCGCCCTTGAGATAATACCACTCCGCCGTGCGATACTGCTCGGGTATACCGTCGAGCAGAACCAATGCGTCCTCTATCCTGCCGCTGCGTATTTTTTCGCGTATATCAGACAGGTCGGACGTATTGTTCGCATATGATGAAGAGCGCGAAGACGATGAAGAAGAGCCGCCGAGTCCGCCCCGGAGCATGACTATCTGGTCATACGCGTCGTTGAGCTCCTGCATTTTGCCGTCGTCCGACGAGTCGCTGTATTTGCGGGCAAGCTCGCGATAAGCGTTTCTTATCTGCTCGTCACTCGCCGTGTCCGGTACTCCGAGAACCGAGAACGGATTCTTTTTCATTCTTCACACCCTCTTTCTTTCTGAATACTTCCGTCTGCGAAGCAAACATTCCGTCGCAGACCACATTTTCTATTATATCCCCGAATCGGTTGAACTTCAGTCCGCTCAGTGCGTTCGCCGTCTCGCCCGCCGTGAGGTCGAGACGCTCTTTGGCAAATTTTCTGAACTCATCGCCCGAGAGGCTGTTTGCATCGGGGAATTTTGCTTTTAGCGGATTATATGACCTGCTCTTTATATCCTTTTCGATATCGTCAACGGCATCGAGCAGATATATCCACCTGCCCAGAAGATAGCCGAAACGCCACAGCTGTATTTTGTCCTCGCCGTAGTATCCCTGAGAGAATATTGCGGCGAGCATCTTACCGGACGGATCCGCCGCCTCGTCGAGCGACGCCGTGCCGGATTTTTCGATTTTTTGCTGTTCTTCCATTGCGGCGGCGACGGCGCGGTCGAGCATCTCCTGCCGTTTCGCGGCTTTTTTGTGCATGAGCGAAAGCGCGGGCTTTATAAGCCGGCACGCAAGGCGTTTGAAGAATCCGCCGTCCGCGATATCGTCGAGCAATTTATAATAAGAGACGATTATAACCACATCGGCACTGCGCTCGAGCTCCGCATCGTCGGTGCATTTGAGGCACTTCTTCGCGGGATTCACGCAGCAGCGTCCTTTTTCAAATTTTCCGCACTGCTCCTGAAGAGCCAGGCGAACTATCGAAAGAAAAGTGAAATCATAGCTCAGAAGCATTCTCGCTATCGGGGTATAGAGTCTGCCGAGCACTCTGCACTCGGAGCAATATACGCCTCGGTAAAGCTCATAATCCTTGATTTTAAGCTCGGGCTTGAAAGCTTTGATATAGCCTGTCATCTTTTCCCCCAAAAAGTTTTCTGTGTCTCTTTAGCTTATTTTATATCAAAGAACCACAAAATCGGTTAACGCTTTGTAAACTTTTTGCTTCAGTCCTTGCAATAGTGCTTTTTCAGGTGCTTTACCGCCTTCTCGTAGCCCTCAAAGCCGAAGCCTATATATGTTTTGACGCAGGCGGGGGTTATATATGAATTCTCGCGGAACTCCTCGCGCGCGGAAATATTTGACAGATGCACCTCGACCGTCGGAATACCGACCGCCTTGAGCGCGTCATGTATCGCGATGCTCGTATGAGTATAAGCCGCGGGGTTGATTATTATCGCATCGACTTTTTCATAATATGCCTGCTGGATTATGTCAACGAGCGTGCCCTCGTGGTTCGACTGAAAAAACTCCGGCTCCATGCCGTTCTCTTCGCAGCGCGCGCGGATATATTCAACAAGATCGTCATAGGTCTGTCTGCCGTAGATATCCGGCTCCCTTATGCCGAGCATATTCATATTGGGTCCGTGAATAACATAAACCTTCATTTATAACCTCTTCCTTTCAGAATTGAATTGATTTATTGCCTGTTCGGTGATAAAATTACTTCGTAAAGATAAAATCCATGACGCAGGTCACAACAGGAGTGAAAATATGATATACACGATTGAAAACGAATTTCTTCGCGTCAGCGCGGAGGACGACGGAGCACAGCTGAGCTCCGTAGAGCTCAAAGAAAACGGAAAAGAGTTTCTCTGGCAGGGCGATCCGTCAGTCTGGTACGGAAGAGCACCGGTTCTCTTCCCGATAATCGGTCAGCTCTTGGACGGAAAATACCGCTACAACGGGTGCGAATATGAGATGCCGAAGCACGGCTTTGCGCGCCACTCGGTGTTCGCTCTCAAAGAGCAGAGCGAAGATTCCATGACCTTCTCCCTCGCTTCAAGCGACGAGACGAGAAAGTGCTATCCGTTCGAGTTTGAGCTGCTGATAAAATATTCCGTCAGCGGGCACACACTCCGCTGCACGAGCACAGTCATAAACAAGACCGACGGCGAGATGTATTTCTCGATCGGCGCGCACCCCGGCTTCAACTGCCGCATAGGCGACGCGATAGAGTTCGAAAAAGGCGAAAATCTTCGCACGATGAGAATAGATTCAAGCTCCATTCTCATGGATGAGACTTTCCCGGTAGAGCTCGAAAACGGGCGCACGATAAGGCTCACAGAGCATATTTTCGACAAGGACGCGCTTATCCTCGAGGGACTTAATTCAGAGAGCCTGCGCCTCGTAAGCGGCGACAGGACAGTAAAATTCACCTTCGGCAAAGCGCCCTATCTCGGAATATGGGCTAAGCCCAACGCGCCTTACGTCTGCATAGAGCCGTGGTACGGCATAAATGACAGCCACGAGAAAAAGGGCTCAATAGCCGAAAAGCGCGGCATCGAGAGGCTCGAAAAGGGCGAGACCTTTTCGTTCGACTGGACTGCCGAGCTTGAGGGCTGAAAAAATTATATCTGACTGCCGTTTTCGCGGCAGTCTTTTTATGCCTTGAAGCGGTAGCCCGCTCCCCAGACTGTCTCTATATACTGCGGATTTGAGCTGTCCGTCTCGATTTTATCGCGGATCCTGTTGATATGGACGGTGACGGTCGAGGTCTCGCCTATCGCATCGAGTCCCCATATTTTATCGAATATGGCGTCCTTGCTGTAGACCACATTCGGGTTTGATGCGAGGAACGTGAGCAGGTCGAACTCCTTGTTCGTGAGCGTGACCTCTTTCTCGTTGACGAAAACGCGGCGGGCGTGGGTATCTATCGAAAGCTTGCCGACATTTATAATATAATTAACAGGCTCTTCGCCCTTTGAGGTCAGACGCTCATAGCGGGAAATGTGCGCCGTGACGCGCGCGACAAGCTCGGAGGGGCTGAACGGTTTGGTTATATAGTCGTCCGCGCCGATACCGAGTCCTCTTATCTTGTCTATCTCGTCCTTCTTCGCCGAGACCATGAGCACTGGGAACTCCTTGTGCTTGCGTATCTGGCGACAGACCTCGAAGCCGTCAATCCCGGGAAGCATGACATCGAGTATCACGAGATCATAGTCAGAGCCGAGCGCCTTATCGAGTCCGCTCTTTCCGTCAAATTCTATCTCAACCGTATAGCCGTTCGCCTCGAGATAATCGCGCTCGAGTTCGGCTATATTTTTTTCGTCCTCAACAACAAGAATCTTTTTGCTCATTTTTCGTTCCTCCTATTTTGCCTGCGGCAAATCTATTATCACCTTGAGTCCGCCGAGCTCGCTCTCATCCGCGCGGATGGACGCGCCGTGTCGGTCGGTTATCTGCTTTGTTATCGCGAGGCCGAGGCCGCTTCCGTTTTTGTGACCCGTCCGCGCCTTGTCGCCTCTGTAAAAAGTTTCAAATATCTTATCGCGTTCGTCCGCCGGGACGCCCTGACCGTTGTCTTCAATAGATATCTCGGTGTGTCCGTTTTCGCCGTTTCTGACGGAAAGCATTATTTTTGCCGTTCCGTCCTCCGCGCCGTATTTGCGGCTGTTGTCGATAAGATTGTTGAGCACGCGCCTGAACTGGGCGGGATCGATGTTTATCTTCCTGCCCTCGTCGCACTCGAAGTTATATATGAACTCTATGCCCGCCTCGCCGAGGGTGTCGGCGGCATAGGCGGTATACTCCTCGAAGAAGTCCTTCGCCTTTATCTTTTCAAAATAAAACGGCACTTTGTCAAGGCTGAGCTTCGAGAGCATCGAAAGCTCGGAAACGAGGGTGTCCATGCCCTGCGCGGTGTCATAAATGACCCCGACATAGCGCATCTTTTTCTCGTCCGTGTCGGCGATACCGTCGAGTATGCCGGAGGCGTAGCCTTTTATAGTGGTCAGCGGAGTGCCGAGATCGTGTGAGATGCCGGCGATAAGCTGCATCCTGTTCTCTTCGTATTTCTGCTGCTGTTCGACCGACTCCTTGAGCCGCTGACGCATCTCTTCAAAGTCCGCGCAGACCTGACCTATCTCATTTTTGGAGCTGTAGGGCACTTTATAGTCGAGGTTGCCGTCGCGCAGCTCATGGGTAGCCGTCTGGAGTATGGTCATCGGCTCCATAATACTCTTGAGCATGAGAATGACGAGCAAGCCGTTTGTTATGATTATCGCGACGACCGCAACGACCGCTGCGATGGCGATGATGTTATTGCCCTTTATCGGTATGCCGGAGCTGCCGCTGTAGATGCTGGGGCTGACTATTGCGTTTAGATTTTTGTTGACTACAATTATTTTTACAATACCCTCGCCCTCGACGGAAAAGACATCGGTGACGACCGTTCCACTGTCGTCCGAGGTGACGAACGGGCTGTTTATATCGCTCAGGCTCTTGCCGCAGATATCAATGACCGCGCCGACCATCTCATAGACATCCGCTTCTACAGTCTTGTATATTATCTCGTCGTTCGCGAGAATCATAATATCCGAGCCGTCTCTCTGAATATTCGCACATGCGCCGAGAACGGCATCGCTTATTCTGTCCTCCATGCCGCTGCCTGACTTGGTTATCCCCGCTCTGAGCGGAGCGATACGCTTTTTATCCATCGCGCCGAGCCTGTCGGTATCGCTCTTTTTCGGAGTCTTTATCTTGTCCTCAAGCGACGAGACATTGAACTGCGTTTTATAAAGCAGGTAAGAGCCGAACGACGGGTCGAACGACATCTTCGATGTCGAAAAATATGTTATGGACAATGTGGTCAGCAATATGACCGCGGTTATAATAGCCACGGGGACGATGACCATAAGCATATTCGACACGACAAGTTTGTTTCTGATAGACATATTTTTGAGCACGGATATTCTCCTTTTTTGAAAAGGTTTTCCACCGCCGCAAACGCGGAATATCGAGGCATCTGCGGTCAAAAATAAGCTCGGTGATGATATTGAAAAACGGGTTTCGCTATGTCTTTGTCTTTCTCCTCGGCGCGGTAATATACAACCTCGTCGAGGTGATTTTCCGCGGCTACACGCACTGGTCGATGTCCGTAGCCGGCGGCTCGGTGCTGCTGATTTTTTATCTTCTGAGCGACTGGCTCGCCGCGCTTCACCCCGTGATAGGCGGCATGATAGGTGCGCTCGTGATAACCTGCATCGAGCTTATCGCCGGGGTGATATTCAACATTCTGCTCAAGCAGGATGTCTGGGACTATTCAAATATGCCGCTGAATTTTCTCGGGCAAATCTGCCTGCCGTTTTCGGCGGTTTGGTTCATTCTCTATTTCCCGGCGGAATATCTGTGCCTTGCGCTCAAAAGAAAATTTGAGCCGAAAGAGCGAAATCAGTTCGAGGCGATGTAGTCGGCGATGCCGTCTACCGTCGCCTGGGCGAGTCTCTCCTGGACGGAATCCGACCAGAGGAGCTTGCACTCTCTGATATTGCTAACGAAGCCGTATTCTATGAGCACGGCGGGGCACTCCTCAATTCTCGTCACGCGGAACGGATACATATTCGTGCCGCGGTCTATCTTATTCAAAGTCGCCGAGCCTGCACCGGAATATATGCTGCTCTTATAGGCGGAGACTATCCGTTTATGAACAGCTGACGCCAGCGGGAACGAATATGCCTGATAGTAATATGCCGTAGTGCCCATCGGGCTTGCGCTCTCGCTCGAGTCGCAGTGGACAGCGATAAACATATCGGGGTTCTTCGTCCTGCCCATATTCGCACGGGCGTCGAGAGAAACATATGTGTCATTAGAGCGCGTCATAATGACTGTTGCGCCGCGGGCTTCGAGCTTCGCTTTTATCTTCTGGGCGAGGAGCAGGTTTATCTGCTTCTCGTATTTTTTGGAGCTGTTGGGGTTATATGCGCATATAGCGCCGGAATCGTTGCCGCCGTGACCCGCGTCTATCATAATGACACTGCCGCTGAGCGACGAAGAGGGCTTCGCCTTAATTTTGAGTGTGAGGCAACCGTCGGAAGTATAGCCGACGGAATAGCCGTAGAATCTGCCGGGAGTCCTGAGAGTCAGGCGCAAAGTCAGTGTTTTCGCCTTGCTGTCCGTTATCCACTGGGCGGCGGAGACTATCTTGCTGCCGGAGACATTGATTTTGCCGACAACATTGCCGGAATGGCTGAAGGTGATATCAACATATTTTCCGTTGAACGCCGTCACGGCATAGAGCGAGCCGCCCGAAGCCTGAGACGAAGGGATATATGACTGGTTCTTGACCGCGACATTGAACGGAACCTTCCAGGTGAAGCCGAATTTTATAGTAGTCGCGTCGGAGTTTGAAGTGCTCGAAACTACAGACACTTTGTTCTGCGGAAGATTGTAGCCCTGAGCTATCAATTTTGTCTTGCTCGCGAGTATATTTCTGCCGCTGGCGAGGCGGTAATATTTACTGCCGTCGTAAGTGTATTCGCTCGAAATATAATCAAACGTTCCCGCCGGGAGCGGAGAGCTGTAGGGCACGCAGTCGTCAACTACATTCGCGGGCATCGTCTCGCAGAGCGAGGTTATCTCGCACATCTTCGATCTGCCCGCAACGCCCGCATAGGCGTAAGGAGTGAGCATCTTCGACGGGTTGAAATCGATATTGCCGCCCGTGCCTCCGTCGGTAGTGTCGGACGGTTTATCGGTTGACGGATGCTCGGTGGTATCGGGCTGGGTCGGGGTCGGCTCGGGAGTCGGAATGACCGCGCTGACGCTGACGCTCGCGCCGCTCATTGTGGCGGAGAGTCCGTTGAAGCTTGCGTATACTTTTATTCTTCCGAGCGACTGCACTTTTGACGTGCTCGCGGGAATTGAAATCTTGCCGCTGTAGACGGCGAAATCCGAGTTTTCGTCGAGCTTTGTGCCGTTTTCGTCCTGAACGAAATTAGACTGCTGCTTGAGCTTCACTTTCGTGCCGCCGAGGCTCGCCGTAACATTCGAGCCCTTGAGCGCGGTCGCGGTGACGGTGATGCTGCTGCCGCCCGGCACCTCCATAGATTTTGTCGGAGTCATCGACTCGAGTATTTTTATTTCATATGTAACGGTATATTTATGAGTCTTGCCCTTATGTTCAAAGTTGAATTCGTTCTTTCCGACCTTGAGTTCGGACTCGAACGAGAAATCGCCGTTTGCTTCGCGTTTTACATCTTTGCCGTTGAGCTTCAAGGGGCTCAGCGGGCTGCTTGAGCCTGTAAAGGTTATTTTCGATTCGTTTGTGGTCTTCGTGCTGCCCTCAAAATTTCTGAGTTCAAAGTCCTTTTCAAGCTCCTCGCGGCTGCGTTCCGCGATATATTTGAGAATCGCCGAAGCTAGGGAATTATCCGACGAGAAAAACTCATAGTCATACATGACCGTTCCCACGCAGGAGTCGAGCGAATCGCAGGCATCGAGCTGTTCGGTTATCATCATCGCCTCATCCGTGCCGTCGGACGCAAAGAGATCTGCACGCACAGCCGCCGCGAAGCTCAACCCGCTCCCGCGCGCGGAGTCGTTCACCTGTTCGAGCGAAGAGACATATTTTTCGCCAGCCGAGGACTTGTCCGCCGGGAAGCTTATAAGAAAATCCGCGAATCTTGAATCGAGCACGGCCGCGCAGTCCGCCGCGTTTGAAGCATCGGCAAAGAGCGCCGCGCTGACTTTTTTATTTTCGGAATGGAGAGTGCCGACAGCGTTTTTTCTCTGCTCGGCAGTCATATCGCCGGAGAACGCCACGCAGTCGAAGCTGCTTCCGAGCGAAGATAATTCGTCTTTTCCGAACTCGGTGCCGCCGTAAACAAGGCAGACATAAAGTCCCTGTTCTTTAGCCTTTTCAGAGAGTACTGAGAGGGCATCTATTTTCCCGTCCGAGCAGGCAAATCCGCTCTCTTCGGGGATTGCAATAAACACTGAATCAAAGCCCTTGTTTTTTATATTTTCCGCCGCTTTCGCTATTATATCGGAGTTTGTCTTTGTATCGGAAGAGGACGAAAGACCGAGCTTGTCCGTTCTGACGAAAATTGCGGAAAGCTTCGCGGGGCGTGAGGTGACGAATTGGACATTGCTGCCATCGTCGCCGGTAACTTCTGTCGTGCCCGGCTTTTTGCCGCCGAGGAACGACAGGATTTTATCTGTTCCGACTATGCCCGCGCTCACCGCCATGCTGACGAGCAGCAGGACAGCGACGGACATTACTATTACGGCATTTCTCTTTCCCTTCGTCATTTCATTTGCCCTCCGTCAGAAAAGTTTTCACCAAAAAGGATGTGATATCCCCAATTTATAATAAGACAGTATACATTATAACATATTTTCGAGATTTTGCATTTCTTTTTTTGCGTTTTCGTTGATTTTTCCGAACATATATGAATATGAAAAAAGCGCGAATCCGCAATAGGCATTTAGCGGACGGACGAAAGACAGCTGGCGGGCGATAATATCACTGTTCTCCGCCCACTCGGAGCTCCCCGACCGGGCATTTTTATCCTGAGTCCCGCATTTATAGGCGGCAAGACCCCAGATTATCCCGACGCGCCCGTCGGAGACAGAAGCCCAACGTTTTGCAGTCTTTTCAAACGGCAGAGACTGATTTTCAAAGCCGAAATAGACCTGCGGAATAATATAATCGGCGTAACCCGGAGTGGAGAGCCACAGCTCAACATCCGCGAACAGAGCGTTTTCGTTGCCGTCGATATTGCCCGCGGGACTTATCGAAAATATCTTGTCGCTGCCGTAGCTTTTAACGAGCGAATAAAGACCCGCCGCGAACGCACTGACGCTGTCGCGCCGCCACTCGTTGAGTCCTTTATCCCCGCCGCCGGAGACATAAGCTTCATATTCCGCGCGGTCTATGCTCTCGTCGCGCGTGGGATAGAAATAGTCGTCGATATGTATGCCGTCGACCTCGTAGCCATCCAAAATTTCGCGCACGCCGTCATATATCAGCGCGTGGACATCGGTTGACGCGGGGTCGAAATATATTCCGTTTTTGAGCTGGATAACAGAATCCGTACCGATGAGCTTTTTCGCCGGGCTCCCCTGCGGCAGAGAGTCAATATTATCGGACGAGCTGACGCGAAACGGGTTTATCCACGCATGAATTTTGAGTCCGGCTCTGTGGGCGCATTCGACCATCACTTTCAGCGGATCGAAGCCCGGGTCGCTCCCCTTGCAGGAATATTTTGACCACGGAAAAAGCTTCGACGGATAGACGGCATCGGCAAAGGCGCGGACATGGACAAAGACCGTGTTGAGCTTCATATCGGCGACATTATTAAACATCTCCTCAGCCCGCTCGCGGAATTTTTCTTCGCCCTGAGCTGCATCCGGCAGCTCGTAGCAGCTTATCCACACGGCGCGAATCTCATCAGGCTTCGGAGTGTAAACGGCGGAAGTTTCCGTTGTGCTATTGCTCGTCTGTTCCGGAAGTTTTGCGGGAATCCGGGCGCATGAGCAGAGCAGGCAAAAAAGAACAATGCAGGCAAAAAGGCGTTTCATTTTTTATTTCTCCTTTGTTTTTTGTCTGCTACATATCTATGCGTGTCCCGCATAAAAAAGTCAGAAGCCGCTGCAAAATACAGCGGCTTCAATAAATATATCTTATTTTATATTCCCGTCAATGACATCGCGCAGGCTCACGCCGTCGAGATATTCGTTGATGACGCGCTCGAGTCCCTGCCAAAGCGGAAGGGTCAAACAATCCGCGCAGCGCGGGCACTCGTTGGACTTACTGTCAAGGCACGCCACGGGCGCAAGGCTGCCCTCGGTGAGGCGCAGTATATCGCCGACAGGGATATCCTCCGGCTCGCGCGCAAGGCGGTAGCCGCCCTGGAATCCGCGCGAAGTCTTCAAAATCCCGTCACCCGTTAAGGCGGGTACAATCTGTTCGAGATATTTTTTCGATATATCCTGCCTTGCGGCAATATCCTTGAGAGCAACGAAGCCGTCGCCCTGATTTTCATACAAATCGATAAGCAGACGCATGGCATAGCGTCCCTTTGTGGAGATCTTCAATCAAATCACCTCTTTTTGGCGAGTATAGCACAAATTCCGCCGATTTTCAAGCAATCAGTCGATAACGACCTCTCTGTGCAGCTCGGACGAGTCATATACCGCCTGCATTATTTTGGAAGTTCCGATGGCGAGATCGATATCGGCGCGGTTATGCTCATGATTTATAACGCAGTCGACGAACGAATTTATCTCCGCTTCGTAGAAATTGTTCGTTCTGAACTTCGGCTCGCTGCGCATGAGCATGCCGTTCTTGACGGAATAAATAACAAATCCCTCTCCGTATTCGAGCCTTATGCCCGCCTTGTCGCCGATGAAATCGATATATGTCTCATCCTCGCCGATGTTCTCCGCCCACGCGCCGTTGAAGGTTATGGTCGGGCCGTCGGTTCTGACGATGCCGGTGACGGAATCGTCAACATCGAAAACGCCGTCCTTGTCGGCGGTATTCTCCGCCCACATGTTCGTATAGACATAGTCTTTTATGTTCTTGCCGAGCTTGCAGAACGCCTCGCCCGATGCGGTCAGGGGCTTGGGCTCGCCGCAGCAATAGAGAATGAGGTCGAGATAATGGACGCCCCAGTCTATCAGCGCACCGCCGCCGGACGCCGCCTTGCGGGTGAAGTCGCCGCCGATGCCGGGGATGGAGCGATTCGCGCGGAAGCTCGCATAGACATGGTAGACCTCGCCGAGCTCGCCTGCGTCTATAAGATCCTTTATGTGATTGACCGCGTTGCCGAAGCGGTTGCACACGCCGATGCTGAGAATTCTGTCCGTCTCATGGGAGACCTTCTGCATCTCGAGCGCCTCGGAGAGCACACGCGCGGCGGGCTTCTCGCTGAGAACATCCTTGCCCGCTCGCATGAAGTCTATAGCTATGACCGAGTGCAGGTCGTTGTGGGTGCAAACGGAGACGGAATCGAGCTCCGGGTCGTCAAGTATCTCGTGATAGTCATAGACCGCTTTTCCGCAGCCGTATTTTTCGACCGCAGCGTCCGCTCTTTCGGGGATAATATCGCAGAAATACTTTATCTCCGCCTTTTCGTTTTTCATATATGCGGGGATATGCGCAGAGTTCGCTATCGCGCCGCAGCCGATTATCGCAACCTTGATTTTTTCTGACACTGAAACTCCTCCGTTTCAAGTTTATTTATCTATACATAATAATACCAAGACGGGCGCCAAAAGTAAACTCCGGCACAAAAAATATATACTTTTTTATTTTTTCGTTTAAATCGGACATTTTTTGCTTATTTGTTTCTTGTCTTTTCTCAGTGCAGGTTATATAATACAATTACATAATTGTTTCAATTTTTATCTGGAGATGATGAAGTGAGCAAAGTATCCGATTTTCTCAACTCAAAAATCGTCAAGAGCGATGTCGGAGAAGAAACCGTACTGACCTGGAAAGAGACGCTCTCTTATGCCCTCGGCCGCGGCGCGCAGGGCATGAACACGAGCATGACCAGTTCGAAGTACATAAACTTCTTTCTGACCGATGTTCTTTTCAAAAAACTCCCGAACCCCATGGGCGTTGCGTCAAAGATCAGATTTTTCTGCGGCATCTTCGACGCGATAAACGACCCGATGATGGGCGTTCTTGTTGACAAAACAAGGACAAAGGACGGTCAGATGCGACCCTATATCAAGTGGGCGCCGCTGTTCGTTTCGCTTGTCATGGTGCTGTTCTTCGTCGGCAGCGCAAACGCGAGCCCTGTGTTCAACATTATTTACACGACCTTCCTTTTCGTCATGCTCGACGTCACCTACACGGCGTTTGATATCCCGATGGGCGCTCTCGCCTTTTCGATAACCCCGAGCGGAATCGAGCGAACGAAGCTCTTCGGAGTCAGCTCAATAACCCGCTCCGTCGTCGGCGCTCTGCCGCAGGTTTTCGTCGCGGGCGCTGCTCTGCTCCCCTATTTCAAGGATCACACCCCGCAGGCATATCTGACCTCCGCGATAATCTCCGCCGTGTGCATAGTCGTGCTCACGCGCCTTACATATCACAACACACGCGAGCGCGCCCAGCACCAGTCCGACACGCCGAGCGTCAAGGAGTGCTTCGCGCTCCTGTTCAAGAACCGTCCTCTGCTCATGCTCTTCTTTGCAAATATCTTCTTCCTTATCTGCAAGATACCCGAGCAGATTTCGTTCTACTTTGTCGCCGACCTTCTTTTCAACAGAAAATACAACGTCTTTATAGATGTTATCAAATTCCCGGGCTTCCTGCTCGCGGGTATTCTCGTGCCCAAGATAGTCGAAAAGCTCGGCAAGCGCGCGGACTCGCGCAGATTCTTCCAGATCTGCTGCGTCAGTGCAATAGTGCTCCACCTGCTCTTCGCGCTGACCACCTACGGCGGTCTCGTCAACAAGCCCGCAGGTCAGTCCGCTTCGATATTCACGGCTATTCTTGTTATTCTCTTCACCGGTCTTACCACCATCCCGCTTGAGTTCAAGAACCTCATGCAGAAAGAGATGGAGGCCGAGACGGTCGACTACATCGAATGGAAAACAGGACGCCGCGTTGAGGGCATCATGCTCTCGATAATGAGCTTCACGGGAAAGATTGAGAACACCTTCGCTTCGTCCATCGGCATCGCCATTCTCGGCGTTGTCGGCTATGTCAGCCACACAGAGGGCTCACTGATTCAGAACCACAGCACCAATCTCGCGCTGTTCGCAATGACAACGATAGTCCCAGCAATAGGCTATCTGCTCATGCTCATACCTATACACTTCTATAACATCACCGGCGAAGGACACAGAAAGATGATGTCCGAAATCGCCGAACGCCGCGCATCTATAGCAGCCGAGACTGCCGCCGAGATGCAGAGCGCAGGAGAGACAAAATGAACCCACGCTTCGTTTTCATAGCCGATACCCACCACTTCTCGCGCACCCTGTCAGACGGCGGCGAGGCGTATGCCTACCGCAGCGAATCGGATCAGAAGTGCCTCGAGGAGACGGGCGAGATAATCGACGCGGCTTTTGAGAAGATACTTGAAGACCCGCCCGCCGCAGTGATGATAGCCGGAGATTTATCCGACGACGGCGAGCGCATATGCCACGAGGAGTTCCGCGAAAAGCTGCGCGAGCTTCAAAAGCACGTTCCCGTATATGTCATAACCGCGACGCACGACTGGTGCTGTGACGAGAATCCGCGCAGATTCACGGACGGCGAAGTCACAAACGACGTTGAGACAGTCCCGCACGAGGAGCTGAGCGAATTCTACCGCGAATTCGGGCTCGACCGTGCGATAAGCTCATACAAGACGCATCTCGGCATATACTCATATGTCGCGCAGATTGCCGACGGAGTCCGCCTGCTCGCGCTCAACGACGACCAGAACGGCAAAGGGCGTGCGGGCTACACCCCCGACCACATGGCGTGGGTCGAGGAACAGATACGCAAGGCAAAAGAGGACGGTCAGCTGATGATCGGCATGGAGCATCACCTGCTCATCGCGCACATCCACCCGTTCATCACGAGCGGCCACTGCGTCGGCGACCGCGAAGAGGTTGCCGCGAAATTAGCGGACGCAGGGCTTCGCTATATGTTCGTCGGTCACTCACATATTCAGAGAATAGATACATTTGTATCACCCTCGGGAAATCCGATAACGGAAGTGAACATAGGCTCGCTGTGCGGCTATCCCGCGCCGATAGTCAATGTCACTGTAACGGACGACAACCGCCTGCACATAGTCACGGAGCATCTTGAGAGCTTCGAGGGCGCAGACGACGCGCAGGAGTTTTTGAAATCGCACGCGGTGCAGATGATAGACCTGCCGCTCAAGGGCATACTCGTTAGCCGCGAAGAGTTCGGCAAAAGGCTCGACGCGCTCGGTGCGAACGGCAAGAAAATATCAGCGCTGCGTCCGATAGCAAAGCCGATTGCAAAGTTGCTGCTCGAATCCGATGTGATGAGCTTCTACAAAAAAGTGAACCGCCTGACCTTCGGCAAAATTCTCCGCAAAGAGGACGCCGAGGAACTCGCGGACATGAAAGTTATCGACATTGTTCACAATGTCCTGCTCTCGTTCCTCGACGGCGGCATGAACAGAGTCGACAGGGACAGTGCGTACTACCGCCTCGTCACCGGGACGATATCGATTCCCTCGCGGATAATGAAAAACAACTCGCTGTTCAGAAAGCTAAACGAGTGCGCCGACGCGATACTCACGGGCAGCGACCCCGACCCCGAGGACGCAATAATATAAAAAATACAGGGCTTCCGTTAAAAATCGGAAGCCCTGTTTGATTTTCTGCTGTCAATGGAAATCCCACGAATCGATATCGGCATAGACATCGTTGATATGATTAGCGTTGCCGTATTTCAGCGTGCGCGTGTATATCGCAAGCCCCGAACGGTAGCAAAGCGGGACGAACGGCATATCGGCATTGAACGCATCTATAAATGTGTTCACATCGGACGAGCCTGCGAGAAACGCCGAATACGCAGTGCTCGCGGCGCCCGAAGTGTTGATGCCGTAAGCCACGCTGCCGCCGCTCTTGAGAAGCGGCGAAAGGCTCATATTCTCGGTGAGCTTGACCTCGCCTATATACATATCATATTTGCCGGACGCGACCGCCGAGCGGTAATCTTTTTCGCTCAGCGCGCTGACGGTGACGGAAATTTTGAGCTTTTCGAGCATCTCTTTTATGCTCTGCGCCGCCGCAGATTTGAAGCCGTTGTCTTTGTTGACGACTATTTTCAGTGAGAGCTGTTTTTTGTTCGCGTCCGCGCGCACGGCATCATTTTTTGAAGCATATCCCGCCTCGTCAAGCAGCTTTCCCGCCGCTTCGAGGTCGGTTTTGACTGTATAATCTTTGCCGGAGATAACATTCCAGTCGGGGTTGAACGGAGTATACGCCGCTTTTGCGTGACCCTGGAACGACTCGTCGGCGAGCTTCGCCCTGTCAATGGCAAGAGCCACCGCCTGACGCACCTTCTCGGATGAGAGCGCGGAGCTGCTCTTGTTGAAAGCGAGATAGACTAAATTATTCATCAGGATATCTGCGACCGACGAGGAATAGCGGGTATAAGAGCCGCCGCGCAGATCGTCAAAAGCGAAGCTTATATTGCCGATGGCGAGGGTATATTTGAGCATGCTCAAATCTTTGACATCATAGAGAGTGATGCTCGTTTTCTTCGGCGAGAAGTTGCCGCGCGCGCTGCTCGCTTTGAGATAGCCGACGCCGTTTTCCGAAGAATATGTGTATCTGCCTCTGCCCGCAGCGCCGTCCTCGGTCGAGCCGCCCTTTGTGACAGCAAAGGTCAGACAGTTGACGGCATACGGATCATCATCGGCGAGAGAAAACACGACGCTGTTCCCGCTGACTTTTGCGCTGCTGAAATTCGCAAGCTGAGTTTTATATGCGGGCGATTTCTTCGCGCTCTCAAACGAGGCGACAACATCGGAAGCCGAGACGCTCGAACCGTCCGAGAACTTTGCAGACGCAAGAGATACCGTCAGGGTTCGACCGCTGCGGCTGTAATTCGACGCGAGAAGCGGCTGAGGATTATAATTTTTGTCGAGGGCAAACAGACCGTCATAGATAAGCGGCATCAGCTGCTGGTTGAGCATACTTGTTGCCGTAAAGGGATTGAGCTTATCACCTTTTGAATACGGCAGTTTGAGGGTCTGCACCGCTTCGACCGCCTCGGGCGGCATGGTGGTTGTCTCGTCCCCGCCGTCCTTTTTGTTTGAACAGCCGCTGAATGCGAAAGAAAGCGCAACTGTCAGCACAAGTATCGCCGCTGCGGCGCGGATAATTTTTTTCTTCATACTTATCTCCTCTCGGGGAAGTGTAAAGTTATATAGCTTTACGTTATTTTATCAGATCTTTGATTATCTCGCCCGCCATTATCATGCCTGCAACGGGCGGAACAAACGATATACTCCCGGGCAGTGCCCTGCGTGAAGTCACTTCGGCGGTCTCATTCGGCTTTATCGGCTGCTCGGGTGACCAGACGACTTTCAGGTGACTTATGCCTCTGACCTTCAGCTCGCGACGCATCACGCGGCACAGCGGACAGACCGAAGTTTTTGTGATATCAGAGACCCGAAAAAGCGTCGGGTCGAGCTTATTTCCCGTGCCCATGCACGATATCAGCGGTATCCCCCGCCTCTGCGATTCGATGGCTAACGACAGTTTTGCCTGAACGGTATCGACCGCGTCAGCCATATAGTCATAGCGGTTCTCGAAAAAATCCGCAGAATTCTCTTCGAGATAGAACCCGTCGATAATATTCACCTTGCAGTCGGGATTTATATCTTTTATTCTCGCCGCCGCGACCTGAGTTTTTTTCATGCCGACCGTTGAAGAGAGGGCGTATAGCTGGCGGTTGATGTTGGTAATCGCAACCTCGTCATTGTCGATAACGGTCAGCTCGCCGACTCCTGCGCGGGCGAGCGCCTCCGCAGTATAAGAGCCGACGCCGCCGAGTCCGAACACCGCGACATGGCAGCGGCTCAGCTTTTCGACCGACTCCCCGCCTATGAGCATTTCACTTCTTGAAAAGCGCGAAAGATCCAAAATATCTGCCTCCGGTAGTTTCTTATGGGATTATTGTACACCATGGGCGAAGATTTTGCAATTTTTTTATTGATAAAAGCGCGGTTGCGGTTGTTTTTTTGTCCGCCAGAGGTTATAATTAAATGAATATCAATCAAAATAAAGGATGTCATTTGAAATGAAATTAGGAATAGTAGGTCTGCCGAACGTCGGCAAGAGCACACTTTTCAACGCCATCACAAACGCGGGCGCGCAGTCCGCGAACTACGCGTTCTGCACCATCGAGCCGAATGTCGGCGTGGTCGCAGTGCCGGACGAGCGGTTGGACAAGCTCGCCGAGATGTATCACCCGGACAAGATAACTCCCGCGACGATCGAATTCGTTGACATAGCGGGTCTTGTGCGCGGCGCATCGAGAGGCGAAGGTCTCGGCAACAAGTTCCTCTCGCACATAAGAGAGGTCGACGCGATAATACATGTTGTTCGCTGCTTCGAGGACGACGACATTGTCCATGTTGACGCGACTATCGACCCGAAGAGAGACATCGAGACGATAAACCTCGAGCTCATCCTCTCCGACCTCGAGATGGTCGAGCGCAGGATAGACAGGGTCGCAAAGCAGGCGAGAAACGATAAATCCGCAGCCGCCGAGCTCGAGTTCCTCAAGAGACTCAAAACCGAACTTGAGAGCGAAGTGCCCGCGAGAAATGTCGAGTGCGACGAGAACGAGCGCGAATTTTTGGCTCAGATCGCCCTGCTCACTGCGAAGCCGGTAATATATGCCTGCAACATGAGTGAAAACGATTTTGCAAACAATATTGATACAAACCGCCACTATCTCGCGGTCAAAGAAATAGCCGCCGCAGAGGGTTCGGAGGTTCTGCCGATCTGCGCGGAGCTTGAGGCTGAGATAGCCTCGCTCGAAAAAGAGGAGCGCGAGATGTTCCTGACCGATCTCGGAATCGAGAAAGGCGGACTCGATCTGCTCGTTCAGCGCAGCTATCACCTGCTCGGTCTTATCTCATATCTGACCGCCGGCAAGCCCGAGGTCAGAGCCTGGACAATAACCCGCGGCACAAAGGCACCCCAGGCGGCAGGAAAGATTCACTCCGACTTTGAGCGCGGATTCATACGCGCCGAGGTCATAAGCTTCGACGATCTCATCGCCTGCGGTTCGCTGACCGCCGCAAAGGAAAAGGGTCTTGTCCGCAGCGAGGGCAAGGAATATGTCATGAACGACGGCGATGTCGTGCTGTTCAGATTCAATGTGTAAAAGGAGTTAATTATGGCTGAGGACAACAACATTCTTGATTTTGATCCCGACGGCGAGGAGGATTCCTGCGCCGAGGACAGCTACGTTACTCTCGTTGACGACGAGGGCAACGAGGTTGAGATGTCGGTAGTCGACATAGTCGAGCACAAGGGCGAAAATTATGTCATTCTCCTGCCCGTTGAGAACATCGAATCGGGCGACATGCAGTTCGCCGTGATGAAGATCGAATACGACGAGGAAACCGACGAATACACCTATGTGACCGGCAACGAGCCGGAATACGACGAGGTTTTCATTGAGTTTCGCGAGAGACTCGAACAGGAGCTGAGCATCATTGACGATGACGGCGACGAGTTAGACAGCGAAAACGAAATCGATCATTTCGACGAAGACAACTGATAAAATAACAAGCAAAAGCCGCCCGACTGTAATAAATACAGCCGGGCGGCTTAATTTTTTATATCAATCCGAGCTTTTTGAACGCATTATAGAGCCCGTTTGAATTTATATCGTCGGTCACCATATCGGCGGCCGCGCGCAGAGCCGGAGTTCCGTTGTCCATGGCGACTCCGAAAGAGGCGAAGTCCATCATCTCAAGATCGTTGTCGCCGTCGCCGAAGGCTATTGTCGCGCTCTGAGGCGCGTCAAAGCGGCGCAGTATCTCCGCCATGCCGGTAGCTTTGGTGTATCTGCTGTCCGTCACCTCGCCGCAGCGGTCACCCATGCTGCCGAAGCTGTATCGCACGACGCTGAACCTGTCCCCGAGGTCGGCGGCAACATCGGAAAGCCCTTTCGGTGCTCCGTAATATATGAGCTTTTCGGCAACCGTGAGTTCAGGCACGCTCTCGACTATTTTTGTCATGCCGAAGAGCGAATCTATCTTGCCGCGGTCGATGCCGTCGGCGAGATAATGCTCAACTATAGCGTCCCCGCACCACTTTTCGAGCATCAGCGTATGCTCTGTCTGCACGCAGTACGGAGTGTGCGCGGCGGTGAAATAATCCGAAAGAAAGGTTATATATTCTTTTGAAAAGCAGTGCTGAGCTATGCACTCGCCGTCTGCCATAACATATGCGCCAGACGAGCATACCGCGCCGTCGAAATCCACCTTTTCGAGAAGCCACGGATATATCTGCGAACGCTGTCTGCCAGTGCAGACGAATAGCTTATGTCCGTTTGATTTTGCGGTTTCCAGTGCCTTGAGCGCTGAATCGGCGAGCTTGCCCTGAAAATCGACAAGCGTTCCGTCTATATCAAGAAAAATATATTTGCAGTCCATGCATTTCCTCCGAAAGCGTTTTCATTATGATAGCACAACCCGCGCTTTTTGTCCATTGCCGATTGAAAAAGCCGGTGCGTTTATAGTATAATCTTTTACACAGGGAATTTACAAGGCGGTGGAAAGCATGACTGATATCGAACACGCAAAACAGCTTCTTACAGGCGAGGGATACACCTGCGTCATTTGCAGAGGCGATGACATACACACGAGCGAAAAGCGCGGAGTCGCGCCGCTCATTGAGCTTTTAGACAGCAATATTGATGTCCGCGGATATTCCGCCGCAGATAAGACGGTCGGCAAAGCGGCGGCGATGCTGTTCGTATTGCTCGGCGTCGGCGAAATATATGCCGTAGTTATGAGCCGGAGCGCCAAAAAGATTCTTGACGGGCACGGGATAAAATATTCCTGCGGCGAAGAGGTCGAATATATAATAAACCGCAAAAAAGACGGCATGTGCCCGATGGAAAAGGCGGTTATGGACATTGACGACCCCGCCGAGGCTCCGACAAAAATAAAAGAAACTATCGAAAAAATGAGAAAGGGCGGCTGACATGAAGCTTCATTACATGGGCAAATTCAACCTCGATCCAAACAGTCTGCCGCAGGTGGAGCACAAGCCCGGCGCGGTGGAATTCAAAGAGGCGGACAGCATGAAAAAACTGTCCGTTATCGCGAACACCGTCGCCTGCATAATACTCGTCATTCTCGGCGCGGCGGCGTTCTTCAGAATTGTTCCCGTTGCAGAACCAAAATCCGCGACAATCACCTGGTTTGCGGCGCTCCTCGGCTCTATAGTGATAATCTTCCCGCACGAGCTGCTCCACGCCCTCTGCTTCAAAAAAGATGTGTATCTTTACACAAATCTCAAGCAGGGCATGCTGTTTGTTATCGGCACGGAGACGATGAGTAGGGGCAGGTTCATATTCATGTCGATGCTCCCGAACATAATTTTCGGCATCGTCCCCTATGTTATCGGCATGATTTTCCCGAAGTTTATATTCCTGACCATGTTCGGCATGATCTGCACAAGCATGGGCGCGGGCGACTACTACAATGTTTTCAACGCCATACGCCAGGTGCCGAAGAACGGAAGAGTATATATGTCCGGCATGCGGTCGTATTGGTATTTGGAGGAATAAATGAAAACTCGATAAACAGTTAACCGAGCAGTAGATTTTCACTGCTCGGTTTTTTACTATGCATATGCGGACATTTAATCAAGGGATTCCAAAATTTTTTCAATGGCCTCCGCATTGATTTTCTTTCTGTCTCCTTTTACGGCAACAGTCATATTGCATCTTCTAAAAATATACTTTGCGGCGTCGATTATCTGCTCCTTAGTTACTCTGAACCTGCCGT